>Ga0075301_1000112_pt1 | contig 13074 bp, 15 predicted proteins | sample Browns_TuleA_D1_FD_120053 | JGI IMG/M metagenome (GOLD analysis project Ga0075301, IMG submission 120053) | Natural and restored wetland microbial communities from the San Francisco Bay, California, USA, that impact long-term carbon... | ecosystem: Environmental > Terrestrial > Soil > Wetlands ... | reverse complement strand
TGCGGAGATGCGGGTCGTTCATCAGCTCCTGCGTATCGAACACCGCGCCGGCCGGCACGCCGGCGTCCTGCATCAACTCCATGGCTTCCTTCTTGGTGTACTGGGCGCACCAGTCTCCCACCAGCTTGTCCACAACCGCAGCGTTCTGCACGCGCAGCTTCGGCGTCGCGAAGCGCGGGTCGTTCGCGAGGTCCTCGCGCTTCATGAGCTTGAGGAGGCGCTGCCAGTGCCAGTTACCCGCCCGCGTGGAATAGACCATGATCCAGTCGTTCACGCCGCCCGGCTTGCACTTGTAGAGCTCGCTCGGCGCCGCGGCCCCCAGCGAGCTCTGGTTTCCGGTGCGCGCCACGGGCTTCCCCGCCATCAGCTGGCCGGCGAAGACGATGCGGTTGAAGTTGATGCACGAATCCTGCATCGTCACTTCGATGCGCTGGCCGCGCCCGGTTGCGTGCCGCTGGTTCAACGCCGCCAGGATGCCGATCACGGTGTGGAGCCCGGCGCCGGTGTCGCCGACGTGCGGCCCCGGCCGCAGCGGCGGGCCGCCCTCGACGCCGGTGATGGCGAAGCCGCCGCCGACCGCCTGCGCGATCATGTCGAAGCTCAAAAATTTGCCGTACGGGCTCTCCGGCGCGAAACCCTTGATCTGGGCGTAGATCAACCGCGGGTTGATCTTCTTCACTTCGTCGTAGCCCAGGCCCAGCTTCTCGATGCCGCCGGGCGACATGTTCTCGATCATGACGTCGGCCTTCTCCAGCAACTTCGTCACGATCGCCTTGCCGCGCGGCGACTTGAGATCGCACACCATGCTGCGCTTGTTGGCGTTCATGATGACGAAGTAGAAGGAGTCGAGATCGCCGCGCTCCGTGGAGGCGAAGCGGCCGTTCTCCCCGCCCTGCGGCTCGACCTTGCAGATGTCCGCCCCGAGCCACGCCAGCGACTCGGTACACGAGGTGCCGGCTTCGTACTGGGTCAGGTCCAGGACCTTCAGCCCCGCCAGCGCGGTATTCATGTTCGCCATGCTATTTCCTTTCGCCTGCCGTCTTTGCTCGTTAGTCGTTAGTCGACAACACCCATCCGCCATCCGCCATCAAGCAGCTGGCCGCTTCCACCCGAGCCAGTCCACGACGGCCCCGCCCATCACGCGCTCAAGGTCCCTGCCCTTCAGCCAGGGCATCTCTTCGGTGTACATCGTCACGCATTGCCGGTACGAGCACGGCATGCGGGTGATGTCGGTGCCCCAGAAGCAGCGCTCCGGCCCGAACGTCTCGATGATCTGCTGCAAATACTTGTGGATATTCTTGTACGGGTAGGGCTGGCTCGAGGTGCTCGGCGCGCCCGACAGCTTCACGCCGACGTTGGGGAGCCTGGCGAGCGCCAGCATCTCCGGCAGGTCGGCATACAGCGCATCGTCCTTCAACCCGGCTCTTCCGCCGCCGCGCCCGATGTGATCGATATGCAGCTTCAGCCGGGGATGCCGCGCGGCGATCTTGCCCAGCACCGGGATGTTCGCGCCGGTGGCGAGGAGCCCGATTACCAGTCCCGCCTTCTCGCTGGCAGTCCAGAGCCACTCGAGCGAACCGTCCGTCCACCATGCCGCCTGATGCGGCTGGTTGAAGGTATATCGAAGCCCGAGCATGCCCGGCCGTTCACGCCAGCGCGCGACGATTGTTTCGCGATCCGGGCTCTGGAGGTCGAAATGCCCGAGGATGCAGAACTTGTCCGGGTGGTTGCGCACGGCCTCGACGGCGAGTGCGTTGGCCGGCTCGCCGAGCGCGCTCGGCGGATGGATCACGGCGCAATCGACGCCGGCCGAAGCCATCTCGGCCAGCGCGTCGTCGACCGAATAGGTCGGGATCTGGCGATGCTGCGGACTCATCTTTCCGTTCTGCCACAGGTGGATTTGCGAATCGACGATCAACATGCTTTCTCCGAAGTGGGTGATGAGTGATGGGTAATGAGTGATGGGTAGCGCGGCGCGCGGCTGAGCAGGGACCCGCTTGCGGGATGCGACCCCCGGTAGCACGCAAAGCGGCCGACGCTGTTGCATCTATATTTCGCCATGAAATCTCCGAGGCCGCACCGCGCTGCGGGAACGACTCTTCCGCCTTCCGCCTTCCGCTTTTCGACTTTCGACCTAGCTCGGCAGGACGTCTGCGCCCGGTGAGGCTTCGAGCTCGCAGGCGTTCACCGTCATTGCCAGCATGCTGTAGTAGCCAATCGTGCCAGTCAACTCGATGAATTGCTCGTCGCCAAATCGCTGCTGCAGCGCGGTCACGCCCGCGGCGTCGACCCGGTGCTTGTGGATGAGATCGCGCGTGAAATTGATAATCTGCGCATCCTCCGGCGAGAGGTTGCGCGAGTGCCTCTCGCGGATCGCGATAATGGTCGTCTCCGGCACGCCCAGCTTGCGGGCCGCGCCCACCTGGGCGCCCCACACGTAAACCGCGTCGAGCTCCCGCGCGACGGACATCGCGGCCAGCACGCGCACGCGCTTGTCGAGCTTGCCCTCGAAGCGCACGTAGGCGCCCAGGTGCATGACCCGCTCGGCAAGCAGCGGGCAATGAAGCAGCATCGTAAACGGCCCCTGCACCGCGCCGCGGCTCGCGACGACGGCGTCCACGATCGCGTGGTGCCCGGCGGGCACCTGGTCCTTGCCGGTGATGGGCTTGAGTCGCGCCATGGGATCTCCTGAAGTCGAAAATATCGGAAAAAGACTGATGACGAGCCCCGGCGTCCGCATTGCGGAGCCTTGTCACCACCACTCATTTGGTGTGTAGCATAGCGTAACGCAGAACCGGTTTTCCGCTACATTCAACTATCGCCTTTCAACTTTCGACTTTCGACTAATCCATGAGCAACGCTGCTTTGCAAACGATACTGCCGATCGCCGGCTGGCCCGGGGAGCGCGCCCGCGCCGTCGAAATCACCGGCGCCGCCGACCCGATCCTGCCGACGCCGTTCCGTCTCGCTGAAACGAGCACCGCCACTTTGGCGGCGGTGGGACTCGCGGTGTCCGACCTGTGGGAGCTGCGCACCGGGCGGCGCCAGGAGGTCGCGGTCGATACCCGGCGGGCAACGGCGTCGCTGCGCAGCGGGCATTACCTGAAGATCAACGGCGAGCGCGTGTCGCCCGACGCCCACCCGATCATGGGCATCTACCCGGCGAAGAGCGGGCGCTGGAGCTATGTCCACGCCAACTTTCCGCACCACCGCGCAGCCGCATTGAAGGTGCTCGGCGTCCCCGAGGATCGCGAGGCGGTGGCGAAGGCAGTGGCGAAGTGGGACGCGCTCGAGCTCGAGGAAGCGATCATTGCCGCGAAGGGCGCCGGGGGCATGGTGCGCACCATGGACGAATGGGCGCGGCACCCGCAAGGCATTGCGGTCGCGTCGCTGCCGCTGATGGAGATCATCAAGATCGGCGACGCCCCGCCGCAAGCGCTCCCAGAGGGCGACCGGCCGCTGTCGGGCATCCGCGTGCTCGATTTGACGCGCGTCATCGCCGGGCCGACCTGCGCGCGCACGCTCGCCGAGCACGGCGCCGACGTGTTGAAGATCGGCGCGGAGCACCTGCCGAATATCGGCCGCCAGGAGTACGACACCGGCCACGGCAAGCTCTCCACTTACCTGGATCTCCGCGAGGAGAAGGACAGGGAAATCCTGCGCGCGCTGGTGCGTGAGGGCGATGTCTTCTCGCAGGGCTACCGTCCGGGCACCCTCGCCAGCCGCGGCTTTTCGCCGCAGGCGCTGGCGCAGCTGCGGCCGGGCATCGTCGCGGTCTCGCTATGCGCGTTCAGTCACGCCGGGCCGTGGGCGTCGCGCCGCGGCTTCGACACGGTGATCCAGACGGTAAGCGGCATTACCCACCGCCAGGGCGAAGTGTTTCCCGGCGCCGCGCCCGGCCCGCAGTTCTATCCGGTGTCGGCGATCGATTTCCTGACCGGCTACCTGATGGCGTTCGGCGCGATGGTCGCGCTCGGCCGCCGCGCGCGCGAGGGCGGCAGCTGGCTCGTGCGCATCTCGCTCGCGCAGACCGGCCGCTGGCTCGTCTCGCGCGGCCAGGTGCCGGAGTCCGCGTTAAAGAACGTGCCGAAGGATTTCACGCCCGAGGAAATCGCGCGCTGGTCGATAACCACTGACACGCCGGTCGGAGCGCTGCAGCACCTCGCCCCCACGCTGCGCCTCTCGGAAACCGCGCCGCGCTGGGCAAGGCCCATGGTTCCGCTGGGCTATCACCAGCCGGTGTGGCCGGCGCGCTGACGGCGCTTGCCCTCTCCGGTACATTGGAATAAATTGCCGCCGTAACCAACGGAGACCGCCATGATCGACATGCATGCCCACTGGAGACCCGCCGAGCTGGCGGATGCGCTGCGTGCCCGGACCCGGGCGCCGCAGATCGTGCGCAACGCGGACGGCGTCGAAGTATTGAAGTCGAACCGCTACGGCGAGGAGCCGGTGTCGAAGGCGTTCGATGACGTTGCCTTCCACCTGGAGAGGATGGACCGCCAGGGCGTCACTACCAGCGTGCTCTCCCTGCTGGGCTCTTTCTGCTGGGTCGAGGGCCAGCCGCTCGAGGTCTCCGTGCCGCTGTGCCGGCTTGTCAACGACACCCTCTCCGGAATTTGCCGGAAACACGAGGGCCGCTTCCTCGCCCATGCCGCGCTGCCGATGCGCGACATTTCGGTTGCCGCCACCGAATTGGAGCGGGCGCTGCAACTGCCGGGCATCGTCGGCGCGCAGCTGCCGGGGAACGGCTTCCTCACCCGCAAGGACGCCGAGAAGATGCGGCCGCTCCTCGAGGTCGCGAACCGTCATCACGCGCTCCTCTTCATCCACCACGGCCCGCTGCCAGGCGACCCGTTCCCCAAACACATGGGCGACACCGACAACCTGCGCCGCCGCAACGGCACGCTCGACATGCAGTCGGGCCTGTCCTCGGCGATGCTGACGTTGTGCCTGACCGACTACCTCGCGCCCTACCCCGACGCGACGGTCTACCTGCACAACCTGGGCGGCAACATCGCCTTCGAAGTCGAGCGCATGGATCACCGCAGCCTGCTCGACACGCCGAAAGAGGAACTGCCGTCGGCGCGCTTCCGGCGCGCGCGCGTGCATGTGGATTGCAACTCGTTCGGGCCGCGCGCCATCGAGGCGGGAGTTCGGCTGTACGGCGCCGAGCGCATCGTGTGCGGCACCGACGGCACTGAGTTCGGCGTGGACTGGACGCAAAAGGCGATCGCCGAAGCGCAGATCGGCGCGGATGCGCGCCAGCAGATCCTCGAAGGCAATGCCGCCGCGATGCTCGCGCGCCGTGCAACGGTCACGCGTCACGTGAAGGCCGCCGCGTAGCGGTCGGCCAAGTCGCGAGGCAAAAGCACCACCTGGCCCGCCCGCGCGGGTCATTTGCCTGGTCCGCGACCGTTGAGAAACGCGATGACCGAGCCCTACGTCCGTGCCGGCAAGGTCAACTGGATCGCCAAAGGTTCGGACGTGGGGGTGCAGGAGCGCACGCTCGCGCCGGGACAGGAGATTCCCTGGCACTACCACAGCGTTATCACCGACACGACCTACTGCATCGAAGGCACCGTCCAGGTCGAGATGCTCGGCCCGCCCGGGCAGGTCCTGCTCGCCGCGGGCCAGAGCCACGCCGTCCCGGCCAATCGCCCCCACAGGATCACGCCCCACGGCGACCAACCCTGCCGATTTCTGCTGGTGCAGGGCGTCGGGAAGTACGACCGGCACCCGGTGGACGCGAAGACGTGGGAAAGGCCGGCGTAAAAGGGGGGTCAGGCGCCGTTAGAACCAGACGTCACGTTCTCCCCCGCGTTCCGGTTCCTCCTTCGGTATCAACCCCGCGCCGCGGCAAGGTAGGCCTTCGCGCTGCCCGCGAGCAGGCGCGGCAGGTGCGTGTAGAGGTAGCGCACGCCCTTGCCCTGGAGCTCGCGCACGTTTTCCGCCGTGGCCGGCGTGCCGGGCGTCCTGCCGGCGGCGACCATCTTGCGAAACGCGCCATCGATGGCCGCCGCCACCGCCGGCGCCTTGGGATTTCCCGGGTGGCCCATGGATTGCGACAGGTCCGAAGGGCCGATGAAGAACACGTCGATGTCTGCCACCGTCAGCAGCTCATCGACGTGGTCGAGCGCCGCCTGCTCCTCGATCTGCACGGCAATGAGAGTCGCTTCGTTCGCCGCCTTCACGTAATCGGCGAGCGTGCCGTGCGAATCGTAAACCGCCGCGCGCGTTCCCGCCGCGAGACCGCGGTTGCCGAGCGGATGATACTTGACTGCTGCCGCCACCTGGCGCGCGTCCTCGGCAGTATTCACGTGCGGAACCTGCACGCCCATCACGCCGCGGTCGAGCACCTGCAGGATGTGCTCCGGGGCACGCGTCGCCGGACGGGCGATCGCGGTGATGCCGCAGGCCTCCGCCGCCATCGCCATCAGCTCCACGCTCTCGAGCGTCAACGTGCCGTGCTCGCAGTCGAGCAGCACCCAGTCGAAGCCTGCGGCGCCGATCATCTCCACGATCTGCGGCGATGGAATCATCACCGAGACGCCGTAGACGGGCTCACCGGCGCGCAGCTTTTCCTTCATGCGGTTTCGCTTCATTGCCTGTTTCCTCCAAGGTACGGCGCCGTCCATCGTCGGTCACCGACCGTCGGTCGTCGCCGGGCCTGGCGTTCGTGCAGTTTACCTTCCTTCCCGCGCAGCTCGTGAAATCCTTCACACCGATGGCTGCAGCGGTGTCATTTATACTGGCGTTATGACTCGGGCAACCTTTTGCCGCGCACTCGGAAGGCCGGCCTGAAGGGAAGCGCGATGGAGGCTCTTGCCATGTCAGCATCGAATTCGAGAGAGTCCGCGCCGGAGCGCGCGCCCGTCGTGATCCTGTTCGCCGAGACGCGCGGGTTCACGCGCACGTCCGCGATCCTCCCTGCGCCCGTGGTACTCGCGCGCGTGTCGGAATTTTTTGCCCTGGTTCGGGAAGCGGTAGAACGCCAGGGCGGCACCGTGCGCGACGTGCTTAACGATACGCTGATGGCGTCCTTCTCGGGCAAGGGCAACGCGCAGCAGGCGATTCAGGCAGCGCAGGAAATCCAGGGCAAGTTCTCCAGCTTCGAGGAATCATGGCAGCGCGATTTCGGCATCCGCGCGGCGGTCGCGATAGGCCTGCACGCCGGCGATGCGGTCATCGGCACCGCGGGCGGCGCATCGCCCGGGCAGCCGCTCGTAATCGGCGATTGCGTGAGCATTGCCGAGCGCCTGCTGCACCGCGCGCGGGCCGGGGAGCTCGTGCTGTCAAAAGCGATCATGGACGCGCTCGCGGCCATCGGATTCGAACTCGAGGTCAAGGCGCTGCCGCCTCTGGAAATACCGCGTCGGGACCCGATCCGGCTGTTCGGAGTGGTGCGCGACACGCGGCTGGATTTCACCTAGGCAATGGGATGAGGGGATTTCCCCCTCGCGCTCCGCCCCGCATCAGCGCCCGCCTTTTGCCGAATCAGAAGGGCCTTCACGGGCGAGGGGCGGGCGCCCGGAATGGCGCTGAGGAATTTATGACGGGACTTCCGGTTCGTCGTGCTGCTGCGGATCGTCTTCCCAGGAGTATCGCTTGCGTGGCGGCACGTCCCGGTGGCGAAACGCGATCGCCAGTGCGAGGCCGATCAGCGCGGCCGCGAGGTGGGTTTCCCAGGAAATCCCGGACTGAAGCGGCAACACCCCCCAGAGCATCGAGCCGTACAGAAAGCACACCAGCAGGGACGCGGCGATCGCGCGCCGGTCGCGCCGGATCACGCCGGCGACGAAGACGTAGCCGAGCATGCCGTACACCAGCCCGCTCGAGCCGATGTGGATGGAACCGGATCCGGCAAACAGCCACACCGCGATGCCGGGTCCCAGGTAAACCGCCGGCAGCACTTTGAGGGCTGCGTTGGGATAGAGGTACAGCATTCCCGTTCCCAGCACCAGCAAGGGGAGCGAGTTGGCGGCCAGGTGCGGCAGTCCGCCGTGCAGCAGCGGCGCGAGCACAATGCCGGGCAATCCCGCGAACTCGCGCGGACGAACGCCAAAATGCGCGAGTTCCAGGCCGAGCGCCCCGTTGATGAACTCGATGAGCCAGAGCGCGGCGACCCAGGTGAGCGCGATCTTGAACGCCAGCCGGAAATTGGCGCGGGCGCGCTCGGAGCTGGTGAATTCCGGGTCGGGAATATCGACTTGCACCGCGATAAGATAACCGAATTGCCGGGGCCAGGCTCCGCTAAAAGATCAATAATATTGAATATCGAATGGGCTGCCCGCATGACTGCGAAGAGATCAGGAACGGATAAGCTGGACCAGGTCGTTGCGCAAGCGCGGCGCGAGAGCGAGCAGCGCGCGAAAGGTTACCGCGAGCTCGCGCTGAGAATGTACCCGTGGATCTGCGGCCGCTGCGCGCGGGAATTCACGCGCGCCAACGTGCAGTTGCTCGAAGTCCACCACCGCGACCACAATCACGACAACAATCCGCCCGACGGCAGCAACTGGGAATTGCTGTGCACCTACTGCCACGAGAACGAGCACCGGCGGTTGCTCGACAACAACCCCGGCGCCGCCGGCGGGCAGCAATCGCAGGCCACCTACCAGCCCTTCGCCGGGCTCGACGCGCTGCTGAAAAAAACGCGGGATGAAGGATGAACGCGGAAGGCTGATCCGCGCATAGCGGAGCCTTCAGTGCGTCGTGCCGATTGCCGATTTCCGCCGCAAACTGCCTCACCGGCTCTCGACACGCGTCAATTCGCGGATCGCCCGGGCAAAATCCGCGGGGGCCTGGAAGCGCGGATGCGATCGGTAAATCGACGCCATCCGCCGCATCTCTTCGAGCTGGCGCACGTGGCGCAGCGTTTCGGCTTGCTCCGCCGCCGTAATGGCCGGCGCAAACAGCCGTTTTCCGGGAGCGATGCGCCCCGACTCGAGCGCGCCTTTTACGCGCTTGCGGCAATGGCAGCGATTGGCTTCGTTGACGAGCCCGCACTTGCGGCGGGTGAACTCGACGATTTCCGCGCGCGCTCGCGAGAGTCTCTTGCGATACGCGCTCTCGCCAATCTCGAGAACGGACGCGGCCTCCGGGCTTTCCATCTCCAGGATCTCTCCCAGGATATAGGCAAGCCGGTGTTCCCGGTCCAGGCACGTCAGCATGCCCAGCGTGCATCCGATCTTGATTTCCTCGATCAGGACTTGTTCCTCGGGAGCAATCTCTTCTCCCGCAATGGATTCTTCGAGACCGGCATCCAGCTCGGCGCCAAAACGCGCAAAGGTGTAGCTCTGCGACTCGAGACGGCTTTTCCTGGCATTCAGGAGGTGATTGACGGCGATTCGGTACACCCACGTCGAAAACGCGCTCTCCCCCCGGAACTGTCCGAGCCGGGTCACGACCTTCACCAGGATTTCCTGCGTGGCGTCGGCCGCATCTTCAGGGTGCCACAGCATGCGCACGGCGATGCCATAGATGGCGTCCTGCACGGCGCGCACTATTTGTTCGAGGGCCGCCGGGTCTCCCGTGACGGCCACGCGTAGCGTTTCGGGCGCAACGGCAATTTGCATTTGCTTACTGGTTTTCCAACAATCGCCGCAGCTGAACCAGTTCTTCGCCGAGCGTTCCGGATTGTTGAGCCATGGCGCCCTCCAGCATCTCCAGCGGCACCGGGGGAGCCAGCAGCGTAAACGTGTACAGAACGGCGTCAGGCTTGTGCTTCACCACGCGCGAAAAGGCGCGGCCGACTTCGCCGCCGGGAAACTTCAGGGTCCAGTCCACGGTTCCCGCGGCTTCGGAACTCGCTGTCTGCAAGCGAATCTCGGTTGATCCTTGCGGCGTTTGCAGCACGGCCCTGTCCCGGGCGACCGATTTGAAAGCGTGCGCCCAATGCGGCAGATTCTCCGGATTTGCAATGTAGTCGAATACGGACTGAAAATCCCCCTTTATCTCCACGCCCTGCAGGTCAAAGGTTTTCATGGTTCGCGGCCTCCTTGATTGACTTAGACAGGGCGGATAGCGGCGGTGTGACACAATCCGGGCCGGAAACACGGCGCGCCCCGGCCTACACCAATAATGTCTATATAATTAGGTATTTATGGTAATTTCTCGCGGCGTCATCCATTTCCCCCATAGCCTGCATTGAATTTCGGCGACGGCCATCCAATCAATCCGGTATCGTGCGCTTCGCCCTTTACCATAGTGTTTCATTTCTCATCCCTCCTTCCTGATTCCCTCCTCCCATGAAATACAAGGACTACTACGAAATACTTGGCGTGAAGCGCGATGCCAGCGCAGACAATATCAAGAAGGCGTATCGCAAGCTCGCGCACCAGTACCATCCCGACGTCTCCAAGGACCCGAAGGGCGAGGAGAAATTCAAGGAGGTCGCGGAGGCGTACGAGACGCTGAAGGACGCAGAGAAGCGAGCGGCCTACGACCAGCTCGGCCTGCACCAGCCGGGCGAGGAATTCCGGCCGCCGCCGGACTGGGGCCCGCAGCACGGCACGGGAGATGCGAACTTCTCGTTCCAGGACATCGACCTCGAAGACCTGCTGGCGGGACTCACCGGCGGGCGGCACCGGGCGGGACGCGGCGGGGCTGCGATGCAGTTTCCCGGCCAGGACTACGAGGTCACGGCGCACGTCTCGCTGGAAGACGCGTTTCGCGGCACCGAGGTCGAGTTGAGCCTGTCGGTGGCGGAGCCCGACGCCCAGGGACAGGTGCGCCGTGTGCCGCGCACCTTCAAGGTTCGCATCCCGAAGGGCGCCACCGACGGGCAGCGCCTGCGCCTCGCCGGCAAGGGCGGAAAAGGCATCAACGGCGGGCGCGACGGCGACCTGTACCTCAACATCGCGCTCCATCCCCATCCGCTCTTTCGCGTCAGCGGACACGATCTTTTTCTCGATCTGCCGCTCGCCCCGTGGGAAGCAGTGCTCGGCGCCGAAGTGGAAATTCCAACGCTGGCGGGACCGGTCAAGCTGAAAGTGCCGCCGCATACCCGCGCCGGACGCCAGTTGCGGCTCGGCGGGCGCGGGCTCCCCAGGGCGCAGGGCGGCGAAGGCGCGCTCTATGCCATCGCGCAGATCGTCGTGCCGACGGCATCGAACGAACGCGAGCTGGCGCTCTACCGGCAACTCGCGGAAATCTCGACCTTCAATCCACGCGGGCATTTTCAGCAGGAGGTGAGTCATGGCCACTAGACCGGACGAAAATGTTTGGTTGATCGAGGAGCAGGAATTCTCGATCGGAGAACTTGCGCAGCTCTCCGGGCTCTCCGAGTCCGAAGTGCGCGAGCTCGTGGATTACGGCGCGATCACGCCGGTCCGCCACGACGCGCCGCAGTGGATCTTCAAGGGCGATTGCCTGGTCACGGTTCGCGCGGCAGGCCGCCTGCGCGCGAGCTTCGAACTCGAACCGCACGCGCTCGCCCTGGTGATTGCGCTGCTCGATCGCGTTCGCAGCCTCGAGGCGGAACTCGGAGGCATGCGTGCGCGCATGCCGCGCTGACATCCGCGGCGCCCGAACTCAATAGGACTAGCCTAATAATGCGGCATTATCAAATATTCATCAGGGTTTTACCGTAAACCAGCCGTCCTCCAATCACGCTCCAGCAAGGCAATGTCCAAGATTCTCGATACCATTCGCGAAGAGCACCGCTCGATCTACGCGGTCCTCGACGGCCTGCGCTACCTCGCGCGGCACAACCTCACCGGCGAGATGACGGTCGACCCCAAGGCATTCCGCGCCATGCTGAATTACCTCGAAACCTATGCTGAACGCCTGCATCATCCCAAGGAAGACCGGTACTTGTTCGCGGCCATCCGCCAGTTCGGCCCGCAGGCCGAGGCGGCGATCGCCAGGCTCGAACGCGACCACGCGGGCGGCGAGCGGGCCCTGCGCGACCTCGACCATTGCCTCGCCCGCTGCGAGGCCGCGGGCGAAACGAGGTTCGCCGCTTTCGCGAACGCGGTCGAGGACTTCGTGCGCGACTACCTCCAGCACATGAAAAAGGAAGAAGACGAAGTTTTCCCGCTCGCCCTGAAGCTGCTCACTCCCGAGGATTGGGCGGTGATCGACTCCGCGTACCGAGACGAGCACGATCCGTTCATCAGCGAGCAGGAGAAGCGCGATTTTCGGGAGATCCTCGACCGCATCGTCAAGCTCGCCCCTCCTCCCATCGGCATAGGCCCAACCGGCGCGGAATAAGCCCGCATTCCGGCGTATCTTGCGATCGCGTGACGAAGTGGCAATATGACGCGGTGATGCCGTTAATGGGGTGGCAGCAATGGATAGAAGGCAATTCCCCTGACTTCGGCCGCCGCCCTGTCGACAGCCGCGGCCGTTCGGGTCATGGCCTGCGCGCGCGCAAGCGCGGCTGCGCTTCGCCGACATGCATACCCATTCCAGTACGGGCTTGCGCCTAATAGAGCGCCGACTTCAGCCGCTCGTACAGCCCCTTGTCGTACTCCTTGCCGTCGAACCGCGCGTGAGTGATATCGGAGACTATCGTGCCGAGGCTCGGCAGGCTCGCGCGCTCGACGTAACGGGCCGGCTCCCACAACTTCGAGCGGAAAATCGCGCGGGCGCACTGGAAGAACACCGTCTCGACGCGAACCACGATCACCGAGCGCGGGAGCTTGCCCTCGACGAGAAAGCGCTCGAGCAGCGCCGGGTCGGTGCGGATCTCCGCGCGGCCGTTGACGCGCAGCGTTTCGCCGACTCCCGGGATCAGGAACAGCAGCGCCACGCGCGGGTTGGCGATGATGTTTCGCAGGCTGTCCGTGCGGTTGTTGCCGCGCCGGTCGGGAATCAGCAGCGTCTTCTCGTCCTCGACCGCGACGAATCCCGGCGCATCTCCGCGAGGGGACGCGTCCATGCCGCCCGCAGCGCCGGTGGCGAAGACGAAAAACGGCGAGGCCGCGATCAGCTTCTGGTAATGCGGATGGAGATAGTCGATCTCCTTCTCGACGGCTGCGCCCGACGGAGCGCCGTAGAGCTTCTCCAGAGTCTCGACATCGGTGATGCGGTGCGCTTCGGTGACAGTCGTCATCGTGATTCCCTCTCCGG
>Ga0075301_1000111_pt1 | contig 13161 bp, 9 predicted proteins | sample Browns_TuleA_D1_FD_120053 | JGI IMG/M metagenome (GOLD analysis project Ga0075301, IMG submission 120053) | Natural and restored wetland microbial communities from the San Francisco Bay, California, USA, that impact long-term carbon... | ecosystem: Environmental > Terrestrial > Soil > Wetlands ... | reverse complement strand
GGGATCGATCATCGATTGGACCGCGCAGCCCTTGATGAAACTGACCGCCACGGCGGCGAGCCCGTCCGGAGTGACCCCGGGAAAGCGCTCCGGCTCGGCGATCAACGCCTCATCGGCCATGGGACGGAAGGCTTCCCGATAGCGGGCGAGTTCGGCCCGCATCTTCGCCGCGACACCAGCGTGGCGGGTACTCATGGCCCAGAACTCGAAGAACACCCGGATCCTCTGCGGCTCGCTGGAGAGACGATTCATCTCCTGGCGCAGAAGGGCGAGCAAGCGCGCCAAGGGGGCCGGGAAGCGACGAATCTCGGGGCTGATCCGGAGCACGGTCGTCGTCTCGAGCACCCAGTCCAGCAATGCGATGATCAGCCGTTCTTTCGACTTGAAGTGAAACAACACCAGCCCGCTGCTCAGGCCGGCCTTGGCCGCCACCTGCCGCACGGTGAGCCCGTCGAGACCGCGGCGAGCAGCGATCTCATAGGCGGCCTTGATGATCTGATCCCGGCGGGTCTTTTCCGACGCCTTACGCCCCGGCATGGCGCTCCCTCCTCATCGGGCGGCCGCTCCCGCCGTATCCAGGCGCCCCAGGAGCGAAAGCAAGCCGTCCAGAACCGTGAGCGGATGCGGTGGGCAGCCGGGGATCCACAGATCGATGGGGAGATCCGCCGGCACGCCGTCGCCGACCTCCGGGCTCCCGCGGAACGGGCCGCCGTTGATCGCGCACGCCCCGACGGCAATGACCAGGCGCGGCTCCGGCGTGGCCTCGTAGGTGCGGTACACCGCGTCCCGCATGTTCTGGCTGATGGCCCCGGTGATCACCAGGCCGTCGGCATGACGCGGTGACGCCACGAACTGGATGCCGAACCGGGCCATGTCAAAGACCACATTGCTCAGGGCCACCAGTTCCGCTTCGCACCCATTGCAGCTTCCGGCGGCAACGGAGCGCAGCCGGAGCGACCGCCCGAAGAGCTGGCGGGTTCTGAGCTCCAGTGCCTGCACTGCCGCAAGCTCACCGGTCGGGCTCACCAGTCCGGTCCGCTCCCGGGCAGCCAGTCGGTGATCGGTGGTGTAGGTGATGGCCCCTTCCGGGCAGCTCGACGCCTCCTCCGGCGAGAACAGGCAGGCTCCCAGGTCCAACGCCGCCCGGCCATCGGGTCCGATGGAGAGCAGCGACGAGGGCATGCGCTCGCGACACTCGTGGCAACTCGGGAGGCAGCGTTGCGGATCGATGGTCGGTCGGCCGCGAAAACGCTCGGGGAAGTCGGCCGCGCCGCCCGGAAAGGAGGAGGTCCGGGTTCCCTGCTTCAGCCGGGTTCGGATGAAGTCAAGCATTAGAGATCATGCCCCGCGTACGAGAGATTGAAGCTCTTATTGCACAGCGGAAAGTCCGAGATCTGGTTGCCGGGCATCACGGCGGCGACCGCACTCCAATTGTGAAACGACGGGTCGATCACCTTGTACCGCCGAATCCGCCCGGTGTCGTCGGTGAGGACGACGTGTGCGATTTCCCCCCGCCAGCCCTCCTCCAGGGCCACGACCATTTCGTTCGCCCGGAGCGGCCCGCACTCGACCAGCAGGCCGCCCCGCGGGAGGGCGGCTATCTGGTCGATGACAAACTCGAGCGACCGCTGGATCTCCAGCCAGCGGACCAGGGCGCGGGCGAGCACATCGCCGGCCCACGCGGTTGCCACCGGGATGTGGGCGAAGCGGAACACACCGTAGGGGTGGTCGTGGCGTACGTCGCGCGGGACCTCGCACGCCCGGGCCGCCACACCGACGATGCCTAGCTCGAGACAGGTCTGACGGGGAAGCACCCCGACGCCCTCGAGCCTGGCCTGCACCGAGGCGTTCTTGAGCATCAGATGGGCGACCGGCCGCAGCTCCCCCTCGAGTGCCTGGAGCCTCTGCCGCATCTCGGCGGCCATGGCGTCCGGAATGTCGAACAGCACGCCGCCCGGGCGGATCAGCCCCCGGCCGTACCGATTGCCGGAGAGCGTCATCAGCAGGTTCAGACACTCGCCTCGCAAGCGTCCGAAATAGGAGGCGGCCGGCTGATACGCGATATCTCCTGCGATGGCGCCGAGGTCGCCGATGTGGTTGGCCAGCCGCTCGAGCTCCAAGGCGATTCCCCGGATCGTCTGGGCTCGCGGAGTCTTCCGGCTCCGGGCCAGCGCCTCGAGGGCGCCACAGTACGCGCTGGTGTGGCCGATCACCGTGTCGCCGGCGATCGACTCCGCGACCAACACGGAGGCCGCCCGCTCGCGAGTCTCCAGCAACCGTTCGACCCCGCGATGCTGATAGCCGAGCATGATTTCGAGAAACAGCACGTCCTCGCCATGCGCCTGAAATCGGAAGTGCCCCGGCTCGATGATCCCGGCATGCACCGGCCCGACGGCCACCTCATGCACTTCATCGCCCTGGACCTGGAAGAAGGGGTAGCGCTCCCGATCGAGGACACCGGTCGGCCGCGCCAGGCCGGCATGGTCGGCAGAGTGCCGCCGGACCGGCTTGAGCCATGGATGCCCTTGCGGAACGATCTGGCACTGCTCCGCGATCTCCCGCTCGAACAAGTGCGCTTCCGGGCATTCGGGAGTGAGGGCCGGGTAGGATCCCTGCACCAGCGTGGAGAGCGCACCGAGTTGCCCGCGCTCGTCCTGAGCCAGAACGGCGAGGAGCCGGGTCTGGCCAGTGGGTTCCGGCGAACCGAAATACGCGGCCAGTCGCCAGCCGTCCCGAACCGCCTGGATCACGGTATCGCGGAATCGCGGCAACGGTTCCAGCGGCACGGCTCCCAGCGGAATCGCGCGGCGATTGCGAAGGCCCAGCGCATCGAAGGCCGTCATGGCGCCACCCCGCCGAGGCCTCGAGCCGCTTCGGTCAGCACGCGCTGCAGCGGCGGCGGGATATACATGCCGAGCACCAGGACCGCGACCAGCAGGGCGATGGGGCCCACGACTAAGAGCAGGTTCTCGCGCACCGCCGGGGCCTCGGTCTCCGGTGGGCGATAGATCACCTCGAGCACCACGGCCGCCATCCCCACGAAGATGAGCGCGAGCAGGCCGATCATGGCCATCGCCACCCAGGGGTGACCCTGCCCGATCGCGGCATTCAGGATGGTGAACTCGCTCAGGAAGAGGCCGAACGGAGGCGAACCGGTCACCGCAAACAGGCCTAGCAGGAGGAGCACGCCGGAGACCGGGAGCCGACGCAGGATACCGCGGGCCGCGTCCGAGGTCGCCGACCCCGTTACCAACACGATGTTCCCCACGGCGAGGAACATGATGCCCTTGGTGAGTCCGTTGTTCAGGAGGTGAAGCACCGTGCCGTAGCGGCCGACGCCGCCCAACCCCAGCCCGAGCACGAGGAGGCCCATGTGTTCTACGCTGGAGTAAGCCAGGAGCCGCTTCAGGTCGGTCTGCCCGATCATGAAGGCCGCGGCCACCACCAGGGAGATCAGGCCGAAGCCAAGCAGGATCGGCTGGACGAACGCGTCGTACCCCGCGGCGACGGTCACCTGGGTGATTCGCGCGACCCCCAGGAAGGCACAGCTCGTCAACGCGCCGGCCATGAGGCCGCCGACCAGACTCGGCGCCTCGCCGTAGGTGTCGGGCTTCCAGGCGTGGAGCGGGGCCAAGCCCATCTTGGTGCCGTAGCCCACGAGGAGGAAGATGAACGCCGCACGGAGGAGTGCGGGCTGCAGACTGTCGCTGCCGGCCACCAGGTCTTCCAGGATGAGCGGGCGACCTCGCGTCTGAGCGGCGGCGAGAAAGAAGGTGCCGAACAGGGCCAGCGCGATCCCCACCGATGAGAGCACCAGGTACTTCCACACCGCCTCCAGCGACCGCCGGTCGTGTCGGTGGTACACCAGCGGGGCCAGCGCGAGCGTGGTGGTCTCCATCCCCACCCACACCAGCGCAAGGTGATGGCTGATCGCGACCAGCGTGGCTGCGGCGAGGAACGCGAGGAGACAGCTGACGAAGACCGATCCCCCGCGTGGGGTCTCCGTTTGCAGGAACCCCACCGCGTAGATGGCCACCACTAGGAACAGCACGCTCACCAGGGTCAGCACCACCAAGCCCAGTGGGTCGACCGCGAGCCATCCCCCGAGCGCTGGCGCCGGGGGGCGGGCCCAGAAGCTCGCTACCACGGCGACGTGTACCAGCGCGGTGGCGACCAGCCAGCCCAGCCGAAAGCGGGGGGACCGATGAGCGTACGCGGCGGCGGCCGCGAGGACGGGAAGCCCGACCAGAAGGAGGAGTGGCATCAGTCCTTCAACTCGGTCAGGCGGGTGGAATCGAGAGAGTCGAATTCGCGATTGATGTGGAAGACCACGATCCCCATGATGAACACGCCGACGAAGATGTCCAGCAGCACTCCGAGTTCGACCAGGAAGGGAACCCGTTCCACCTGACTCAGACCGAAGACGTAGATCCCATTCTCGAGGATCAGGTAGCCAACCACCTGGGTCAGAGCCTTGCTCCGAGTGGTCAAGACCAGCAGGCCCACGATTACCGTGGACAGCGCGACCGGGACCAGCAGCGCGCTGTCCGATTCGGGGAGGGGGATGCGCTCCGCGATGCCGAACGAGAGCGCGACCGCCAGGGCGCCGAGGGCCAGGGAGGCCGTGAAGCCGATCAGAGGCTCGACCTCGCGCCGCACGGACGCCTCGCGAATCGCCCAGTTGAGAAAAGTCGGGAGCAGGATCGCCTTCACCAGGAACGTTCCGGTTGCCAGTCCGATGATGTGGAGGGACCATCCGGGGTGCAGCGCGATCGGGAGCGCCGCGAGCAGCCCGCCCTGAATCGCGGTTGCGCGAATCGTGGCACTGAGACGGGTGGTGCCCAGCACCCAGAAGTTGGTGAGCACCACGCAGAGGAGGAGCAGTTCATGCAGACCGGACATGGATCACCGGAGCAGGAGGATGACGCCGAAGGTGGCGAGGGCGGAGGCCGCCACCAGGAACTGGGGCACCCGATTCATACGGAGTCGGGCCATGCTCGCTTCCACGACACCCACCCCGACCGCGACCAGCCCCAACCCCCCGACCAGCACCACCAGCGCCAACCACCCCGGCAACCCGCCCCGGGGAACCAGGAGGCTGACGACCAGCCCGCCGAACAGGGCCAATTTCACGGCGTTCCCGAAGAGGATCAGGGCCAGCTCGGGCCCGCTGTGATCCAGGACGATCACCTCATGGATCATCGTGAGTTCCAGGTGCGTGGCCGGGTCATCGACCGGCACCCGGGAGGTTTCCGCGAGAGTCAGCATGAAGAGGCTGGCCGCCGCCAGACTCAGCGAGGGAGCCGCGGTTGCCCAGACCCCCGTGAGCCGGTCCCCGAGCATACCCCCGAGGGAGAACTCACCGGTGGCGAGCAAGGGGACCGTGAGACCGAGGAACAGAGCCGGCTCGGCGAAGGTGGACACGGTCACCTCGCGGCTCGCTCCCATCCCCTCGAAGCTGGAGCCGGTGTCCAAGCCAGCGAGCACCAGCGCGAAACGCCCCAATCCCAGCAGACCCGCAAAGGCGACCAGGTCCCCGCTGAAGCTGAGCAGTGCGGTGTGGCCATCGAGCGGAAGCAACGTCGCCGCGACCAGGACGCTCGCGACCGTGATGATCGGCCCCAGCCGGAACACCGGGGTCGTAGTTCGGCTGTAGACGACATTCTTCCGGATCAGCTTCGCGAGGTCGGCGTAGAGCTGCAGGATCGGGGCTCCGCGGCGACCCGTGAGGAACGCTCGGGTGCGCGTCGCAAGGCCCGGTAGCGCGGGCGCCACGGCCAGGACCACGATCAGGGCGAGGAGAGGTCCGAGCGTCATACCGCCCCCTTCCATCGCATCAGGTAAAAGAGCAGGACCAGCAGCGTCGCAACCACCGACAGGAGGTACCAGCGGATCCGCCCGCCCTGCCATTGCCGCAGTCGCTGGCTCAGGCTCTCGAGCCCCCGCCAGGTCGGCAAGACGGCTCGGTCTTGAATCAGATCCAGGGGATGCGAGTGAAAGGCGGTTGCTTCGCGCGCTTGGGGAACCCCCGCCAAGGCGCCGAATGCGGCCAAGAGCGGTGCGGCGTAGGAGGAGGCGCTGTATTGCATTCGAGGGGACAGCGGCAGCCCCCCGCAGGCCCAGGTCTGGTCCACGACGGGTTTCACCGCGTGGCGCAGGCGACTGCGCAGCCAGGTCAGGACGGCGATCGCGAGCAGAACGCCGAGCGCCACCGAGGCGATGCGCGGCGCGGCGGCCGCCCACTCGTCCGGCGGGCCAGCGGCCACCTGCATTACACTCTCCGCGACCCGCCGAGCCGGGTCGAGGACCAGCATCGGAAATACGCCGATGGCGATACAGGCTGCCGCGAGCCCCAGCATCGGCACCACCATGCCGGCGCCCGGCTCCCTCACCCCGAGCCCGCCGGGGACCGGCGCTCGCGCCTGACCGAGGAACAGGACGCCATCCAGCTTGCTGAAACACGCCAGGGCGAGGCCGCCAATCAGCGCCAAGGCCGCGGCCCCGACGATGGCGAACCGCAGAGCCTCGGGAGCCCGCGCCGCACTGAAGAGTCCGCCGAACACCAGCCATTCGCTCACGAAGCCGTTGAGCGGCGGCAGACCCACGATGGCGACCGAGCCGATCCCGAAGGCCAGCGCCGTCAGCGGCATTCGACGGCCCAAGCCCCCCAGCCGGTCGATGACTCGGGTACCAGTGGCTCGCACCACTGCCCCTGCCCCCAGGAACAGCAGGCTCTTGAACAGCGAGTGGTTCAGCGAGTGGAGCACCGCCCCCGCGAAGCCCAGCGCCGCCACCACCGGATGGTGGTAGCTCACCCCGAGTACGCCGACCCCCATGCCCAGCAGGATGATTCCGATGTTTTCCACGCTGTGGTAGGCGAGCAATCGTTTGAGGTCGTGCTGTCCCAGAGCCCACAACACGCCCAGCACACCGGAGATCACCCCGAGCCCGAAGAGCGACCACCCGAACCAGAGTGGCGCCGGGCCCAGCAGGCCGATGATCCGGAGCAGGCCGTAGATCCCCACCTTGAGCATCACTCCCGAGAGCACCGCGGACACGTGAGAGGGCGCCGCTGCGTGGGCCCCCGGCAGCCAGAAGTGCAGCGGCACCGCGCCGGCCTTGAGCCCGAACCCGAGGAGAGCGAGGCCGAAGGCAAGGGTCCGCGGGGTGCTGGCGACCTGACTTCCCGCGGCGAAGTCGGCGAAGGTGCGCCCCTCGGTCGTGGTACTCATCGCCGCAAACATGCCGATCAGGGCGAGCGTGCTCACGTGGGTGAGAACCACATAGATCAAGCCGGCCCGACGGGCCTCGAGCTGCTCGCTCTCGAAGACGACGAGCAGGTACGCGCTCAGCGCCATCACCTCCCACGCGGCGAGGAACGCGATCATGGACTGGGATGTCACGACCCCGATCAGTGCCGCCAGGAGCGCGGCGAACAGCGCGTGCGCCAGGGCGACGTTGCGGTGCCCCCGCTCGGCAGCGAGATAGGCGGTACCGAATACGCCCGCGGCCGGCCCGGCGAGGCAAATCGGAAGCAGGAACCACGCGGAGAGCGGGTCGAGAGCGAACGCCCACGGACCGCCAGGAAGCGACCCGGAGAATGAGGCCGTCGAGGCTGGGCTGCCTCCGAGCGTCTCGATGGCCGGGACCAGTCCCAGGGCGCCGCCGGCGAGGAGCAAGGTGGCGTAAAGGCGATCTGCCAGGCGGGCCCAGCGCCGAAGGAGCACGGCCGCGACGCCGCCCGACAGGATGAGGGCTGCCCCCCAGAGGACGGTGCTCACGGGTGACGCGCGATCGCGGCGAACAGCGCGCCCAGGAGGAAGAGGACGGTCAGCACCATGTACTGGAGGTAGCGGGTGACTCGGCCCTGTTGCAGCGGACGCAAGGCCGCGGCGGCAGCTCGTGCCCGGCCCCAGAGCGGGCGCACCAGGTCGGTGAGGACTCGATCCCCGGGATCGGTGGTCAACGAGGTGGCGCTGCGCTCGACTCGCGGCGCGGCGATGGCGCCGAAGGCGTGCAGTGTGAGTGCGCTGAAGGACGAGGCGGTGTATTGCATGCGGGCGCCGGGTCGCGCATAGGCACACCCCCAGGTCGGGCCTGGCGCTGGCTCCGCCCATCGGCCAACGCGCCGGCGGAGCAACCAGGTCGCGGCCGCCAGTGCAGCCAGCAGGGCGGCCACCGCGCTCACGCTCGGGACTGCCCGCTCGAGGATGGCGGCGGCCTCGCCGGTCGTCGAGCCGGAGGCACCGATGATGGTTTGCACGACTGCGGCGGCGGGGTGCAGCGCGACAGCCGGGTAGACGCCCAGCCCAACGCAGAGGACGACCAGCACCATCATGGGGGACACGAGACCCAGCTCATCGCGGGCGCTGAACTGCCGGCCCCGCGGTTGTCCCAGGAAGACGCCGGCGGTGACTCGGCTGAAGCAGGCGAGCGCCAGCGCGCCGATCAGGCCCAGGCCGGCAAACCCGAGAAGAACCAGGGGCAGGAGCCCCGGACCCTGCGCCCCGTGGAGCAGGCCTTGGGCGGCGACCCATTCGCTCACGAAACCGTTGAGTGGCGGCAGGCCGACGATGGCCAGGGAGCCGACGCCGAACGCCACCGCAGTCAGTGGCATCCGGCGGCCCAGCCCGCCCATCTGGTCAATGGCCCGCGTTCCGGTGATCCGGACCACCGCCCCCGCGCCCAGAAACAACAGACTCTTGAACAGGGCGTGGTTCAACGAGTGCAGGACCGCCCCGGTGAAGCCCAGGATTGCCATCACCGGCTGTCCGTAGGCCACGCCCAGCACCCCGACACCCATGCCCAGCAGGACGATCCCAATGTTTTCGACGCTGCTGTAGGCGAGAACCCGCTTGAAATCCTGCTGGCTCAGCGCCCACAGCACGCCGAGGATTCGCGAGGCCAGCCCGAGTCCGAAGAGGATCCAGCCGAACCACGGCGGCGCGGCGCCCAGCAGACTGATCACGCGGAGCAGGCCATAGATTCCCATCTTGAGCATGACGCCGGACAGCAAGGCAGAGACATGGGAAGGTGCAACCGCGTGGGCGCCCGGGAGCCAGAAGTGGAGCGGGACCAGGCCCGCCTTCACGCCGAACCCCGCCAATGCGAGCAGCAATACCACGGCTCCCCCCCAGGGTAAGGCCGGGGCCGCGGCGGCGAATGATTGAAACGTGAAATCCGGGCTGGTACGTCCCCAGACCAGGAACATCCCGATCAGCGCCAGTGTTCCGGTGTGGGTCAGGACGAGATAGATCAGGCCCGCCCGCCGAACCTCGCTCCGGCCCCCGTCGAACATGATCAGGAAGTAGGCGCTGACGGCCATGATCTCCCACGCCAGCAGGAAGAGCACGGCGGCCTGGGCCACGACCACCCCGATCATGGCGGCCAGCAGCAAGGCGAGCAGGGCGTGAGCCATCGCCACAGGTCGATGGGCTCGCTCGGCCGCGAGGTAGCGGACGCCGTAGACCGTCGCGGCCGCGCCGGTAACGCTCAGGAGGATCAGAAACCACGCGGCCAGCGGATCGACGACCACCGACCAGGCCCCGCCCGGCACCGCCGGCTGCCATGACGCCGTGATCGGCGCCCCGCCCAGCAGGACGACCACCCCGGCCACGCCACACACCGCCAGACCCGAGACGACCAGAGCACCCATGGCGAGATCGGCCCAGCGTGGCGCTCGGGCGAGGACCAGGCTGGCGACTCCCCCGAGGAGCACCAGGCCTACGCCGGTCGCCAGTACGACCGGACTCATCGAGCGCTGGGCTTCGGGGTAGAGAATTGGCCGGTGGTTCGCTGTTCGACCTCCCGGACCCTCTGGAGGATCGACTCAGGCGGGGCGCGATCCTGGAGCCGCTGGCGCAGCTCGGAATCCCGAAGCACGAAGGCGAGCTGGGCGAGTACGCGGAGGTGCGCCGGGACACTCGGACTGACCACCAGGAAGACCGCATGGACGGGCTTGCCGTCGATCGCCCCGAACTCCACCGGCCGGCGCAGCAGGCAGAGGGTTACGAATGGCTGGTCCACGTGCAACAGGATCGGATTGCGCACGTGCGGAATGGCGATCCCATCGCCGATGCCGGTCGATCCCATCGCCTCGCGCGCGTCGAGCACCGTGAGCAGGAATTCCCGGTCCACCTCCGCCGAAAGCGGCAGCCGCTTGACGATGGCGGCCATCACGGCGCTCTTGTCGTCCCCTTCGACCTTCATGTGGATCCCGCCCGTCTCGAGCAGCTGGGAGATCGGCGGCACCTCCTCGGGCGACCGGCGGGCCTCCTCGAGGAGGCTCCGGGAGGCAGGTACCCCATGTTCCACTGCCCACTCCCACACCTCGATGGCATTCAGATGGAGGCGTTCGTTGACCCGATGCACCGGTAGTCCGCGATCCTTGATCCAGCGACGGAGTGTCGATTCGTTGACGTTCAGGTAGGTGGCGGCTTGGCGCAGAGTGATTTGCATGAGTTCAAGAGATCCGCGACTCCGGGTCGGCGCCGAGTCAGAGCGCCCCGCGACCCAGCGGCCGGTCACTGGTCCGCTTCTATAGCTGAAGCGGTTCCGCAAACGGGATCAGGGTGAGGAAGTCCGGTGTGAGGGGTGGGTATTCATGTTGAACCAGCGTTCAACGTAGAGAGGCTGCCAACTCCTGTCAACTGTACTCGGCACCCGGGGGAGGGTGGATGGGGGTGGGGGAGAGCTAATGAAAAGCGGCCGGGTTTCGGGCCTGGGATCGCCTTCAGACCCCAAACCCAACCCGGCCGCTCAACACTCCGTACTACTCAGTTCCCGGTCTGAGAACTGTTCCTACGTTCCGTCACCTCCGGTGCCCGTCGCCCCGTAATGATCAGGGCTGCCTGTTCTCCCGTTCTCCTGTTCTCCCGTTCTCCCGTTTTCCCCTCCTACGGCGTTCCCGCAATCGCCGCATCAGCGGTAATAAACCCGGCACCGGTGGCGTCGGCTCCCCAGCTGATCGTCGAGGTCGAGCCGTCGGGGTTATGAATCGCCTTTGAGCCCGGAGGCATTGGGATCGCCGCCGCCTCCAGAATGCCCTCGACCTGGGGCGCGGTAAGCGAACCGTTCTTCTGGGTCATCAGCGCCACGATGCCGGCCACGTGCGGCGTCGCCATCGAGGTGCCGCCCAGGAAGAAGTAATTGATCTGGCCGTTGTTGGTCTGGAACGGCCCCACTACCCAGGAACCAGGCGCGGCCACGTCGAGATCCTGACCCGCCTTGGCGCGGCTCGAGAAGTCCGAGATGTAGAGGTCGTTGGCGGAGGATGGATCAGGCACGTCGCACCGCACCCACCAGCTCCCGATTGACCCACCCAGGCAACTGGTCCACTCTCCTATGAAACCCGCCGACGCGGCGGAAATGACCGGTCCATAGGCACCAGGGTAGTGCATTCCGGCATTACCCGCGTTCCCCGCCGCGGCCACGATGATCACCCCGTGCGCCACGGCGTAATCGACTGCCGCCTGCTCGACCGGATCCAGCGCCGGTCCGCCCAGGCTCATGTTGACCACCACCGGATGGCCGGTCAGCGGCCCCATCTTGAGCTGGGTCGCATACACGATTCCCCGCGCGATCACCGAGGACCAGCCGCTCCCGTTCTGATTGAGCACCTTGACCGGGACGATGGTCGCCAGCGGGGCCACCCCGTTGACCGACGTCCCCGCCAGGTTGTAGCCGATGATGGTGCTGGTCACGTGGGTGCCGTGTCCCTGCACGTCCTGCTCCCACTTGTTGGGCTGCTCGGAGACGTTGCCTTGATCCTGTCCCCCGCCGCCGAAAGACTTGGCGTACTGGGTCGCGATCCGCGCGGTGGGGAAGTAGAACTGCCACTGGGGCAGGAGGCCGGTGTCCAGCACAATGACGTAGACCCCGGTCCCGTTCTGGGCCACCGCCCGTCCGTCGCCGAAGCTGGTGACGTTGACGGCGTCCAGGTCCCAGGTATTGATCCCGTTGGCGAAGTTGGTGACCGCCAGCGGCGAGATCGGTCCCACGTCTCGAGCAGCGTCGGGTCCCGCCGCGGCCACGAAGGGGAGAGCCTGAATCGCGGGCAGGTCGGTGCCCTTGCCCCGCATGTGCAGCGCGTTCAGCTCGGGCAGTTGATCCAGAATCTTGCCGTACTGGCTCAGCTGGTTGAGCTGATCGGCAGTGGCGGGGCCCTTGAGCACCACTTCGATGCCGATACTGCCGTTGAGCGAGCTGGTGGCAAGGCTGGGTGAGCCGGACGCAGTCGGAGGAACGTTCTCTCCCGTGTCGCAGGCGAGGGCGAACGCGGCTAGCGCCAAAGCGCCCGCCAGAGGCAGGTGTCTCATGAGAACCTCCACAAGTTGGGCAAGCAGTCGCGACACCAGTGAACCGGCGCGGCCTGCCGGTCAGGTGTCGACGAGAGTGAGGGCTCAGTATGCGGATTGAGCGGGTCGAGCGGAAGAGGAGAGGACGCCTCTTTCTGGGACGTGCGAAGAGAATCCGAACGACGGGAGAACGGTATCAGGAATCCCCCCGGTTCTCGGGTGCGCGGGGGAAAGCGAGCGGCCGAAAAAACTGGAGGGCCTGAGGTCAAGCCCACCCCAGACCCCCCAAGACCTGAGCCCTGCCACTCATCAATCAGAACTCAGGCCCCAGCTGGAGGACTCAGGACGCTGGACTCAGTACTACTCAGTCCTCAGTCCTCAGTCCTCAGAACTCTTCCTTAGGTCCCGCCTCCCCCAGTCGTCGACCCGGTAATGATCAGGTCCGCCGTCGTTTCCTGGTTCGCGACTACGGTGACCGTCTCGGGAGTCACGGGGTCGGTAGTCACCGTGAGACCGGTCGGCGGCGCTAGCGAGAGCGTGTAGTCCCCCGGCGCGAGGAAGCCGAACTCGGCGCTGGAAATCCCGTTTTGATCGGGAGCGCTGAACTGAACCACGCCCACGGTGTCGCTCACTCCTGACACGACGACCGCTGAGAACATGTCCAACGTGGTCGGGGTGTTATTGAGATCCGGCAGGGTGACCGCATCACCCAGCTTCAGGGTGACCAGCAGGCTGCCGGCGAACCCGAACGTTGCGCCCTTGATGACCGGATGCATCACCCACATCCCCGACTGCCCCGCCTGGTGCCCGAAGCTCTGACTCACGTCGAAGTCGACCAGGAGGATCTTGGTCGGTCCGGTAATGG
>Ga0075301_1000107_pt1 | contig 13532 bp, 14 predicted proteins | sample Browns_TuleA_D1_FD_120053 | JGI IMG/M metagenome (GOLD analysis project Ga0075301, IMG submission 120053) | Natural and restored wetland microbial communities from the San Francisco Bay, California, USA, that impact long-term carbon... | ecosystem: Environmental > Terrestrial > Soil > Wetlands ... | reverse complement strand
TGGAATAATATTTTTTCTATGACTTGCAACTCTATCTAAAAAATCTCTTGCAACTCGGCTTGCATGCTCTACCCCAAAAATTAATCCTCGTGGTCCCACAATATCTGATATGTGACTAACAGTAGTTCCGGTAGAGACTCCAAGGTACAATACCTTTGATTTTTCTTCAAATGGAAAAATTTCTAATCCATTCATAATTGCAGCTGCAAGCTTACTCCTAAATGGATCCCATAACCTGTACTCTATACCTTTTTTTGTGACTAATTTTTCTTGGTAAACCTGATTTCCAATAACTAGATTTTCAGTTGCCAGTTTTTGTTGTCCATCTACTTTAACCCAAAAAAAATTCTTATCTTCTTCCAAACCTCTTTCGCTTTTTACCCTTGGGTTTATTGAATTTTGATCTAAATCTTTCTCTAAATGGTTCTTGCTTTACCTCTCTTTGTGGTGGTGCATCTACGTATTTTTTTTCAATCTCCACTACTCTGATGTTAAGCTTATCAAGTAACATTTGATTTAGTCCACCACCATGAAAGTCTACACGAGCTGCAATAGCTGCCTTTCCTGCAACAGCTCTTGCAATTTTTCCTCGCTGCCAACGTGGTGCTGCATGTACTAGAGCATGTTGAAATAGTAATCCATGCTTTGGAGGCTGGGCTCCAGTTTTAAGCGATCGAAACAATGCCTTTTCTGCACCTAAAACCTGAATTGTACTTGCAGGCATTACAGCAAGATTTTTGAGACTTCCAGCACGAGCAAGAATTCTTGCACCAACAGCAGTACCTAGTATTACAGAAAGATTTGGAGCAATTTTTTTCATTTCTGTCTCTACATGTACCTCTAGATTTTTTCTTAAATCAAATAGCTCAAGAATTTGTTTTGCCATAGTCTGAACAATTGCCAGGTTTGCATCTGAAATATCACCACCACGACTTTTATCAGTTACTAGAGTAAGCATCTCGACTTTGGATTCTGGAAATCCTGCATCTTCATAGATAGTTTTTGATAAATTATCTCGCTTTCCCGCCAAAACAATTTGTGAATAGCCGTTTATACTATCTATTATGTTGTCTAGTTCTGGAAAATGTAATCCATACCATTCTCGTAATCGGGAGCTCATTGCATTGATTATTTTATCGGTTTCATCTAGTGAATTAATAGCCTGTATGATATGTAGATCTGGACTCTGAGAAACCTCTGAAACTTTTGATGACGACAGCGAAATTGCAAACTCTCTCAATCTAGCCATTGCATCATCTTCATCTTCTGCAAATCCTGCTTCTTTGAGTATTTTTGGTTTCGTTGATTGGATTTTTGTACTTTCTTCTTCACTCATCATCTGAGCATTAATTGATTTTTTCTTAAGTATTGCAAGTAGTGCATTATCGTTTACTTCAATTCCTTTTTCCATATTTGAAAGGAATTTTGCTAAATCACTTAGTCTTGACTCGCCTTTTTTTACAAAAATATAATCTTCAACGGGTTCTAAAAATGGAAAAGACTTTAGACATCTTTGATTTTCAAATACTGCAATACCTAATTCCGTTAGAATAACAGAATACATAATTAAATAATCCTCAAAGAGCCATTAAAAAATGTACCAAATAGAAATTAACTGTTATATGAGAACGGTTTACAAGGAATCAAAGTGAATCCAAGCCTCTTGACATCTATTGGCTCCATAAAGCTGGAAAGACCTACAATTTTAGCATCTGGGATTTTAGGAATATCTCTGGATGTTTTTAATCGAATTTATCAGGCAGGGGCAGGAGCTGTTGTTACCAAGTCACTTAGTAAAGAGCCGTGGGATGGATATCCAAATCCTACAATATTCGGTGTAAAGGGAGGTGGATGGATAAACGCAGTTGGACTTTCAAATCCAGGAGCTCCCAATTTTGCAAAAATGATTTCATCTAACAAGGATGTTCCAATCATTGTATCTCTTGTTGGTTCTATCCCAAAAGATTTTGAATTTATGATAAAACAATTTGACAACATTTCGGTTCTAGCCTTTGAGCTAAACTTGTCATGCCCACATGTAGCTAAAGTTGGACTGGAAGTAGGAGACGACCCTGACCTTGTTAAAAAAATTGTAAAAACTGTAAAATCAAAAACCGATGTTCCCGTAATTGCAAAGGTAGGTCTTGGTACAACTAACTATCTAGATACTGTTGATGCTGCATGTAAAGCAGGAATTGATGCAATTACTGCCATTAACACATTGCGTGCTATGGCAATAGATGTAGAGACGGAGCGACCAATACTTAGCAACAAAATAGGTGGCTTGTCTGGCACTCCAATTAAACCAGTTGCAGTGAGATGTGTATATGAAATCTCATCCCAGTATGACATTCCAATAATTGGATGTGGAGGAATATCTAGCTGGGATGATGCAGTTGAGTTTATTTTAGCAGGAGCATCGGCAGTTCAGATAGGTAGTGCAGTTGGAGACAATTGGATTTCTGTATTTGATGATATTAACAAAGGAATACTTCAGTACATGGAAAAAAAGGGATTTTCAAAAATAGAGGAAATGGTTGGCCGTGCAAAGAAATCCTAACCGTCAGACAATTTGTAAAATTGAAAAAGTTATCGATGAAACCCCTACAGTTAGGACTCTGACTTTTTCTGATGATGTATTGTGTAATGTTTTGCCTGGCCAATTTGCAATGGTCTGGGTTCCGGGAGTAAACGAGCTTCCAATGAGTGTAATGATTTCGGAAGAAAAGGGAAAAGCTGCATTTACTATACGAAAATATGGTCAATCATCTACTGCTTTGTACAATATTAGAGTTGGAGAATCTATTGGTGTACGTGGACCATACGGTAATTCATTTACAATAAAAAAAGGAAAACTTTTGTTAATTGGTGGTGGAACTGGTCTTGTTCCTCTAATGCGGTTACTTGGATATTTTGCTTCAACAGACGAGGTAACTATAATCATGGGGGCAAAAACAAAAACTGAAGTTTTCTTTGAAGACTTTGCAAACAGGCTTCTTGATAAAATTAAACACCAAGTAATAGTTGCAACAGAAGATGGTACCTATGGGCAAAAAGGACTAGTCACTGATATAATGGATAATCTATGTAAGAATACAAAATTTGATGCGGTATACACCTGTGGGCCAGAGTTGATGATGTCAAAGGTAGTTTCGATTGCAACTAGCAAAGGTATGTTTGTAGAAGCTAGCCTTGAGAGAATGATGAAGTGTGGCGTAGGAATTTGTGGAAGTTGCTGTGTAAATGACCTTCTAGTATGTAAGGATGGAACAATTTTTGATGGTAAGACATTACTTTCTAAAAGTGAATTTGGTCACACACACCGAAACAAGGCAGGAATATTAGAGGCCTACTAGTCCCCTCCCTAACATCTTGACTGAATTTACCCAGAAGGTTTAAAATTGATTAGCCAAGTAGATTCGTCTAGGGTAAGATGGGCCATCCAAAAATAGTATTAACTGCAGATCGTACACTAATGTCCCCATATCGGGGAATATCTCTTGCTACATTTTTTGGGTGTGCGCCGGCAATTGACCCAGATAGACCAAAAAGTGACTTTTGGTATAAAATTCTAAGACAACAAGTTACACCAAAGATTTTGTTTGACTTTATCTGCAATCCAATCTCTCACACAAATGGAGTCGCAAACTATGCTCCATATGGATTAAGAAAAGTTGAGGCAGGTCTTTTGCGTGATGGTTTTAAACGAAATGAGGTAGTTGTTGCTCATCCTGATCACATTGAAAAATTCATTGGACCAGAAACTCAAGTTATTGGAACATATGAGATGGATCCACTTGGCATGGGCCCAGTTACAATGACATTTACTTATGGACGCAAGCAAATGTCGTATGATGAATACTATTGTAGAGACCTTCACAGAAGAATTATTGCTGCAAAGAAAAAAAATCATAGCAACGCAAAGGTAATAGCTGGGGCTTCAGGAACATGGCAATACAACTATGATCCTGCAAAAATTGAAGAATACGGACTATATGCAATTTTAGAAGGAGAGCTTGGAGGCATTGCACCAGAAATAGATGGTCATGCTGGACGATTCTTTAATTATTTAATTAACGGGGACTTTGAAAACATGGATCCCTTTAGAAAAAGAAGTGACTTTAAGGTAAACATCAAAGAATTCAAGCGTGGTGAAAAAACACTCCATGGTAGGTTTGTTAATTTCTGGGATAGACCAGAACTTGAAGACATTCCAGACATTGTTGAGCCAAGCATGCACGGAATGGTTGAGGTAATGCGAGGATGTGGACGTGGATGCAAGTTTTGTGATGTTACATTGCGTTCCCTGCGATACTATTCTCCTGAGAAAGTCAAAAAGGAAATTGAAGTGAATCTCAAAAAGGGCGGGGAAAAATCTGCATGGATTCACAGTGATGATATTTTTGTTTATGGCATGGATCCACGAATCACAAAACAAATGGAGCCAAATCGCGAGGCAATAGAGGAATTATTTACAGCAATAATGTCTACAGGTGTTGAACATACAAATCCTACACATGGTACACTTGCAGGAGCAATTGCCGATGAAAAACTGCTTCCAAGAGTCTCAAAAATAATCAAGGCAGGACCTGGAAACTTTATTGGTGTTCAATGTGGTTTTGAGACAGGAAGCCGTAGACTGATAGAAAAATATGCAGACAGAAAACTTGCCCCATACAAGCCAGAAGAATGGCATTGGCTAGTAAAAGAGGCAGTCAAGTCACTTAATGAAAACTATTGGGTTCCTGCATTTACATTAATCATGGGTCTTGACAACGATGAAACTCCAGAAGACTCTTGGGAGACTATACAACTGATTAGTGAGCTAGAACGCGAACAACCAGACGCAATGTTTACTGCAACTCCACTTACGTTTGTACCAATTGGATTGCTAGAAAAATCTGAATTTTTCAATATTGGAAATGAGATGGATCCTGCTCAGTTAGGTGTCATGTACAAGACTTGGCAACACAACTTCAAGTATGGAATTCAAAAATTTATGGTAAAGACTGCAAGAAACGGTTCAGTAATGAAAGGAATGTTTAATCTTATAGCACGCTCACTAGGTGGTGTTCCACTAGGTGCAATGGAAAGATATGCTAGAAAAAGAGGCGGAGAGCATGAGCGAGTCATTGAAAAAATTAAGGTAAAGTACTGGTAGGGTAATACAAAAGCATAAATTCAAACTAACAAGTGATTAATCATGGCAACCCACGGCTCGCTTACAAAGGCAGGAAAAGTAAAAGGTCAGACACCAAAGGTAGAAGGACGAAAAAAAGTTGGCACAAACTCTGGTCTAAAAAATAAAAATAATTTTAGAAAAAGACTTGTTTTAAACAGATTTCCAGGACAAAACAAACCAGGTCAAAGAAGAAAGAGACGATAAACTCTTCAAATATAGCAAATAACCCAAGAACAAACTCTGTATTTTATAGTAATTTTTGATAAATCGTTTTACTGTATGAAAAAATTGAACTTGTGAATTGTTTGTTCAAAAAAGATAAACAAATTCGTATGTAAGAAAAATCACTTATTTTATTATGAAAAAGCGCCCTGTCATCGGGGTAACTGTTACTGTACTAGTACTATCTGTCATTATTGGAATTGCAACATTGCCTGATGAGGTTTTAATTGACTCTTCAGCAATACAAAGTTCTCAAACTACCCCTACAGACAATCCCACAAATGCTGCATTAAAAGAGTCTCAAGACATTATTTCAAACGCCATAGCACAACAAAAAATGGATGATGCAAAAGCAGAAATTGATACATTAAAAAAAGAAATGAAAAAATTACAAAATGATCTAGTTAAATTAAAAACAGAATCTCAAGTGCCAGACCAAACACTTCAAACTACTGAAGACAAAGACATGCAGCCAACTGATGACTCTCAAAATACTGAAGGAAAAGTAATCAAAATCAATATCAGAGATGGTGTTGGAGCAAAACAGAGGTAATTTTTTTTTATGACCAATTTTTCTATACTGCAAGTTTCTAAACGGATATGATCAAAGTTGTATAAAGAATCATTCAAACAAGTTTTTTCAAATCCTCTATACCTTACTCTTACAGGAATAATTTTTAGCTCCATGTTGGTGCTTTTATTATATGCAAGAGAACTTTTGTTCTTTGAACCCTTTTTTGTATTTTATCTGCCACAAGACTCTCATCTTGGCTTTGGATTAATAATTATAACATCTGGGTTAGTGGCGTTAGTGATTAGCATGGCAACATACAGAATCAAAACTGTACAAAGCAAAAAAAATATGGGTACTGGGATTTTAGGTTCTGTGTTGGGTACTGGAGCAGGAATATGTACTGCTTGTAGCCCAATTGGATTTGCTATACTTTCTACATTTGGGACAACTGCTGCAACAACTTTGTCATTTCTAAGCACATATGAAATCCCAATTCGTATTATTGCTATTGGTATCTTAGCTTGTACATTTTTTCTAATGGTAAAACCAAAATCAACCTGTATTCTTATTCCAAATAAAAATAATTATTCCAATTGATACATTAATACAAATAAATTGTAACTATTGCACCTTATGTCATGGAGTTTTGATATAATATGAATTTGCATGAATGGTTCCAGTACTTGCTGCTTCTTGTTGAATTTCAAGAATCAAATTTTGAGGAGAAGTTGCATCAGCTTCAACAGTGCATTCAACCATCATTGGTACTGAGATATTTGATGCAGCTGCCCAAGCAGTTGTAGCAGTATCAGCTGGGTTTGTACTTACTGGAATTACATCAATATTATCTCCCGTAGCAGTGGTAAGTGTATCAAAATAACAGCTTCCTGTAGCTCCTGCATCAGTTGCCCTGCCTCTTATCTGAACTGCATTATTTCCATTAGTTGAATCTGCAATAAGTTTAGCAGTTATCATATTGGCAGATGATGGTGTTAAAGGAATTGTAAAAACTGTGCAATAAGCCACAGTTGAAGTACAAGTTACATCAGATGTTAAATAAACTGGAACACCACCTGCACAGTCCCAAAATCCTGTTGAATTTACCTTGATTATTTGATTTACCGCACATCCTGAATTTGTGACATTAGTCAAGGATTCTAGTGTGGCTTCTTCTATCGTAAAATCATATCCTGAAGTATTGATGATGCCATTATCAGTTACAACTGTAATAACCACATTAGTGTCTGCTAAATCCTGACTAAGATTGGTTCTGATTCTTGCTCCCTCGCCAAGATTTAAAATATTTGGATCTTTGAAATCATCTGTAATTGTTTGAATGCACCATTTTCTAACTTGTGGGACACCGTCAAGACATTTTCCACTATATGTTAATTCTTCTGTACGTTTACTCGAACCTACACTGTATTCCACAAACATATCAAAATTTTCAAACTTCCATAGATTTTCTGAGCCTTCATTTACTAGGGTAAAATTTACTTTTGAACTACCAACCTGAGTTTCTAGACGCCGTGTACTAATGTCTGTATTTGAAATAACATCATTGTGATCTGACCTTGATGATCCTGCCTCTTGTACTGAAAAAATATTTTCCAATATAGGTGGTAGCATCATCAATATCATTACAAAAGCAACCATCATTATCCCTCCAGAAATTGCAGCGCTTAGGCCCATTTGTTCACCTTGTAGAATCAAACAAGATTGAGGCGATATCATAAACTCCAGTTTGTTTTTTTTAGACACTGTTGATTCAAATTTGGATTTTTGGGAAGGCCTTCATTTCCATAGTTAAGAGACAGGAATCAATATCTTCAAGTCCATCATTTTCAAAATATGGTAAAACAGGAAAAATGTGTTATTTGTGAGCACATCTCAATTAGTTTTTGGAACAAAAGACATCTGTGGTTCAAACACAGACAAAAAATTAAGAGCCGTTGGGTGTGTAAAAATTGTTATTTGAAATATGGAAAAAGTAAGGCAAAGGCCTTGATTATGCAACGCATGGATGCTGGAATCATTTCATCTGAAGGACCTTTTGAAAAACCACATTGGGAGTGTGTCGTTTGTAAAAAGAAATTCAAAAACCATGAGGAATACCTTCTTCATCAGCATACTAATAATTCCTGATCGCCACTTTACAAAACTAGTTAATTTGGTGTTAGCTATAATGGCTACTTGATGAATTAGACAGGTTGATAATCCCTGTATAATATTGGAGTATATGGTTGAAGATTTACGCTTAGATAGCCTCGAAGGAGTCGGTCCTGTTACTACTAAAAAACTAGAAGACGCAGGAGTTCATAATATAATGGATCTCATAGTTCGCGGTCCAGTAGAGATTGCAGAACTTACTGGAATGGATAGGGAAACTGCAGAAAAAATAGTAAACAAGTCTAGAATGCAGCTAGTAGAGCAGGGACTAATTGCCCAAGAATTTGTTTCTGCTACTGAAATTTACAAAAGAAGACAAGAGATAGGTAAAATCTCAACTGGTACAGAATGCCTTGATCTATTACTTGATGGGGGACTAGAGACCCAAGCACTAACTGAGGTTTATGGCGAGTTTGGTTGTGGAAAAACACAGTTTTGTCATACCATGTGTGTAATGGTTCAAAAACCAAAAGAGGAAGGCGGACTAGAGGGGGGAGTCTTGTACATTGACTCTGAAGGAACTTTTAGACCAGAGAGAGTTGTCTCAATAGCAAAGGCTCAAGGAATGGATCCTGAAAAGGTACTTGAAAAAATCATTGTAGCTAGAGCATACAACAGCTCACACCAAATTCTAATACTTGAAGAAGCTGGTGCAGTAATTAAAGAAAATAATATTAAATTAATCATAGCAGACTCTGCAGTAGGATTATTCCGCGCAGAATATCTTGGACGTGGAACTCTTGCAGGACGCCAACAAAAACTAAATCACTTTGTTCATCTGCTAGTAAGAATTGCTGAAACATACAACTGTGCTGCACTTGCAACAAACCAAGTCATGGCATCGCCAGACGTATTCTTTGGAGATCCAACTAGACCAATTGGAGGAAACGTTGTGGCACATACTAGCACATATAGAATTTACTTTAAAAAATCTGGTAAAAAGAGAATTGCAAGAATGGTTGACAGTCCACATCATCCAGAGCAAGAGGTAATATTTGCACTAGCAGAAGCAGGAGTAGTTGATCCAGAAGATGCTACAAAGAAAAAGAAATCACCTGGCAAAAAATCAGACGCTGAATATGAAACAAAATCTGCAAAAGCAGATACTGATGATATAGATTCTGAAAATAGCGAGTAAATGTTAAATTAAGGGCTCCGACAGCTAGTCAGATATGACTACTAAAAAGCCATCTGGTCGTTCTCATGGATTTAGACACAAGTCTAGAGCAGTAATGACAAAGGATGCCCCAAGAGGAGTATCATTTTTACTCAGAGAATACAAAGTTGGCGAGCAGGCTCTAATCATTATCGACCCAAGACAACACAAGGGACTTCCACATAGAAGATATCATGGAAAAGTCGGTCGAGTAACTGAAATGGGAAGAAGATCTGTAACATTAGATGTTAAACTTGGAAACAAGACGAAAACCTTAATCACTAGATTAGACCATGTAAAACCATTCGGTGTAAAATAAAATGGAAGAAGTAAAGAAAAAACAGGCAGTCTCTATTTCTGAGGTTAAAGAAATTTTAGAAGGACAGGATCTTGAAAAGATGGACCAGATACAGCGCTGGACATATGATTATGTTTCAAAGTTTGCAAAACTTGATGCAAAAACTGCAAAGAAAATGAAACAAGAGCTAGTCAAAGAATGCGACATTACAGAAGAAGAGGCAGTAGAAATTGTAAACATTAGGCCAACCACTCTAGCAGAGTTGCGTTCCTTTACCTTTGGCTGGAAAAAACTAATTTTAGCTGAAACGCTAGAAAAAATGCTGAAGATTATCAAGGAGCACGCGTAATTTTTTAGGTGATTTAGTTGGATAGGGGACATACCCAACCAAGACGATACGAAGAGTACGCTTACGTACTTGACTTTGTAGAACGAGGCAAGTCGCACACTGTACGTGGACGTGAGGGAATAATTCTTACTGCACTAGGAGAGGACAGACTTACACTACTAGAGGTACTTGGAGTTGAAAACTCTACATTTGAAGTAGGTGAGCGAATCTACATTGGAAAGGAGGGACGCACAAAGGTACAGTCTGTACTAGGCAAGCTAGACTATGAAAAAATATCCCAGACTGCGCAGACTGAAATTACTGGAGTGGTGCAAAAAATCATCACACAAAACGAAAAGCGATTCATCGACTATCTAAACAACGCCCAGCCGCTAACTCCGCGAATACATGCACTGGAGCTAATACCAGGCATTGGAAAGACATACCTTACAGTAATGCTAGAAGAGCGTGAGAAAAAAAAGTTTGAAAGCTTTGAAGACTTGCAAACCAGAGTCGGGCTAAAGGATCCTATAAAACACATTGCTAAAAGAATCATAGAGGAAATTACCGGAGAGGCTAGGATGAACCTCTTCGTTAAAAAATGAAAAGGCAGAGACTCGGACAGCACTTTTTAATTACTCCATCTGTTGCAAAAAAAATAGTCGATTCTGCTGGCATAACAAAAAAAGATACAGTCCTTGAGATAGGAACTGGAAAAGGAATCCTCGTACCATTACTATGTGACAAAGCGCGTCATGTAATCTCTATTGAATCTGATTACTCTCTATACAACATGGCAAAGGAGAAATTTTCTAATATCTCAAATCTTACACTTTTGCACGGAAATGGATTTGAGTCAGATGCCAAGTTTACCATTTTTGTATCAAACCTGCCATATTCTAAGAGCAGAGATGCTATGGAATGGCTCACTCAAAAAAAATTTAGGCTGGCAGTAATTATGGTTCAAAAGGAGTTTGCACAAAAACTTGGAGAAAACCACAGGGCAGTAGCTGTTTTAGTAAATCATGCAGCAGACATTGAGAAAATAATGAATGTAGGAAAGAACAATTTTTCTCCTCCCCCAAAGGTTGACTCTGTTGTGCTAAAATTAACCAGGAAAAAAACAATTCCAAAGGAGATTATTCAGACTGTAAATAGGATATTTTCGTACAAGCGAAAAACACTGCAAAACATTGCAAAGCAGTTTGGAAAGGTTATAGAGTCTGATAAGAGACTAGAAGACCTTAGTGGAGATGAGATTGTAAGCATTGCAAAAAAACTACTCTGATGATTCCCCATATCCTCCATCTGAGGATACATATTTTCTAGAAGATAATTTAGTTAATGAGAAGGGAAAACTTGCACTAGACATTGGAACCGGTTCTGGATATCTTACTAGAACACTGTCTCGAAATTTTTTAGATGTGATTGGAACCGATATTGATTTTTCTTCTCTGATTAATCAAAATAAAAAAGCAAAAAATCGCATTTGTTGTGATGGGGCAGAAGCGCTGAATTGTAAATTTGATTTGATCATTTGTAATATGCCATATCTTCAATCTGATTCTATACAGGACAGAAAGGTAGATGGTGGAAAGGAAGGTGTAGAGGTTCCTCTAAAAATTATTCATTCTGCCATTAGATGCCTTGACAAATCTGGAAAGATGCTTTTTGTTACATCCTCTCTATCTAACTATGAAAAACTAATGGCTGAAGCTTCCAAGCTTGGGCTATATTGTAAAATTGTGGCTAGAAAGAAATTGTTTTTTGAGGAACTAATCTTAGTGCAAGGCAAATTTTCCTAAACAATATGGGCTATTGTGCTTGTCTTTGTGTGCAGACTATAAAAAATTATTTTGTATAATTTAGACAACTATAACGTGATATTGTACCAGGCCAAAGCCTGTAACATGAACCAAAGTCTTGAGATTCTCAAGGAGCTTGCAGATATTATTGTAAATGCGTCACTGGAGAAACGAGTTCTCTCTGAACAAGAGCATGTTTATTTTGATCAAATGTTTGACAAAGCACTCGAACTTTCATTCTTGCAAGACAAAATAGAAAATTAAACGTCCCTGATTGGTGTTACAGCCTTTAGTACACCAATGAAATTTCCATGCTTGTCTACTATTTTTATTATGATATCTGATGAAAATATTTGAGAACTTGGATCCCATGAGACCTCTTTTAGCTGAATTGATGTGGTTTTTGCACGAATCCACCATGTTTCGTCTGCCTGGTTATAGTCCTCAGTTCTCTGAGACTGTCCAACGTTTGCTCCATACGCATTTGTTATAATAATTTCTGGAAATAGTACGTCACCAAAATCTTGCGTGGGAATAACTGTTTTTTCACGCAACATATCAGAGATGCTGTTTTGAAGAATTGCTGACATGAATGGGGTAGATGACTGTTTAGGAGTCTTTATCCACTCTTGATCTTTTTCTGCAATGTATGCGTTGACATCCTTCATTGCAGCAAACCTGTTATTTGATGTAATTATTGCATTAATGATATCCTCGTTTTCTGCAATCTCTGTCATCTGCTCAATCTTAAAGGCCAAAAGGTCTAGCTGGTTAGTAACCCTCTGCCTATCCTCCGAGTCAGTGACTGGTATTGAGACATTGTCGCTTGTTACATTCTCATCAAGAGGAATATTGACAGAAAATGGGTCAAAAACCACATCTTCAGTAGGTTCCATCGAGTCCGCAGCAGACAGGTATTCTATCATTGCTTTACAGTGATCAATCATGTAGGTATCAAGATTTGCGAGTCTTCCCTCCCATTGATCTGTGGTCATCTGTGCACAGTCCTCCTCTGGAGTTGCAGTTGCGTTTTGTATTGCAGCCTTTGCGTTTTCCATCACATCAAGTGTAAACTGTTTGTTAGTTGCAACATCTTTCTTTGTTGCCAAAAGATTTGTGTGTCCTGAAATCAGCACATCAAAGTCAAAATCATTTAGTAAAGTATCATGTGTCTTAAGATACAGATCAATGTCAGGTGTCACACCAAATGCTCTGTATGGTGGCTCTCCTGGTCGAAGAAGATCAACTAGCATTGCAACCTTTTGCACTGGTGCATAAATCATAATGTCTCCATCAGAGTGAAAGTTGCCAAGGTAGTACAGCTCTAGCGTTTGGTTTCCTAGAGTCAAGTCGTATTTCTCATCATCAAATGTTACAGTAGGTACTGGTCTGTTGGTGTCATTTTCTGCAGCTAGGATATCTGCTGTTAGCTTGTGTGATACAAAGGTGGCATTTGGAAATAGTATGCCTGCCATGCCGACATGGTCTGCATGAGAGTGAGAATATACCATGTATTTTACTGGCTCTGATGTTACCTCAGATATTGCTTTAGTATAGTTTAATCCAATAGACTGTGGCGCATCAACTGCAATTACTCCCTCTCCTGTAGTTACAAACATAGTTTGATATCCGCCGCCAACTAGCCAATAGATCCCATCTGCAATCTGGTCAACAAAGTATCCCTTTTGTGGATCAATTGTAGGCTCTGCTGTTGTGTAGTTTACTGTCTCTGGAAAAACTCCAAGCTCTTCAGACATTGCAATTTTTTCTACAAACGTTTGGCCGTCAGAACTTTTGCATTGTCTTGGATAAGACTCCATTACTGGGTTTCCAGCAGCAATGCATTCCTCAAAACTTG
>Ga0075301_1000106_pt1 | contig 13608 bp, 24 predicted proteins | sample Browns_TuleA_D1_FD_120053 | JGI IMG/M metagenome (GOLD analysis project Ga0075301, IMG submission 120053) | Natural and restored wetland microbial communities from the San Francisco Bay, California, USA, that impact long-term carbon... | ecosystem: Environmental > Terrestrial > Soil > Wetlands ... | reverse complement strand
TATTATTGTAATTGGAGCTAGAGGAAAAAGTGTTTTAAAAGAAATTTTTTTTGGCAGTACATCTAATTATGTGATGCACAAATCTCAAATTCCCGTCCTAATTGTAAAATAAGATTATCGTCCGCCTTGTGATAATATTGGAGATAAAGTATTAGTTGAACGAATTTTTGGAATCTTACGAATACTATTTGTTAAAATCTCATCTAATTTTTCTCTGGAATTTGATTCAAGCTTTGCAAAAATATCATAAACTCCATAAGTTCCTCTTACCTCTTTTACCTCTGGTATTTTCATGAGTTTCTCAATAATGTCAACTTCCGCCCCCATATCGCATTGTATTAAGAGATAAGCAATTTCCACGTATTATTTAGGTCACTTCCATATTATAAAGAATGCATAAAAATCAAAGGTGATGATGTAATTCTGAGCATTGATAATCAGGGTTTGTTTTTAAATTAGTAAATGTAAAAAAAGCTCTATGGCACATACATTCGTAAAAGACGTCATGAAAACCAATGTCATTTCTATTGATTCTTCTATGACAGTTAAAGATGCGGCATGTAAAATGGATGATTCTAATGTAGGCTGTATAATTATCACAAAAGATAATTCTCCTTTAGGAATACTGACTGAAAGAGATTTTGTAAAAAAAATAGCCTCAAAAAATCTGACTCTTGCAACTCCTCTATCAGAAGTAATGTCTGCTCCATTAACAATGATCGGTCCAGATGAAACAGTTTGGGAGGCTGCTGAAATGATGAAGACAAATGGAATCCATAAGCTACCTGTACAAGAAGGCAACAAAGTAATTGGAATAATTACAACAACTGATTTGGTTGAACTTTGTAGTCTAGGATCTGATTCTACTATGCGAAATATTTGTGATCAAATACTATTACGAATAAAAGACACCAAATCATCAAAGTGATTTTAATTTGGTCTATTCATGTCATACAATAAAGTTTCAACACATGGAACTTATTCAATGCACACACTGGCTGCAAGGAATTTCAGATCGAGGAGTTACTTACAAAGCAGTACATGATCCTTATTCTAAAATGTTAATAGAATCTTCAAATGAAACAAAAAAATTATTTCATGTACCAAAAGATAAAATTGTTTTAGTTTTAGACAGTGTTGCACATTTTACAGGCGAAGAAGCATAATTATTCTTATGTTATATTGGGGGCTTAGTTTACTTTACAACTAAAACAGGTTTGATTGCTTTATGCATCACATAATTAGATGTACTGCCAAAAAACTTTTCTTTTGCAGCACCAAGACCTCGTGCGCCAATAACAATCATGTCGGCATTACTTCCTTTTGATACATTGAGTATTGCATCTCCAGGTTTCCCGCCAGCGGTTTTCCATTTGAATACAACACCATTTTTTTCAACTTTTTGACGTGCAACACCAATTGCCCTAGTTGCCTTAGTTTGTGCCTCTTTTTCCATTGATTTTGTAAATTTTAACCCAGCTTTCCATGGTAATTGAAATACAAATAAAGCTGTAATCGCAGCGCCTGAACCTTTTGCGATATCTATTGCTTTATCTAATCCACGAATGGCATTTTGAGAACCATCAATTGGAACTAAAATATTTTTAATTTTTCCTGCCATTAACTCCAGTGATGTTACAGAGAATATAAAAGACTCGATAATTTTCAGTTTTGAAAATTTGGAGATTGGTAAACATCACAGAATTAAATTAAAAATCTAGAATTCGTTTAACAATCCCAAATTATCCAAGTTTACCTTATTCTTGTCTGTGCGAATATAATAATCTCCATCAACAATGAATCCTCTTACTTTATCTCCTTTTTTCCAGGTTGTTGATGTTCCATTGTGGATAGTCATGTATGTTTTGCCTTTTTTTATGTTAGATGATACAACATCTTTATCAACGATTTCTCCTTCGCCAACTTCTCCATCAAGGTCTAAATGCTGTTTTACTTGAAGTATACGTTTATGATCTGGACTATATCGAACCTCAGAAATCAAATATTGAGCCCATTTGACCATGTTAATTCGATTATTTTTTGAAAATTCCTCTATTTATCTCATTTATCTAACTATCAAGACTGGACAGCTGGCAAACTCTGAAACTTTTCTGCTAGTACTTCCTAAGGCCTTGATCTTCTTAATTCCATGAAGTCCTTGGCTTCCAATAACAATTAATGTAATTTTCTTTTGTTTTGCATACTTTAAAATCTCCTCTGCAATGTTTCCCGACACTACTTTGGAATCTGCTTTTATTCCTTTAATCCTGCATTTCGAAACTTGTGAGGCTAACATCTGAATTGACTCTTTTTTTGCAGAATCTGTCAGTCGTTTTATTGTACTTACTGAGGATGGGCTTACCAGACCTAGTAGGGAGCCAGGTGGTTGAATATAATCTACATTAACTACACTAATAAAATAGATTTGAGATTCTTTTCTTGAAATTTCTATTGCCCTATTTACCGCATGATTTGAATATTTAGAGCCATCATAAGGGACAAGTATTCTCGATAATATTTCTGAAGTCATTTTATCTCTTATTTCACTACCATTACAGGAATCTTGCACTTATGAACAATTGCATTTGAAACGCTTCCGAGAAAAGCCTCCTTTAGAGCACCTCTCCCACGAGCACCAATGACTACCAGATCAAATTTTTTGGAATTTGCTAATTCCTGAATTTCACATGTGGGACTTCCACGAGTGATTTTTGTTCTGAAAAGAATTCCTTTTTGAGCTGCCCTTGTTTTTGCACTTCTCATAAATTTTTTAGCTTCTTTTTCAGGATAAATAAAATATGGAATTATGGCATCTGCTAAATTTCTAGGATACATCGGTATAATGTATATTCCTGTAATTGTTGCCTGACATGCTCTAGCAATAGATATGGCATTATCTAAACCTCGAACCGAATTTTTTGACCCATCTAGAGGAACAAGAATTTTTTTAATTCTATTTCTTATCATAAATGAAATGAAATTTGTTTATGATTTAACCTCTTGGCAGATTCTCATGTTTGAAAATTATTTTCCAATATGAAATGTCTAATCTTCGATTTTTGTGTTTTTTAGTTTAAAAAATAACCAATTCTTCTCATCTGGCTTAAAATGTAATAAGCAATAATTTCCTTTCAACTTTTTACCATTTATTTTAAAAACCATCTTCTTAGAGCTTTTTTCTTTAATGTCAAACGTTCCTATATCCCAATTTTTGACTTGTCCTGCACCATAATTGCCTGGTGGAATTTCTCCTTCAAATAACGCATATTCTAATGGATGGTCATCTACCATGACTGCAAGTCTTTTCTCCCCTTCCTTTTGAGGAGGAGCTTTTGGCAAAGCCCAGCTTTTTAAAACATTTTCAAATTCAAATCTTAGATCCCAATGCAGTCTTTTTGCATGATGTTCTTGTATAACATAAACAGGTCTTTTCAGTTTTTTTCTATCAATTTTTTTTACAACCTCTTTGCAAAAACTTGGATTAATCTCTTGAGACATGGACTAGTCAGACATTTCGGATTGTGAGTTATTACTTTTAGAAATTTTTTTATTAATTATACTGAAAAATTCTTCATATTCTTCATCAGTTTGTGCACGTCCATATTCAGAATAAAACCAGGAAATGAATTTGTGTTCAATCTTTCCAAATACATATCCTATTCGAAATTCTTTTGAATTTCTTATACTAAATAATGAATCTTTATCTAAATCGCTCCAACGTTCTGACATTTCAGTAAAGTTTTCTTGCGACATTTCAAGAAGTCTATATAAGTAATCTTTTGCTTTTTTTTCAATAATCATATTATTTTACAATTACTACAGGAGCTAATGATTTATGAAGAACATAGTTCGACGTACTTCCTAGAAAGATATCTTTTATTCCGCTTTGCCCTCTTGCCCCAATTACTATAATATCGTAATTTAGTGATTTTGCAAATTTAACTATCATATAAGCAGGATCCCCAAAATCAATTTTTTTATTAAATACAATTCCATTTTTAGCTGCACGGATTTTTGCCCTCTCCATAATTTTATCAGCAATTTTTAATGCTTCTTTTTCAGGATTTTGTAATCGACGAAAAGCTTTCTCTGGAGAACGCGGTAGAACAAATATTCCTGTTAACGTTGCACCACACTGCCTCGCTAGATAAATTGCCATATCTAAACCTCGAAGTGAGTTTTTTGACCCATCTAGAGGAACAAGAATTTTTTTCCACATCATGACTACTAGATTTTCTGTTATTAATGCAATTTAACTCGCTGACAATTCTCGCCACTGAAAATCACTATTGGAAATGACCTTTTCTACAAATATACTTGAATAGCTATTTTGTTTTTATGATAAAAAATAAGGTTAGAAATATTCTTGTTCCATTAGATGGCTCTCAAAATTCGGTTCGAGGTTTAGATACTGCTATCTATATTGCTCGTCAGTGCCATGCAATCATTATCGGAATTAATGTGATGCCAATGTCGGTATTTACTGCAATTCAACCTGCAGATTTTATGCCTGCTTACTCTGCTTTAGAATCATTTAATGTTATTAAACAGCTAAAGAAAAATGCTAAACACTTTTTGGACTCTGCAAAACTAAAAGCTGCTAGACAAGGTATTTTATTTAAAACAAAAATAATACAAGGACAAACTGGTCAGAATATTGTCTGTGTAGCTAATAATAGGAAAAATAAAATTGATCTTATTGTAATAGGTTCAAGAGGAAGGAGTTCATCTAAAGAATTATTTTTAGGAAGTACATCAAACTATGTTTTGCATCGTGCTAATGTTCCAGTGGTAGTTGTAAAATAATTCCAATAAGAATTGATTGTAATATTTTGTGAATGATCAGTGAATTCAAAAAAGATCTTAAAGACAGATAAGTCTATTCAAATGTTTTTGTAAATCTTTAATTTTCTTTTTATTGGTTTAGTTTGCTGCGATTTTTTCTAATAGTAGATCTTTTCTGATTAAAATTGGTGCACTATAAAATGTTGCAAGAGCAATAGCATCAGAAGCCCGGTAATTTCTTAAAATTATGTCTTTTTTTCCAGCCAAATAGAGATTTGCTCGTAATGCATTTCCACTCTGATACAACTTTACTTTTACTAACAATAACTCATTTTCTTCGCAAATTTGCTCTACCATATTGTAAATTGTGGGAAGAGAATCTCGCTTCTCATCAATGAAATTTGCGATGTATTGTGCTACTTCTCCTGAAAAGGCAGATATTGGAAATTCTTTCCCATCATCTGTTTTTAGAACTATAACTCCTTGTACTGCAAAAGGATCTACCAATCCAACTCCATGTATCTTGACTAATTCATAATCTGCATCAGGCTCTTGGTCAATTTTTAGAGTGGATTTGCTCTTTTTTTGAGAAAATTTTGGATTTGTGAATTTTATTAATTCTAGGTATTTATTTTTTAATATTAAACCCAGGTTTCTTATCATCATTTTAAAACTCTACCTCAGAAGATTTTCTTTCATACGATTTGTCATTAAGATTTAGTGTTCTTCGCATAGATGCAGATCTGTTTCGAATTGTAACTTCCGTTATGTTAGCTGCCTTGGAGATATCTCTCTGAGAATAATGTTCATCCATCTTTACGCAAGCAAGATACAATGCAGTTGCTGCTAAACCTGTTGGACTTTTGCCTGCTACCTCTCCACTTTGTTCATAATCACGAAGAATTTTTACTGCAAAACGTTTTGATTTTTCTGATATTCCTATTTTGTTTGCAATTCTTGCAATACAATATACCGCACTCACTACTGGCATTTTCAAATCTAATCTTTCTACAAGAACTCTATAACATTTGGCAAGCTCTTTTCTTTTTACATTGCTTACAAATTCTATATCTTTTAGTGTTCTAGGAGTTTCAGATTCTCTACATGCGGCATATAATGATGCACCTAATAATGATGGAATTGATCTTCCTCTGATCAGATTTTTTTCTACAGCTTTTCTGTAAATGTATGCCGTCTTTTCTATTGTTACTTCTGAGAGTCCAAGCTTATCTTTTAATTTGCTAAGTTCATTAAATGCAATTCTAAAATTTCGATCAGATGAGTTGTGTGCCTGACTTCTACTGTCCCAAATTCTTAAACGTCCTATTGTGTGTTTCATTGAAGAAGAGAGTGCTTTACCAGTTGCATCTCTATCTGCTGGTCCAATAATGGTTGCAAGTCCCATATCATGTCTACTCAAAGACGTTCCAGCGCCAGTCCTTGCACCGTCTTCACCATCCATAAAATTACGATGTTCAGGTCCGAAAGATTCAATTTTTTCTGACATTACAAAACCACAATTACTGCAAAATATCTCGCCACTTTCACCATCAGTTACATTTGATCCACTACCACATCTGCTACATCTATTATTTGGAATAATTACAGCTTTTTGCTTCGTATTCATGTATAATTATACACAATCATACATATATATACATTGTGTATAAATGTGTATTTTTATATAGTGCCTTAAACTAATTGTTTCATGACAATCTCGTTTGTTACTAAAATTGCTAAATCAGGCAGTGATTCAAACGGTAATGGAAGACGAATTATTATCGTTCCAGCAGATCGTGTTAAAGAAATATCAAAAAAGTATGAGGGAAAGCAAATCAAAATTACAATCGAAGAAATCTAAACTATGCAATTAATCAACAGTGGATTTCTTTAATGATAATTTACCTCATCTTTATGTAGACTCGTTTACTTTTACAAAACATTGTCATCTATGGATAAGGTTGGAATTATTCTTGCTATTGCAATTACTGCTGTTGCTGTAGCGTTTACTGCAACTGGAGGGCTAGACTCAATGTCTTATCCAAAACCAAATGTTGAAAAGATATCGCCACAAATAAGTGAGTTAGAAAAAGAGGCACTGGTTGTCAAAAAAGTAACTGAAGATATGGAACAACTTGCAAAAGAAGCAAAACAAACTACCCAAAAAGCACAAGAAATTACAAAAGAAGCAGTTAGTGCAAAACTTCCGGCAAAATTTGTTAGTATTCCCAAAGGAACAGCTATGCCGGGATGCGAAGGAGTGGATCTTTGTTATGACCCTCCACATGTGACGATATTTATTGGTGGAGAAATTTTATGGAGAAACGATGATTCTTCTGCACATACAGTAACTAGCGGAAATGCACTCACAGGTCCTGATGGGAACTTTGATAGTAGTCTTATAAAGAGCGGTCAAACTTTTTCTCATATGTTTGATAAATCTGGAGAATACAGATACTTTTGTATGATTCATCCCTGGGCCACCGGTTCAATCACAGTAAATTAATTATAAAAATCAAATCGAAGAATCATGATCTCACTTTAAGTATTATTGTGTTGTAATTATATCGACGAGGATGTTCGGACGGAACATACAGTTTACGTCTGAATAAGGAACAGAAAGTTCTGAGGAAAGCCTTGGACTGTTTATGTTCTACATCAGGATTTCCCCTGGTAGGAACAATACGCCAGTCCTCGTCATTTCTACCATCAAAAAATGGGTGCACTGTATTCCTACTGTTTATTTTTAATTAATTCTAATACTCCCTATGCCACTAGCCTGTAAATGCAAGGACTGTGATCATTGTATCTTTGAAGCAGAGACGAAATGGGACGTTTGTTTGGCTTGTAAAAGTGGTTTTCATTCTAACTCTAGTAAATCCAATAAACAAAATTAAACTCATTGTGTCTGGGTTTCAACTTTGATAATCTGGATGTTTCTAATATTTACCATTTAAGATTATAGAGTATGTCAAAAAATAACTCGAAAAAAGAATTAGAAAAAAAATGGAAAAAAACCGAACAAGATGAAATGAAAGAAGAATCTCATCAAGTTGATCTTAAAGAAGGATACGAACAAGACGAAGAATTCGAAGAATCAGAAGAATAGTATAATCAAAAAATGACTCTAAAGTACCGTGTCCAGAGTGTAATTGTTTGACTAAAGGTCAAGCTGACAAAAATGAAGAATTTATTTGTAATTTTTGTAAGATGGGAAATCATTATGATAAGTATTGAATATTTTAATTTAAAAAATTATAAAATCTGTATCTTTCCAGACGCGAGATTCATACAAAACTCATTCATTTTGTTTAGGTTTTGATCTATTATTTCTTTAACTGTGGATTCAAAATTAGATGAATCTATTTCTTTTTCAGAAATGGGTTGAACAACTATAGCTGCTGGCTCATTTACAGGCTTACCAATAATATTGTACATCCAAACAAGAACCTCTTCAAAATCAGGTACCATTTTTTGAATATCTTCTGCAAGCTTAAATGACAATGCATTGTAAATTTTACCAATATGACTTACAGGATTCTTTCCTGCAAAAGCTTCAGAACCTGCAGGCCTAGTAAGAGAAATTACTCTATTTGCCATATTTCCCCTTCCTACTTCGCCAGAATCCGCATTGTCTGCCGATGTTCCTAAAACAGTAAGATATAGACCTTCTATTCCCTTATTTTTTGAATCAAGATTATTTATTGTTATTTTTACCTCCTCAAAATCCTCTCTTTTTTTATGAAATTCAGAAATTGATTCCACCATCTCTTGTTTTCTTTTAAAATAATGATTCTCTGAATCAACGTGGGAATCAACAAATGCAATTGAGATTGTCAGATCTAAATTATCATTATTTCTAACTCCCATAACTTTGACATCTTCTCCAGATTCAGAAAATTCTTTTTTAAAATTTTGTGAGTTAACATATTCTTCTGTTTCTAAAACCGAAGACTCGGTCTTTGTAAAAGGTGCATAACCTACTAAAGCCGATGTATCATTTGAAACAAATGATTTTGGATTTTTAAAAATAGAACATAATTCACGTGAAGATGTACCTATTTCAAGCTGATACTCTACATGTTCATCTCTTACAAATCTCAAATTGTCGTCAAACCATTTTTTTGCAGTTGAAATTGCCACCTCTTCAACTGGAAGTTTCTGTCCTTTAACTTCAAATGTTGCTCTATCCCCAATTACTAATTTCATTGGTTTTGTAATCTTTCCTCCCCCAAACTTATTTTCGCTTTGTCCAGCAACTAAAAGGGATTTATCCATGTTGTGATGTTGTATGGCACCTGTTTCTTTTAGATACATTTTACATAATTCTATTGAAACCTGATTCATGAGAAGATCACATATTGTATCCGGATGGCCAATCCCCTTTCGTTCAACAATTTCAAATCTCTTTTTAAAGGTAGGCACACTCCTTATTGGCTCTAGAAAAATTCTTTCACTCATTATATCACCTACTTTTTATAAACTCCAATTAAATTCTCAGATGATAGTTACCACAGTTGATAATTATTGTCAGTCTTTTATCATCGCCTACATATAGAAAAATGTGGAAAAAGAGGCTGTACTCTATGAAAGATTGCCAAATTATAAGGTACGTTGTTTAGCCTGCGCTAGATATTGCGAAATTGGAAAAGACCAGATTGGTCTTTGTGGAATTCGTGGTAATAAGGATGGAAAACTTGTTCTTTATGTATATGGTAAGGTTGCAGCGTGTCACATAGACCCAATTGAAAAAAAACCTGTAACTCATTTCATGCCAGGAACTAAGGTTTTTTCTATTGGTACTACTGGGTGCAATTGGCTTTGTAAATATTGTATAAACTTTGATCTCAGCCAAAGAAGAAAGGTAGAGGGGGCTGATATTTCTCCAGAGGAAGTTGTAGAAAAGGCATTGCTCTATAGCTGTAATGGCATAGCGTACACCTACAATGAGCCAAGCATATTTCTTGAATATGCCAGAGACTGTGGTGTTCTGGCTAGAAAAAAGGGGCTTTTCAACGCTTTCATATCAAATGGATTTGCTACTCCCGAATCTGTTAAGATGATGAATGAGTTTCTTGATTGCATTACTGTAGATTTTAAAGGAAATGGAGAACAAAAATTTGTAAGACAGTATGTTGGCATACCAAACTCACAACCTGTTTTTGATTCACTAGTTGAGCTTAAAGAAAAAACTAACATTCATGTTGAAATTACCGATTTGATAGTTCCAAAAGTTGGTGATGATCTTAAACACGCTAAAAAATTATGTAAATTTATCTATGATTTATTTGGTCCAGACATGCCTATACATTTTTTACAATTTCATCCTTCATACAAAATGATGGATTTTGAATCGACACCTGTAGAGACACTTGAAAAACATTACGAAGTAGCAAAAAAAGAAGGTCTAAAATATGCATATGTTGGAAATGTCCCTGGACATCCACTAGAGCACACCTATTGTCCAGAATGTAAAAAAATTGTTGTTCGAAGATACAGTTTTGATATCCTGCAATGGAATTTAGATGATAACAACTGCTGCAAATTCTGCGGAAATAAGATTTACATGGTTGGTAAGTTAGATAAAAATTTCCAAGAAAAAAGATTTGAATTTGTTTATTAATTATAACTTTCACTTTAATTGTTTGATTGCTTTTTGAAGATAAATGTCATATAGTGAGATAATCTGATCTAACTCATCTCGCTCATACTGTGTCATTTTACGTTTAAAATCATGGAAAAAAGTCTGCATTAATTGTCCTTCTATTGTTCCCAGAAAATATCCATGCCAAAAATCTTTATGGTTTTCATATTTTCCAACTTTTTTTACACCCAACAAATCTTTAGAAGTAGTTCTTTGTAAATTGGAAATAAAACCTTCAATCGAAAATTCTGCTTCCTTTTTAAAATTTTCAGAAAGTGCCAATGATTCTCCTAAATTCCAAGTACATTAAACCTATTTGAGGCTAATCTGTATTATCAAAATCGATTTTCAGTTTTGATTTTAATCTGTACTCTATTTTAAGGGGAATTTGAAACAAGTATCTCATGAAAGCATCAGAGATTATCTCAGAGATTGATGAAATTATAAAGTCCCAAACAGATGGAGTTTATTCCAAATGGAGAATTGGGACAGCAAATGATGCTGATGATAGTAAAAATCAACATGGAAATCCAGATAGTTGGAGAGATTGGGATGCTAATACTCCTGATGATGCAGAAAAAGTAGAATCATTTTTTGTCGATAAAGGAATGAGATCCGAAGGAGCGGGTTTTGGAGACCCAGATTTTGTGTATATCTTTTACAGTGGCTCTCCTCAAGATAAATTTTGATTGTTAAAAATTTTAAAGTTCATCTTTTATCCCACCAGCGGTTTGTTCTTTAGAAATTTTTACAGGCCCTTCAGATTCTATTTTTTTAATTTTTTCCAAACAAGGTGTACAAACCTCCAATCTGTCTAGTTTGATTAATCTTCCTTCAGCTAGGCAAATACTACAACATGATTTACTGAATATTTTTTTGACGGATTTAACTAATTCCATTATCAATAGTCTGAGGTTTTTTGAATTTCTCAAGTATTGTCATTACTTCTTCATCAGATACTTGATCAAATTCTTCATAAAATTGACCCACAGCACTAAACTCTACAGGTGTCTCTATGGCTATTATGGAATCTACTAGTGGTTTCATTTCTTCAAATGTATTTGAAGGAATTACTGGTACTGCCAAGATTACTCGCTTTACTTTACGTTCCGCAAGCCATTTTAGTAATACAAAAACTGTTGAACCAGTAGCAATTCCATCATCAACTAATATTACCGTCTTATTGTCAATTTTGTAATCTGCACTACCTCTGTATTCTTCTAGTCTTCTTTTAACCTCTAATTTCTTTTTGTTCACTTCATCTTCAAATTTTGGTGATTGTGAAAATCTATCCCAATGCTGACTTTGGTATATTGTTCCATCATGTGTTATTGCGCCAATTGCATATTCAGGTGAATTTGGGGGAGTAATTTTTTTTGAAATTATAACATCCAAAGAACATCCTAGTTTTTTTGCAATTTCTTCACCAACCACAACTCCACCTCGTGGAATCGCAAGAACAATTGGTTTTTCTCCATTTAAGATCTTGATAATTTTTTCTGCTAATTTCCGTCCTGCAATCTTTCTATTTTGTATAACTGCCAAGGTTCAGAAAACCTGCTAATCTCCCAATATCTGCAAGACTAAATTTCTCTCCCTGTTTCTAGTATCTAATTCTAAAAGAACAATCTGCTGCCATGTGCCTAACATTAGATTCCTATTGGAAAATGGTATACTCAATGATGGACCTAAAAGCGACGCTCTAACATGTGAATGCCCATTTGCGTCATGCCATCTCTGTTCATGTTCATAGCCAATATTTTTTGGAGCTACACGTTCCAGCATCTTTGGGAAATCTGACAAAAGTCCAGGTTCATATTCAATTGTAGTTAAGGCAGCAGTCGAACCAGAAACAAAGATTGTAACTATCCCATTTTTAATTTCTGAACTTTCTATAGCCTTTGATGTTTGGTTGGTAATATCAATAATGTCATCTTCTCCCTTTGTTTTCACTTGAATTGTTTTTGTAATGACTGTCATACGTTAATCTGACGAGGCCAGAGCTCTTGTAATGTCTGTTTTACTAATTATTCCATCTAGTCCATCACCATCGTCAAAGACATAGAGTCCATTTACCCCATTTTCAATAATCGTCTTTGATGCAGTTGCAAGGTCTTGATCAAATTTTATTGAAATTAATTCCTTTGACATAATATCCCTAGCAAGAGTAGTTCCACCAAAGCCAGATTCCGAAAGAAAGCCTTTTCTCATATTATCTGAAAATGCATAAGCTCCAATATCATCTCCTTCACTACCTAAATCCAACGAAATTCTAAAAAAATCTCTAAGCGAAATAATCCCTATAGGCTGGTTGTTCTGATTTTTAGTAATTACTCTTGAAACTTTGTTTTCAACCATTTTTTTCATTACATGAGAAAGTGTTGCACTGTAATGTGTTGCTATGTAATCATGTGTCATAAAGTCAGCCACTTTATTCTTCCCTGCAAAATTATTGGCATAATAATTTGTAAGATCAGTTTTTGTAAATATTCCTTTAAGATTTTGATCATTACCAACTGCCAAAGAACTTATTTTTTTATCTATCATTATTTTTGCAGAATTTTTTATCGATTCATTTAAATCAACATATTCGATTGGCTTCATAATCTTATCCAATGGAATCTCATCAAGGCTTTGGGTTGTATTTTCTTTGAATAAGAAAAATCCAATATCTTTTTCAGTAACTATACCTACAGATTTTTCTGAATCTTTAACAATCAATCTGCTAACGTTAGTTTCAAGAATCTTTTTTATGACATCTGATATAGTTGAACTACGAAGAATCGCTATTGGTTTTTGGATTAAGTTTTCTAAACTCATATTTTTAACCTCTATCTTTTTGCAATTGCATTGACTATATCTGATTTTGTAATTATTCCCACCAGTAATGATTTTCTAACAACAGGAAGGCCGCTTATATCATGTCGAATCATAAGAAGCGCAGCTACTGATACATCATCATTTGCATCTACTGTTATGGGATTTGATGTCATAATATCTACAGCTTTGAAAGGAAGAAGATAGCTAAGCTGATTTGTTTGCATTTCCATTAACTGATGGCCTTTTTGATATCCCTCTAATTCTTGTGCGTCTGCAGTTTCTGCAATCCAATGGGGTATTTTTGCAGGCAAAAAGTTACGATGAGTAATAATTCCTACAGGTTTTCTATTTCTTTCGAC
>Ga0075301_1000104_pt1 | contig 13699 bp, 15 predicted proteins | sample Browns_TuleA_D1_FD_120053 | JGI IMG/M metagenome (GOLD analysis project Ga0075301, IMG submission 120053) | Natural and restored wetland microbial communities from the San Francisco Bay, California, USA, that impact long-term carbon... | ecosystem: Environmental > Terrestrial > Soil > Wetlands ... | reverse complement strand
ATGGCAGCCCCGCTCGGTCGGAGGACTCACCCTCGGGGCCGACCCCGTCGCGTACGCCATCGCACGAGCCAGCGTGGATGCCCCGCCGGAGATCGAGGGATTCAGTGTCCGAAAAGTCCCGAAGCTGCATGGCACCGGGCGTTCTATTGAGGGAAACTTTGCCTCCGGGGACGCTGTGGTGGTGGTCGAGGACGTCATCACGACCGGCGGGTCGACCCTTCAGGCTATTGAGGCGGTCCGCCGAGAGGGTGGGGAAGTGCTCGGCGTGGTGGCGGTGGTGGATCGCCAACAAGACGGGGTAAGGGCGATAGAACAAGCATCTGGATTGCGAGTCGTTGTAATGACTACTACTACTGAACTTAAGCTCTAACTTCCTCGAGTTCTGCTCTCGGCCTGATTCCCTGGAGCGGGTGGAATTCGGTCCAGACCCTGGCGTAGGGTACCACGAGGTTTTCGAGAAAGTGTTGCAGCGCCGTGGGGAAGGGGAACCGGCGGCGAAACTCACTGGGTGTTATCCCCCGCATGGCCCGCAAGGTTCGCCCAAAACTTTGCGGCGACGAGCAATCCAGCCGGTAGGCCACATCGGAAACTGATCGTCCTCCTCCTTCGAAATACTGCGCCGCGTAGAGCAGTCGAACCGCCGCCAGGTAGGTCTTGGGGGAGGGAAGCCCGGCCCGGACGAACCGGGACATCAGAGTACTGGGTTTCTGTTGGAGCTTTCGCGCGATCGTGCGGACCGAGGGGGTATCGGGGGCGAGTCGCACCAGCACTTCGAGGAAGAAGCGGGCATCCGAGGGAATCCCCGGCAGGCCCGCGAGCAGGGGGGCAAGGATTCGGGCGGCACCGCGGGTGGCCGGCTCGGCCACGAGTTGTCGGAGCTTGGTCCATCCTGTCGGCGCGGTGACATCCACGACCTGGCGAACTCCGGTGGCGCCGAGGCGGAGCAGGGTCTCCGAAATCCTGGGATCGTGGCGGGTGACCAACGCGACGGTGGGAACCCCTGGAAAGCTCCGCACCAGCTCGTCCACCTGATCGGAGCGCTCATCGGAGCAGTGGTACGCCGAGAGCAGAACGGCGTCGACCCCTCGCTCCCGGACTGCGCGGACGGCCTCGGGGACGGAGCCGCGATGCAGAATCGAAAAACTCCCGACCGCCGCCGCATCGAGCATGGGACGCTCAGTGGCGGCGACCACCGCAGCCACGGTTGGGGTCTCCGAATCGGGTCTGCGGGTTACGCTTCGTACGACTGTGGCACCGGACATGGGCCCTCCTGGTGCCGCCAGTGTCGCCCCTGCCCCTCAACTTGAACTCAAACCCGGGACCGGCTGGAAAGCCCCAACCCCGTGGCACCAAACCGCGCCTCAACCCACAACCGTTCCCGCGTGCTAGATTTCTGGACGGGCCGGCTGCGATGGTCGCGGGAGGAGCTTGCTCCTCTCGAGGAAAGTCCGAGCTCCACAGGGTAGACTGCCAGGTAACGCCTGGGCGCCGAGAGGCGACGGACAGGGCCACAGAAAACAAACCGCCGTGGGTGGCGCGAGCCATCGCGGTAAGGGTGAAACGGTGGGGTAAGAGCCCACCGCCCCGAGCGCAAGCAAGGGGGCACGGCAACCCCCAGTCGGAGCAAGGCCAAATAGGCGGCGAGGTGCGACCCGCACCAGACTTCGCTTCGGCGAAGGAGAGCCGCGGGTAGGCTGCTTGAGGTGGCCGGCGACGGCCATCCCAGATGGATGACCATCCCCGTCAAAGGGAACAGAACTCGGCTTACGAGCTGACCCGTGCCCCCGGCGTTACCTGAGTGACGCCGGGGGACATGGTTTTCTTGGGGGATCAATGGAGTAGTTGTCTTGACTACTGATACGAAGAATCGCTCGGTTCCTCCGGGGCCGGTTCGAAAGGCGCTGGGTTGGCTCGCCGGCGGGCTTGGAGTCGCCGTCACGCTCGTGTTCCTATGGGCATGGTTGGTCTGGCCGCCGCCGGTATGGTATCGCTGGGCCTGGCCCCGGGAAACTTCTTTCATGGCCGCTCGACGACACGAAGCAGAACGGGCCGGGCGATCCGGCGAGGTGAAGTATCAGCCGGTGCCTCGGGCGGACATTGCCCCTTCGCTGGCGGCCGCAGTCATGGCCGGAGAGGACCAGCGTTTCGCGGAGCACACCGGCATCGATTTCGTGGAATTCCGCAAGGCCCTCGGGTATCGCTCCGACCAGTTTTCCTGGAAGAACTCCCGGGACAGGAAGGCGCTGATGGAAGCGATCCAAAAGGCGCGGCGGCGTCCTCAGGACCTTCGGGGGGCGAGCACGATCACGCAGCAGCTGGCAAAAAACCTGTACCTGACTTCCTCCAGAAACCCGTTCCGGAAAATCAAGGAAGCTCTCCTCTCCTGGCGTCTGGAGTACTGGCTCGGAAAAGACCGGATCATGGAGCTCTATCTCAATGTTGCCGAGTTCGGACCAGGTGTCTGGGGAGCGGAAGCGGCGAGCCGTGAATACTTCCGCAAGGACGCGAAGGCGCTGACCGTGGAAGAGTCCGCCGCCCTGGCCGGGACGCTCCCGTTCCCGCTTCGTTCGAATCCCGGGTTCCGACCCGCCAGAATGCGTTGGCGGCAGAACATGATCCTGCGCTGGCTTCGCGGGGAGGCGATCGAGATCCCGCCGGCTCCCGATGTCCCATCGGATAGCCTTCCGACCCTACCGGATACAGTGCCGATACCGGATACGATTCCGGTCCGGGACTCGATTGGGGTGGGTCGCAGTGGGGGGGAAGGGGTGACGCGCTAGCCCGGGGGCACCCTGGTGAATCAGTCGACCAACCGGAGTGGCATCACCAGGGTGAGATAGCTTGCCGGATCATCCCAGCCCACCGGTTCGCAGGTAGCGGCCCGCTCAGGGGCTTTGAAGGTCATCCGAACCTCCTCGGTCGGGATGAACTTCAGGATCTCGAGGAGATAGGCCGCGTTGAAGCCGATCTCAAGCTGGTCGCCTTCATAGGCTACGGCGATTTCTTCCTGGGCCTCGCCCAGATCCGGCGTCTGCACGGATAGCTTGCACGCTCCGTTGGTGAATGCCATCCGGATCCGGTGGGTCTGGTCGCTGGCCACAATGCTCATGCGCCGGAGCGCGGCGGCCATCGCCTGTTTGTCCGCGGTCAGGGCCTTGTCGTTCTCCCTCGGAATCACCTGTTCGTAGTTGGGGTAGGGGCCCTCAATGAGCCTGGTGTACACCTGGGTTGTGGTGGAGCGAAAACCCAGGTGGTTGTCGCTTCGGCCGATTTCGATCTCGTCATCTCCTCCGAAGAGCCGCCGGATTTGCTCGAGGGCTTTGGGGGGAATGATCAGGTCGGCCTGACCGCCGCCTTTCTGTCCCGAGGCCGGCACATCCATCCGGGCCAGGCGATGCCCGTTGGTCGCGACCATCCGCATCCGGTCGGGGCGGAGCTCCCAGAGGACCCCGTTCAAAATCGGGCGGCTCTCTTCGGTACTGGCCGCGAAGGCAACGTGTCCGATCAGCTTTTGGAGCTCTTTGGCGGCGACTTTCCAGCCTCCTTCGAACTTCACGCTCGGAAAAGCTGGGAATTCCTCTTTGGAAAGCCCGAGGAGCTTGAACTTCGACCGGCCGCACTCGATCTGGACCCGTTGTTCCCCTGAAGCAGTTATCCGGATGGCAGCATTGGGGAGCTCTTTGACGATCTCACTGAGTTTCCGGGCCGGCAGGGTCAGAGCCCCTTCCTGATCCACCGACGCTGGAATAGTGGTGTTGACGGCGATATCGAGATCGGTCGCCGAGAGCCGGAGACCGTCCTTGGAGGCCTCCACCAGAATATTGGCCAGCACGGGCAGCGTGGTCTTGGCCGGTACGCTGGCGGCGACCGCGGTGAGACCCTCGTGCAGTTTGTCCCGTGTGATGGTGAACTTCATTGCAAATGCTCCAGGAACAACGGACAGAGTAAAAGAGAACCTACTTATAAATATCTATTCTAGTAGTCGTAGTAGAGGGTATGGAAATGTGGACGCCGCGTCCAACCCCCGCTTCTAAACACGGATAACCACACTGAGAATCCGGTGCCCTCTGTGGGCGGCGGGGAGAGCGTCCCCCCAAACCCCGCTTGTCCCGCTCCTCCACACCAGGTGCATGCGTCGGGACGATTATGGTGCGTACAACTCCTGTCGCGCCGATTCAACCCGTTCGCGGAACTGGCGATCCCGCTGGATTTGACGCTGGACCTTGTCCACACTGTGAATGACGGTCGAGTGGTCGCGACCGCCGAACGCCTGCCCGATCTCGACGAGCTGCATCTGGAGCACTTCCCGGGCAAGGTACATCGCAATCTGTCGCGGGACGGTCAAGGTCTTGATCCGAGCCTTGGACCGGAGGCCCTCCGGCGTCACCCCCCAGCGTCGGGCGACGACGTCCTGCACCTTATCGATCGTCGGGGTCAGCTTGGGCTGAGCGGTGGCCTGCTCCTGACCGGGCCGGATCTTGTCGGCCAGGGCCTCACGGGCCAGGTCGATCGTGATCTCACGGTGCCGGAGCGAGGCGTAGAGCAGGAGTTTGATGATACAACCCTCAAGCTCCCGGACGTTGGAGTGCACGTATTCGGCGATGAAGCCGAGCACCTCGTCGGGAATCGTGGTCTCGAGGTGGTCCTGCTCCTGTTTCTTCCGGAGGATTGCGATCCGGTGCTCCAGGTCGGGTTGCCCCACGTCGGCCACCATTCCCCACTCAAACCGGCTCACGAGACGTGCCTCCAGGCCGGGCATCTCCTTTGGGGGGCGGTCCGAGGTCAGGATGATCTGTTTCTTGGCCTCGTAGAGGGTATTGAACGTGTGAAAGAACTCCTCCTGAGTGGCTTCCTTCCCCTCCAGGAAGTGCACGTCATCCACCAGGAAGAGATCAACCTCGTTCCGATACCGCCGCCGGAGCTCCGGCATGGTCCGCGAGTGAATACTCTCAATCACTTCGTTGATGAACTGCTCGGCGCCGACGTAGAGCACCCGCAAGGAGGGGCTTCGACGGGTGACGGTGTGCCCGATTGCCTGCATAAGGTGGGTCTTGCCGAGCCCGGTCGCCCCGTAGATGAAGAGCGGGTTGTAGAGCTTGCCAGGTGCCTCAGCGACGGCGTGGGCGGCCGCGGCGGCGAGCTCGTTCGATTTTCCGATGACGAAGTTCGCGAAGGTATATCGCTCGTTGAGAGGCTGGGCCGATGGGTTGGGCCCGCCGCTCCCGGAACCGGAGGCCTGGGGTTGAGGCGGTGCTACGAAGAAATCCATCTGGGGCCGTTGAAGCCGGTCCGCATCAACCTCGAATACGACGGCCACCGGTCGGCCCAGCGCTCGCTCGGCGAGGCGGCGGAAAAGGGTCGCATTCTTCTCTTCATTCCACCGGACTGCAAACTCATCCGGGACCCCGAGGACAAGGCGATCGTTCTCGAGAGAAACCGGCTTTGCCGACTCTACCCATGCCTTAAAGTCTTTTTCGGGGACTTCGCGGCGGGCGTCGTCCAGAATGCGCGTCCAGGCTTCTTTCAGCGGCAGCTGCATGCCCGTCGTTGGCTCTGGTGTACGGTGGGATGTTGTTGGGGCACGCGAAGCTACGGCGCGGTTGTGGAAAAGTCAACCTTGACCGGCGCTGCACTGCATCACTAGCTTTCTTGGCTCACAAGCTCCCTGGAAAGTTCATGCAACCCACATATCGACCACGCAATCGCAAGCGCCTGAACAAGCACGGCTTTCGGGCTCGGATGGCCGATCGGTGGGGTCGGGAGGTGCTTTCGCGCCGCCGGAAGAAGGGGCGCAAGCGTCTCACCGTGAAAGTTCCCTCGAAGCACGGGGGGCGCTGACGGACCAGCGGTTTCCCCGTTCGTTCCGGCTCCATGGCAAAGCGGATTTCGAGCGGGTACAACAGACCGGCCACCGCCGATCGCTCCGATTTCTCGATGTGTGGTGGACGGAAAACCAGGCGGGCCACCCGAGGATGGGACTGATTGTCCCGAAGCTCCAGTCCAGCGCGGTGGCCCGCAATCGTTTGCGTCGGAGGCTCAGGGAATTGTGGCGGCGGGAGTTGGTGGGTACGGTCCCATCCTGGGACGTTGTCGTTCGGGCCCGCCGGGCGGCGTATCAGGCCCCATTCGGGGTGCTTCGCGACGAGCTTCTGGCGTGGCGCCAGGGCGCGGGATGACGGGATGCGCGCTGTGTTGCGCTGGCCTCGTCTCCTCGCGATCGCAATGATCCGCGGTTATCAGCGGGTGATTTCTCCCATCCTCCCCGCCAGCTGTCGCTTCTATCCGAGTTGCTCCCAGTACACCCTCGAGGCAGTGGATCGATACGGCGTTCTTCGGGGCTCCTGGCTCGGGATCCGCCGAATCGCCCGGTGTCACCCGTTTCACCCCGGCGGGTTCGACCCGGTTCCCTGAGCAATGGATCGCCGAGTAGTCCTCGCAGTCGTTTTGATGATGGCCGTGCTGGTCGTGCCGTCGCTTTTTCTCAAACGACCGCCGAGGCCGCCCATCAGCGCCGTCACCGACACGACAGCGCCGCTACCCGCGGACACCCTGCGGTCGGTCACGCCGTCCCCCGCGCCGGTGCCGTCGAGCACGCCAACAGTCCCGTCCACCCAGGCGCGCAGCGAACCGGAAGACACCATTGTGGTGGAGAGCCCGCTCTACCGGTACCAGTTCAGTACCCGGGGCGCCCGGCTGATTGCTGTAGAGCTCAAGGAATACCCCTCGATGCGGCCGGAGGAGCGGGGCCAGCACGCCCAGCTCCTCAGACCCGAGAGCGACCTGCTCGCTCCCGGTCTCCTGGTCGGGCGGGACACCCTTTCGTTCTCGAACCACCGCTTCGCCGCTTCGGCTTCCTCGGTCCAGGTCTCCGGGGAGAGCCCGCTCACCTTCACCACGGAGCAGGGAGGGGTTTCCCTCTCCATCACGTACACTTTTCGACCGGATTCCTACCTGTTCGATGTAACCGGCAGCGTTCAGGGACTCGGGGTCGAAGGAGGCACCGTCCTGCTGAGCATGGGTCCGGGGCTCAGGAACACTGAAGCAGACAGCACCGAGCATTTCCGGGAGCTCGGCGTGGTGGTAAAGGATGGGAAGGCCAGTCTCACCAGGTTTGGAAGCCTCAAGCCCGGTCAACCCGTGCTGTTCAGCGGGCCGTTCGAGTGGGTAGCAGTGAAGTCGAAGTATTTCGTGACCGCCGTTCTTGCCCTCGATACACTGTCCACCGGACGCCTGGGAGGGATCAGCGGCGGGAGCGCACTGACCCAGGACGTTCTCCACCGGAATCCGACCCTCGCCACCATCACCATCGGACTTCCGGTTCCGTCGGCCGGGGCGTTTCGCTATTCGGTGTACGCCGGCCCGCTGGAATACCCCCGGCTCCGCGCCATCGGACACGACTTTGACGATGTGAACCCGTACGGCTGGCCGGGCATCCGAACCATCATACGGCCGGTGGCGCTGGGCGCACGCTCCCTCCTGGTGTGGCTGCACGATCGGCTCGGGCTGGCGTACGGCCTCGGCCTCGTCTTCTTCGGGGTTGCGATCCGGATCCTGCTCTGGCCCCTCAACCAGAAGGCAATGCGATCCACCATGGCGATGCAGGCGATCCAGCCGATGATCAAGGAGCTTCAGGAGAAACACAAAGGGGAACCCCAGAAACAGCAGCAGGAGATGTTCAAGCTCTACAAGGAGCACAACGTCAATCCATTCGGGGGCTGCTGGCCCATGCTCCTGCCGTGGCCCATCCTGATCGCCCTGTTCTTCGTCTTCCAGAATACCATCGAGCTCCGGGGGGCCTCTTTTCTCTGGCTGCCCGACCTCTCGCGTCCCGATCCGACCTTCGTCATCCCGATCTTCATGGGTCTTTCGATGTTCCTGTTGAGCTGGATCGGATCGCGGGGTCTGCCTCCCAATCCGCAGACCAAGATGATGATGTACCTGATGCCGGGATTCATGACCTTCCTGTTTCTCCGGTTCGCATCGGGGCTCAATCTTTATTATGCGGTCATGAACCTGGCGAGCCTCCCCCAACAGTGGATGCTGGTCAAGGAGCGGCGCCGGCGGGGAATTGTCGCCCCGCCTCCACCTCCTCCTTCAAAAAAGGGGGATAGAAAGGGGCGCTGAGTGGTGCTAGGCGATGTGATTGCCGCTCTCTCCACCCCTCCCGGCCGTTCGGGTATCGCAGTGGTCAGGCTGTCAGGTCAGGGCGCCATCGCCCTCGCGGACCAGGTGGTTCGCGGCCAGGACGGGCAGCGCCTTCCTCTTACGTCGCTGAAACCACGTCGGGCAACACTGGCGCGATTGATTGCACCGGATGGCACCTTCATCGATCAGGCTGTTGTCACCGTCTACCGGGGGCCCGAGAGTTACACCGGAGAGGATCTGGTCGAGCTGTCCTGCCATGGCGGACTCATGGTGCCGAGCCAGATTCTTTCCGCGCTGCACGCCGCCGGGGCCCGATCCGCGGGGCCGGGGGAGTTCACTTGTCGTGCGGTGCTGAACGGCAAGCTCGACCTTCTCCAGGCCGAGGCGATCGGAGACCTCATTGACGCGAACGCCCCGGCCCAGGCGCGAGCAGCCCTCTACCAGCTCGATGGAGGTCTGTCCCGCCGTTTGCACGAGCTTCGCGAGCACTTGCTCGACCTCCTCGCCCTGCTTTCCTATGACATTGATTTCCCGGAAGAGGACGATGGACCGGTCCCCGCCGGACGGATTCGCGAGCGCCTTGCCGGCGCCTTGGAGCAGGTGGAGAGACTCCTGGCCACCGCCCCCGCGGGTGAGCGGCTCCGGGCAGGGGCCCTGGTTGTTCTGGCCGGGAGGCCAAACGCCGGGAAGTCCTCACTGTTCAACGCGCTTCTGGGAACCGAGCGGGCGCTTGTGACCGAAATTCCGGGTACCACCCGGGATGCCATTGAAGCGAACACGGACGTTCGGGGCTGGCCGGTCCGCCTGGCAGACACCGCAGGGCTCCGCGATTCCGATGAACGGCTGGAACGTATGGGGATCGAAGTGAGCCGGCGCTACGTGGACGCGGCCGATCTGCTGCTCTTGTGTGTGGAGTCGGGTAGACCGCTGGGTCCCGAGGAACGGGGGATCTTCGAGAAGCGCGCCTGCCTCCTGGTCCGAACCAAGACCGACCTCGTCCCGATTCCCGAGCGGGAGAGTGAGGAAGGGCTCCCGGTCTCCGCGGTGAGCGGGGAAGGGCTCGCCCACCTTCGTGCCTCGATCGCGGGCCGTCTGTTCGAGGCAGGCACCAACCTCGCCGATCTGACCCCGATGCTGAGCCGAGAGCGGCACCGGGTCGCGCTTGGAAGGGCTGAGTCGGCGCTCCGGTCAGCGGGGCCGGAGCTCGATCCCGATGGCGACCCGGTCCTCGCTGCCCATCACGTCCGGGGAGCAGTCGACGCGCTGGACGAGCTGATCGGTATCGTCCACCCCGAAGAGGTCCTGGGCCGAGTGTTCGAGCGGTTTTGCGTCGGGAAATGAGGACGTCTAGCGCTTGTGACTTCCGTCGCAGAAAGGCCGATTCTTGCTGAACCCGCAGCCACACAGCTTGATCTGGCCGGGAATCTTGCCCGGGGGAGGCTCCACCGGATCGCCGGCGTTGTTCAGAATCAGCACCGGCCCTTCGATGACGATGGGGCCAGCGGGTTTCAAGGTTATGGTGACTGGGGTTGTTTCGCTGTTTTCCATCGGGGGAATATAGGCGGCGGAACCTAGGCGGTTCGGAAACCCAGGGCTTCGTCCTCGTGACTCTGGAAGGCTTCGACCGGGGCGCGAAGCGCGGCGGCAATTCCCTGGGCGGTGACCAGCGGTTCCGCCATGCGGTATCCCAGGTAGTACCCCGAGCGTTCGGGGAGCACCCGGCCCAGGGCAAGGCGGGCCGAGGCGCTCATGCCTCCGGAGAGGTATTTGAGCCGCAGGCCGAGCCCGGCGCGGTCGAGGTCGTGATGCGCGGCTCGGCGCAGGAACGAATCGAGCTCGCGCATCCGCTGGTACTGCCGCCGGGTGCAGCCGAGATAGTCGGCCTGGTCAAACCCCGGAGCCACCTCCCGTGAGGCATGGACCGCGAGGCCCTCGTTGAGGAGATGCTCTCGCAAGGTCGCCCTGCTGCCGGTGGTCCAGTAGTCGTAGTACCCCCCGGCATCGCTCACCAAGCGCCGGAGATCGCTCAGGCTCCGGGGTGACGTATAGCGGATCGCGTGGGCCACCTCGTGAGCTACCCAGAGCGGGAGGAGGTCGGGCGAAAGGCCCAGCCCGAAGGTCTCCGGATTGAGTTTCCCGGTGAAATGCTCCAGGCAGATGAAGGCGATGCCCCTCCCGTTCACGACCAGCTCCCCCGCATTGGCCGCGCCAACCCCGACCATGAGCAGGCAGTCGATCGGACGATCCGCTTTCAGCAAATCTTCGGCGCGATGGAGCGCATCTTCCACCACCTGGGCCACATCGACGGTCGCAAGCAGGGCAAGGAGGTCACTCCGGTCGGCGCGTACGACCGATTGCACCACTTCGTCGGCGTGAGGACTCTCCGGGTCGAGCACATAATTGTTCCAGTACGCCGACAACAGCGACCGATGGCCTTCGAGGTAGCGGTCGTACGCCGCCCTGGGATCGGAGTGTTTGAAGATGTCGAGGAAGTCGGGCAGCAGATCGATGAGCACGGGACAAGATACGACATGTCCCGTGTGAAACAAGATCTATCCGGCGTCTTTCCGCTTTCGCGCCGCCATCTGGTCGAGGAACTGCCGCTCTTCCGACGACAGACTCTTCATTCCCGAGGCGCTGATCTTGTCGAGAACCCGATCGAGCTCCTCGCTGGAATAGCGGTGGAGTGGGGAACTGGGCGGCTTGATCGGTCGCAAGCCCTTTGGAGCGCCCGGGCCGACGGTGACCGCGTTGACCGCGGTGCGAACCGGCCGCGCAAGAAGCGGGGCAGGCGGTGGTTCGGGCTTCTTCGACCGAACCATCCGGAGCCGGAAGAACACGTAGCCGGCGGCCACGCCGCCGAGCTGAGCGAGATGCACGGTTCCATCGTGAACAAGGAACGAAAATCCCGCGACGGCGCCGGCCAGGGCCACCACAAGGATCCGGACTCTGGGACGGACCGGGAGGGGCTCGAGATTGAGATACGCGTCGGGCCAGAGGACGGCGAAGGCGAAAGCCACGCCCAGCACGGCTCCTCCGGAACCGAGCAAGGGATCAACCGGCCCCAGGGAAGAGAGGCCCAGCGCGAACAGCGCCGACCCAATGCCGCAGTACAGATAGAACAGCAGGAAGGCTCGAGCCCCCATCCGCTGTTCGACTGGCGGGCCGAAGAGCCAGAGCATCAGCAGCGTGGCACCAAGTCCAGGAAGGCCAGGATAGACCAGGAGGTAGCTGAAGAAGGTCCAGGGGTGCCGCGCCGCGAGGGCGGGGTCAAAGGAAAGAACAGAGTGAAGAGCCGGCAGGGTGAATACGGTCGCGAACAGGAGGCCGATGGCCAGATTGATGGCCATCAAAACGCCCACGACCGGGGTTAGCTGACCCGAAGGACCTTGTTTCATTCAGACCGTACCGCGAGACAAATCCGCTCGCACAACTCTGCAAATGGGATGCCTGCCGCCGCCGCCGACTGGGGCAGGAGGCTGGTGGCGGTCATTCCCGGGAGGGCATTCACCTCCAGGCAACTGGGCTGACCGGTTCCATCGAGGCGAAAGTCCACCCGGGAGTACCCCCCCAACTTGAGGGCGCGGTGTGCGCCCAGGGCCAGCCTTCTGCATTCCTCGCCCACATTCCCAGGGAGATCTGCGGGGAAGACCTCCCTGGCCAACCCCGGCGTGTACTTGCTCTCGTAGTCGAAGATCTCGCTCTGGCAGAGAATCTCGCCGACCGCGAGCGCCCGCCCGTCCAGCACCCCGACTGTAAGCTCACGTCCGGGGATGAATGCCTCGATCATCACCTCATCATCATAACGCCCGGCGAGCTCGATGGCGGGAATCAGCTCAGCCGGGCTCTTCACCAGGGAGAGTCCCACCGTAGACCCCTGCTTGGAGGGTTTGACCACCACGGGCCAGCCGAGCCGAGCTTCAACTTCCTCGGGCGTTGCGGGCGCCATCACCCAATCAGCGGTCGGGATCCCCGCCTGTCGGAACAATTGTTTGGCGACATCCTTGTCCATGGCCAGCGCCGTTCCCAGGGCCTTGCTACCGGTATAGGGCACTCCCGCGACGTCGAGGATGGCCTGCAGGGTTCCATCCTCGCCCCTGCCTCCATGCAGGGAGACGAAAATGACGTCCGCATCGCGCATAACCGGGAGCACCCCCAGACCGGAGAGCAGCAGACCGCGCTCCAGTGCCACCAGCTCCTCTATCGCGGGGGGCGTCCTCCCGACTTTGCCGGAAAGAAAGTGAGGCTCATCCGCCGCGGGGATATACCCTTTGGCGGTATCGACCACGGAAACATGATGGCCTCTGCTCCGGAGCGCGGCGACCACTTGCACCGCCGAGGCGATCGCGACATCGCGTTCGGAGCTGGTTCCCCCGGTGAGAACCGTGACCCTCACCTCTCCTCCCTTGCTGTCGCGCTCACGGTGTGGCCCCTCCCCGGTCGGGATGCCGGAAGTACACCGGCTGGGTGAACGCAGTAGCTACGGGGATCCCATTCCGAAGCGCCGGAGCGTAGCGGAGGCGGGGAACCGCTGCCAGAGCGGCCGAATCCAGCGCGGGATACCCGGAAGATTCCTGTACTCTGGCCGAATCCAGAACCTGTTTCCCGGTCTCGTCAACGTAGAGTCGGAGCAACACAGTGCCGCTGATCCGCTGCTGAAACAGGGCCATCGGGTATTCCACCGGCGGCGTGGCATTGAGTGCCACAGGAGGGTCGCTCTCCCGTGAGACGACGGCGACCGGGTCCTGGGGGAGCGCAACAGTCCGGTCGGGTGTCCGAGAGCATGCGGAAAAAGGGATCAATAAAGCCAAGACCGCCTTCCCAATGCTCATTGGCGATCGGTTCCGGCCCGGCGCTGGAGCTCGGCCAGGCGATTCAGGGCCTCGAGGGGAGTGAGCTGGTCGAGATCGAGGTGTCGAAGCTCTTCGAGGGCCGGATGGGGAAGGCTTTCCTGAAACAGGGCAAGTTGCCCTGGATCGGGCCCCGCCGGCGGGGAGCCCGGCACGACCCGGTGCTCTCCTTCCAAGGTTCGCAGGATCGCATTGGCGCGCTCCACCACGTTCGCGGGAAGGCCCGCGAGCTCAGCCACATGGATTCCGTAGCTTCGGTCGGTCCCGCCGGGTTCGAGGCGGTGGAGGAAGAGCACCTTCCCGTTCGCCTCCCGGACCGCGACGTTGAGGTTCCTGGCGTGGGCGAGCCGCTCGGGCAGCTGCATGAGCTCGTGGTAGTGGGTGGCGAACATCGTCTTGCAGCCGAGATGGTCGTGAAGGTATTCGGTGACCGCCCAGGCGATCGCGACGCCGTCATAGGTCGAGGTTCCCCGCCCGATTTCATCGAGCAGGACGAGCGATTGCGATGTCGCCGCATGGAGGATGGCGCTGGTCTCGCTCATCTCCACCATGAAAGTGGACTGTCCCCGGGCCAGGTTGTCGGAGGCTCCGACCCTGGTGAACAGGCGATCCACCGCACCGATACTGGCGGCGTCGCAGGGGACGAAGCTGCCAATCTGGGCCAGCATCACGATCAACCCGATCTGGCGGAGGATGGTGCTCTT
>Ga0075301_1000103_pt1 | contig 13725 bp, 14 predicted proteins | sample Browns_TuleA_D1_FD_120053 | JGI IMG/M metagenome (GOLD analysis project Ga0075301, IMG submission 120053) | Natural and restored wetland microbial communities from the San Francisco Bay, California, USA, that impact long-term carbon... | ecosystem: Environmental > Terrestrial > Soil > Wetlands ... | reverse complement strand
TGTGATAAGAGTTTGCCAGGAACTATGATGGCTATGACTAGATTGAATCTTCCTTCTGTTTTTGTTTATGGTGGAACTATAATGCCTGGAATGTTAGATGGACGAGAATTAACTGTAGTAGATGTTTATGAAGCTGTAGGAGCATATGATGCAGGTCAGCTATCTCTTGAAGCTTTAAAAAATATTGAAAATACGGCATGCCCCAGTGCTGGATCTTGTGGGGGAATGTTTACCGCAAATACTATGGCATCAATTTCTGAAGCAATAGGTCTTTCATTACCTGGAAGTGCAAGCCCACCAGCAGAGGATGATAGAAGAGAAAAGATAGTCTTTGATACTGGTATGGCATGTGTAAAATTATTAGAATTAAACATTAAACCACTTGATATTTTGACGTTTGAAGCGTTTGAGAATTCAATTACAATGTTAAATGCAATAGGGGGTTCAACAAATGGAATATTGCATCTATTGGCTTTAGCTTATGAAGCCAAAATAAAACTTACATATGATGATTTTGAGAGAATTAGAAAAAAGACTCCACATCTTGCAGATATGAAACCAGGTGGAAACTATGTAATGAATTCATTAGATAAAATCGGTGGAATTCCTTTTGTTTTAAAAAAATTAGATGATAAAGGATTGATTAATAGAAATTGCATTACAGTTACTGGTAAAACTATTCATGAAAATCTCAAATCAATGAGTATTCCTGAAGTACAACAAAATATTGTAAAATCAGTTGATAATCCAATACATAGTGTAGGAACTGCAGTTATTCTTAAGGGAAGTTTAGCTCCAGAGGGCGCAGTAATTAAGACTGCAGGAGTTGAGATGACTAAATTTACTGGAAAGGCACGAGTATTTGATAGAGAAGAGTATGCTTTTGATGCTGTTTCAAAAGGGGAAATAGAAGAAGGAGATGTAATTGTAATCAGATATGAAGGACCTAAAGGTGGACCTGGCATGAGAGAGATGTTAGCCACAACTGCAGCTCTTATCGGTCAGGGACTGGGAAAAAAAGTTGCAATGGTCACTGATGGCAGGTTTTCTGGAGGAACTCGTGGATTAATGGTAGGACATGTGGCACCTGAAGCCTTTGTTGGAGGTCCTATAGCTCTTGTAAATGAAGGAGATGAGATAACAATCGATATTGAAACTAATGCAATAGATCTTCACGTATCTAAAGAGAATTTAGAACAAAGAAGAAAAAAATGGGTTCAGCCAAAACCAAATTATACATCAGGAGCACTTGCAAAATATGCTAGCTTAGTTGGTTCAGCTTCTCAAGGAGCTATAACAAAACCTGTCTAGTCTAAAGAATAATGATTATCACAAAATAATAAAGTTCCAGAGTGCGTATTTTTTGCTGTAATTGAATATCCATCTTCAAGACCTTTTCCACAAACATAACATAAAGCCTCAAGAGTCACTTCATTAAAGCGCGACTTTTTTGATGGGAAAACTTGGTCTTGGTATATACTAGATTTTGATTTTCTTGCAAGTAACTGGCTCATATGATATATTACTGCTGATCCGATATAAAGGTACCGTACTATACCGTAAAGAAGGACACTGAGGATCCCAAAATGGAGGGGCATAACTGGGCTTGGGACGTCCCTCAGTTCCTATATGAATAAAACGTAAAATTAACAATTAAGAACATGTTTGTATCATAAGAACAAACTACCTCGGAATTATCTAATAGAAATTTTTAATAGAGCACATAATTATCAAGCCTATAATGGGTGGCCATATTTGGACGCAGTAATCCTAACGTAATACCCCTAGATTTAACTGGCACTCAATTTGAAATTTACAATAAATTTTCAAGAAATTATTCACACTCGTTTTTGTTTGAATCACTAACGGGTCCAGAAGAATTAGCAGAAACATCAATCATGGGATTTGACCCATCAATAATCGTAAAAGGATATTCAGATAAAATTATTTTCATATACAAAGATGGAACAAAAAAAATTATCAAGACTAATGATCCGTTGGAAATACTTAAACAATCTCTTGAAAAAATATCTGATCAAACATATAGATATTTGGGAGGAGCAGTAGGTGTCATAAATTATGACGCAGTATCATTATGGGAAAAAGTTCCACAATCTCATTCTATAGATTTACCCCTAATGGAATTCGGAATATATGAAGATGGAATCCTGTATGACAATAAAAAAAATAAATCATATTATTTCTATTATAACGAAAATCGAATTAATCAAATAAAACTATCAGAAAATAATTTTGACAGTTTTCATGTTTCAGATATTTCAGTTAACTTGGATAAATTAAAATTTACAAAAATTGTAGAACAAGCAAAAAAATATATCCACAGCGGAGATATATTTCAGGTAGTACTCTCTAGAAGATTTAATTTTGAAGCTAATGGAGATTATTTAAAAGTCTACAAAATTTTACGCAGTATGAACCCTTCACCATATCTTTATCATATGAAAATGAACGATAGAACGATTATTGGTGCAAGCCCAGAGATGTTGCTTAGAGTAACTGGAGATGTTGTAGAAACATTTCCAATTGCAGGTACACGAAAAATTACTGATGATGAAACACTAAATGAACAATTAAAACAAGAAATGCTAAATGATGAAAAAGAAATTGCAGAACACACTATGTTGGTGGATTTGGGTCGAAATGACATAGGCAGGGTTTGTAAATATGGCTCAGTTCACGTTGAAGAATTAATGGAAGTAAAACAATTCAGTCATGTTCAACATATGGTTACTCATGTGGTAGGAAATCTTGATAAAAAATATGACATGTTTGATGCATTCAAAGCAGTTTTTCCAGCTGGTACTGTTTCAGGAGCCCCAAAAGTAAGGGCTATGGAAATTATTGATGAACAAGAACCTCATTCAAGAGGGGCATATGCAGGAGCGGTGGGGTATTTTTCATTTAATGGTTGTTGTGATTTTGCCATTGCCATTAGAAGCATATTTTTTAATGATTCAAAGGGGTTTGTACAGGCTGGTGCAGGAATTGTATCGGATTCCATACCTGATAATGAACTAAATGAAACAGAACACAAAGCAGATGCAATGATTTTAGCATTAAGGGAGGCATCAAAATGAAATTTCTAATAATTGATAACTATGACTCGTTTGTATATAATTTAGCCCAAATTTTAGGAGAGTTAGGTGTCAATTCAGACGTTATTCGTAATGATAAAATCTCTATTGATGATATAAAAGAAAAAAACTATGATGCAATAATTATTTCTCCAGGTCCTGGAACTCCTGAAGAAAAAAAATATTTTGGAATTTGTAATGACGTTATTAAAAAATTAGGTCCAAGAATTCCAATACTTGGAGTTTGTTTAGGACATCAGGGAATTATTCATTGTTTTGGTGGTAAAGTAGTTAATGCTGAACATGTTAGACATGGAAAGACCAGTCCAATCAAACATTATGATGATCCAATATTCAAAGATGTGAAAAATCCATTTCAGGCAACTAGATACCACTCTTTAGTTGGAGACAAGATGATAATTCCAGAAAGTCTAAAGATTACCGCAATGGCTGAAGATGATGGAGAAATTATGGGTGTCCGTCATAAAACATATCTCATTGAGGGAGTACAATTTCATCCTGAATCTATTATGACTAAAGAAGGAAAAAAAATTCTAGAAAATTTTGTAAAGATGGTGAAAAACAAATGATTGCAGATATAATATCTAAATTAAAAAATAAAAATAATCTTTCTTATGATGAAATCAGTAATGCAATGGAAGATATATTACGTGGAAATATCTCCGACGAAAATACTGGGGATTTTTTAAAATTTCTTCGAGATAAAGGTGAAACTGATGATGAATTATGTGGAATGTTAGATAAAATGCTAGCCTTTGCAATACATATTTCTCCAAAAAGTAAAGGACGGATTATTGACGTATGTGGGACTGGAGGAGATAATTTAAAGACATTTAACATATCCACCACTGCTTCCTTTGTAATTGCTGCAGCAGGTGGTATTGTTGCTAAACATGGTAATCGTTCCGTATCGGGAGTTTCAGGAAGCGCAGATATTTTTGAGTATTTTGGCTATGATTTGAATTCATCCCCCGAACGTGTTACAAAGATTATAGAGAAATTTGGAATCGGGTTTATTTTTGCTCAAAAATTTCATCCTGCAATGAAAAACGTAGCAAATGCAAGAAAAATGATTGGTGGTAGAACGACATTTAATTTACTTGGCCCATTAGCCAATCCTGCTCAAGTAAAAAATCAGCTAATTGGAGTATTCTCAGATGATCTATTAGAAAGATTGGTTTTATTGTTAAAAAAACGAGGTTCTGAAAACATAATGACTGTAAGATCACAAGATGGATTAGATGAGCTATCAACTACAGCAAAAAATAAAGTGTATTTTTTAAAAAATGGGATAATAACTCCGATGATTATAGATTCTGAAAAACTAGGATTAACCAAACCACAGATAAAAGAAATTCAAGTCACTAACAAACATGATGCTGTAAATGCATTTATTTCAGTACTAAATGGTACTGCAAACAATGCAATGATAGAAATTACAGCATTAAATGCCGCTGGAGGTTTAATTGTTGCAAATATTGCAAATAGCTTTGAAGATGGAATTGAAATCGCAATGGACATAATTAAAAGTGGAGTGTCATACAGTCTTTTTGAAGATTTTGTTCACTATTGTGGAGATATAAAAAAATTAGAGGATTTTGAATAAACATGAAAGGAGTTCTTCAAAAGCTTTTTGAAAATTCTAAAACTGCAATAAACGATGGTGTATATGATATTAAGGAAAACTTGTCCAAATCAAATCAGGATTTTATTAAAATAATTAAAGAACAGCAGCACGCTATTCTAATCACAGAAATTAAATTTTCTTCACCATCATTAGGAGAGATTAAAAAACAATCAGATCCTGTTGTAATTGCAAAATCAATGATTGATGGTGGTGCAAAAGCATTATCTATACTTACTCAACCGTATTTATTTTCGGGATCTCCAGAATTTTTTATTAAAATAAGAAAAGAGGTTCAAGTACCATTGCTAATGAAAGATATTATTATTGATAAAATCCAAATCGATGCAGCCAAAAAAATTGGAGCAGATTACATTTTATTAATTCAGTCATTATTTGATCAAGGTTTTATCAATGACATTGATGAATTAATTGAATATGGGCATAAAAATAACCTCAAAATATTGTTAGAATCCCATACTGGCAAAGAATTTGAAAATTCACTAAAAACAGAGGCAGATATTTTAGGAATTAACAATAGAAATTTAGATACTTTAGAATTAGATATAAAAAATACAGAGAGAATTTTAGAAAATCATTTGCAATCCAGAATAATTATTTCTGAAAGCGGGATTGAAACTCCAGAAGATATTCGCTTTCTCCGCAGTTGTGGGGCAGATGCCTTTCTTGTTGGCTCTAGTATAATGAAAAGCGATAATATCAAAGAAAGTGTTAGACAGTTGGTGAATGCAATATGAAAAAAGATCATTCAGATAAAGGCAGATTTGGGAACTATGGAGGAAGATATATCCCTGAAACACTCGTTCCGGCAATTGAGGAATTAGAAGAAAACTATCTAAAATTCAAAGATGATAAAAATTTTAAAAAAGAATTGGAATATTATCTAAAATATTACGCAGGAAGACCAACACCACTTTATTTTGCCAGAAACCTTACAGAAAAAATTGGTGGAGCAAAAATTTATCTTAAAAGAGAGGATTTGCTTCATGGTGGAGCTCATAAGATAAACAATACACTTGGACAAGCACTACTTGCAAAAAAAATGAAAAAGAAACGCATTATTGCAGAAACTGGAGCTGGCCAACATGGAGTTGCAACTGCAATGGCCTGTGCATGTCTTGGGATACATTCAGAGGTCTATATGGGATACAAGGATACAATTCGTCAAAAGCTCAATGTATTTAGGATGAATCTTTTAGGTTCCATGGTACATCCAGTAAAATCTGGTTCTCAAACACTGAAGGATGCAATAAATGAAGCAATTAGAGATTGGATTACCAATGTGGATACTACGTATTATCTTCTAGGTTCGGCAGTTGGTCCCCATCCATATCCTGTAATGGTACGGGACTTTCAATCAGTAATTGGTGAAGAAATAAAAAAACAGATGATGAAAATTAACCATAAAACTCCTGATGCAGTAATTGCATGTGTGGGTGGAGGATCAAACGCAATTGGAACTTTCTACCCACTAATAGATAGTAATACCGAAATGTTTGGGGTAGAAGCCGCAGGTCTTGGATTAAAAACCAACAAACATTCAGCAACTCTTAGCGCAGGATCAAAAGGAGTACTTCATGGAATGCTGACGTATCTATTGCAGGACAAAGAAGGTCAAATTAGTGAGACACATAGCATTTCAGCAGGTCTAGACTATCCAGGTGTTGGTCCTGAACACTCCTATCTCAAGGATTCTGGGAGGGTAAAATATCACAGTGCTACAGATAAAGAAGTAATTGATGCATTTTTGCTATTAACTAGAACTGAAGGAATAATCCCTGCTTTAGAATCTGCACATGCCATTGCAGATGTAATTAAACTTGCAAAAAAAAGACCAAAGTCAGAATCAATTGTAGTTACACTATCGGGTAGAGGAGACAAGGACGTGGAAGTTGTTGAGGAATATATGAAAAAACATGTCAAGAATAAATAATAAATTTTTGGAGTTAAAAAGGAAAAAAGAAAAAGCTCTAATTGCATACATTATGGTTGGGTATCCGGATGATAAAACTACCATATCTGCGGTAAGAGGATTATTAAAAGGAGGCGCGGATATTATTGAGATTGGTTTTCCATTTTCAGATCCAATTGCGGATGGGCCTGTAATTCAAAATGCAAGTACAATATCGTTAAACAAAGGAACTAAAATTGAGAATTTTTTTAAAATAATAAAAAAAATCCGAAAAGAAACTGATATTCCATTAGTAATGATGACGTATACTAACATACTATACAGAAAAGGATTTGACAAATTCATGAAAAAGGCAAAAAGTGTTGGAATTGATGGATTGATTTTGCCAGATATGGCTGTAGAAGAATCAAAAACCTATTTGGATGCAGCAAGAAAAAATCAGTTAGATACTATATTTTTAATCTCACCCAATACAAGTACTGAACGAATTAAAAAAATTCTAAAAGTAACATCTGGATTTTTGTATCTTGTATCAATTTATGGCACAACCGGAATGCAAACAAGAATTCAGAAATATACTATTGATGCAATTAAAAGGACAAAAAAAATTGTTAATAAAAAAATCCCCGTTGCAATTGGTTTTGGAGTATACACCCCAGATGACGCAAAGAATTTTCTGGCTCTAGGAGTAGATGCTATCATTGTAGGCAGTGCGTTTCTTCGATTAATAGAGAAAACTCCCTATAAAAAAATTGAATTAGAAATTGCTTCTTTTGCAAAAAGTCTAAAAAACACTACCAAATAATGTATAGTTCTTTACGATGCATATTTACTAAATTGGAATTATTTTTTTGTAGATAGTCTCTTCTTTATCATACGCCATCTAATGTAAACTAAAAGAGGAATTGCAATTAGGATTACTGCAATGATAAAGTATTGATCTGTATGTTCTTGAAAAATACATTGTTCGATTTTATGGTATAGCTCGTAATATTCTAAAAGTTGTGGATCGTTATAACTATTCAAATTATTTTCATTTAGATAATTGACTCTTTCTTGAATATTGTTTTGTAGAGTTTTTAGATTTTCCTTATCTGTAGGATTGCATTCATAGATAGATTGGAGAAATAATTTTTGGAGATTAAAAAAGACATAATTCAACTACTAGCACCTTCATTACCCTAATTCAGCACGATATCTTAAACAGAATGCACTCATTTCTGGTATAAAGTGAAACTAGGAATTAAGAATTTTTAGATTTTGTAAACTTACAAATATGATGACGAATAAATATGGGATTTTCCATTCCCATATGTGCAGACGAAATTTATCTTCATTACGGGGGGAGTTATGTCTGGCCTTGGAAAAGGCGTTGTTTCATCTTCAATTGCAAAATTGCTTCAATTATCAAATCAGAAGGTATCTTGTGTAAAAATAGATCCCTACCTAAATTATGATGCTGGAACAATGAATCCAGTTGCTCATGGCGAGGTCTTTGTTACAGATGATGGGGGGGAATGCGATATGGATATTGGAAATTATGAACGATTTCTAAATCAAAACATCCCAAAATCTCACAATATTACTACTGCTCAAATTTATTCAAAGGTAATCGAATCAGAAAGAAGGGGAGAGTATCTTGGGGCTTGTGTCCAAATTATCCCGCATATCACTGATGAAATTAAAAATCGTATAAGAAATATTGCCGAAGATGAAAAACTTGATATTTTAGTAGTAGAATGTGGCGGAACTGTAGGAGACATTGAAAGTTTACCATTTCTTGAAGCTTTACGACAAATTAGAACAGAGGATGGTCCTGAAAACGTTATTTTTGTCCATGTCACATTGGCTCCATCCCTTGATGTAGTAGGAGAACAAAAAACTAAACCTACACAGCACAGTGTACAGGAATTACGAAGGATTGGTATTCAACCTGATTTACTAACCGTTCGTTGCACAAGCCCCTTACAAGAAAAAACCAAGAAAAAGATTTCAATGTTTACAAATGTTTCTGTAAAAGATGTATTTTCTTGTCATGATGTAGACTCTATTTTCAAAGTCCCTCAAATTTTATATGATCAAGAACTTGTAAACATTATTTTCAAAAAATTTGGCATGGTTGGGCTAGTCAACGCATCAACAAACTGGGATGAATGGAATTTAATTGTTAATTCTATAAAGAAATATGAAAAGACAGTAAATATTGCAATGGTTGGAAAATATGTTACACTAGCTGATAGCTATGTCAGTGTAAATCATGCATTAAAACACGCAGGGGCATCAATTGGGAAAAACGTATCAATTGAATGGATTGACTCTGAAACTCTAGACGGAAACCTAGAGAAATTAGGGAATTTTGATGGCATACTTGTTCCTGGTGGATTTGGAACGAGGGGTTCTGAGGGAATTATACGAACTGCAAATTTTGCTCGCGAAAAAAATATACCATATCTTGGGATATGCTTTGGTTTTCAGTTGGCTGCAGTTGCATTTGGAAGAAACGTATGTGGTTTGAATGATGCAAATTCCACTGAAATTGATCCGAAAACAACCAATCCAGTAATTGATTTGTTGCCTGAACAAAAAGACGTTGAAAATATGGGAGGTTCGCTACGATTAGGGGCAAATGATATTAATGTAAAAGAAAATTCCCTAGCTTACAAAATTTATAATTCTAAATTAATTTCTAAACGACATAGACATAGATTCGAATTTAATAAAAAATACATTGATACATTTATTGAAAAAGGAATGGTATTTTCTGGTGAAAGTGATGATGGAAAAAGAATGGAAATTTTAGAAATCCCATCACACAAATTCTTTTTTGGAGTGCAATTTCATCCTGAATTTAGCAGTAGGCCTGGCTTTCCAGAAGAATCTTTTAAGGCATTCATAGAAGCTGCTGCAAGTAATTAAAAATAGTTTTAAAAATTAAAGCCATTGCCAAGTTTTTTTTATATATTTTCTAAGGTATCAATAAGGTATCATGAAATAATGATTTGCAGCCAATAATCGCGCATTCAGTGTGGTCTTTTTGTTTTATTGAGATACCGTAGCCTTTAAGGAGTTTAATATTGTAATGATTATTCCTGTTTTAATCGTAAATCTATTTTAAATTATCAATATTTTTTCTTATACCAAATAAATGATACAATAATAGTGATATACCAACCCATAAAAGGGTAAAACCATTCCCGGGTAAAGGTCACGAGGGATTTGCGTTACTAAGATAGTGAGACCAATTGCAATAAGAATCCCACCTATAGTAATTACAGCTGATGCTTGGATTTGTAATTTAGCTAATCTTTTTTGAAAATTATGTTCATCAGACATACTTTTGTTAACTAAAATTTTCTATTAAAACACTTTCCACCAAATCATAACGTGCAACATTATCTAAAAAACACGGGTATTTCATTCGGGAGGGGGGATTGCCTTTTTAGTCAATCTAATTTAGAAATTTCATAGATTTTTTGTCTTGCATCACGTATTGAGACCTTCTTTTTGACATATCCCTTGTCTAACAGATGGCTTAATGCCAATCTAACTGTCCTATCTGGCAACAATGTTTTTGTTAAAAGCTCTTTTTGAGTCATAGCGCCTTCATATTCAAGAATCTTTAGTAATAATTTTGAGCTTGGAGGCATGTTGAGAAGATCTTCTGCAAGATGTACCTTTTTAGCAAGTGCAGAAATTGCCGTAGAGTCCTTTTTCATTCTAATTATTTTAGCAGGATTAAATTTCTTACATTCTAATGTTTTATTGATTTTGAATCTATCTATTCCATCTAATATTGCTTCACAGTAGAGTCTAGATGAAATATCATCAACTTCAATTAGACTATCGTTTGAAACAATTAGAGGTCTTCTAGTCACATCAAGAGAGTTTACAGAGATTATTCCAAATACTGGGGAATCTTGAAAAATTACCGGCCCTCCAGCTGACATGGAATAAGCTGAAGAACCAATTGGCGTTGATATAATAACACCATCACAACTATCGTGCCATACTTCCTCATCATTTACTCGCAGTGTGTATTCCATCAAGGTGGCACTCTTGGATGTAAAGACTGCCACATCATTGAGTACAGGATATACATTTTTGCCATCAATTTTTACTCCAATTCGTGGAACTTCTTCTATTTTGTAATTTTGATTTTTTAATCTGTTAAGGTACGATGATAACTCTTTTAGATCAATCTGAGCTAAAAAACCACTTGATTCAGATTCACTAATGCCTAATACTGGAATGTTTGAGCCATCATTTACATGAAAATAATTTCTAACTCCTCTATCTCCACCTAAGACAATAATACAATCAGCTGATTTTGGATGGGAGCGAGAGCCAATAGTAAAATAACCAATTCCAACTTTGTCTAATTCATTTTTTATGTATTTGACTGCTGATTCGTTAATTCCCCCGTCAAAGATTCCAATTTGCATAAAACAATTACAATATTTTGTTCAATAAAAACTAGATCTGCTTGAATTTTATTTGATTGTAGAAATATGACGCGTTAGTCTCAATTGCCCCCCTTGCAGGAATTTTTGCCAGTCCGATTTCTTTAGATTCGATTGCTGCTTGAGCGGCACCTCCTGCAAAACACAAAGCCCAAAGAAAATCTTTTTCTTTTAACATAATACAGCAAAATGTAGAGCAAAAAATATCTCCAATTCCAGTTGTGTCATGTAATTCAAGGTTGGGAAGAGTAATTGAATATAGCTTATCTTTTACAAGCATAGAAATATCTCTTTTATTAGTGACAAGAACATGTTCTACTCCTCTGCCTTGAAGATTTTTCATAGCTTCAATTTCATTATCATTTGTTAAACAAAAAAGCTCGTCAGGACTAGTCTTAATTGCAGAAATTTTTGATAGATCAATTTCAGTTTTTTCTAAAAATATTTTTTTTTCAGAATCTGTTCGGCGTAAGAATCCTTGAGGGTCAAGTAATACAAAACTTGAATCTTGTTTAATTTTTTTGTAAACATCACTTGGAATCTCATCATACACAGGACTGATAACTATACCATCTGCATTTGTTTTTGAATATTCAATCGGCTCACATGTATTTAGAAGAGATAATGTTCTATCGGAACCTGAAATAGTAATTTTGAATCTGGTTGTGGGTTGATTTGATAATGCATTTTCAAACTCAATTTTATTTTTTAAAAGAATTTCTTTTGGAAAATCATTTCCAAACTTGGTATGAATTTTGGCATCAAACTTTAGGTTTTTTGCAGTTATACCGCAATAACATGCAGCGCCTCCAACCTGTTCATTAGAAAAGGTATCGAGTTCTATAGTGTCAATAGTACAATGAGAAAATACATCTATTTTCATTTCTTACTTCGAATTTAATGAGATTATTAGTTTTCCTTTATTTTCTTATAGCAGTCTTCACATAGGATTTTGCCTTTAATAATTACAAGCTCAACATTAGAAGTCAAGCATGAATGGCATAATCCTTTCATGCTTTTTGTAATAAAATGTACTTTAAATTTATTCGATGAAAATTTGTATTTTTTGGTAGAGCGTTTTTAGGAAATAATCCCTAAATAGCTCATACCAAAGGGCTATGGTCGGTCAGACGGATTATGAGGACATTTTGAATCCCCCATGTTCCTATCTTACTGCTTTTTGTCTTGTTTGAATAAAAGACTCGCGTAGAAATCATCAGTAAAAACACAAGAATATTAGTAAGAAGGAGATGGATAGTTTATGCCATTAAAGCGTGCTAGTAGAGGACGTAGAAAAGGTGGTAAGGGATCTTCTACTCGTATTCAATGTACTAATTGTGGCGCAACCGTGCCTAGTGATAAAGCAAAAAAAGTTACCTCGAGACTAAATCTAGTAGAGCATACCCTTGCAAAAGAGTTACGTGCTCAAGGAGCCTATATTGCATCACCTAGAATTTTAAAATGGTATTGCATTTCGTGTGCCATACATTTTGGCATACTAAAAATAAGATCAGAATCTACAAGAAGAAATCGTGGAAGACTACGTTAGTTTATTCATTCAATTGTTTAGTAGTTGCAAGAATTCTTTGAATTAACGTAATCGCAGATATTATAATCACTATAATTACTGCATATTCCATGAATCCAATCATGCCAATTATTGCAATTACGAGTAATCGTTCAGCACGTTCACCAATTCCTATACCTTGAAGTTTTATTTCAAGAGATTCTGCACGTGCCCTAGCATAACTTACCAACAAAGATAATGTAATTGCTAATAACACTAAATATGGATCTGCATAGCCACCAACTAAAATTCCAAGAAATACTAAGACTTCAGCAATTTTATCAAATATAGAATCAAGAAATGCACCTTTCTTTGATGTCTTATTGGTAACTCTAGCAACTTGTCCATCTACAATATCAAAAAATCCAGATACTAGTAAAAACACTCCGCCAATTATTAATGCAAACTCAATATTCAATCCATATACAATTCCAGAAGCAAATGCAAATGCAATTCCTACACCAGTCCAAAAATTAGGAGAAAGTCCAGTTACCGCAAATCCTCGTCCTATCTTCTCTAAATATGGTTGCAGGGATTTTCTAAGATTATTTAACACGTAATCCCACTAAATTTTCATATATATAAAAAAAGTCATTTCAAAAAATTATCATTAAGGAATTTAGGCATGACCCTGTCGATTTTTTTTGAACATACAATATCCTTTATTCACATATACAAAAAATCAATATGGTCATAACTACACATATGATTCATAAAATTAGTCAGAATTTGCAACAGGAATCAATCAATAATACAATGCAAAACGTTGCAGATTCTAAAATTATTGAATCATTTTTGAAAAATTCAGACGAAATTGTGAATAATCAAAAAGCTATTTCATCACATTCATAGCGATAATTGCTGACATTAATCTTGCAGCCATTGATGAAGTGGTCCCATTATCAAATGTTGGACACAATTCTACAATGTCAGCACCAGCAATCTTTTGATCTTGAAGAGAAGAGATCATTTCGTATAACTCTCTAGACGTTATTCCTACTGCCTCAGGATTACCAACCCCTGGG
>Ga0075301_1000101_pt1 | contig 13761 bp, 17 predicted proteins | sample Browns_TuleA_D1_FD_120053 | JGI IMG/M metagenome (GOLD analysis project Ga0075301, IMG submission 120053) | Natural and restored wetland microbial communities from the San Francisco Bay, California, USA, that impact long-term carbon... | ecosystem: Environmental > Terrestrial > Soil > Wetlands ... | reverse complement strand
AACAAAAATGTGAGAATGATGTTCGTTTCTTTTACATATGAACATTTTAAATTTATGAACAATCTTTAAGAAGGGATAGAAATTACCGATAAATGAAAATTTGAATCGTTTTGTATTATTAGTTATTATTTTAATTGCATTAACAGTAACGCCAGTTCTTGCAGAATCTATTAGTTTAGACAAGCAATCATACGTTTATGGGGAGACAATCAAGGTATCGGGAAAAATATCTGTGGTAAAAGGCCAGTTTGTTGGACTACAAATTTTAAATCCCTCGAAATCAGATATTGTTACAATAGATCAATTTTTGCCAAACACTGATGGATCATTTTCAAAATCCTATAAGGTTCAAGGTCCAAAATGGAAGATAGATGGCATATACACAATAAAGATAGTTTATGGGGATCAAAATTTTGAGAAAACATTTTCATTTAACAAAGAAATAACACATACTTCTAAGAGTCCATCAAACAATTCAGGTTCTACATCTAGTCTGGAAAACCAGAAATCTTCTCAAGGAACAGACTCTTTTCCAGAAGTAGATGACCCGAAAACACGAGTTATGGGATTTCCAGATCCTCATTTTTCTCCAAAATACTATTTAGATAGATATCATAATGAGCAAGAGTTCAAAAACTGGTTTGATAATACGTTTCCAGAATTTGGCATAGAGCAAGTAGTAAAATACCCCTCTACTCATATTGTAGGTTTCCCTGACAATGAAAATTCTCCATGGTATTATGTGGAACGCTATAACAACGAGGAAATATACCGCGATTGGTTTGATTCACAGTTTCCGCATTCTTCAATATATGAAGTACTTGGGTATCCTGATTCTGCTTTTCAAAAAGTTCCAATTTGGATTAAAAATAATGCAAGTTGGTGGGCGTCTGGATTGATAAATGATTCAGATTTTTTACATGGAATTGAATACATGATAAAAGAAAATATCATTATGATCACAGAACTTCCTCAATCAGCTAATCCTGTAACGGAAGAAATTCCTACATGGGTTAAAAATACAGCTAGGTGGTGGGCAGATGATCTGATTGAAGAAAATGATTTTGTTAAAGGCATTCAATTTTTAGTTCAAAACGGAATTATTAATGTATAAAAAAATTTATAATTTTTAGAAAGAAAAATTGGGCAAAATTTTATTTTCTTGTCCTATATTTTGAATTAATTACTTGGTGGTGGAGTAGATGACTTTTTTCGTTTGTTAGATAATTTTAACACCTCTTTTTTCATTTTAAATTATGAATATTAGAGAATGCTGTTTATTATGTGGCGTGCCTTCTATTGTTAAAGGCATGCCGCAAATTCCTAGTTATAATGATATATCAATTGTATAAATGGTTATTAATGTCAACAATACAGGTTACAAAAAAAGAATCTCAAATCATAAACGATATTTCAAAGTTTTCTACAACAACTGAAAATAAAATTTCTAGAAAAAACCAAAAAATTATACAAAAACTTCCTTCACATTCTGAAAATGTTTTGGCCAATCTTATTCAAAGTTCGCCACATCCCAATTTTAGATTTTTTTGTCCATATTGTTCTTCGTTAGATGTTTTTATTACGATTAACAAAATTTCTAACCATTTTACTGTTGATTGTCTTGACTGTGAAAAAAAATGGATTGATTCGAGGTCGTGGAAAATTTGAACATCTATGATACAAAACAAATTAACTGCTCTCAGTGTGGGAGCTGGGTTGGAGAGGTTTCGTTCGATGCACAAATCATACACGCAAAATGTGGTAAATGTGCAAATCCTATGCCTGAAGGCGACGATATTCTTTATACAGTTAATAAATTCATGCACCCCACAAAAGAGATTTTGGTGACAGTATAAAAAAATACAAGAAAAACTATGAGCCTAAAATCTAGCTTGTGCCCATTTTGTTCTAAACCAAAAACATTCATTGCAGAAAATAGGCAATGGGCTATACATCTGGCGGGACATAGAGAACAGATAATACAGTATATCGTGGAGAATTTACCATCTTGTGTCCTGTGTTCCTATCCAACACATTTTAATGAAAAGTCAACTGCGGCAGCTCATATTAGATGGAATCATAAAAGAAAAGAATTGATTATTTGGGCTTTTCAAAATCTGGATACTATAATTGGTAAACAACTTTTAGATGTTCCAGATGGATCAAATATTTTATTTTGTAAATAATCAAAACAATCATGGCATGCCACAAATGAAAAGATATGAGAATATACGAGAACACTACTGTGATATTATGAAATCAGAAGTTTTGAAAAATGTAGTGTTCCAAAATAAAAAACCTGTAATTTATAAAAATTTTAAATTTTTTGTTTTCCAAAAAGGAGGAACATTGTTTTGTCCTTATTAACATCCGAACAGGTTATTGATTTAGAAACAGCATGTACTCAACTAACTTCATCTGATGGGATAAGATTTTGTGGAATTATTAATAATAAGGGAAGACTAATTGCGGGAAGCTTCAAACCAGGTATTGTGCCCCATGAAAATGATAAGCAAAGGCAAATGTTGTACATGGAATTGGCTTTAGATCTTTCAATGAAAAAAGAATTTGATAGTTCACTTGGAATAATAAAATCAATAGTATCAAGAAGAGAGTCCATGAATTTAATTTCTATTCCATTTAATCAAAATTTTATTTTAATCTCAACTGAACCTTACAATAACGAAGACGAGGTAACATCACTTGCAAATCAAGTTTTTAGATTGGAATTGATTTAAATGATGTTTAGTGAATTTGTAAATAACTTATCAATTAGACTTCAGAATCTTAAAAAATCAAAATTTCTTAGCAAAGAATTAAAATCTAACCAATAACAGTAAAGTGGCAAAAAAGTTCTAATCGATACCCATACCATCCGCATCTATGATTGCTTTGATATTTTACAAGTTCTAAAGTATATGAAAATGTTCTAAAGGTTATTTGAAAAAATAAGGCATGCCACAAAGTGGAGGGTATTCCCATATATATCTAAATTAAATGAAAACTATGTCAACAATTCAAATGACAAAAGAATGGCAACCTGAGCCAACAAAAAATCTGGTTGAAAGCAATCCAGTAAAAGAAGGCAAAAATCTATCGCCAATGGATAAAGATGTACCAAAAAAAGCTCATTTCTGTGCAGAGGATATGATGGGACTTTCGTGGACTCTATTTGATGATTTAGAGGTTATTACTCGCAATATAGTAGATGTATGAAAATATAAAATGAATAATGCATGATTCAATCGATACAGACTTAAATGATAAGAACTGATGAAATTATGAAACTACAAGATCTTCTTTTAATTGCTTTAGTTGGAATTACAATTAATTTACTAGTTACAACTCAAAATAATTTACCAGCTTATGCTGCAACTGCTCCTGAAGCTATTTCTGATCTTGTAGTTACATCTGGAAATGGATTTGCAGAGCTTACATGGACTGCTCCTGCAGATAATGGGTCTCTGATAACAAGTTACAAGTTAATCCTTTGGCAAACAGGACATGATGTTTTTACCACTTACCCAAACCTTTCAGTTTCTACTACTACTACAATTGTATCAGGTTTGCAAAATGAAGTATCTTATAGTTTTAAAGTAATTGCAATTAACGCAGGAGGTGTAGGACCTGATTCTAATATTGTATCTATAATTCCTTCTACAAAACCAACAATATCTGTACCTGAAGCAATTACTGATCTTACAGCGATAAGAGAAGATACCAAAGTGAAGCTTGCATGGACTGCCCCCTTTGATAACGGCGCTTTGATATCTAGCTATAAAATAAGCTATTGGGAATCTGGTACAAACTCTATAAAAACAAAGTCTGTCACCTCAACAAATGCCCAAATTACAGGTTTGGCAAACGGAGTAGATTATGAGTTTAAAGTTATTGCAATTAACTCGGCAGGTCATAGTGCAGATTCTGATATTGTAACTGCCACACCCTCTGCAACAGTGTCTGCATCTGTCCCAGGTCAGGTTAGGGGAGTGGTTGCTACTCCAAGTAATGGACAGGTCTTTTTAACATGGATTCAACCATCTCAAAACGGTTCCCCAATTACCAGTTATAAGGTAATTGTATCTGAAGTAGGTTCCAATGTATATACTACTTTTCCAAATTTAAGTACAGAAACAAAAACCACAATTACAGGCCTTGCTAATGGTGTAAATTATAGCTTTAAGATTGTTGCAATTAACGCAATTGGGTCTGGAAAAGAATCAACTCCTATATCTGCCATTCCAAATGATAAAGTTCCAATCGAAATATCAAATCTTAGAGCATCATCTGGCGATGGTCAGGTCACTCTTACATGGTCTGTATCTCCATCTGCATTAGAAAAAATTTCAAGTTATAGAATCCGTGAATATCAATATGGGTCTGATTCATTTATCACTCACCCTATAATTGGTAAAGCAACATCTGCAACTATAACTGGTCTAAAAAATGGAATCCCATATGGTTTTAGTATTTTAGCAGTAAGTCCAGATGGAATTGGACCAACATCAAAAATAGTGTATTCCACTCCGCTTGCAATTCAAACAGTAAAAGGGGCTCCAAACGCAATTACAACTCTTGCAGCTACGCCTGGAGATGGTAAAGTAAGTCTTTCATGGGTTACTCCTCAAAATAATGGTTCACCTATTACAGGATATAACATAATACAACAAATGGCTGGGGTTAGCTCCTTTACTACATTTCAAAAACCAAATACCTCAACATCAGCAGAAATGGCAGGATTGACAAGTGGAGTTACTTACAGTTTCAAAGTGGTTGCTGTAAATTCATTTGGAGAAGGACCAGACTCAAACACAGTTATAGCAACACCTACAAAGGTTGGTCAGAATTTGATTCTTCCTTATTGGATAAAAAATAATGCAAAGTGGTGGGCTGAAGGAAAAATTTCAGATTTTGAATACACCCAAGCCATTCAATGGCTCATTAACGAAGGAATTATAAAAATAAAATGAACTTTCTAAAATCTTTAAAAACATATTTAATAGAAAACACAAGTAAAAAATCATGATAAAGTCAAATTTTTTATTATATTCAGTAGTAGTGTTTGCATTTGTAAGTCTGATAGTTTCTAATGTAGCTTTGGCTGATGTAATCCCGCCAAAAAAACAGACAAAATTAGGTTTTTCTGTAGAAGAAATCTTATGTAAAGACGGATTTGTTAAAGTTATAAAAAAATCTACAGGTGCTGCTGCATGTGTGAAACCATCAACAGCTGAAAAATTGGCACAGTCAGGGTGGACAAGTGCAGTTGATCAAAAACTTGTGGATGCCTTGAAAACAAAATTACCACCAATAGGGACCGTCAATATTTTAGAGAAGATAAAAATCCCAAGTGATGCAGGAAAAGCTCAAACAACACAGCAAACAGTTGGGTATCAAATAATCTTTGAAGCATGTGCAAATGAAATATCTGTTAGAGTTCCTCAAGTCATAATTTCTTCAGATAGTGAAGTAAAATCCATTAAACTATCGGATCAAATAATTCATAATACCTGTCAAACAAGTGTTGAACAAATCAAAGCATCCAATCCTGATTCTATCAAAGCCGCATTATACAATAAAGGAGGATCATCTAAAAAAATTAACGAGTTAGAATCTACAGTAAAAACTCTCCAAGAACAGTTAGCAACAGAAAAATCAAGCTTGGCATTATATGTTAACCAAATTCCACCTCCTGATGACCTTAAACAAAAAGTAGCAGAATCGGCTACAAAAATTGTTGAACTAAGAACAAATCTTAATAATGCAAAGGCAGAACTTGAAAGATATTTTTTCAGTCTATATGTAACATCAAGTAGTGTTAGTAAAGGAACTGCAGTACAATCATTTGGTGGAAAATCTATTGAAGGTGGGCTGGTAGATATTTTAGCTACAACACAACAATTAGCATCAACAGAAAAACCATTTGGTTATAATGTTGTCTTTGAGGCATGTGCTGGAAAGGATATCATACGTGCACCCCTTGTTCAAGTAACTTCAGATCTTGAAACTAAAACAATAAAGTTATCAGAAAAAATATCTCCCAACTCATGCCAGGTTAGCACGGCAAAGATTACTGCAGATAATAAAGATAGTATAACTGCAGCATTTGGTAATACTGGAGATGTATCTGCCAAAGTGTCTGAACTTGATAGTAAAATAGTTGAACTTCAACAAACTATTCAAGCTCAAAAGAAAGCATTAAACGAGTTAACACATTTGGCACCTAGACCTAGTGACTTTAATGAAAAAGCAATTGAAATTTCAAATAAGATAATTGAATTAAGAAACCAAATAAACGACCTCAAAACTCAACTACATAGTATTTTATTTAGATTCTACGAGAATTAGAATAAACTTTGGTTGAAAAATCTAAATTTTTAATTTTTGTATTAGTATTAGACTCATGGTTTCGTAAATGAATTAATTAATAATTTTAAATCATTTCCTTGGCAAAACTCTCAATTATTTTCTGCCAGTTTTTTGCTTTGATGATCCCACTTGCAACAAGAATGCCCTTAGACCCAAGAATCCTTGATTGTTTAACATCTTCTCCAGATACAATGCCAGCTCCACACAAAAGTTTAGTTTGGTTCCCTGCATTCTTAACTGCAGTTGCTGCGCTAGTAATTAATTCTGGTTTTTCTCTGGATACTGCTTTTCCAGATCCAATTAGCTCAGGAGGTTCTATTGCAATATAATCTGGATTTAGTTTTGCATACTCTAATACTTCAGATACATCTTTGACACAAACAACTGATATCATTTTGAGTTTTCTTAGTCGAATAACTAATCGTTCAATTTCATTCCTGGAAATTCGATGTTCACTATGATTAATTAAAGACCCTTTGACCTTTGATTTTTTTAATAATTCAGGAACAATATACCCTGTTGTACTGCCAACTTTCGCATCATCTACATGTTGAGCAAAAATAGGTATTGAAAAAGAGGTTACTTTTGATAAAAGATGTTGTGGAGGAGCCACTGAGATTTTAATTCCATATTTTTGTGCTGCCTTTTTTGCAGTTTTTACTAACTTGATAATTTTTTCACCTGAAACCTCATCATAATTTTTGCAATTAATAATAAACAACTAGTTTTTTTGTAATGATATCAAATAAAAAGAAAGTGGTTAGTCTCCATAATCCGCACTTTTCATAACGTGTTCCTTAGGGGGTATACGAATAACATAGCCACAATGGCTACATCTATGGGTTGTTTCATATCTGCCTTCTACTGTTGGAATTGTAACATATTTGGTACAACTTGGACACTGTTTTTGAAATGCCATACTGAAAATTATAGTCACGATTATTGGTAATATCGCCTTGTATGTTCAGATTAGAAAATCATATTATTAAAAATCTAAGTATTTAGCAATTTTTATTTTTTATAACTAATTTTTTGTTTTTCATACCGAAATTTCATACTCAGAACAATTAATGTTAGTATAATCGCAGCAACATTTACTCCTATAATATAAGGATCATTTTTTTCTATTCCGTATAAAATCCACAAAAATGCACCAGTTGCTATTAAAATCATTAGATATCTTGAAACATCATCTAGTTTTTTTGTACGATATCCTTTGATAATCTGAGGAACCCATCCAGATAGAATAATAATTCCTGCACCAGTTGCTAAAATTCCTAAAGATAATTCGTCAAACAACATTTATCAGCACTTAATTCCAGAAAAATTGGTCTAATCCAGTTTGCTTTGGCTTACCAAGTATTGTATCAAAATCAAGATCCATCGAGGATGTTATTTGGTCTAGTGTACTTTCCATAAATTCCATGTACTTTTTGGAATCAATTTCTTCTGGTCTTGCCATCTCAACTGGTTTGACTCCCGGCTTATTGATAATTTTAACATATGAAATAATATCTCCTTTTTTTATTTCTCGAATAGATTCAAGTAATTTTGCTGCACGAATGTGTTGTGGTACTGTCTTTACATATTCGGAGGGTGTTTTACTTATCATTACATTAAATGCAAGTTCAGATAGTGGAATTTCCTTTGCTTCTACTTTTTTAACGTATTCTGTGATTTTATCACTGATTTGTTTTTTTGCATTTGTAAAATCTTCTACTGATTGTACCTGCGATAAAATATCTAATAATTCATAAAATAATGTCTTGATAAATGGAGGTGTGTGAGATTTTTTCCCAGTTAATCCTTTTACATCTACTTTGCCACTCTTTGTTACTCCTAGATAGTTTTTCTTTCTACCACTTAGTACAACATATCGATATTCCTTATCTACTTCTAACTCGACTCCATGTTCTTTTTTTGCCCATTCAATAACTTTTTGGATCTGCTCTTTAGTAGGATTTTTAATAAATAAAGAATCAGTATCGCCGTATAGAACTTGTATTCCTGATTCTTTGCATCTGTTAATGGTTTCTAAAATTGTGTGTCTTCCAATTGCAGTAGTGGCTTCTGCTGCTGGTAGAAAATATAACGGAAATATTTCAGCTCCCATTACTCCATAGCTAGCATTTAGGATTACTTTGAGTGCTTGGCTAACTACGTCATATTGCTGTCTTTGTTCTTCTGATAACGATTCATTTTTTGAGAGATGTTTGTAATAATTTACTCTAAGATCCCTTAAGGAACCGATTAATAGAGATGTTAATCCATTGTGTTTTGTACATACCCAATGATTTGTTTGCGGTATTGTATTTGTTTTACAATCATTATGTGAGCATCTTACAGTTTCATATGATATATTTTTGACTTTAATTATGCTAGGATACAGGCTGGCAAAATCCATAACAGTCACGTTAAAATGAATTCCTTCAGTTGGTTCAACCACCAACCCTCCTCTGTATTTTTTATCTTTAATTATAGCATCACTTGCTACTCCGACTGATTTTTTTTCAAGTTCAGCTCTTTTTGGTATTAATGCATTACGTTGTCTGTGTTCATAATAGATTAAACTTCTAATCCACTGTGATACGCCCATTCTTGCAATATCATCTATTGGCATTCTTGCAATTCTAGAAACTACTATCAGTAGATTCATCAATAGGTCGTTGTTAAAGCTAGTTAGTTTGTATGTAAGTCTGGCATCATTAAAACAATAATTTGCTGTTTGGTAAAGATTCAAATCTACCAACTCAATTCCGTAATCAATTTTAGTTTCATCTAAGAGAGCTTTAGATACACTATTCAAAGAAAAATCAGTGTATTTGTGGCTAAATGCATAAATCTGAAATGATCTATTTGATAAAGTTCGATAAAGATCAATGTGAACCCCTTCCTTGAGGGTTGCAGAATCCCGCATCATATAAAATGGATTTTCTTCTTGCTTGATTCCTAATTTCTGGGCTCGATTGTAAAGATATGGCATATCAAAATCGTCCCCATTATATGTAATAACAAATGGGTACTCGGAAATTTTCTTAAATGCGTCTAAAATCATTTCTTTTTCTTTATTTTCATCATAAAACTGAACTTTAACTTCTGAAGGCAGATCATTTTTGCCTTCTTCTGTACCATCTTTTCTTAAAACAAAAACTTGTTTAAAATTATCAGTTCCTTCAAATCCTATTGCCGTAACTCTTCTGTCTGCAATTTTTGCATCAGGTATTCTACCAATTTCAGCTTCCACTTCGATATCAAAGCTAATCCGCTTAATTTTTGGAATAGGCTGATTGAGAAGTTCTGCCCACTCTGAAACATATTCTTGAAACTCTTTTGAATCTACCATTCCGTCATCTCCAGCTTTATCCCAAAGTAGACTTTTTAATGCCAAACGAACTTCATCAGAAATTTGTAAATTCTCTGGAATAATTTTTCCATTTTCAATTTTATAGTATTTACCAACAATTAGTGATTTATCGTATAGATAATTCTCATAATATTTTATATCAGATTCCCATGTATCAATTAAATTACGAATACTCTTATCTGTGCCACCAATTGCCAACGGGTTTGATACAATAATTTTTGATACTGTAATTTCACTATCATTTATCATATCATGTTTTTTTACTGACTCGATTTTTTCAACATCATCTCTATCGGAAAGAAAATCTAATTCATCTGGGTTTAGCTTAGAGTAACAGTACGGCTTATGACCAGTTTGATCAGGCCAAAGAATTATTTTTTGTGATATTGGGTCATAAAATTTTAGAACTGCTACATTTTTTTGACTATTGTATGTTGCAGAAATTAATAACGATGCAGGAACAGTTTGATTTTCGGTTGTTTTTGGTTCTTGGAGAGTCACGCATTCACCTATTTTGGAATTAACTTTTCACCATAATCTGAGATTAATTTTTTTGCCCAATATTCGATTTTAGTTTTTTCAAGTGTTATTACTTTGACTCCTGCCTCTTCAATAAGATCATAATCCGTTTCAGGATAAGTATCAAGGCATACAATTTTCTTAATGCCAATGGTGATGGCCATTTTAGTACATTCTAAACATGGCACAAAAGTAGTATACAAGATAGCCCCGTCTGAACCAGCCTCTATTCCTAAAATGGCACAATGCATTATAGCATTGGCTTCTGCATGATTACAAAGACATCTATCTAATGAAGCCCCTGATTCGATTTTACCTTCCATTCTTAGCTGACAGCGCCTACAGCCTCCCTCAAAGCAATTTTTTACCCCTGGAGGTGTTCCATTATATCCAGTTGCAATTTGCCTGTGATTTCTAACAATTACTGCTCCAACGTGACGAGTCAAGCAGTTTGAGCGTAATTTGGCAAGTTCAGCTTGCAGCATAAAATATTCATCCCAACTGGGTCTCTCAAAAGAATCACTCACAACAAAAATGACGATTCCTGCCATATATGGATATTTGAGTAATAGTTATCATTTGATCCACACGAAACCATAAAATCACTTACTACTGTAATAATTTAAGAAAAATGTCTTCAGAATATCTTGAACATCGATTTTTGAAAAAAAATTCTATTGAGCATCGTGATTATCAAGTGAATTTAGCAAATCAGGCAATGGCGGAAAATTGCCTCATTGTATTGCCTACCGGTCTAGGTAAAACTGCAGTAGCTCTTCAAGTAATTGCTGAATACCTTTCCAAGGGAACTGGAGGAGTACTTTTTTTAGCCCCCACAAGAGTGCTTGCACATCAGCATTATGAGTTTTTAAAAAATAATCTTACCATAGAAGATATTGCTTTAATCACTGGTGAAGATCTAATTGCCAAAAGAAAAAAACTTTGGATAAATAGTGTAATTTGTGCAACTCCTGAAATTACAAAAAATGATTTAGATAGGCAAATTGTTTCTTCAGAGCAGTTTAGTCTTATAGTTTTTGATGAAGCACATAGAACAATTGGTGATTATGCATACTCTGGAATTGCACAGCGTCTGGTAAACTCTAATGCCAGAATAATTGGTATGACTGCTACATTACCTAGTGAGAAAGAAAAAGCAACAGAAATTATTAACACATTAAAAATTTCCAGCATAGCTCAAAGAACAGAAGATAGCACTGATGTAAAACCATACATACAAGAAACCACTACTCAGTGGATAAATGTAGAACTTCCACCAGAAATGAAACATATTCAAAGTTTAATCAAAAATGCACTTGAACAAAGATACATGGAGCTAAAAAGAAACGGTGTTAATGTTACTGATACTAGATCACTGTCTCAATTATTACGTTTACGCGATTATGTTTTAAGACAGAATAGGCGTTCTGCAAAACCATTGTTTACCGCAATTCGAATTCATTACGCATTGAGTATTTTTGAATCTCACGGAATAACCTCATTTTTACGATTCTGTGATCGTACCAGTAAGAAAAAAGGCGTTGGTGTGAAAGACCTTTTTGAAAATGATTCTAATTTTATGCAGGCTATTTTGATGTCAAAAGCCGCTCAAGCAAACGGAATAGAGCATAGTAAAATACCAAAATTAAAGGAAATATTGCAATCAATTGGAGGCAAGGCTTTAGTTTTTACTAGTTATAGAGATTCAGTAGAAGTAATTCACCAAAACTTAATTTCTATGGGAATTTCAGCTGGATTTTTAATTGGTAAAGCAGGGGAAACTGGACTAAAACAAAAAAAACAAATCCAAACAATACAAAACTTTCGTGAAGGTCAATTTGATGTTTTAATTGCAACCCGTGTAGGGGAAGAAGGATTAGATATTGCAGAAGTAAACCATGTAATTTTTTACGATAATGTTCCTAGTTCAATTCGATATATCCAAAGAAGAGGGCGTACTGGTAGAAAAGATGCAGGAAAATTAATAGTGTTAATTGCAAAAGATACAATTGATGAAACATATTATTGGATTGGAAAAAGAAAAATAACTTCTGCTAAAAATATGGGTGATAAAATGTCTAAAGTTTTACAAAACCAAATAAATAAACCAAAAGCTGTACTTGATACTTATTTTTAGCCTAGTCTCTTGATCAAATGATACCCGAATTCTGACTTTATGGGTTCTGATAGTTCTCCAACTTGAAGTCTAAATGCAGCTTCCTCAAATGGCTTGACCATTACCCCCCTCCCAAAATATCCTAGACTACCATCTCGTTTTGCACTCCCTGAATCAATTGAGAGTTCCTTTGCTAGTTTGCCAAATTTTTCTCCCTTTTTGATCCTTTCTAAAATTGCAAGTGCTTCACTTTGCTTTTTTACCAAAATATGGGAACATTTGATTTTATTTGACATGTTTTTTTACATAATTTTTACATTAAAAAATTATTCTAAACCCCAACTTGATTTTGAAAACGGTGTAATTTTGATAAACGGTGCCTCATTTTCTTCCCAGGGTTGTTCTTGAACCCATTTAAATTTCTCATAAAATTTTTTATATATTCTTAAAAATTCTTCTCCATTTTCAATTATTGCCACGTTTCCTTGAAGACAAATTGCTTTATGCCCTTTATTCTTGTAAATATCAATTGATACTGCAGCTTTTGGATTATCTAAGAGATTTTTGTACATTCTAGTATCGTAATCAGTTGCAATCAAAATTGTCTCATTTTCATAGATAAATGAAACTGGTTTTACATGAGGTATATTATCATGAGATGTTGCTACCCGGCATTCTTCCATATCTTGCAAAAATTCTATCTCTTTTTGTGAGAAAATCAATGAGAATCGTATATTAAACTAGAAATTAAGAATTCTTGGATCCTATAATCTTTTTTCCTATAAAAACTAGTATTTTTTTACTGGAACTTAAGGCCGACAACGGAAGTGTATCGGCGACAGTTCCAGATATTATTGAATATTAAGAGATTTTGATGACTATGTATATACGAGTAGGTATTTTTTGAACATACAGTCATAATTGTCATACCTGTAAAATATAATATAAAATAAATCAAGACTCTTTATTCGTCATTTCTCCAGAGACTCCCAATGCCCCACATTCTCGTTTCTGGAGAACTGGCGAGACAAATTAAGAATTTTCGGAATTCCAAGAAAAAATGATACAAACCTAGTATTTTAAAACCTATTCTAAAAATACAGGAAAATTGACTCCTAAAAATCAGAGGCAAGAGGTGAAATTTTATACCTTTACACTAGTAATTTTAGGATTTTTTCTCTTTTTCATTCTAAATTGTCTGTCTTTTTTTGGACATATTCAGAAATATCAAGCATTTCTTCTTACCTATAGTTAGCAAATGATAATCCGAGGGGCCATGCTCTCATCCCAATAGCAATGTCCTATTTCCCCTCGGATTTTTCTATTTTACAGATTTAGCCAAAAATTCGCTCTCTTATTTGAGGAATTTTTTTGTAAACCATGTCTCTAATTT
>Ga0075301_1000100_pt1 | contig 13971 bp, 16 predicted proteins | sample Browns_TuleA_D1_FD_120053 | JGI IMG/M metagenome (GOLD analysis project Ga0075301, IMG submission 120053) | Natural and restored wetland microbial communities from the San Francisco Bay, California, USA, that impact long-term carbon... | ecosystem: Environmental > Terrestrial > Soil > Wetlands ... | reverse complement strand
GCTGAACGGCAAGGGACTCTGGGCCGACCAAGGCCACGTCTTTGCTCGATGGGGCCAAACCGTTACGCCCACCATCAGCCAGTCGGTGTTCTCCGGCACCCGGGAGCTGTAGTTCATGGCGTCGCGGCGTTCCTCCGGACGGCGAAGGATCGGTCGTAGGGCCAGGTCGAACCACGACTACGGTCTGGTTCCGCACAACATCGAACAACAGCTTGCTCGGGTGAACAGCCCCGAGATCGTCGTCTACCCGATCAATCGACTGTCCCTGCGCTGGGCTGCCGACTTCTACCAGCTCGTTCAGGAGGTCGACTTCTACCGCAAGGGCGTCCTCGAAGTTCTGCTGCCTGCCATGGACGAGGTCGAACCCGGTGTGGCCAGGCATCTTTACTCGGGAGGACGTCTCGACGAGGCGAGTCTACTCGAAAAGCTCGAAGCCCTGCGTCGTGCCTCGAAGGAGAGAGATCCGGACCCGAAGGTCCTTCGCGTCGTGGAGCTGGCTGGGCCACTGTGGAGCAGCATCGGCATCGGGGAGGAGTTCGCTCTGGCCGTCTCTCCCGCGCCGAAGTTCGGTGTGCTGGGTGGGGACGGCATCATCGACGCGGGGTACGCGCTCCCGAAGCCCCTGCCCTCCATCGTTCTCGACCTCGACCGTGCAACCGAGCTCAGTCGTGTAGGTCAGGGCTACCCGGTCGTCGATGTCGGCAGCCTGAACAAGGGCCTGATCAACGGGCTGTTCATGTCGGTGGGCGCCATCGACCAGGCACTCGGCATGGCGCTGCTGCCCCTCGGGTACACCCCGGCCGAGAGCGCCCGGGTTGCAGCCGGTGTAGTGCTTGCCATGCTCCACAAGGGGTTGTGGGCTGGAGGTCGCTGGGTCGCGGGCTCTGCGCTCAGGTTCGCGCTGCCTGCGAAGTTCGAGTACATGGGGGTGGATGCGACGGCGAGCGGGGAGTTCGCTTCGCTCGTGTGCCCGCGTCATGTCGAGTACCGCGACAAGGCCGGCACGGTGCTCTCGGTCGGGTTCGCCCCCGGCGAACGAACCATCGCTGGTGTGCTCTCACTCGACGAGACCACCTCTCCGGTTCGAGGGACCCTCGACGTTCAGCAGGGCATCTACGTCATCTCGACAGGCCATGGTGTCGGTGGAACCCTGGAACTGAGCCCGAGCAGGGCGCTTCTCTCGCTGCCGGACGGCTCGTACCAGTTGCAGATGACGAACACGGGAAGGGTCTGTCCGGGCCCGGGGATGCCGCGTGCGGGCATCATGGCTCCGGCGGTCATCCGTTGGCTGCAGGATGGGGCGACGCTTCTGCTCGGGGAGTCTCGACCCGAGAACCAGAAGCGGGTCCTCACCGCGGTGCGGGAGCGCATGTCCGAGCTGCCGATCGGGTTCGTCGGTCAGCTCCCCGATACGTCGGACGGCATCCCTCGGTACCTGCAGGCCGAGTCGTCCTCTGGCCCGAGCTACTACGGCTCGCCGGCACGCGAGCGCATGTTGGCCTCGGCGCGGCTGTCCAAGAGGATCGACTTCTCCGGCATCGACACTCGTGGCAAGCCGGCCCTGACGTTCCTGCAGATGGCACGCAGGGCGGCGAGGGGCGATGCTCGGTTCGAGGCGAACATCAAGGCCATCGAGGCGCTGCGGGGGGAGCGCTACTCCCTCCAGGCGCTCATGGCCGCGGACGAGAAAGAGGCAGAGAGCCTCGAAGATCACCTCTGGAAGGAGGGAACCAAGGCTGCTGCACCCCGTGTCGTGAACTCGATCCCGCTCGCGGGTCAGGAGAGTCCTGTTCTCCTCCTCGTGTTGACCCTCTGGGGGGTGGGTGAGAGGCAGGCTCCAGGGACCACCCTGCGCGAGTACGAGCCGATCTGGCAGTCCCCGCCGCTCGACGCGATCCAGGTGAACCAGATCGTGACCGCTGCTCGTCAGGTTCATGGTGACGAAGTGGAGGACCCGAGCACGGGCGAGATGGTACCGTTCTCGCCGATGCTCGCCCTTCGAAGCTGGGCAGCGGAGAGGAGCGGGCTCCTTCGGACGGTGACGGTCGAGTACGGTGAGGAGGGTCAGCCCCCGGCGCCGTTTGCCCTGGTCGGGGCCGCCGTCGTGGATGTTCCGCGAATGATGGAGGTCTCCGGGAGCTTCCCGAAGCCCATCCCGGTTGGCTCGATGCACTTCCTCGGTCGACAGGTCCAGGCGGGGATGTACCTCTTCGAGGTACGCCTGCCTCGCACCCCGAAGCGACCCTTGGCACCCGATGCTCGACAGCTCGTGCTGGTGCACGCGCCACCTGGGGAAGTGGCACCGGGCATCGTACCTGCCAGGCAGGCCCAGGGAGACATGTGGGCTTTGGCCCAGGGTGTCACCTGGGTCGGGTGGGACCGTTCTCACCGCATGGTTCTTCCGCTGCTTCACACCACGTGGCAGCCGACCAACCTCTTCGGGTTCGGGGTCATTGGTGAAACACAGGCGTTCAAGCAGGCGAAGAAGCGGCTGGAGGAGAAGCAGGCCGACGAGAAGGAGGACAAGGGAAAGGTGCTCTCCGCCGATGAGATCGTTCGCAGGGCCTACTACCGCGTTGTGACCTCGGGTGTCCTTCCGTTCTTCGGGAAGCCGGGCGGCATGGATGCGATCGTGGGGGGTCGCCGTGCGTTCAGTGCTGTCGGGGGCGAGGCAGGTCTGGCTGTGCGGCGAGGAGCTACGGCCTGGTCGCCAGGACGCGTCCAGAGTCCGGACCCGGGGCATCGCCACTTTGCCACGCAGGGTCGAGGGTTCTTTCGGAACATCTTCGGCTTTGCCGCGAACCTGTGCAAGGAAACCGGAGCGTGCACCGCGTCGGGTGTTCGGCGGACGCGCATCGGCACCGCAGACGTGTGGCGCGAGGCCTTGGAGTCGGTTCGGGGTGCACCTCCGCGCCATGCGGGCCGCCGAATGGTCCAGGGCGACCCGAAACAGGTCGTCTTCGACATGCTCTCCGCCTACGGCATCGAGGTGCCGGACCCCGCGGACAAGGCTGCGGTGCGCGAGGCCTTGGTGGCGCTGCGTGACCAGCTTCAGGCCGAGTACAGGTACGAGGTGCCTCGGGGGCTCCTCTCCGACCAGCTTTCCCAGGAGGGCGACGAGTTCGCGGGTACGTACATCGACGAGCTGTCGAGGCTGAACCCGCTTCGTGAGTCGGATGTCCAGAAGGCAGTTGCATACGGCAAGAGCCGCAAGCGGAAGAAGGGAGGTGATGACAAGGAGTGGGCTGGGCTACCCGAGGTCCTCGCGGGGCAGCGTGACTCCGCATCGTGGGAGTTGACCCCCGACAAGGTGAACGCAGTGTTCCCGCGCATCGCCGAAGGGCGTGGAACCTGGAGCCCGGAGGTTCGGCTCTCTCGTCTGAGTGACGTCGACCTCGTGACGAGGCTCTCTGCTCTCCCGGATGCGCTCGTCAAGGCTGGTCGGGAGAAGGTCGTCGATCCCGAAGTGCGTCGGCGGGCGCTCGACCCGGAGCGCCACGAGATGCCGTTCGGTGAGGTGGACGTCATGCGGCTTGTCGCGGGACAAGCTGGCTTGTCCCTCGAAGACGCGCTTGCCGTGCTTCAGGCTCAGCGTGGCGCACAGCGGATCAGCCAGACCGTGCGTGGGCTCAAGCACATGGCGATCCAGCCGAGCTCGGCCCTGTGCAAGGTGTCGCGGAAGGTGAAGCTCAAGTTCTATGCCCCACCTCGCCAGGCGTTCGAGGTCGGTGACACCCGCAACCATCGAGTCCTCGTCTGGATGTCCCCGCCGCATCTGAGGGAGGCGCGGGTGATGACGTTCCGGCGGGGGGACCACATCGACTGCGACATGGTGGGGCCGGCCGAGATGATGCCCGAGCTTCTCGGCAAGGCTCTCCAGTCGACGATGTACTGGCTCGTGGAGCGCGGGGGGAAGCCGACGTCTCGGCGCTCGCGCCAACCGCACACCGACGTGTACGTCGGTCGTGTCGGCCAGCCCTTCCTCTACCTGGCCTACGGGGCAGGGGAGCCCGTCTCGATCGACGGCTTCACCAGGAATCTCCAGCGGGCTCAGGCAGGGGAAGTCCCCTATCGGGTTGCCCTCTACAGCGGGGGTATGCAGGTGGCCCTGCAGCGTGACACCGAAGCCTACGAAGCGGCTGTCACGCAGCAGTTTGGTCGGGGTCGTCTGGAGGTCTTGACGGGTGAGTACACGCCGGTGGTGCAGCAGATGACCCAAACGCTCCTCCCGGCTCCACTGCCGGTGGAGGAAGAAGAGGAGGAACAGGAGTCGGTGCCGGCAGAGTGGCGATGATAAGTGGCCCCGGGGAGGGCTGCATGTCGATCGCCACCGACCACAGCTTCAAGGGCACCCTGACACGGGAGCGGGTGGAGTGGGGCTACCGCAAGTGCATCGAGGCACGTGACAACCGGGAGCAGGGCGCTGCGGACTGTGGCTATCGGATGGCCCTGAACCGTGACCCGATGCTCCTCATCGCTCTGGAGGCGATGGCCGAGCAGACCGGCAAGATGCAGGAGGAGCAGATCGGGCGGCTGATGAGGTCTCCGGACGCGACGTTCGGTGAAACTCGCGGGACGACTGAACACCAGCTCTGTCGCGAGGCTTACCGACTCGCGGACGAGGGGCGAGCGATCCGGAACTTCGAGTGGATCTACGCCGCGGCTGCCATCCTTTGCGGGTACTGGCGCTGACGTGTCTCGCCGAGATGATCCGAGCGATCACGGGCCATGGCTGCTCGAAGACGAAGTCATCGTGCACAGGCACGCGAGGCAGCGCGCGGCGGACAAGTTGAAGAGGGAGCTCAAGGCCAGGATCCTTGCACTCGACATCGACAACGGGAGCACCGACGACCTCATCATGCTGGAGATGCGCCGTCAGATGGCCGAGGCGGCTGTTTCCGGCAACCTCGGGCTCGTGAACGATCTGACCAACGAGGCGGTGGACCTCCTCACTTCGAGGGAGTACACCCGGAAGCTCTGTACGTAGCACTGCAGTTCGTGGGGCACACTTTCTGTGCAGCCTCGTTCGGGGTAGACGGTTCCAGGGGCCGGTGTTCCGGTCACTCTGGAGCCCTGCATGACGCGCCAGGAAAAGGCCCGTTCCATCAGCCGGCAGCGGAAGCTGGTCGAAGGCCTGCGTCTCCAGGCACTTCGGGCGCAGGGCTCTGACCGTGCTGCTCTGAATCGGCAGCTCGCAGTCGAGACCCTGGCGCTGAAGGGTCTGCTGGGCGAGCTGGGTCAGGCCTTCGAGCGCCTCTCGCCCGAGCAGGCGCGGGCGCGGTCGGTGGCCCTCAACCACGAGCTCGCCGCGACCAGCCGCGCGATTCTGCTGCTCGAAGCTCGGATGAAGAAGGCGAAGGCTGAGCTGCGTCATCAGCTCGTTCTGCGTCGCAACATGCTGGCAACTCGGAAGGGACTGCTCCAGCACCGGCTGGGCCTGCTGCGTGGCGGAGTCGACCTGGAGCAGCCGGTGTGGCTCCACCCTGCCAAGGTGGCCGTTCAGCGGCATCGCCTGGCGCTACCTTCGCTCTACAACGTCCCTTCGCCCAGTGAAACTACCGAGATCCTCCGCTCGGTCGGCTCCCGGGTGGGTCGTCGACAGGGGGAGTCCGATCGGGCCTTCCGTGACAGGCTGAAGGCCTACGCGAAGCGCGCGCTCGTCCGCTACATCATGGCGCGTTCGTCCGGCACGCCGCAGATCGCCAGCGTTGTCGATGAGACCATCGCGACCGACGCTCCTGCCATCGAGGCCGAAGCCGACGCTGGGGGCGTGGTGCCCGACCCGGTGGCAGACGCGATGACCTCAGTGGTGGATGCGCCCGAGAGCGTCGAGGCACTCACCGCGATGGTGGCCCCATCCGATGCGGCTGTCGCTGCGGTCACGCCCGAGATGGTGGACCAGGTCGTGATGGTGGCCGAGGCGGCCGAGCTTCAGGGGGGATCGGAGCCGCCCATCACCGTGGAGTCGGAGATCGAGGCTGCTCCTGTCGCCGTCGAACCCGCCCCGGACGAGGAAGAGGAGGAAGGGGAGCAAAGGCTGCCGGGAATGGCGGTACTGTTCGCCGGGGGAATCGTCGTGGTTCTCGGTTACCTTCTGCTCTCCGGTAGGAGGTAGCCATGATCGGTGGTTCGGACGTTTCGAAGCTTCTTCCGCATCTCCTCCAGCTCGGGGGGTTCCTGAAGCAGGCGATGGACCACTACGCTCTGCTCAAGCAGGCGGGCAAGGAGGTCAGCCCCGAGATCGTCGCCGTGTACCTCCAGACGAAGCTCGGCGGCTGGAACCCGAGGGTCGGCGAGCGTGCGTTGCTCGACGAGCCTACCCGAGCTGCCGCTGCCAGGTTCTTGGCCGGGGTGGCGATCAACCTCGTGGGGATCTGATGGACCAGGACCAGTTCGCGTCGCTGCAACGTGAGGCCTTCCTCAACTGTGTCGAGGAGGACGACGTTCTGGCTGGGTTCTTCGCCATCCCGAACCGCTCTCGTCCGGTCCTCAAGCAGGGCTCGACGGGACGCGCAGTCACGGAGCTGCAGCGCAAGCTCTCTCGCCTCGGCTACACCGTCGCTGCGTCCGGTACGTTCGACGCAGCCACCACCGAGGCGCTGAAGTTCTTCCAGGGGGGCTACGGTCTACCCCAGACCGGCTCGACCGATGCGACCACATGGAGCACCCTCGACTCGGCAGTCCAGCAGCAGACGGCGGCGGAGAAGGGGCAGGTCGCGGCCGAGGGGGGCTCGGGTAGCGGTCAGTTCTTCACCGGTCTCGTCCAGGGGCTGACCTCCTCGATGACTCCTGCCGCTCCCGAGGCGGCGGACGAGGGAGAAGACGAGGCCAAGAAGCGCAAGGTCAAGGGCGGACTGAACACGAACACCCTGCTCATCGGTGGGGCGGTGATCGGAGGGCTCGTGCTCTTCGGTGGGCTCGTCTACTTCGCCACGAGGTCGTAGGTGCGGCGCAAGGAGTCCACTGGCTACTCGGCCCAGACGATGTTCGAGGTCTACGACCTCAAGTCGGGGACGTACGGGCAGGTCGACCCACTGGCCACGGGGCAGGCCATCGGAGGGCTGACCGGACTCGTGGGCGGGATGATCGGATCTGCGATCCGAGGAACCCAGGCAAAGAAGCAGCGTGAACACGAGCAGGAGATGTCGAAGCTGGCCGCTCGGCAGGAGAAGGAGCTCGCCCCTGCTCGGGAGGCCCTGGCGGCTCAGCAGGCTCGCCTCGCCGAGGCGCAAGCCACTGCGGAGGCTGCCCGATCGGGCGCGACCGTCAAGGTCGGTGTCACCGCAGTCGTGGTACTGGGGCTCGTCGTCGTCGGACTCGGCGGCGCGTACTTGTACACGAGGCCCTCCGGTGCATGACGTGCTTCGAGCCATCCACGAGGTTCATCCCGTCGGAGTTCTCCTCGGGAGAGGGGGAGAACTACGGAATCATCCCCCTCGTCGTGGCCGGAGTGGTGGGTGCGGTGAGCATCGGGTCCTCCATCGTCGGGGCCATCTCCGACAACAAGAGGGCGAAGGAACGGAGGGAGCAGCAAGAGAAGCAGGCGAAGAAAGGGGCCAAGACGGAGAAGGAGACCCTGGCCCAGCAGCAGATCATGCTTGCCCTTCAAGTGGAGCGAGCGCAGGCGGAGGCGGCGATGGAGGCGCATAGGGCGGCAGTCGAGTCGAAGTCGATGCAGACGAAGGCCGTCGCAGCGGGCGGTGCGTTTCTCGTACTCGGGCTGCTCGGCTTGATGGTCCTCACCGAGCCTCGTGCAAAGGTGTCGGTATGAGCCAGTTCGTTCCATCGAAGTTCTCGTACGGGGCAGACGAGTCGGCAGGGGCGTCAGGGGCCGGTGCGGCCAGCACCCAGCAGTACATCGACATGCTGCTACCGGCGGCGAAGGAGTTCTTCTCCGAGGACGATCCTCGTGTTCTCGAGGCGCAGATCGAGAACCTCCAGCGCCAGATGGCGAAGGCTCCCCCGTCTCCCCTCGGACTCGCCCTGCCCGGGACGAAGAGCTACTACCAGAACCAGATCAACAAGCTCAAGGCAAAGCTCGAAAGTGCTCGCGAGGCCCAGGCCTCCGGTGAGCAGGTGGAACAGGTCTACCTCGCGGGGCGTGTCGGGGTCATGCTCGGCATCTTCGCCGGGGTGGTCGTCCTCGGAGCCGTGGCAGTCAACCAGCTCCAGAGGGCCAGGCTCACCCAGGCAGAGATCGAGAGGGTGAAGGGAGGTCCAGGGTGAGGAAGTACAAGGCTCGCTCCAACCGCTCCGATCCGCGCTCCCAGCGGGTGCTCCCGGTCGATCTGTCCCTCGACATCGACCCCGAGCGGGTCAGGCAGTATGCGGGCGCCTTTCGCGCATGGCATTGGGGCATCCCCCCTCAGCGGGTCATCGACTGGAACGACCCGGACATGCCCCGAGCCCTCATCGAGTGCGGACGCCTCGTGCGCCTGCATCTGCGTGCTCCGGGCTCATCGCTCAACCCAAGGTTGGGTCGGGACACGATGGTCGAGTTCTCCCGGAGCGTGTCGAAGGACAGCCACATCGCCTACGACCCGAACCACCCCTTCGACCGCCTCTACCTGCTCATCGCGCCGCGGGCGCGGGCGGTGATCAGGCAGCGGTTCTGGGACGAGAACAACGCGCGACCGCTCAACCTGAACCTCCTCGCCGCTGCCATCGGCGGGAAGCACGCCAAGCGCGCCGACTACCCCCGCCTCATGGTGAAGCCGGTGGGGGTGCTCACCGCCGTCGTCTACAGGACGTGGAAGAAGGGCGACTCCGACGAGCAAGGTGGAAGCTACTACATCCACCGCCTCGGAGAGGTGAGCGGTGTGTTCCCTGCCCTGGCCGCCGACCAATCGGGCAGGCTGTGGCTCGCCGGCGGAAACTGTACCAGCCCCACACCCGGGATAAGTGACTGAAGATGACGGAGCCGAGCCGATGACGAGGCGAAGCGAGGACTTGATCGACCATCTGCTCCGCGCACGCGAGCAAGAGCCGGAGGCCTTCCTCGACCGAACCGCAGTTGCTCGCGACCTTCGGCTACGGAACCTCGGGCCGACCGAAGCGGGGTGGGTGCTGCGGCACCTCTTCGGAATCCCGATGGCGGAGGCCGTGCATCTCGCCACGGTCAGCGAGCCCGGGGTCGCCTACCTGGATCCGCCGAGTGCTTCTGTCGACTCCGGCACGGGTAGCACTCCGACTTCGTGACTCGACTGGCCTCGGCGGCTGGTCGCGGCTACTGTCCCAGCGATGGCCGCCTTCCAGCCGAGCAGCTACAGCCCGCCGAGCCAGCCAGCTCTCGCAAACCCTGCGGAGAACGTGAACGGCAGGCTGCTCCGCTACGTGGATGTCGGTGATGGTGGGCCGGGCAAGTGGCGTGTCTACTCGGACGGCACGGCGAAGCTCCTGAGCGGGTACTCGAACGCCGGGCAGGTCTACCCTCCGGGCTCACAGGTCCTCAGCAACCTCATCGCATCTCCGCCGGGCAACAAGGAGAAGATCGAGGAGATCCTCGGCGTCGAGGCAACAGAGAGTCAGGTGGCCACCATCGCGCCACACTGGCCGTCCGGTGGTGGTGTGAGCAGCGTCGGGACGCAGATCGCCGACGAGGGGCTCACGTCGCAGCCGTGGTTCTGGCCGGTGGTCATCCTGGGAAGCACCACGCTGCTCGCTGGTGGAGTCCTCGCGTACTTCTACTGGACGAAGCCCGGTCAGGCGAAGGTTCGTGAGCTGCGGCGCACGGGGCACTACGTGCCGGAGCTCGCCAGCTAGCTCGCGAGCATCGGGTTCACGTACACCCGCACCAAGGCCGCTTCGTCTTCGACCTCGCTCTCCTCGTCGTCGTCGTCGAGGTGCTCTGGAGGTGCGTTCTCCAGATGACGCAGCGATTGCTGGACGAGGAGGTAGTTGTAGCAGGCCGCGCGTACCAGATCGGACACGGTCACGGCAGATCCGGTCCGTTCGGATTCCTCTTTCGCCATCTCCGCGAGCCGATCTCGGACGCGAAGAGTGATGCGGACGCGCAAGAGGTGGTGCCCTGAAGTTTTCTTCTGGGACATGCGAGGTGAGTACCAGAAACCTGATTCTTTCGCAAGATGGTCGATGAAAAGACCAGCTAGAATGGGAACTTGTACGAGGCTCGCCGAAAGTGCCGATTCCAGGCCAACAACTGACGTAGCACTCAGAACACGGGTGAAAGGTTGTTGTGCTCGGCGTGGCAGGTCAGGATTCGCACATCGGAGGAGAGCAAATGCCTTCCGGGCTGATGCCCCTCTCCGGGGCGATTCTCATCTCCAACCCGAGGACTTCCACCATGGCCAAGGCCCGTCGGAACAGCGCGCGTCGGCGCATCAACCGGTTCTCCCGCGAGGTCGTTCGTCTGCTGCGCGACCAGGGCATCGCCGTCAGCAACCCCCGTGCCTTCGTCCACGCGGTGCACGGCCGTCGGCGCTTCCAGTCCAGCCTGAGCGAGGCCGAGAAGTCGGCCATCTCGTCGACCGTCGCGAGCGTCGTCGCCGGCTGGCCGAAGGGCGGCAAGTCCGCCAAGGGTTCGAAGGGTCACCCTGCCCACATCCCGGCACGCCGCGAGGCCCGCACGTTCTCGGCGGCCGAGTTCGCCGCTCGCCCGAAGACCTCCGCGCACGGCAAGGCCGTTCGTCGCGCCACCAAGCTGGCCCTCGCGAAGGCCCTCGGCCTCAAGTCGCGCTGGGTGACGAAGGGCAAGGCGCGTCGCTTCCGCTACTCCGGCAAGCGCTCCTCGGCGCCCGGCCGCGGCTTCCTGAAGGGCCAGTCGATCCAGGTCATCAACGTCCCCGCGGTGCGCGACTGGAACGCCCAGTCGGTCAGCCGTCGCGCGGCCGGCCAGCGCGGTCACAAGATGGCCGACTACAGCCGCGCGACCAAGGTCTGGGGCCAGGGCACCTGGGGCCCCTCGCTCATCGTGCGCGAGAAGAAGGGCAACCTCGCCCAGTACCCCTCCCTCGTCAAGGCGCACGCCGCCCGTGCGGCGAAGCGCGCCGCCGCGAACCCCGGCACCGCCCTCGTCCCGATGGGCGACCTCGCCTTCACGAACCCGGCGATGAACGTCACCCAGTTCGCGACCGGCTACGTCCTGCCCGTCACCGTGGCGGGTGCCGGTGCCGGCGCGATCCACGCGTTCGCCAGCAACAGCGGCCTCACCGACCAGCTCGCGGGCGCCGTGGCGATGATCCCGGCCGTCGGGCCGGCCATCGCCGAGAACGCACCCTTCACCCTGCAGGGCACCCTCGCGGGTGCGGCGCTCGGGGCGCTGGCCTACATGGTCGGCGGCCAGGCCGGCTACTACATCGCGCTGCTCGGCGGCGCGACGTTCGCGGTCGGTGCCGGCGTCGACGCGTTCAACCTCGTCCTCGGCGGCGAGGGCGAGAGCGACGAGGAGTTCGAGTCCGGTCTCGACGAGGACCTGACCGCGGCCGAGGGCGCTTCGTCCGGTGCGGGCGTCGGGGACCTCGCGTTCACGAACGTCAGCGCCCTCGGGGACCTCGCGTTCACGAACGTCAGCGCCCTCGGGGACGGCCTCGGGGACCTCGCCTTCACCAACATGGGTGACGGCATGGCCTTCGAGACCGCGCCGCTGACCGGTGGCGACCAGGACTACGCCCAGACGAACGGCTCCGACGCGACCTACTGCGGCGCGGACTTCTCGGCCCGCGAGGGTCAGGCCCTCTGCAACGGCCGCGAGGCGTGGCTGCAGACCTACGGGGCGCCGCCCCGTCGCGTCTCGGCCATCGCGTCGAAGGCCTCGCACCTCGCCGGGCGCGAGGGGCACCGCTGGGGCTGGCTCATCCACCTCGTCGGCTGGGGCCGGGCGCAGCAGATCGCGAACATGCCGCCGCAGCAGCGCGTGATGCTGATCGCCCGCCTCCGGGCGACGGCCGTTCGGGCCTTCAACCAGACCCTCCGGTCCGACGCGGCGAATCTCGCCGCGGCGGTGCAGGCTCCGGCTGCGGGAACCGCTCCGTACGCGCCCTCGGCGCCGGCGGCGGCGGCTTCCCCGAACGGGGCCGACGGCGTGAACTTCCTCGGCGAGCCCGCGCTCTTCATGGGCGCTTGATCGTCGAGAGCGTCTGCCGGGACGGCCGATAGGCGGCTGTCCCTCGACTTCGAGACTTCCACTTCTACCTCCCACGAGGACATCGTCATGCAGCAGCCCCTCGTCTCTCCGGGCGCCGGTCCCATCCCGAGCGTCCCCTCGCAGCTCCCGACCAACCTCTTCCGGTACGGCGAGATCACGCTGTACTCGACGCACGGCTTCCCGGCCGGCACCGCGCTCGCGAACGGCGCCTTCCGCATCTTCACCACCCCGCTCGGCGCCCAGGGCCAGGGCTACGTGGTCGGTCTGACGAAGACCGAGACCAACCTGAAGGAGGGCGGGCGCATCCCGTCCGGTCAGGCCTACGACGTCTACGGCGTCGCGACCCAGATCCTGGGCGCCACGACCAACGCGGCGGGCCAGATCGACTTCCAGAACGCGGCGTTCGACACCGCGGCGACCATCCTGAACCTCCAGAACATCGTCAACAACGGCGTGCTCGCCTGGGACTTCACCCAGACGAACGTGGACATCTGCCCGATCATGCTGGCGGGTGCCGGCGGCGGTGTCTTCGGGGCCGTGTCGCAGAACGCCGCCGACGTGTCGGCCGGCGCGATGAACAACGGCAACGGCGGCATCTGGATGTACCGGAAGCACCCCGTGGCCCTGCCGGGCGCGACCACCTTCGCGGTCGTGATCCAGTTCGGGGTCCACGCGAGCGCCATCTCCGGCGAGATCGAGGAGGGCGAGGACCTGTCCGTCGCGATCCGCGTGGTCCTGCTCGGCTACTACAAGAGCGTCATCGAGATCGGCTGACCGGGCGCCGGCGGAAAGTCGGCGTTCTCGGCTGCAAGAGTCTCGCCACGGCCCGGAGGCAATCTTCCGGGCCGTTTCTTTTTGTTCTGTTGGGCCCTCGTCTTACACTGATAGCAGTACAACATGGGCAGTCGAGCGGTGAAGTCCACCATCTCCGTTCGACTAACGAGCGAGGAGCTGGCTCGACTGGACGCGGTCCGGGCGACCTTCGGCTTCTCCGGTCGAGGGGACGCGGTGCGCTTCGCGATTGCTGAGGCGTCGGGTAACGGCGGACCACCGCCGACCGCATGGTCCATCACCGATCGGCTGGTCGCCCGACGGTGGAGCATCGAGACCCGCCCCGTGACCGAGTCGGAGGTCGTCGTCACCCGGGCCGAACTGGTCGACGCCGTTCATCGACCTGATCAACGGGCCCGAGGCGCCGTGAGATCACCGCCACTGAGTTATGAGATGACTTCAAGGACGGGGCGAAGCCCTCCCACTCGTCTCGATGAAGGTTCACGATCAGCTCATCGACATCTGACCGTCAGGATGGCGGTCGCAGCGGGGCAAGGTCCATGATCGGCTTCGACAACATCGCGGAGGCCGTACTCCCGGCCTGCGCGCGCCTTGAGTATCGGCTCGCCTCTCCGGGCGTGCTCGCGCTGGCGCTGGCTGCCGTGATCGGCCTGCATGCGGTCTGGACCGGCCTGCACAATTCTGGGCTCAATCTCCTTCGCGACCCGCGCTACAAAGAGCTGCTTGAACGTCTGCGAGCCCCGGAAGGCGACCGTGTCGACCCCACCATGACCTTGGTGGAGACGGAGAAGCTCTTCCGAAGCGCGACCGTCGTCTGGACTTGCGCGGCGGTTCTGTCCATCTCGGCGATGGCGGTCGTCCCGATGGACCTTCCGAAGGACGGCGCCAGACCCACCCTTCACTTCTGGCTGTTCATCCTTGTGCTCGGCTGGGCCGTCCAGTCGACGGTTCGAGCGTCGCTGCGCCGGATGGCCCTGGATCGCTCGCTTCACGCGGCGAATCGGAAGACCGACAACGACGAGACGGCTCGCCGAAACGCTGCGTAGTGCAATCGCTTGCACTTCATCCAGCAACGT
>Ga0075301_1000099_pt1 | contig 14001 bp, 9 predicted proteins | sample Browns_TuleA_D1_FD_120053 | JGI IMG/M metagenome (GOLD analysis project Ga0075301, IMG submission 120053) | Natural and restored wetland microbial communities from the San Francisco Bay, California, USA, that impact long-term carbon... | ecosystem: Environmental > Terrestrial > Soil > Wetlands ... | reverse complement strand
ACCTCATCGAGGAACAGGGTGCCGGTGTCGGCCAGCTCGAACCGCCCCAGTCGCCGCTCGGTCGCGCCGGTGAACGCGCCCCGCTCGTGACCGAACAGCTCGGATTCCACCAGGTCCCGGTGAATCGCGGCGCAGTTCACCGAGATGATCGGGCGGGATGCCCGGTGGGAGGAGCGGTGAATCGCGTGGGCGACCAGCTCCTTTCCGGTTCCCGATTCGCCCATGATGAGGACCCGGGCATCGGTGGGTGCGACCTGGGCAATGAGGGCCCGCACCTCCTCCATCCGGGCACCGGTCCCGACCAGGTCGGCCCGCGGACCCAGCTGGGCGCGCAGGGCCCGGGTCTCGGCCCGGGCCCGGGTGAGCTCGAGGCCGGCCCGCAGCGCCACCAGGACTGCCTCCGGGGTGAGCGGCTTCTCGAGGAACTGAAACGCACCCAGCTTGATCGCCTGGACCGCATCGGTGAGCTGGGCCTTGCCGCTCATCATGATCACCGGAATTCCCGCATCCCGCTCCCGGATCTGGACCAGGGTCTCGAGCCCGTCCGGTCCGGGCGGCATCTGGAGATCGAGCAACACGGCATCCGGGTGGACTTGGTCCAGGGCCAGAAGTGCGGCGTTGCCGTTGGCCGCCTGCTCGGTATCGAAGCCCTCGCCCTTGAGCAGGGCGGCCAGCATCCGGCGGATGTTCGCCTCGTCATCGACGATGAGTATTCGTGGTTTCATCTGGTTCTCCTCCGCCGGTCTGCGACACGCCGCTCCACAAATCCCACCGGTTGGTGCGGTGACAGCCGAACCCCTCCCGAAATCGGGAGCCGGACGATGAAGGTCGCGCCCCCACCGGGCGTTTCCCGTCCTTCGATCGTACCGCGATGGAACTCGATGGCCTGCTTGACCAGGGCAAGTCCCAGCCCGGTGCCGCCGGCCTTGATGGTGACGTAGGGCTCGAAGATCCGGGCCCAGTCCTCCGCGGGTACCCCGGGTCCATGGTCGCTGATCGTAACCCGCACGCCCTCGACTCCCCCTTCGAGCTCCTCCTCGATTCCGACCGTCACCTCCAGGCTTCCCGTTTCCCGGGACGCTTCCACCGCGTTGCGAATCAGGTTACTGAAGGCGCGATGCAGTGGATCGTAGTGACCGACGACTCTGGGGGCGGCCGCGTCCACCCGCAGCATCGGCTGCATGGTCGAGGGAACCGAGGTACGCAGAAGCTCGGCGAGCAGCTCACCAAGATCGACCTCCGCGGCGGGCCCTTCGGGCAGACGACCCAGGTTGGCGAACTCACGGGCCAGCGCTTCCAGGCGGGCGGTTTCGATCCGGAGGACTTCGAGGGCTTCGTGGGCCTCGGGGCGATCGACCGGATCCCCCGGCCGTCCGACCGTTTTTTCCAGCTCTCCCACCGCGAACCGGATCGGGGTCAAGGGGTTCTTCATCTCGTGGGCGACCCGCCGCGCCACCTCGCGGAAGGTCCGAAGCCGTTCCGACTCGAGCTCCGCGGCGCGTCCCTGCTGGAGGGCTGCCGCGGTATCCCGCAGCGCGGATCGCAGCACCGCGAACTCCGGCGCGCCGCCTTCCCCTTCCGTGGGGAGGGGTTCGTAGCGCCGGATGCGCTCCATCCAGCCGACCAGCTCATCGGTGGGGCGGCTTAACCCGCGAGCGATCGATCGTGCCAGGTACACGGCCGCGGTCAGCAGGAACACGCCGAGCAGGGCGATCCCGATCGCCAGGGCGATGGCGCGGAGCCGGGCATAATGGAACCCGCTCTCCGAGCGAATCAGCGCGAGATTGATGGCCTTGACGTGTTCGTCCAGCGCGAGCGACTCCCGGGGCGTGAACGGGACCGGATCTCCCACGGAGTGGGGGGGCTTGAGCCGGGTGGAGTCGAAGGTCTCCAGCAGGGTCTGTCCGGTGACCCGCACGGTGTCGAGTACGAACCGGCTCGACCGGGCCGGGTTGTACTGGAGCAGGCTCCAGACCCACCCGGCGCTGAGGATCGCCGAGGGGACGGCCCCGAGGAGGAGAAGCGCCAGGAGGATGCGATTGCGAAATGCCAGCTGGCGGAGAAAGCGGAAAGCCACCCCTGAAGTGTAGCGGATCGGCTCCCCTATGCGAGGCGAAGCACTCTGGCTAAACGGCTCCCCAAGACCAGGCCCGTCAGCCCGAATCCGACAACGATCGGGTGCATCGCACTCACATGGTAGAGGAGGGGGCCGGCGAGGAGCCAGGCGAGCACCCCGATGACGATGAGCCAGACCCGACGCCCCGCTCCGAACCCGAGAAGGCCCAAACCGCCCAGCACCGCAAGCCCGCGAATCCACCATGAGCTGCTGGATTCTGGTGCGAGGAGGTCCAGGGGGGAGACCGCCACCCACGCCAGGTCCGAGGCGAGGGGGAGGGAAGCCTCCTCGATCCGCTTTCCGGAAACGCGGACCTGCACGGCCCGTCGATCCAACATGACTTGGACCCGGAGCGTGTCGCCGGCGGTATCCGGGAAGACATCGTCGATTCGCAGAGTCGGTGATCGCAGTTCCAGACTGGACATCGCGAGTCGCGGATACACCAGGAGGTCACGCTCTCGGCCCAGAATGTCCAGGTACATCGGACCGGGCGATCCCATGACGATGCCGGCGATTTGGGCGGTTCCAGGGATTGGGCCTCCGGTTTCCATCACCAGCTCAAAACGAACCGTATCGGTTCTACGAACGGTTTCACCCAGCGTTTCCCAGGTGGGGATGGGTCCGCCCGGCAGCTCCTGTCCCATCAGCGAGAAGGACAGAACCTGTCCCGGGAACCGGACCCTCCCCGGGGTTTCCTGAGTCCACATGGAATACCATGGCCGGTGGAGCGGGTAACCCGGCACGACGAGTCGTGGCCCCAGGAACATGTAGAGGACCACCAGGACGCTGAGCCCTCCCCCTGCAAGTCGCCACCATGCCTGCCGGCGGGTCCAGTGATGAACTATCAGTGCGCCCACCAGGCATCCCAGCGTGTTGCAGACGACGTCGCGAACGGAAGCGTCGCGGCCCGGGATCAGGAACCGCTGGGCCAGCTCGATCGCACCGCTGCCAAGTCCGCCCGCGAGCGCCGCGACTCCCACCGACGCGCCTGTCAGCGCGAGCCCGATCCCCAATGGCAGGAACAGCAGAATGTTCAGCAGCGAATCGTTCGTGAGACAGCAGTCGGTGCGGCCCTCCGGCACGGGAGTTCCTGGAAGCATCGTCAGCAGGAGAATCGCCGCGACAGCGACCAGGCTGACCGTGAGACCGCTCCTTCGGGACCCGATGGTCGCAGCGCGCATCAGGTCATCTCCTCAACCGGGGAGAATGCCGACACCGGCCGTATCGGCACGGTGGCCGGCCTTGGCCATGATCAGAAGTGCGAGAGTGATCCGTTGTGTCGGGCATATCGGAGTGCCAGGGTAAGGGCGCCCACGCTCAACGCCATCAGGACCAGGCCTAGTCCCGCCAGGATCCATACATTGCGCGCGACAGGATGGGGGCTGTCCAGCGCGACCCGCCGCAAGGTCCTCAGCCCGTAGGTGAGAGGCAGGAGGGAAGAGACATCCTGGATCCAAGATGGAACGACCCCGGGTAGGGTAGTATACCCCGCTGAGGAGGCCGGAGAGAGCCATCACCGCCTGAGGGATGGCGAGATACTTGTCCCCAGGTCGGCTGGACGGGAAACCGTTTTGAGATGCCCTCGATCCGAACCACTACGCCTCATGCATTCGCATCAGGTGATCCACTACTGCGGGGAGGCTGGAGAAATCGCGTGCGATTCCGAGGAAGCTGACTCGAACTGCCTGACTCAGAGCGGTGGCCCACTCGAGCATTCGCCCGGCTTCCGAGTCACGGAGGAGCGGGCCAATTTTGGCGTGCTGAACCAGAGCGATCGCCGCAGCCGTCGGCTCGGTGGGGGCATATTGTATGGCCTCGGCTCCCCCCTGAACGGGAAGGAGCAGGTAGAGGGTGTCGAGCGGACTCCGGTCGTACACCAGCCGGTCTTCCGCTAGGGCACTCGACTTGAATTTCCCGAACGCTCCGAGCTCGAAGGACCCAGCGCCCGATTGGAGCTGATGAATGGAATCCTCCCACATCCGTACGCTGTGCACCCCGGGCCTTGCATAGCACGGGGTTCCGATCTCGACCGGCAGGGTGTCATCGGTGATGAGCCCTGCCCCCGCTGAAACCAGCGCAAACGCGAGGGTCGACTTGCCGTAGAACTTGGGAGCGAGAAACCCGACGGCCTTGCCTGCAATGCGGACCGCGCTGCCATGCAGACAATAGATGCCCTGATTGTGCATTGCGGCGGCCATCACCCTTCCGATGATGTCAATCCGCGCAGCTTCGAGGAACTGGGCCGGATTCCAGGGGCGCTCCGAATCCGAAGGTCGATGCCATCGGATCCGGGAGCCTCCCTCCGAGATGTCGAACGTGCCGGTGTCCCGGTAAACCAGGCGAGACCCGGTGGCGGTCCGGAAGTGCCGAACTTCGAATTCCCCGCGTACCGAATCCGACCCCATGAACTGGAGGTCGAGGTGCGGGGGGGGGGCGTCGGAAACCTCGAGCACCCAGGTCGGTGCAACCGGATCGACCTGGGGAAGCTCGGGGAATTCTATTTCAGAGCGGAGGCTCCCTCCGAGAACTCGATAGTCCGGCACTCGGACGAACTGGTCTCAGAACCGGAGCGATTTCCACGCGGCCTGACCGAACGTGACGACGATCAGGATCCACCGCCGCTCTCTGGATTCGTCTGCGGAACGACCGCGCATCGGTAGCTGCCGCCCATACCCCAGATCCCGCCTCCATCGCAGTCGGGGGCCACCATGCCCCAGAGGGTCAGCTCCCGGAACGTTCCGAAACGATCGAGTCTAGGCTTCTGGTACATTGGATTTCCTCCTTGTTCAATGCCGCCGCAAAGCTTCTCGTCTCTTGAGGAAAAGCAACTCCCGTGCCCGGAGGCGAGTGAAACGGCCTCCTTGGTCATGCTTCTAAATGGTTGTTATACAATCACTTATGATCGTTGAATAGACCGACTCGGTGGGGATCGGGTGGGGTGTGCGGCGACGCCACAACGCCGGGGAATGCTGGCCTCAATACGAGGCCGCACCCTGCGACGGATCAGGAGCCTCCGAACCAGGCTGGCGGCCCTGCGGCTCGTGATCGTCTTCAGATCAGCGACGGAACCTTTTCCATGGGTCGAGGGTTGGTGCGCAGGGGCTCCGGTGATTCCTCCGCCTTGCGGCGTTGCAGCCATTCCTCGGCGAAATAGGTGTAGAGCAGAGCCACCCGGAGATCCGCCTGGCTGCGGTGTCGATACGCTTTCGCTGCCCGGCGAAAAGCTTCCGTATTCATGATCCCGATCTCCTGGAGACAGGGCCGCCCTGCCAGGAGCCGGCTCTGGTTCGGCAGGAAGGACCGCGTTACCTGATCGTGGGAAAAGCCGTCGGTCGTGCCGGTGCGATGAGGACGTCGAGCCAGGACGTGTTCTGGAAGGAGTCCTCGCATCGAAGCCCGGAGCAACCGCTTGGTTTCGCCGCCCGATGCCCGCTCGGACCGGGGTCGAGCCAGCCCGAATTCCACCACGCGTCGGTCAGCCAGGGGGGAGCGCGCTTCGACCCCGCGACCCAGGGCTGCGGTTGCCTGGTGCACGATCGCCCGTTGCACGAACCAGCTCTCCCAGACCCAGGCGCTTTCCGCTGCGGCAGCTCCCCACGGGCTCGGACGAGGAAGGTGATCGCGATCACGTTCGACCAGTTCCCCGGCGATCGAGGGTGTGATCCAGGTTGGGACGCGCCGTTCGACGTAGCCGGGCAGAGGCCGTCCCCCCCGCACCTGCGTGATCAGTGAAGTCACCGACCTTGGCAACGCCGGCTGAATCGCGAACTGGAACAGGGATCGGAATCCATCGCCTCCGAGCGCGCGCCATTCCCGTCTCAGGGAGAGCCAGTGCCCTGAGGCGAACAGGTCGGCAAGGAATACCGGGGAAACGGCAAAGATCTGATCTCCCCCGTTGCCATCGAGGGCAACGCGACTCCCCTGATCCCGGGTGCCTCCTGCCAGGGCCTCATTCCATCGCTGGTAGATATGGCGAAAGGGTTCATCCCGGGTTCGCGTACGGTCGCTTGGAGAATCGAAGAGACAGATGTCGCCGATGTCGATCCAGTGAACCGGGCTGTTCCAGCGGGCCGCGATCGCCTGAATGAGTTCGTCTTCCCGACCAGGGTCGCCGACCGGATAGCTGATGGAAACCGGGAGCAGGTGTCCGGGAGCCCCGCGCCGCACCGCTTCCTGCCCGGCGGCGAAGACCGCGGGCGAATCCCAGCCTCCACTGAGCCACACGGTGGTGTCGCCGGTAACGGCGAGGCGTTCCCGCACCGCATTGATCAGAAGTTCCCTGAGTTGTTCAGCGGCCTCCGCCTCCGACGGCGTCCCCTCGCCCGAGAGCACCGGGGTCCAGTGGCGCCGGGGCCCGCTCACCCGACCTGCCCTCCAGATCATTTCTGACGCCGGGCCAAGGGTTTGCACCGCGGCGTAGCAGGTTTCCGGACCAGCGGCGTTCATGCCGGCGGCCGCTGCCGCGATGCTCAGGATGTTCAGTTCATCGGGCACGTCGGGGTGGCTGACCACGCCTCCGATCGTGGAAGCGACGACGAGGCATTCCTTGCGTGCCGCATAGTAGATGGGCCGTTTCCCGAGAAAATCGCGCGAACAGAACGCGCGCTTCTTCTCCCGATCCCAGAGGAGGAACCCGAACTCGCCTTCGAGATGTTCGGCACAATTGGGACCCCAGGCCCGATAGGCGGCCGCGATCAAATGGCTCGACGAAGGACCCAAGGGATCGACCCCTTTCCCCTTGAGCTTTCGTCTGAGATCCTCGTGGTAGATGAGTCTCGCGTCCGCCGCCACCACCACATCCGGATCCACCAGCACGAGGACCGGCCCGCTGAAGTCAGGCTCGAGCTCCCATGGAAAACGGCCAACCCCGAGGGTTACCCCGTCTCCATGCCAGATCTGAGTGCGGGCGGTTCCCCGCTGCCGCATGCCGGCGAGTATGCCCTCGGCGGCCGGATCGGGTCCGGGGTAATCCCCGGTGCGGAAGATCCCGACGATGGCGCTCACAGCCGGACCGCCTTGACGTCGGTCAACTGATGAAACCGCTTCACCCGGCCGGGTTGGTCGCCCAGCACCCTGTCCCCGAGTTGGAGCCAGGCGTGGGCGATGAAGGAGCCTTCCTGCATCTGCACCCCAACCCGTATCACTCCGGGCCCGATGCCACGGCGCTCCAGCATCCGCTGCAAGGCCATCGCTTGTTCGAGGCAGGTGGGACGGAAGCAGCCGAATCGGGAGACCCGGTCGACGGCAGTACTCAGCCGCATCGCGGGGATCTGCCAGCAGGGGTCAATCGGTTGTTCCTGAACCGATTCCGAAACCAGCTGACCGAGCGGCTCGTGTCGTCGTGCGAGACGGGCGCACAGGAGTGCCCATTGGGCTTCCAGGAGCTGGAGCGCTTCGCCGGGTTCAGCAACCAGGATCTTGGCGAGCTTGCCCGCCGGACTAGGCACTGGAGACGACCAGGCCTTCCTTGCTCAGAATTTCGAGCAGGTCCTTCACGTCACGCTCCAGGTCGTCCCGGGCCACTTCAGGGTACTTCTTGCCCAGCCACTCGCAGACCTGGGTGAGATCGATGCAGGCGGGAGGCAGGAGATCCCAGATCTCGTGCCCAACCCTGTTGAGTCCGAAGTACACTTCGCTTTCGGTGTGGAGGAGCACTGCTCCTTCGGAGACCGGCTTGCAGACAACGGCAGGATGGGGGGATGGTAGCACCGACCCTCCTCAGTGAGCCGAAATGATGGCGGAAGCCCGCCTTCCTCTTGATGAACGAGTCCCTCGAGCAACAACTGTGCCCCATGGTGAGAGCGCCATAACCTTTCCATGAGGCGGCATAATGAGTTTGACTGCAACGAGTTGAGACTCATGTCTACCCGGAGGAGTTAGATTATCGTGGTTCCTTAACCACAAAACGTTGGTCGTCTCAAACTGCAGCGACGAGAAGCGAAGCCAGAAGTGTTGCGACCGAAACATTCCAGCAGTCGACGAGACTGAATGCGTACCGCCAAGAGGGGCGGCCGGTAGGCAGCGAGGGGGAAAGAAGGCGAGGCGGCCTCAGAGAGCCTTATCTTATTCGATCTTGTGGCGGGGATGCTGCAGTTCGGCCGAAGCTCGCTGCGCGGGTGCACCGCGTCAGTGGCACCCATCCTGCAATGAAAGACCAAGCGCTGACATGTACTTAACCTGGCACTCTGGGGGAATGATGCTCGGCCAGTCGAGACGACCGTTGTCGCTGGGTGTCTGGGTAGTCGCCTTCCCACTTCTTCTCTTGTCCACAGTAACCGCTTCGGCGCAGTCGATCACGGCAGGGGCCCTCACAGGGATTGTGATCACCCACCAGGGAGAACCTTTGGATGGGGCAGCGGTCACCATCGAAGACGCCACCGGCGGAACAGTGCGTGAGCTTACTACCCGAAATGACGGCACATTCGCGCTCCGGATGATGCTGCCCGGGGTCTATCGGGTGCTCGTCGAGGTGGAAGGATACCAGCCGGTTCGACTCCGGGGAGTCGTGGTAGCCGCAGGAGTCACAACGACGGTCTCGGCCGAATTGATCGAACGGCCGCCTCCTATTGATTCCGTGACCGAGGTTATCCAGAGCGGCGTCCAGAGTGGATCACCTGGGCGAGTAGTGTTTGGGCGGGAGTTGCGAATTCTCGAATATCAGGTGGATGCCTCCGACTTGTCCCGACAGCTGAGCGGGGTGATCTCGCCAGCCGACGGACGGACCGGCTTCGCCCTCGGCGCCAACGGTCTTCCAGCCAGGATGACCAGGGTCTATGCCGATGGGATTCCCGAAATCATGATGCGGCACCCCGGAGTCCCGGATGAACCGGCGCCAGTCTGGGGCATTCCTCGGGATGCTCTGGCCCAGGCCCAGGTGTCCGGGAGCGGTTTCGATCCCGAGTGGCGAGGGGCTCCCGGTGCCACCATTTCGCTCATAACACGCCCGGGGTCGGAGCGACTCGAGTTCGCACCCTATTTGGCAGGGAGCAGTGCCAAGTTGGGTGGAAACAGCACCCTGAACCCGGCGGATAGCAACGCAACCTCGGTGCTTGGCGGGTTCTCCCTGAGAGGGCCCATCAAGCAGGATACCGCGACCTTTTTTCTTCAGGCTGGGTACCAATCCCTGCAAACCCCGAACCCCTATCCCTGGGTTCAAGGCTCCGAGACGTCGTCGCGCGACGCGGTCCAGCAGGTCGCCCAGGACGTCTACGGGACCGATGTGACTCCGAATGTCAGCCCGGCGGTCACCGCCTGGAAGGGGGGGAACGGCGTCGGGCGGCTCGACTGGCGGGTCAGCCGGAGCACCCAGCTCATGTTCCGGGCCGGCGGCAGCTCGTTCAAGGAAACCAATCCCTTACTGGGCCACGAGGCAGGGAACCAGGCCGGAGCCAGCCTCACGGGTCGCGATCTTTCCGCCGCGGCGACACTCACGACAGTTACGAATCTGTCGAACGAGTTCCGGATCGGCGTTTCGCTAGCCCGGCGCGAGTGGCAGGCCTCAGCCCTGCCGGAGACCAGGCTGGTCGGCGAGGGGATCCGATTCGGGGGCAATGCGGCTCTCCCGGGAACCTTCGAAACCCAGCTCATCAGCTTCAGTGATGCGGTGCAGTATCAGGGTGGACCCCATGCCTTGAAGGCGGGGGTCAGCCTCGACCACTACACCTATAAGGAGCAGTTCACCTACGGCTCGACCGGCCGGGTGCTGTACGGGGATCTCGATGCGTTCAGCGCGGGAACCGGGGTCCTGTTCCAGGCCAACCCGGGATTCCCCGAAGCCAGAGTGAGCGCTCCCGAAGTCGCGGTTTTCGGTCAGGACTCGTGGCAGGTGTCGCCGGGCTTCGATTTGTTGTTGGGCATTCGCTATAGCACCCAGTTACTCCCGACGAACCAGCTGGTCGGCAGTGTCCCCTGGAAAACTCTCACCGCGGTGAGCCAGGAGGCCGCTCCCCGCGATCGCCGGGGAATTCAGCCTCGACTCGGGTTTTTCCTGAGTCCAGGGGCCAACCGGGATGTGACCATCCAGGGTGGAGTGGGCCTGTACAGCAGCGGGATCGACCTGCACGAGTTCGCTGAGTTGGTCCACTATTCCGGCGACAACGTCAAGGTGATTCGATCGGCCGGTTCGCTCTCGTGGCCTACCCCGAAACCATCCGCGGCAGCCACCCGGCTCACCCTGCTCGGGCTACCTGGCCAGTTCCGGGCCCCGCGCGCCTTCAAAGGGGACCTTGGGCTGACCAAGAATTTCCCCGGTGGACTGTCGGTTGTGTTTTCGGGGGCCTACACCCATACCGACTACCTGTTGCGCCGGGTTGATGCCAACCTTGCCCCGTTCCCCTCGGGAAATGCTCAGGACGGGCGCCCTGTTTGGGGGACCCTGCTGCAGCAAGGCTCCCTGGTGACCTCCGCCCCCGGAACCAGCCGACGCTTCAGTCCCTTCGAGTTGGTCTCGGTTCTGTCGCCGACTGGATACTCCGACTATTACGCGGCGGCCGTTGCGCTGACACGGCCGATCGGTCGCTACCTGTCCTTCTCCGCGGATTACACCTTTTCCCGGACCCGGGACAATCTGGTGGGCTTGCTGGAGCCCGATGCAGCCGATCAGTTGTCGCCGTTCCCCGAAGGGATCGGGGGACAGGTCTGGGATGCCGGGATTTCTGACCTGGACGTTCCCCATCGGCTCGCGGCCGGCCTGGAATTTCGAAGCAACGGCGCGCACCCGATCTCCCTCGCGGTCCGAGGGCGCTTTCGCTCTGGGCTCCCGTTTACCCCGGGATTCCGCCCTGGAGTCGATGTGAACGGTGATTTGGGTGGGAATAACGATCCGGTTTCCCTTGAGGACCTGCCGAGTCCGAGCGGCTCGGACATCCATGCGTCTTGCCAGCGGATTTCCGTGGGGGGGTTCGCCGCCCGCAACAGCTGTCGGGCCAGCGGGGTCGGGTCACTGGACGCTCGATTGGGGATTCCCATTCCGATCGCGACCGGTTCGAGTCGCCTGGTGCTGACCGTCGAGGCATTCAATCTGATTGCAAGTACGACGGGCGTGGTTGACCAGGCTGCCCTGCTGATCGATCCGGCGGGGAGCTTGACTGCTAATCCCATCACCGGTGCCGTGCAGATTCCTTTTGTCCCGAATCCGAGTTTTGGAACCTTGCTCCGACGTGGAGGGGAACCCCGGGTGTTGCGATTCGGCTTGCGAATGGAGTACTGATATGCGTCCCCTCTCGTTGGTCCTCGTGTTGCTGACGGCCTGCAGCAATGCCGGCTCGGACCTGGGTCTTCTCCCCGTGGTACGGCGTTCCATCACCGTGGTGGTCAGCCTGGATCGAGATGCTTCAGGTTCGACTACCAACGTTGACACGGCCTACACCGGAGCGAGGGTTCTGCTCCGTCCTGCTGCCGGGGGCCAGCCAATCGATTCCGCGCTCAGCGACAACAAAGGGTTCGCCTTCTTCGAAAACGTGCCGGTCGGGCGGTATGCGGTGACCGTGGACCCTGCCTCGGTGGGGGACTCGGTGGCTGTTTCAGTCATCGATCCTGACATCGTGACTCTGGTCGCAGGGGACGACAACGGATCGGTCGCCCTGGTACTGCTCAGCTATCCGACCCCATCCCTTCAAGCGGTCCGCCAGTTCCCGCTCGGAAAGCGGGTCCTGGTGCGGGGACTGATTCTGGCCGGCATCCCGTCCTTCCGCGATACCACTGCGTACATCAAGGACACCTCGGGCTACCTCAGGCTGACCCGGGTGTCCTTCCGGGGGGGCCAGACCGGTAACAATCCAGGCGATACGGTCTCGGCGATCGGGACCACGTCGACTCGAGCCGGTCAGCCCACGCTCGATCTCTCCATTATCACGACGCTGGGAAGTCGGCCTGCTCCGGTACCGATTCCCCTTTCAACAGCCGTGGCTGGAACGGCGATGGGCGGCTTCCTCGATGCGGGACTGGTGGTCATCACCAGTGCGGTGATCAGCGATACCGCCACTATCGCCCCCGATTTTAGCGTTGTCGCCAGTGATGGATCGGGCCCGCTCACAATCGTGCTGGACTCGCAGGGAGGCTACAACCCTTCGTCCTTCGTGCCTGGCCGGACCGTGACCGTTCGAGGGGTCCTGGTCCCCTCTGGGACCGGTTCTTGGCAGCTCAAGCCGCGGGGTACCAGCGACGTCATCCTGTTCTAACCAGGGGGGGCGTCACATACCCTGTACGTCCCTCACTTCGGCCACCTCCCGCCGCCGAATGCTCCAGTGGACGATCACCCGGGCCCCCACCAGGGTTCCTGCCGTGTTGGTGGGGAAATCCTGGATGCGGGGTCACCACCGGGGATCCAGATCTGGACGGCTCGATTGCACCGCCCCCGACCGCTCCGAGTAGGGTCGCGGCCCCACCCCCAGCGCTACCAGGCCGAATCCGATTCCGAGAGGGAACGTCTCCTCTTCTTCCGCTGGATCAGGGTCCGGCCCCTCCGGTCGGCGATGGATGGGTCTGGAGGAGAGGCATAAGAACCTGGGCCTGGGCCCGGCCGATCACGGCACTGGCAGGCGGAAGGTAGTGATAGTCGAATCGGTTGAAGAGATCGGGACGATGCAACGCGTCGAGTGCCGCCAGATTGTCCACGAAGAGCCAGCCTTCGTTGCGCGCCAGCGCCCGGGTATCCTCGTATAGCCCGTGTTCCTGAGCGATGGCTTCCTCGACCGGAATCCCGAGTCTCGCCAAGGTGCTGATCAGGGCCGAATCAAGGGGGGCGGGATGCAGAAGGAGATATGAGGGCAATGGACTCATGACCAGGATGACCCCGGGATTCTCCGCCCGGACCTTTCGCATCAGGTACTGGAGCCGGCGCAGGCTCTCGGTCCGGCTCTCGGGAAAGTGCCGGAAGAAGAGATTCTGATTGAGCATTTGGGCGCTGAAGGCGGCAGGGTATCCCAACGAGCGTGCGTTGGCCTTCCAGAGATCCCACATGTAGCCCGTCACCGCCGAGAACCCGCGATGCTGCTCCGCCGCAAGCAATCGGAGTTGTCGGCCCCGTATCATGAGCTGGCGGAGGCCGGTCTTCTCGGCCATCGTCCGGAACAAGAACAGCACTCGGCTCCGCCTTCGAAACCCGGGTGCATCGTACTGGAACCACACCGGCGGCGCGATCCGGTAACCCGCAGGACTCGACTCGAAGTGGGGGCGATCGTCGGAGCGCAGGAGGTCGTAGAAATCGTTGCCGGTGTACAGGTTGATCAGCAGCACATCGGGATGGTACGGGCGGAGGACGGTACGGTAGGCGAGGTAGTCCTGGAGCGGCGAGTAGCGCCCTGCCCCGTAGGCGAGCACCGAAGCGGCAATCCCGTCGGCCCGCAACGACCGCTCCAGAATGCCCGGGTGGGTCTGTTCGTTGGACGCGCACAAGTCGGTCTGGGAGTCTCCGGTTACGGCGATGCGGACTCCGGCGGTGTCGAGTTGGTCGGCGCGAGAGACCGCGGTCCGGACCCCATCTTCGTTTCTGGCGTAGCTGACCTCCTCGCCGGTGGAGTATTCGATGCATCGTTCGCTGGTCATCCTGCCTGACGCTCGGGCGGGCCGCCAGCCCAGTTCAGGATCGCCGTAGTTGTAGCCTGGGGGGAACAGATTGAATCCGATGCAGATCAGGTCAACTGCTGCGAGTGTTAATGCGATGATCGCGCCATAGACCACCAGCGTCTTCATCGCCCGCTTGGCTCGTGTAAGGGTCATCGCGCTGGTACCAGATTCCACCGGTTTCGAATCATTAGCCGACCCGGGGCAACAACCGTGCCCTTGCTGGCAAGGGGAACGCGACGCTCGGGCAACGCTTCTGTGGTAGCGGACGACGCTGAATGCCCCACCCAGGTGCGCCGATACCCACGGTGGGCCTGACTCTT
>Ga0075301_1000098_pt1 | contig 14001 bp, 19 predicted proteins | sample Browns_TuleA_D1_FD_120053 | JGI IMG/M metagenome (GOLD analysis project Ga0075301, IMG submission 120053) | Natural and restored wetland microbial communities from the San Francisco Bay, California, USA, that impact long-term carbon... | ecosystem: Environmental > Terrestrial > Soil > Wetlands ... | reverse complement strand
GACCTGAAGCTGTTGCTGTACAACAGCTGGTACCGGCTCCGGGTGGGTGTGAAGAACTACGTCGAGGTCCCCGGCTTCTACCTGCCGGGCGGCGTGGGCATCGCGGGGTTCGCGGCGGCCGACGGCAACGGCGCCCCCACGAACTTCCAGACGGCCACGTCCGGCGTGCCGGCGTTCTTCAGCCGCTTCTCGATCGAGAAGCGTCGGATCGCCATCCCGCCGCAGCAGGCGTTCTTCGGTGAGCTGAACGGTGTCGGCATCGTCGGCATGGGCAGCAACCGGGACGTCTGGAACTTCCTCGATGGGGAGTTTGGCCAGGAGGTCATGTAGCAAGTCCTTGGGCGGCAACGGCTTCGGTCGTTGCCGCCCCCGGCATCGGGGGTCGGGGCTCGCTGGCTCCGACCTCCGATCCCGGGCGGACGCCCACAGAGAGGACTGCGCCATGTCTGAGATCATCACCGACATCCACGGAGCGACCCCGGTACCCGAGGCCATCGCCGAGGCGGTGGCCGAGGGCGAGGCGGCCGGCATCGTGCCGCGCGTGCGGCCGCAGCCGAGCACGCCCGACAACCCGCGGGCCCATCTGCCGGTCTACGACGGCCACATGCGCGGCGTGCTGCCGGCCGACCACCCGGTCACGCAGCGGCAGTCCGCCCAGCGCCGCAAGATCAAGGCCCGCGAGGCGGCGCGCGCCCAGCAGCAGTTGGCCGTCGAGGCGTCCGTGCCCAAGCGTTTCCGCCTCGGGACGCGCGTGCGCATTCAGGGCAACGCCAAGGTCGACTTCACCGACGAAGACGGCGTGCGTCACAGCGGTGACTACCAGGGGATCGAGGGCGAGGTCTACCAGACCTACGTCGATCCCGAGGGCAATCGCCGCGCCATCGTGCTGGACCGCAGCCCGGAGACGGGCGGCATGAGCGCCTACGCCCCGGTCGCAGTGCGCGAACGCGACCTGATCGCCACGAAGGACCGTCCGGTCCTGTCCCTCGCGCGCGGCCTCACCCCGGCCGAGCGCGCCGAGCGCGCCGCACGTGCGGCGGCTGGAGACGAATCCCTCGAGCGCGCCGCCTTTGGCGGGCGCACGGCGGCCGAACTCGCCGCCCTGATGTGCGGCGAGTAGTTCGCCGAGGAGCCCACCGATGCCCGAACCGATCGTTCCGATGCCCACCCCGGCGCAGATCGAGCAGGCCCTCACGGCCGCCGGCATGCGCGCGCAGGCCCCCACCGTGAACGCGCTCCTCATGGGCTTCAAGCACATGAGCGGGACGATCCTGAATCAGCTCACTGAGCTCTTCGGGGTCAACCTGAATCGCGACGAGGAGTTCTTCTACCTCGACTTCCAGACCACGCCGCTGCGCGTCCTGAACGGCGCCATCGACACGGTCGGCACCATGACGGTCGGCACCGAAGGTGACTTCGTGGCCGTGGCCCTCATGATGCAGGCCGCGAGCGTGGCGACGCCCCCGGTGATCCAGCCGAACGCGATTCGCTTCTCGATCCGCGACGGCGGGACGGGCCGCGAGTTCATGCGCAACAAGCAGCCGGGGACCTTCGGCGGCCAGGGCTTGGCCGTCTACCCCGCGTCGGCGGCCGCGATCTTCCTGCCCAAGCCGCGGTTCTTCGCGCGCACGACCCAGGTGTTCTTCCGGTTCGACAACGTCAACGGCGCCGATGTGGACGTGGACTGCGTCTTCATGGGTTACCGCATCTTCGACGCCAACCAGCTCGACCTCACGCGGGCGCGCTAGGGAGACCGTAGATGCCCATTGGCCCCATCCGGATCAGCAGCCGTGGCAGTCGGACCATGCCGACCGCCAAGACGCGCAAGCATCCGCCGTCGTTCCTCCCGGGCGCGCTCGGGGGGAGCAAGGCGGCGCAGGCGCGGACGGTGCCGGCCGTGCCGAGCACGGTGGCGCCCCCGCCCCCCGTGGACGGGATCCGGTGTGCCATTGACTACCTGATCTTCCATCTGCGTGACCGGCTCATGCAGATGTTCCTCAACATCCAGCTCCTGTCGCGGCGGCCGAGTCACATCGAGCCGCCGCTCACCGCGAAGTGCTTCGATCGGCATCGGGGCACGGGGACGGTCGCGAGCGGTGACGCGCCGCTCTTGGTGGTGCCCGGCGCCACCGTGCTCATGTGCGACTACACGGTGCCGGACAAGTACCGCGGAGTGATCCGGTTCTGGGGCACCAATGTGGTCGAGGGCCCGGTGGCAGCGCAGGACCTGGGGTGGCAGATCACCGTGAACGGGACGCCGGTGCTGCCGTTCACGCCAGACGACGGGTCGGTGGTCGCCCCGGCCAACTTCTGGGCGGGGCCGCCCTTCTCGTTGGCGGCACCGGATCGCGACGTCTGTATTCACGTCAAGGGCGGCGACGCGATCGCGCTCAATGTGCGCAACTTCGGGGCGGTGCCCCTGAATGTGGCGGGCCGGATGGGCGGCTGGGTGTACCAGCCGACGGTCGACGAAAACGGTCTCACGGTCCGCACGACCATGACGGACCAGCAGTACTAGCCTATGGCGACCAGTGAAGATGCCGGCATCACGCAGGCGCTGAACGGGCCGGCGTTCGGCGGCCCCGCCGTCGAGCGCATTGGGTGGGCCATGACGGCCTCCGGGCCGGCCCTCCTCGTGGCCCTCGCGGGCGCGCCCATCGTCATCAACGTCAACCTCGACCTGGCCGACGACGAGGTGGCGATCGGTGGGCCGGACAGCGGAGGCAATCGGCGCCTCTTCCGGGGTCGCGACAACGGCGACGGCACCAATGCGATCGAGACGGTCGATCAGCCGGGCGCCACGGGCAGCGTCGGGCGCGTCACGCCGACGCCGGCCGGGAACGACGCGATCATCGCGGCGGACACCACGCGCCGGGAGATCCAGCTCACGAACACGGGTACCAAGGACATCGAGATCTACCTGGCGGCGACGGCCGGCGGCGTTGGGACCGGTTTCACGCTCCCGGTGCCGGGCGCCGGCAATTTCCGCCCGCTGGTGCTGCGCTACAACGGCCCCATCAGCACGCGCACGATTGCGGGTGCGGGCGTGGCGGCACTGCAGTTCATCTCGGTGGAGGACTAGTCCATGCTGCCCATCGAGCTCCTACAGAGCGATAAGGACACGAACTTCACGGGGGCGCTCGCCCAGAACGCGAGCGAGGACGCGAACCTCGCGGGGCTCGTGAGCAACCAGATCGTGATCAAGGACGTGGTGGTCATCGCGGACCAGCAGCTCGCGTTCGAGATCCAGCTGTTCACGACGGACGGGTTCTCCAACGCGGACCTGGATCTCGACACATACCTCGGGTCGATCCGATTCAGCGAGGGGGATGGCAAGCAGGTGGGTGGCGCCGGACCCTTCTACTACGACGTCCACGGCTTGGACTTGTTCTACACCGACGCCGACGGCACCAATGAGATCCACGCGCGCCTCGTGAACCGCAGCGCGACCGCCAAGAACGCGGGCGCAACGGGCGAGATCGTCGTGAAGTTCGCCTACGAGAAGGGGCAGTGGGGGTAGGCCATGCCTGACCGCGTCGTTCTCATCCGACCGGACGTGCGCATCGGGGGCGTGGACATCGCGTCCCACCCCCAGGTCCACAACTTCCAGAACGCGGTCCGCGTCCAGACGGACGTGGCCGACGTCGGCGTCGTGGACATCCGGGTGGGGTACGGCCTCAACTCCAATGTCACGCTCGGCACGGAGACGACTGCGGTCGGCGTGGGCAACAGCACCACCATCGTGGCGGGCGCAGCCGCCGGCGGGGGCCCGAGCGCGGGCGGCGACGTCATTGTGCAGCCTGGCTTGGGCGCGGGGGGCGGCGCGTCGGGCGTGGTGCGACTCGACGACCAGGGCGCGGCGCTGTCGGTGCTGCCGACGACGACGAACCTGGTGACGATCGGGAGCGACGCGCTGGCGCTGGCGGCGGTGCGGACGCGGAGCGTGCAGGCGGACACCGGGCAGGATCTAGATATTCGTCGCGCCAATGGAGCCCAGGCTCTATGGATCCGCGATTCCGTGGCAAACATCGTTTCGTTTCTCCCGATGGCATTCACGGACAACATTAGCGTCACGTTTGGCGGAAGCAGTGATGCTCAGTTGCGCTGGAGCACAGCTTCGGCCAACAACGCTCTCTATCTGGCCACCACGTTCGGCTCTGCATCGCAGTCCGGCAACATCATCGTCACGACGCTCGCCAACGTCAGCAACGAGCACGGCCTCGCGGCTGTCACGACCCCGCGCCTCTCGATCTTCTCGGCGGCCGACATGTCGGTGGCCGGGAACCGGACGCAGTACATCCAGATGTACCACGACGGGACCGTGGGTGTTCTTCGCTCGGGAAATGGTGTTCTTCTCGTTGGAGATCAGGCAGCTACTCGCCTGCAAATCACTCAGGTTACTGGCGGCTCTGGAACTCCTGATTTCGCATTGGTTCAGCGAGCGCATTCGTCTGGAGCTCCAGAGGGACTCGTCTATACAGCTGCGCAACACACCGGCCTCGCGGCCTCGACCGACATGGTCGAGTGGAACCTCAACTTCGGTCGCAACGTCACGGTGCTCGCGGGGTCAGCGACCTACTACCGCGTGATCCAGATCACGGCGCCCACGCTCATCGGCACCGCGCCCGGCACGACCTTCGACAACGTGTCCACGGTCTACATCGCGGGCGCGCCGACCGCGGGCGCCAACATGACGTTCGGGTTCACGGCTGCGGCACTCCGGGTCAATGCGGGTCTCACGAGCCTCGGCGGCGCGATGGCCTACACGGGCGTCATCACGGACACGATCGCGGCGACCCAGAACAACTACAATCCGACCGGCTTCAGCGACGCGTATCAGGTGCGCCTGAACCTCACCGGGAACCAGACCATCACGGGGTTCCTGGCGCCGACCGAGGCGCGCTCGATCGTGGTCACGAACATCGACACGGTCGACACCCTGACCCTCGCGAACGCGAGCGGCAGCTCGGCCGCGGCGAACCAGATCCTCACCGGGACGGGCGCGGACATCACGGTGCCCCCGAACGCCACGGCCACGCTGGTCTATGACACGGGGACGGCCAAGTGGCGCGTGTCCGGGATCAGCACGTCGGGCGTGACCGCGACCAACGGCGCCGTGAACCGCTTGGCAGTCTTCTCGACGGCCAGCAACATCAACGGCAGCGCGAACGCCATCCTGAACGTCGGATCGAACCTCCTGCAGCTCACCGACGGGGCGACGGCCGCCTTCAACGTGCAGGCCACGTCCGCGTCGATCTTCCTGCAGCTGTACCGGATCGCGGCGTCCCAGTTCTTCACGGTGACGATCGACGCGGCTGCGACCAACCGCACGCTGGCCATCGCGAGCGCCACGACCGGGTGGTTCATCACGGCGGGGGGCTCCTCGAACCCGCCCCTGAACCTCCGGGCCGTCACGGACATCTCCCTGACGACCGGGGCCGGGGCGACCGAGGGCACCGTCTTCGTGCGCCCGATCAGCACCGTGAACAGTGCCCTGACGCACTTCGCGATCGTGAACTCGACGGCCACGAGCCCGAACCGCCTGGTCAACTCCACGGCGGCCGGCCAGTACACGATGTCGACGGTCACTGGCAACATCAACATGACCGACGCGGGCGCGGTCCTGTCGGTATTCCACTGCTCGATCGTGGAGGACGCAGCGATCACGGGCACCTCTTGGGTCATCGACCTGAACTACCACGTGAACGGGGGCAGCTTGATCCAAGTATTCGGGGTGCGGTTCGACGGGTCGATCTTCGTGCAGGGCACCAAGATCTGTGATGCCAGTGGTAATCTGTCGAGTGCGAATGGGGTTAACTATGGGCCGGCGGGCGTGACGTTGCTCACGGTGGTCGGCGGAATCGTGACGGCGGTCAGTTAGGGGCCATGATGAACTACAGCAAGACCTTCGCAGACGTCGACGTGCCGGCGCTGTCGGTGCAGTTCGAGGCGCGCTACCCGCGCAAGCGCGACGACCGGCTGCAGCCGACGGAGACGGAGGCCGAGCACGTCGCCCGGGCGATCGACGCCTGGCTCGACGCCGAGCTGTCGACCGCGCAGAAGATCGCGGCCGACGACGCCATCCGAACGGCCGAGGTGGCCAAGGACGACGTGGCGCTCGCCAGCGCGTTGCTGGTGCGTCACAAGATGGATCAAGCGGCCCGCTGAAGGGGCCAGGAGTAGTGATCGTGAGCGACCCGAACAGTCTCGGAATCTACCTGGAGCGCCTGGACAAGAAGACCCGCATGGTCGGGTACCTGGCGTTGCAGTCCGACGGGAAGGTGAAGTCGAACGAGCGGCATGTCAAGGAGAGCGTGCGCAGCGCAGTGCTGGGCTCGAGCGTGATCGATGAGAAGACCGGGAACGTCGACTGGGTGGGCGGGACGATCCACCTGAAGGACGAGCAGGAGTTCGAGCTGCTGCTCAAGTGCATGCGCAAGCTGTTCGACGGCGACGGTGTCGAGTTCGACCTGATCGAGTACGCGAACGCGTTGCTCGACGCGCTCGAGGCGAAGGACGCGGAGCTCCGGGCGCTCAAGAAGGCGCAGGAGACCGCCAAGAAGTAACCGGATCCCTGGCCGGCGTCGGCCGGGGCATTTATTGGCAAGTCCCCTCCCGGGGCAGCCCCCTGGTGGGCGCAGGCATCTGGAACACCAGAAAGGACGGCACACATGGGTGCATGGAGGACTGGCAGTACCGGCCTCGCCACGGGGACCGGCACGCAGACGGCAACACACGGGATCACGGGGATTCCGGCGAATCCGGCAGCGGGCAACTGGCTCGCGGCCCTGCTCGCCGACACCACGGCGGCCGCGGGCGTCTCCGTGACGGCGGTGGGCTCGACCACGATCACCTTCTCCAAGTCGGCGACCGACGCCGGCACGGCGAACTGGCTGATCGGGGTGGGCATCAACGCCTAGGCGTGGGGTATCGGGCCCTGGAGGCGATCGGTAGACTGCCGATGGCCTCCAGGGCCGATCCATTCCCGTCCACGAAACCACGAGAGGGGTTTATCGCATGCAGTCGCTCACCGGCATTCTCGTCGCCACGCCCTTCCACCCGTGCGGCACTGTCCTCACGGAATGGGCGCTGCACACACTGAAGGGGGGGCTCGCCACCCAGCATCCGCCCGGGACGACGCTGGCGCACTACATCCGCAACGAGGGCGAGCCGTGCGCGGAGGCGTTCACGCAACTCGTCTACCACGCGCAGAAGGTGGGCGCGCCCTTCGTCTTCTTCCTCGAGGACGACATCTTCCTGGCCGAGGGAGCGCTCCAGGCGCTGTTCTACGAGCTGAACAAGGCCGAGAACGCCGACGTGGCGGGGATCGGCGGCGTCTACTCGTGGCGCCATGGCGCGGTCGGCAAGCCGTTCCCGCTGATCTTCCCGCGGGAAGGGCTCGGTCCGAAGTGTGACTACACGGTCGGCGACGTGCTCGAGGTCGAGGCGGCCGGGCAGGGCTGCTTCCTGCTGCGGACGGAGGCGCTGACGAACCAGCCCGAGCCGTGGTTCGCGGCCAACTGGCAGTCGCCGGACGACCCGCTGCAGAACACCGGGGCCGCCGACATGTTCTTCTTCCGCAAGCTCAAGAGCGGCCACACGCCGGACGGCACGCCCTGGCGTCTCCTGGTCCACACGGGGGTCGTCTGCGAGCACCTCGATCGCCAGTCGTTCCAGTTCAGCCCGGCGGACTGGGACCTCGAGTACCGCGAGCGCTACGGCTACGCGACGGACAGTGAGCTCCTGCGGCGCATCCGGCGGCTGCGCGCGGCCACGGGCAAGGGGGATCCGGCCGGCGACTACCCGGGGCTCGTGAGTGCCTTCGGGATGACGCATGGCCGTCCGCCGGGCAAGAGCTCGCCGGCCTTCCGGGGCGAGACGGCGCCGGATCGACCGATCGCCGAGGCCCGCGAGCGCGCCACGACGCACCGCGTCACGCCGCCGATGGCACACCACACGCCGGTTCGGGAGCCCTACCGCGTCCTGAACGTCGGGTGTGGGGGCTGCGGCATCACGCCGGCCATCCTCGCGCAACTCGAGCTGGCAGCGGAGGGGCGTCCCCTCGAGATCGTGAACAACGAGCACGTCGATGGCGCAGCCGCCCTGCGGGCCGAGGGCCTCGACACCGAGGGCTGGCTGCTCGATGACGCGGGCACGCTCGCGACGGTGCCGGATGCCTCGTTCGACGCGGTCTATGCGAGCCACGTGCTCGAGCACCTCCCGATTCTCCAGGCGCCCATCGCGGTGGCGAACTGGTGGCGGATCTGCAAGCCGCGGGGACGCCTCGTGATCATGGTGCCGGACGTGAGCACCATCGGGCCCTATGTGACCGACGGCAAGCTCGACACCGTGCTGTATCGGGCGGCGGGACTCGACATCACGCCGCGGCTCATCCTGAACGGCGGTCAGCGCTACCCCGGCGACTTCCACCTGAACACCTTCGACACCCGGGGCCTGCGCAACGTGTGCTACGCCGCCGGTATCAGTGAGCGCGAACTCTGGATCGTGCCGACGAGTCCCTATGAGTGTGGTGCCATCGCCCTCAAGGGGGTCGACCTCGTGGGGGCCATGGTGCGCCAGCAGATCCGGGCCACACAGATCGCCACCCCGACCGGGGCCCCCGCGCCGCGGCCGCCGGTCGCCCATCCGCCCCAGGCGCTCACCCACGCGGGCAACGGAAAGGCGCACGCATGAGCTACTACGCGGCCGGCAGTCCGCGCACGCTGCAGGGATTCGGCCTTCATGGCTTCGGGGCGCTCGTGCCCGCCGCCACGCGGGGCCCCATCCGGGCGTCCGAGATCCAGGCCGCGCTCGCCCGCACGGCGGGGTATCCGCCGATCCAGGGGATCCTGCAGAACGCGCTGGCGTCCGTCAATACGCTCACGGAAGCCGGCGTGGCCAAGGGCGAGTCGCTCTACGTCCAGGCGGCCGCGCTGGCCAAGCAGGCCGGCGCGTCGATCGCGCCCTTGCGGGACCTGTCGGCCACGGCGAGCGCGAGCGACCAGGTCGCCGCAACGATCACCAAGTCGGTGCAGGCGGTCCAGAATGCCCTGCAGGCCGGACTGCAGCCCGTCGCGCCCACCGGAGCGGTCCCCCCACCGTCGACGTGGGGGGTGTCGTGGTTCCCTGGGGGACCCCCAGCGGCGGGGGTCAACGCGGGGCCCCTGGGACCGTTCTTTCAGCCCATCGGGCCACTGCGCGTGTGGCAGTGGCTGGCGCTCGGCGGGATCGCCTCGGTGGCCCTCGGGGTCGCGGCCAAGGCGACGCGGTTCGCGGTGATCGGGGGCACGGTGGCGGCGGGCGCGGTCGGTGTGGCGAGCTGGGTGGGCACAAGGAGTGTGGCATGAACCTCTGGAACGATCCCCTGCCGGACCAGGCGGCCTACAACCCCCTGATGGACAGCCAGGCCCTCGGACCGACGGTGCAGTTCGGCGCCGAGGCAGTGGAACTCGCGCTGGACCCCGCCACCGTATACGGCGCCGGATGGAATGTGCCCGGCACGGCGACGACCGCGCCGAATGCGGCGCGCGCGGCCTACCTGTCGCAGTTCCCGTCGGCGATGACGGACGCCGAGGCGGAGTATGCCGGGCGCCAACTCCAGGCGGGCGCCGGACTCGTCTCCGGCGGCATCAGCGTCTCACTCCTGGCGACGGCCGGCATGGGGGCCGCCGCGTGGTGGCTGTTCCGCGGGCGGCGCGCCAATCCGCGGCGTCGTCTCACGCCCCTGCTCGCGGTGGGCGGGGGAGCCGCGGTCCTCTGGTGGCTGGGGCAGCGCACCGTGCAAGCGGCGAAGGACGCCGTGGCCGCGCGCGCGATCGATGGTTTGTTCGGCGGCGCGAGTCGCTGACGAAAGGACGCTCCGATGTACAGCTTCAGTGCCGGCTCTCCCCACACCTTCGGGTGTGAAACCAATGTCGCGCTGTCGGGCGCCCGACGCATCGACCAGGTGGGCCCGGGGGTCGGGTACTACCTCCAGGAGGGCAAGCCGCTGTCCTTCGTCCCGCGCTTCAATGGCCTGGGCTGCCCGGCCATCATGCAGCGCAGCGGGATGCTGGGGCTGGGGGCCGATGAGCCCGCGGCGGCGGGGGGCGGCTGGGCGGACGTGATCGCCGCGACCGTCGGCGGCCTCGCCACCATCTACTCGCTCTCGACGCAACAGAAGCTGCTCACGCAGCAGCAGCACCAGGCGGCGCGAGACGCGGCGGCGGCGGCCCAGCAGGCGCAGACCCAGCAGATGTACCGGGCGAGTGGCTCGATCACGCCGGGACTCAGCCAGCAGGCGCCGGTCGGCGGCGGCGGCATGGGCTCGACCCTGCTCGTGCTCGGCGGCGTGGCGGTGGCGGGGATCGCGGCGTTCGCGCTCCTGCGCCGTCGGCGCTAACCCCTCATCCCGCAAGGAGTTCCGATGACCGTCATCACAGCGTGTGCCCAGGTCCTCCTGCGTCTGGCGGCGTTCGCTCAGGACCACCCCGGGATGGTCCAGCCGGCGCTCAAGGCGGTGATCGCGTACACCACGGCCGACCTCGTGGCGCTCCAGAAGAACCTGGTCGATGCGCGCAAGGGCGCCGCGGTCCCGATGGAGGAGGTGCAGCGGCTTGCGCTCGCCCAGTGTGCGAAGAACCACGGACTGCCGCCGGCGCTCGTGGTCGAGATGCTCGAGCTGTGCGACGCGCTGAGCGGGGCCGTCCAGGAGTAATCGGTGACCGCGCCCCTGCGGACCGGTGGCCAGTTCCTCGCCGAAAACGGCTTCGGCGCGCCGCCGAGCGTCCAGCTGGGGTTCCCGGAATTCCCGGCCGAGAACGCCCAGCTCCAGGCACTGCGCAAGCTCGATCCGTTGGCGCGCGAGGTCTCATGGATCGAGCACCTGTTGACGCGGGCCCGCGAGGCCCAGGTGGCCGGTGACGCAAGCCGCGCGGCGGACGAGCTCGCGGCGGCCCGCAAGGTCATCGTCGAGAGCTTTCGGTCGCGCAGCCCCGCGGGGCGCTGGGGCGCCGTGGCCGTGCTGCTGGCCATCATCGCGCTGGCCGGGATCCTGGTCTGGAAGTTCCAGCGGGATCAGCGGCGGCGCAGCGACGCGACGGGTGATGAGATCGATACCGGCGGCGAAGACGTGGACGACCTCTGGGGGGATGACGACGACGACGACAACGAAGAGGAAGACGAGGATGTGGCGGCATGACCCCATTCGAGTCTGCGTTGGTCGCGGCCGTCGGAGCGCTCGCCAGCGCCGTGGTGGCCCTATTTTTTCTGTACGTTCGGCACCGCGACAAGTCCGACGCCCGCTACGAGCGCTTCACCAACACGATGCTGCCGCTGCTCACCGAGCTCAAGCAGGTGGCGACCGAAATGAACGGCCTGGTGCGCCAGTTGTTGGCGCGCGGAGGACTGCGTGAGTGATCCCGCACTGCCGACGGCCACGAAGTCGCCCAATGGGCGGCATCGCAAGACGGGCGTCTTCGAGCGCCTGCGCCGACTGTTGACGGGGCAACCGAGTCCGGAATCCGAAGCGAGTGAGGCCCGATTGAACCAGGCGATCCAAGAACTGCGCGAGGCCACGACGGCCTGTCAGCGCACTGTTGCCCAAGTCAAGCGACGACAGTCCCATGCCTGAACCCGTCACCCCCGAACGCCTGACGCCCGAGCAGGAGGCCGCGTATCGCGCGGCCCCCGCCCGACGAGCGCGCGTCCGCGACGTGACGTCCGTGACGCCCGAGGCGGTGGCCCGGGCGCGTTGGCGGGGGCTGATGCTGGGGGCCTCGATCGCGGCGGGGGCCGCGGTCGCCACGGTGGTGGGCTGGTGTTGGTGGGGGCGTCGGACGCCCCGGAGGGGATGACATTCATGCGACACGAGGCATGGGCCCAGATCTGTGACGGGGTCAGCTTGATCGCTGGGGCGGCAGGGGCCCTCCTCCGGGGGCCCGAACTGGTGGCCACGGACGAGAGTGGACCCCCTGCTGCGTCGGTGTCTCCCGAGGCGGGGACCCCGGAGTTGCGGGCCCTGCTGACCCAGTTTCTGCACCACGTTGCGCAGACGCCGTCGGTTCCTCGTCCCGACGCCGCTGCGCCGTCCGCCGCGGCGGCCGAATCCTCGGACCCCTCTCCCGAGCCTCGGTCGCCGCGTGCGGACATCTTTGATGGGGTCGCCCCGGGCGACGTGTGCCCCGTGGCCATCGACGACACGGATGACGCCGCCGCCCCGCCGGCCGACCCCCTCGCGGCCTTCCAGCCGTGCCAGGAGGTCGATCGCCAGCGGAGCGAACCAACGCGCCGGCAGGCGCTTGCGGACGATCCCTGTGACGCCATGGACAAGTGCGCGTACTACCTCACCCGACTCGAGGTGAATCCGCAGCTGGCCGAAGACTGCACCCGCTCCATCGAGGCGCTGCCGGGACACGCCGACGTGCGCGTCCAGGACACCTTTGCGCGCCAAGGGATTGCGGGCTGGCAGACCTACGCGCACCTCTACGATGAGTGCCTGCGCTACCTCGCGCGCTGCCGGGGGACGGCGGCGGCGGCCATTCGCGCGGGCGTGGATCCCGATGCGGTGCTCGATGTGGATCGCGAGGGTCGGATCCTCTTCTGGCTCGGCGACCGCCCGGATGTCGACGTCTTCGCGGACGCCGCCACGACGGGGGGCCCCCCCGCGGTGATGGGCGAGGCCGCCCCCGGTGCGAACGGCGCGGTGGCCGTTCCGGCGGGGTTCGAGTGGGATGCGCCGGAGGCGTCGGTGCGGATCCATCCCCTCCACGCAGCGCCCCCGGAGTAGCGGATGGGCGCTTGGGTGGGGGGATCGCCGTGGCGCATTCCGTTGGGCGCCGAGCCCACTGCCCCCATCGCGCCGACGGCGCCTACGCCCACGACGGCGATCGTGACCGCCCCGGCACCGCCCCCGCCGCCGCCCGCGAGCGTTCCCACAGCGTCGACGATGCCCACGGGCCCCATCCTGGCCCCCCGGACTGGCGCGCCCGCGCCGCTCCTCCTGCCGCTGGGACTGTCCCTCGCCGGGGAGGCGTGGTGGCGCGCCAACCGGCACCGGGTCTATCTCGCCCCCGTCATTCAGGCCCTGCGGATCCTGATCGAGGGGACCACCGCGGCGGACCTCCAGGCGGCCATTGCGGCCGACCCCGAACGTCAGCGCGTGGAAGGCACGGGGACGACGGGGACGGGCCCCGTCACGACCGACGTGCGCACGGCGGCCCGCGGGGCGGTCACACTGGCGCCCGTGGAGGTCTATCGACAGCTCGAGTGGCTCTACGAGTGGCCCGACGCGCTTCTGCAAGAGGTGATTCCGGGCGCCACGCCGGCCCGGATCGCGACCGCGCGCCGCGTGCTCGATCCGGGGCTCAGCGCGCCGGCGCGCCACCAGGCACGCGTCTTCTTCCTGCGGGAGCGGCGGGCGGATCTCGTCGCCCGGCGCACTACCGTGGAGACCCAGCTTGCGGAGCTCGCCCGGACCCGCACCTGGGCCCAGGCGGTGGTCAACCGCTTCGAGGACTACCTGACGTGGTTCACCCATCACCAGGAAAAGCTCGATCAGCGGGCCAGCAACGTGAGCAAGGCCCTGCAGAGCGTGGCCGCCGTGGTGGCGTTCGTCCCCGTGGTGGGCACCGCGATCTCGCTCGCGATCACCGTCGTGGACGTGCGCCTGCAGTACGACCGCCTCGAGGACTCGCTCGAAGCCATGCGGGGCACCGTGAAGTACGCCGAGACGGCCCTGGTGGCCGTCGAGGTACTCAAGGCCACGGAGGTGGCCGGCGTCGAGCTCCTGACCCTCCAGCAGGCGCTCGTGGTGGAGATCGAGAACGCGGACCGGCAGTTGGCGATCCTCGATCCGGCGGCGCCCCCGGCGGCCCCGCCACAGGCGCTGCCGGCAGTGCCGGCGGCGACGCGAGGCCGCGGAGGGTGGGGCCTCTTCCTCTTGCTGGCCGTGGGCGGTATCCTGGTGGCGCGCAGGCGATCATGAAGGCCGAAACCATCACTAAGATCATGGCTAAGTTGGGG
>Ga0075301_1000097_pt1 | contig 14135 bp, 18 predicted proteins | sample Browns_TuleA_D1_FD_120053 | JGI IMG/M metagenome (GOLD analysis project Ga0075301, IMG submission 120053) | Natural and restored wetland microbial communities from the San Francisco Bay, California, USA, that impact long-term carbon... | ecosystem: Environmental > Terrestrial > Soil > Wetlands ... | reverse complement strand
TTGTTCTATCGGAGTATCTCCAAATAAGTTAGTATCTAAAATTGCATCCGACTACAAAAAACCTGATGGTTTAACAATTGTACCACCTGAAAGAATAGAGAATTTTCTTGAACCACTAAAAATTCGTGTAATTCCAGGAATAGGAAAAAAAACCGAAGAAAAGTTTTCTGAAATGAAATTAGAAACAATAGGAGACTTGAAATCACTTGATGTATTTACCCTAAGCCAACAATTTGGTAGAAAGACTGCTACATACATTTTCAATGCCGTAAGAGGAATTGACGATGAGCCAGTAAAAGAAAGAGAACCACGAATTCAATTTAGTAAGATTGTTACTCTAAAAAAAGATTCTAAAGAATATGACTTTCTTGAAGAAGTTTTGAAAGGACTATGCAAAGAATTGTTTTCCGTAGTTATAAAAAATAATAGAATGTTCAAATCAGTTGGGATACAATTTGTTCAATCAGATTTATCAAATAAATCAAAATCAAAAATGCTTAAGAACACTACACAAAGTCTTGAAGAATTAGAAAAAACATCAAAACAACTGTTACAAGAGGCTTTAGTAAATCAAACCATTCCAATCAGAAGGCTTGGCGTAAAGGTATCAGAGCTATCAGAGGTTGAAGGTCAAAGAGACATTACAAGTTTTTTTTAAGTTGTTTTATCTTTCATTTTTGATAATTCAAGTTTTTTAAGACGTTTTGTTTCGATGGCAGTCACTATCAATAAGAAAATAAACAACCATGGAAGAAACATAATTTCTCCTGCAACTGAATGAAATTCTTCAAATTCTACTGCATTTGTAGAAACTTTGAGCGCAAATAATGAAAGTGAAAAAATCCTTATCATATTGACTCCGATTGTTCCAAGAATACCAATTGCAAAGTATACGATTTTTCTATTTTTCTGGATGTTCATTTTTAACAAAAATGCCATCATCACAAGAGAATAGATAATTACGCTATGTACTCCTGCAGAGGGCCAAAAAACCTGTAGTGCAAAAGGCCCATGATCACCTTTTAGAAAAAGTAGATTATCTCTTGCAGTAGCAATTCCAAGGTCAAATGTAGTAATTATCCAAGCATTTGTTTGGACTAGATAGGGAACTACATATTGTAACGGTCCCAAGGTGTCATAAGGAAAAAAGGCATCAAGAGAGAGTATAACTGCGCTACCCCCAAGAAAAATTGGTCCTGCAGGAGAAATTCTAATCCATTTTTTGCCAAAAAAGATGAAAAGCGTAGATACCATAAAGGCTGTCATCACAATAAAATCCCACATCCATGTCCAGGAAAAAATTAGCTGTACATCATAAATTTCTGCGCCCCCTTCAATGTATTCTCGCAAACCATATTCTAATCCAATTAAGTAAGAAATCGTAATTGCAGCAAGAGGAACTACTGCGAGAAGACGTTTTGTTGGAATGGTTAGTTTTAGACCGATTAGCTCAGCAACTACAAATGCTAAAGCAAACAAAAATCCCCCTCTACCCTGATTCCAACTAAGACTAAAAGAATCAGGAAAAACTACTAATGCAAATAAGATCGGACTGGAAATCAACAAAATTCCAGCGATCAAATTCTTATTTTGCAATGATTAATGCGACAAAAATGATTATAAATATTGCAGCTCCTCAACAGTTTTAATTATATACCATTGTACTTTCTTCAACATATAGTGGAAAAATCTGTACAGCAAGACCAAAAAATATTATCTAATCTAGCTAGTGAACTTTCTCTGGAACAATTATCAAGCATTATGAAAAATGCACGAGCGCTTGATGAATTAGGACAATATGAAGAAGCTATTTCTTGGTATGATTTAGTAATTGCCAAAAATCCATTAGACCCAATTCCGTGGTATGATAAAGGAAATGTTTTTGACAGTATTGGAAAGTATAAAGAAGCTATATCCTGCTATGATAAGGTTTTAGAAATCAATCCCAATGATACGAGTGCAATGTATAACAAGGGAACTGTACTTTCTAGATTAGGAAAATATGAGGAAGCTAATTCTTGTTATGATAAAATAATATCAATTGATCCTACACATACAGGTGCACTATACAACAAGAGGATTACTTTGAATAAATTAGGAATGCATTATGGCGTTATTCCAATGAAACAAAAACAGATATTGTAGAATTTTTGTAATTAAATTTAACTCTACTTAAAAAAAGTCCGTTATTGATTTTTGTTTCATTTTTTTTAAAAGATCTCCCTTTGATATCCATTCAAATTTACTAATGCTCAGAAATTTACAGGCATGGGTAATTCCATCATCAAGGCTTGAAGCAATGAAAGGTTGTTCTTTCATAGCAGCTCTAATTCCCTCACGTACCTGCCATACACCTACAGGAACTGCATACTCTGGCCTGATTTCACGCAGCACCAAAACTGCAGATTGTATTTTATTTTTTACTAAATACTCTGCAACGCCAAGTTTCGCAGCAAAGTATGCTCCAGCAATTTTTGGTGGATGATCAATACCTCTTGCATCTTCATAATCTGAACCAAATCCAATTTGTCCTTGCTCATCATACCAAGCTTCTTCCATTTCAAACAGCCATCTATGAGGAAATAAAATAATTGAAAACAAGTTACCAAGATGATTAAATGAAAATACCTTGCAACAGTCAATTAATGGATAATCTAAAACTTCTGTAACAAGTGACTTTGAAATAATTGCATCAGTTGCAGTTATACTCCATCTAGTTGGAACAAGTTTTCTTTTTTTGCCAAACATTCCAATACTAAAACATTTTTGAATTTGCGAGAGATCTATTCCAGTGTTATATAGTTTAAGCATGGCATCTTCTGCTTTTAGATCTTTGTCATAGTAAGCATTTTCAATTGTTCCTTGAGCAGATAAGCCTGAGAACTTTACTTTTTTTATTTCTCCTATTGGTCCAAAGGGAGCACTTTCTCCATCAATCGAAGTAGTTGGTACAGTGTTTTTATGAAATTCAATATCAGAATCAGTTGGACGAGAAGACATTGCGACTTCTTGAAGATTTTCAATGAATCTGCCTTCTGGTTCTAATACAGAAACTTTCTGAATTCCTCTAACAAGACTAAGTCTGAAATTAATGATTTCTTCAAGACTTTTTCCTAACCATCGTTCTGGAATATCAAGAAGGCTAGTATCTCCATGAACTGGAGGCACCATTGGACCGACATTCACTTTAGGATAATTATATGTACCAACAAAAACAGATGGGGGACTAGAACCACTAAGTAAATTTGATGAAAATAGATTCCCATATTTTGAGAGATAATCTCTCCAATTAGCCTCAATTGATTTTCTAATCTCTTTTGAGCTACGAGACACGAATTTTGTACATATTTTGAGCCTATTAATCTGACTAAATTTGAAATTTGACCTTAGGTATAGATACAATTTTTTAATTTGAATTAACTTTAGTAGAGTATGGGAATAGAACGAATTGTTTCTTTCTTCCCGAGTGCTACAGAATTACTTTATGAGCTTGGAGCAGGGGAGAAAATTTTTGGGGTAACTCATGAATGCCTTTATCCTGAAAATGCAAAATCAAAGCCCAGAGTAATTAATTCCGTTTTTAATCCAAATATCATGTCAAGTAGAGAAATCGATGATAAGATTGTTGAATTGCTAAGAGCAGGTAAAGAAATCTACAAGATTGATGAAGAAAATCTAAGACGAGCTAGACCAGATCTAATAATTTCACAAGATACATGTGAGGTATGTTCAGCATATACTAGTCATGTCTCCAAGGCTCTTGAAATTTTGGATAAAAAACCAATTATTTATCCATTAAATCCACATGACATTAAAGGAATTTTAGACAGTATTGAGAACGTTGCAAAAAGAATCGATTTGGAAGAAAAAGGAAAAAAGTTAACACAATCACTTCAAAAACGGATTGATTTTATTAAAAGTAAAAACTTTGATAATAGACCTAGAGTTTTAGCATTAGAATGGCTTGATCCATTTTTCACTTCTGGTCATTGGATTCCAGAGATGATTGAAATTGCAGGAGGAAAAAATGAGATTAGTTCTAAAGGAGAACAATCAAGAAGAATGAAAATTGATGAGATTATACAGTCTGATCCAGATATCATTATCTTAATGCCATGTGGTTTTGATGTAGAACGCATAGTATCAGAATATAAAAAAATTTTACAAAATAATCAAGACTGGAAAAAGATTCGTGCAGTACGTCAGCAACAGGTATTTGCAGTGGATGCTAACTCATATTTTAGTAAACCAAGTCTTAGAACGGTTACGGGTATTGAAATTTTAGCAAAGATAATTCACCCAGAGGTATTTGGAAAAATAAAAAATCCAGAAGTATCCTTCAAACAGATCAAGTCTTATAGTACTTAATCTTCTTCTGTTTCGGTTATCTCATCTGCCTCAGAATTTCTTCTGCTGGGCCTTATAGGGATATAGATCACTGACATTTTCTAATACATATTCAGGAAGGATGGTGATAGGTTTCCCGGTTTCAAAAAATTGCCTCTTTAGTTAGATTCTATACGGTTAGTGTTTTTGAATCATAGTGAGGAATAAAAATCCAATTTCAAATCAAATCAACAAAATTTTATTTACTATGAGATTTATCGATGAAAGGTAATGCCACCAGTACATATTAATGAATTAATAGAGTACTTGAAAAAAATAACGGGGCATGAATTTACCGATATGGAAAAATTTACTATTTTAGAACTAATTCACTTTGGGAGATCAAGTAAGAAAAAGGATGGTAAATACTACATGTCACCACCGGGGTAATTCAGATAAAAGACTCTTTGATTTAATCAAAGAAAATTCATTTGAGTTTATTCCAAGCTTGTTCAAATTCAACAAGCACTATGTGAAATGCTAAAATTTTATAGAAAGATTATAAGGCGACTGGATCTTTTTCCCCATGTCCTATCTCGGGTTTTTAAACGAGATTCAGTCGCCAATAAAATTATAATTGTTCTAAGAATTAATTTTACATTCAACTGAGAGAGACTTTACAGTTGCATAGTATGTGTATGCCAAAATTGCAATTGCGGCAAGTCTTATTGGGATTTCATAGTTTGCCAAAAATGTAGTAGCAATGCCTCCAGCTACACCGAAGGTCGAAATAACTGCAAACCCTATTGGGCCACAACTACATGCACCAGCTACTGCACCAATTAATGATCCAAATAGTCCCCCTCCAATCTTTTTTTTATGCCTAGTACGAAATACATTGATTCGATATACATTCATGGTAAGAACTAATCCTGAAAGCACAGAAACAACTAGAATTAAGAAGAAGCTTATTTCACCCCCATTTGGAATGTATGCAATCACGTATGGTTCAAGAAATATAAATTCAGAAATTATTGAAAGTGGGATTACCATTCCAACAAAAATTGCTGCTGCTAAAATGATATATCTATAATCTGCAAATACTAGTTTTATCATCTGTATCATTTTAAATCATTGAATCTATTACATCTTTGAATACTGCATAGGGTTGGGAGCCTACTAATTTTTGTTGCTGTCCATTTGAATTAACAATGATAAATGTAGGGGTAGCTGATGCCCCCTGTTTTTTTGCTTCATTAATGTTATACTGCACTCTCTTGTTGAATTTACCAGAATCAACACAGCTATCAAATAATTTCATATCCAATCCCAAACTAAATGCAAATGCCTTAAGACGTTCTGAATTTGCCCAGCCAGTGTCAATTCCTTCCTGAGAAATATACAATAGATTATGAAATTCCCAATATTTTCCTTGTTCTTCTGCGCAATAAGTTGCAGCAGCAGCATTTGGAGAATCATGTCCAAGAAAAGCCAAATCAACAAAAACTAGATTAGCCTTTCCAGTTTCAATATAATTTTTAACCACTAAGTCTTTTGTATTATGAAACCAATTATAACATTGATGACATTGATAATCCCCAAATTCAATAATTGTTATTGGCGCAGAAACTGAACCAAAAATTGGAGACCCCATTGCAGTTGAAACTGTACCATGTGTTTGTCCCATGTCAAGATTTAGAGATTCATTAACAGATTGAGATATTGAAATAGATGCTATAATAGTAATAATGGCTATAATTATAATTCCACTAAAAATCATTTCCTTCTTTTTCATAAAAAAGCTCTTCTTAGTTAATTTAAAAAACTTGTTCCAAATTAAACATTCAAGCTAGTTTAAGAGGTTCATTTTGCTTTTTTAAACAAACCAAAAATTTTCCCCAATACTGTGTCTATTGGACAAGATTGTGATAATGAATCTAACGAATGTCTAGAATAATGTTTATCATATTGTTGTTTGGAATTAAATATTTGATTACATTTTTCGCAATAGATCTTCGATATATTAGCTTTTTCGGATGATTTATCCATGTTATCTATATCAATTTACGATTAATAAATAATTCTCCTACTTTTCTGAAATAAAATTATCTTACAGATAATGGATTTTGATATGATTGTTGTACTCAACTTCATATTGAGTAACAAAGCCACAATGAGTGCAAGAAAACATTTGTGCTGTAGGCATTGACGCTCGTTCTATTTTTTTACCAGAAATTGATTGTATTAAAATCATATCTGATTTAGAAATCACGGCAAAGTTTCTAGCCTCTCCAATTGAATCAAGAAATTCCTTAATTGAGGTTATTACTTCAGTTTTGTCTATTATATCATGATCTTGAATTGGAGATAAAACGAACGCATGTAACTTTAAAGTAGGAATGGCCCCAACCTGATCTGAAACATAGACAAGTAATTCAGATTTTATTGATTCGACTTCACTGCAATCAATAGTAATCATAAAACAACACAAATCTGAATACTATTTTAGTTTAATACTAGATTAGAAGAAGGTTTTTCGAAAAATACAGTTTTCCAATATGCTTTTTTAGCTTTTTTATTTTTTATTCTTATTTACCGATGATTTTGTTTAACAAATAGAGAATGGTTTATGACATGATTATTCATCTACTATGATTGGAATTTTATGGTATGAAGGATTCAGAGACATTTGGAATAGAAAGTGGCTATGGCTCAAAAGTCATTGAGTGGTTAAATGAAGAAGCAAAAAAACAAAATGTAAAATTTGAAGCTAGGCTATATGGGCATACCATTACAACCCAGAATTTTGGTTCCTTTGAAATGTTTTCTTGGGTTGGAGATGTTCAGGTTGCTAGAAAATTAGTAGTCAAAGCTGCTAAACGATTTAAAATCAAAGTTATTGAGGGAGGATATAAAACCAAAGAACGAATTTTTCATAAGAAAAAATCAGATTATGCCATGGTAAGGAGAGGAGAGAAAGTAATAGGACATTTAGAGTTAGAAGCTTCAAGATTTGTAAATGAAAAGTGGCAAATAAAAGAAGAAGAAAGAAAATAGTGGCTACATTTTAGTTGTAATTCTAGAAAGATACTTAATCACATTTAGGACAAAAATCATGTGGTCCGAATTGGCATAATTGGAACAGGTATGTTAGGTAAGGCAGTTGGTTTGCATCTATTAGAGTCTGGATATCAATTAACTGTCTATAACAGAACTAAAAATAAAACAGATGAATTGAAAAATCATGGTGCTACAGTAGTAGATTCAGCCAAAGATGTTGCAAAATCATCAGATTTGGTGATTACAATAGTAAAGGATGCGAATGCTGTGAAGGATGTATCATTTGGTAAAGATGGGATAATTGATGGAAAACATAATGATTTGATTATAGCAGACATGAGTACAATTAATCCAAATGCATCTAAGGAAATTGCAAAACAGTTTAGTAAATATGGAATAATTATGCTTGATACTCCAGTAATGGGCGGACCAAATGTTGCAATCACTGGAAAATTAGTATTAATGGCAGGAGGAAATAAAACAGCATTTGAGAAGCATAAAAAAGTTTTTGAAACCATATCTAGTAAAATATTTTTTCTTGGGCCAAATGGTACCGCTGACTCTATAAAACTTGCAATGAATCTTCAAATCGGAATGCTTGCACTTGCGTTATCAGAGGGAATAACTCTTGCAAGAGGTGCAGGAATTGATCCAGAAGTTTTCCTAACGATTTTAAATTCTACCTATTTTAAAACAGGAATGAGTGAGAACAAGGCATACAATATGATAAAAGACCAATATTTTCCATCATTTACTTTAAGCAATTTAAAAAAAGATTTAGACACTATTAACGAAGCAGCCAAAGAATTTGGCCTTAAATTACCAATGACTTCAAAAGCAAATGAGATCTACAAAAAAGCAAATGATGAGGGATTTGGGGAACTTGATTATACTGGAATTCTTGCCTACCTAAAGAAAGCTGCGAAATTAGTAGATTAGCACAATTAATTTAAGAAGAATCAAATAAGCAATAGATACATGCGCCTCAAAGACAAAGTCGTAGTTGTTACTGGTGCCTCAAGTGAAATTGGGATTAGTATTGTCAAGAGATTTGTTGAAGAAGGTGCAAAAGTTGTATTGTTGGGAAGAAAACTCGATTCGCTTGAAAAAGCAAGAACTACAATTAATAATAAAAATGACACAGTATCTATGCAGTGTGACATCACAGATGAAGCTCAAGTGTTTCAGACAGTTGAACAAATTCTTAACAAATATGGTAGTATTGACATTTTGGTAAATAGTGCCGGAGCAATAAATGATCCAATTCACTTTCATGAAATGCCTGATTCTGAAATAACAAAACTGATTGATGTAAACATGTATGGTGTTTTTAAGATGACTAAAGCTGTCCTCCCAAATATGCGTGAAAACAAGAATGGGTGTATCATCAATATAGGTTCAATCTCAGGCGAACGTGCAATCCCAAGAGTGCATTTGGCAGTTTATTCGGCTACAAAGGCAGCAATTAACATGTTTACAAAAGCAATTGCAGTAGAGTATGCAAGATCAAATATTCGATGCAATTGTGTAAACCCCGGTATAATTAATTCAGGAATGATTAAACCATATCTAGATGATCCTCAAGCCAGAAAAGTTCTGGAAGATAGATTACCTTTGAATAGAATTGGCCAACCTGAAGATGTTGCAAATGCAGTTTTATATTTGGCTTCAGATGAGGCAAACTGGATAACGGGAATAATTCTCAATGTAGATGGTGGAAAAACAGCTTCAGAAGGCTAGTTTTTCTGAAGTATTGTCTTTGCAAGTAATTGTGCAACTCTTAATGGTTCAGGAAAAGAACCTTGAAGTGTAAGCTCATTAAGTAGATGCTTCACATCAGAAATACTGCATCCTTCTTTTCTCACATAAACATTATGTGATGTGTGAAGAGTTATTTGTTCACGACTTTCTAATTCTTGGTATTCTTTTAGTTTAGTTTCATATGAGTTAGGAAAATGGTGTTTAATGGCATCATCAATTCCTTTAGAATCTTTGTAGGTTACGCCAATTACTGGAATGTTTAATGCTTCAGAAATTTTTTTCAAATCTATAATGTTATACATTGAGATGATGATTCCAGAAACAAGCAAATAGCTAATATCAGATCTATCAAGTTTTTTATACATTGATAATATTACATCTGTTGCATCATCTCCTTCCAAAGTGGAATTACCAAAAACAAATCCATCAATTATAAAATCTCTTCGCATTACAACACCTACAAGAACAGATTTTTTTGAATTTTGAGTAAAACTTTCTGCGATAGATAATCCTCGTAATCCTTTTTTTTCAAGATGAAGATAACGCATTGGGTTTTCTCCTAGTGTAGACCCTGTATGAAAGGCCAGTCACTATTACAATTGTAATTGTAATAAGTGACCATACGGCGAATGGGACTATATCTGGTTCAGCCATTTTATTTAGTACTCATATCGAAATTAAATTCTTTTTAAAATTATTTTCTTTTTTTCCTGAAACTCTTTTTCAGTTATTATGCCTTCTTTTTTCAATTTACCTAATTTTGTTAATAGTTCAAGGTTTTTTATGGGAGACGATTTGAGGTTTTTGCTAGCTTTAATTCCTTTTTGAGCTCCTTTTTTCATTTTACCTCGAAGTATTGTTCCTTTCTTTAACAATGTCTCACTAATTTTGAATCCTTTTTTTCTTGCTTGATGGATAATTTCTTCGGATTTTTGTCTTGTAACGTCGCTGATTAGTTTTTTTCGCTTTACCATTTGAGTTAGATGACTACTTTTTCGTTTTGCGAGTCTTGCTTGATATTGTAATTTTTTTATAATTTCATTTTTTGTTTTCTGTTTAAACCTGTGAGTATATTCTTCAATAATTAAAACAGGAAAGGGGGAATATTCTACATCCAGATAATATTTGATGATTTGGTCATCTTGCAAAGTTTTCAGATAATTACGTATTGAGTTTTCTGATTTTAATTCCATATACGAGGTAAGAGACTTGATCATAAAAAGATTCAATTGATGAATTAAATTAGCAAATCAAGGTTTAATTTAATGAATTAAGAATTTTTCACCCGTTATAATTTATCACTAAAACGAGATCTAAATGCATCTACCCTACTTTGAGTTTTATAGTTTTCAGGATGTGACTCTTTTCTAGAACGTTCTTCAAGCATATTTTTATGTTCTTCTCTTGAATGGTGAAGTCTATCTTTCTCGTGAATGAATTCTTTTCCACAGTATTGACATTTTACAATTGTTTTATGATGTTCGTGGCGTACATGTGACACTAAATCTTCATGATTAGAGAATTTTGCATCACATTGAATACAATCATTTTTTTTATTATGAAAAAATTTCATTTGTTATAGCCTTCATAATTTCTATTTCCCAACTATATAACGGTTAATTTGACAGAATTTCCTTTACTATCCCATGCAAAGATATCATCATCACCAAATGGATACTTTACAATTAACGAAATTAAACTCCAAAAATTTTGTTGGTCGGTTAATGACTGTTTAGCGGAACCACTTGGATGAGAATGAACTATTCCAACATAGCTTGTGTCTGCAGGTAATAGATAGTGGGGAAATCCAGAATATGTTGAACCACCATAGGCGAATGGTGGGATTACCAATCCATCAATAGTGATGATTCCTTTTTTTGATTTTCCTCGTAAAATGAGAATACTCTCATTTGGATACTTCATCCTACTATACGATAATATTCCATCTCTAACGTCTTTTTTTAAAATTATCTCACGTTCATTTTGGTTTAGTTTTAAAGATTCTTTTGACATTTTATCAGAATGAATTTTTAACATGTTTTAAATTAAATTTCAAGTATTAAAAACAGACGGAACTAAGTTAATCGAGAGTTAAGTACACGGTAGAAAATACTATTGCATGACATCAGTAGAAAAGAAAGAACAAAAACAAGTATTGAAAGAATTCAATTCTATTAAAAAGTCACAGGTTTCAATTTGCGATTTGATGAAAAATAATTCCTCAGAAATTCTTCAGAAAATGGAATATCAGATTCCAACATATTTGCAAGGATATACAGATCTATTCACAAAGTATCTTCATTCATTAAATACTCTTTATGGAACTTGCTACATATCAGAAAAACAATTTTTTGATAAATTGGGTTTTGACCATAATGTACTTAAGCCGATAGATGAATATTGGAAATTTATCAAAAATTTGACCCTCGTACAGATTGAGGTAAGCTCCAAATTTTTTGAAGATTATATACAATTCAGGATATCTTCTGTAGAATTATTTGATAAATCCATGGAATCTACTTTAGAGTATTATGCACAAGCGTTGTCAGAATTCAATAATAATACACAATAAATCCCTGTTCGCGTTGAAGTATATTGAAGATTACGATAAAAAAGCTCTCATGATGAGAATCTTGGTCACATTTAATAATCATAAAACAAGATTTTGTTTGTTGAACTGGAAATTATTGAAATCGTTTAATTCGATTAATTTTACTCTAAAATGTTCTGGAATCATCGTATGTAATATTTTTTTAATAATTTTTTTGTTACCATCTATTTCAAATGAAAATTTTGCAAATGCCCAAGAAAATAATTTGTCAAATATTGATATATCTTATGTTTCGAAATTTGTATGTGGTTCAGTCAGAGAAGATCAAGGTCCGCTAAGACCAGGTCACTATGATACAAATATTGGGGTATTTAATAAACAAAATCATCTCATATCTTATTTCTGGAATGTCGCGGTCAGTAATGGTCATACCACTCACTCAATTCTTCAATCAATTGAAAAACAACAATCAATTGGGATAATTTGCAACGATATTAAAAAAATCCTTGGTATGCAGCAAGATGATGATAGTTTAGTTGAAGGTTTTATTTTCATTAATGTACCCACAAATTACAATATTTCAAACCCCAATACAGTTATTCAAAATCCAGATAATACTTTGAATCTGCTTGAAGTACAAACTTTTTACACTGCAAATGCACTTGAAACATTACCTCATGAAGTAATATACGAAAATATATCATTTTACATACTAAATGATGAAACAGGAAAAATTCCAACAGAGCAAATCAGAACAACAATGGATGTGACAATTCAATCAAAATTAGACGAGATATCAAACACAGAAACCAAAATCAAACAAATTTTGGCAGGGTATTATAATATTGAAAATGATGATCTTGATAAAATTTCTGTAAGGATAAAAAATATCTCCATAGGAGTAAGTACGTTAATTGATGATCATGCAATTTCCTTACACGTTGTATCACCACAGACGACAAATAATGAGGGGAATTAAAAGATGAAAACCCAAATTATTAGAAATAGGTTGCCAAGAACAAAAATAACTGTGATTTTCTTTGCGTCCATTTTGGTTTTAGGTCCATACTTCACGGTATCAAATGCATTTGGAGACGGATTAACCCAAGAAAATCTACCTCCTGCCAGCGTTGGAAATAGACAAGCGAGTCTCTTTATCAAAATTAGCCCAGCCATTCTTACAAAGGAAACTGTAGGAGATACTTTTATCCAATTACGATTATTTGATGCAAATGATGGAAAAACAATTCAACATACATCATTCTTTGTAACCGTTGATAAAGGAGGGAAGCTCTTAATGAGAGATCTTTTTCATACTCATTCTGGAGATTTAACCATTAAAGTTCAACCTACTCCAGGTTCTATTAACGATGTAGTTGTTTACGGTGACAAAGAACCATTTCAAGGAGGATGGACATCAACAAATGATCAGATTAGTGTAAAAGCACCAATTCTATTAGAAGCTGGATTATATCATTTTGCCATAGAAATCTTTGGGATAGATAATGACCGAAATATTTTCATCCCATCCGATGCTCCTAAGTTTGATTCATGGCTAAGTGTAGGAGATATATTTAATGAAAAAATAACTTCTGCGGGAAAACCGTATGATATTTCTGTTACTTCATATTATGATATTTTAAATAATATCCAATTTAATGAAGCTACTAAGACTATTTCTTTTTCTATGCCATTTAACTGGGATACTCAGCGATTAGAAAGCCAAAATATTTTTGTACATGAAGAAGTCCATTTTCCAGTTACATTTACCGAATTTTCAAAATCTCCAATGTATAAGGCAAGTGTTAATGGATTTCCAGTAACAGGAAGAATGCTAATTGCAGATCCTTATTCCATTGAAAATATCTTAATTCTTCATTTCTTGATAAATAAGGAAAACATACTTGACATTGCAAAAACAATCGATCCTGGAGAAAAATTCATGCAATTTAGTTTATCGCCCGATACTGGAATTTCTGCAGAAAAAAATTCCTTTGATGTTAAATTCGATACTGGAGCATTTGCAAGAGTTGAATATGAGAAAAAACTGAATTCCGAAAATAAGATTCCTTTTGTCATAACCTTCTTTGATAAAAATGGTCAGCTTTTAAAGTTTCTAAGATACGGTTATAGCATTACAGATTCAGCAGGAAAGAAAATTATAGAATCAGTTGGGACTGATACATACAACCCTGGTATTTTGTTAACAGAGGGGATAGACAAACCTGAATTTAGTTTACCATCTTCAGGAAAATACAAGATGTCTCTTGCAATATTTAGCCACGGTCAGGAAAATTTACAGACATATTCTGGAATTGCAAGCAATTACTTTGAAATTGGCACAGGTGGGGAAGTTTCTCCAAGTGTTACTATTCCCACATGGATAAAGAACAATGCAGGGTGGTGGGCTGAAGGAAGTATTTCAGATTCAGATTTT
>Ga0075301_1000096_pt1 | contig 14150 bp, 11 predicted proteins | sample Browns_TuleA_D1_FD_120053 | JGI IMG/M metagenome (GOLD analysis project Ga0075301, IMG submission 120053) | Natural and restored wetland microbial communities from the San Francisco Bay, California, USA, that impact long-term carbon... | ecosystem: Environmental > Terrestrial > Soil > Wetlands ... | reverse complement strand
TATTGCAAAAACCGTTGGAATAGATTCTTCAAACAAATCAGATGATGAATTGCGAGAATTAATTTCTGAAAAGATTGGAAAACAGAATCAAGATACAAATCCAAATAATAATTCTAAAGGTTCGAATTAACTTGATTCTTTGATTCTGTACATGTTTTTATCTAGTCTTTTTTTTGCAAATTTGTAGTACTCTTTTACAATTTCAAAACCCAAATACTGCCTGCCTTTCTTTTTACTTACAACTGCTACTTGTCCTGAACCTAAAAAGGGATCAAAAACAATATCCTTTTTTTGACTTGAATATTCTAAGATCTTCTCAATTAGTTCAGAGGGAAGTTTGGTGGGAGTTTTTTGATCTCCTGTCCAATATTCACGCTTTATTGACCATACATCTTCTTTATCTTGATAGTGTAAGCTTTTGCCTTCAGGAGTTTTTGAATTTTTTTTAAATCTTGTAAATGAATAAAATTTTCTCTTTTTTGGATTTTTACAGACATAAAGACAATGGTAATGGGATGTAACAAACTTCTTTGAAGTTACCACGCCAAATTGATATTTCCAAATTATGTGGTTAATTGTAGTAAATCCAGAGTCATCTAATGCCTGAAGAATGTCTTTTAAATTGTTCCATCCAGAAAAAACATACATGCTTCCTGAATCTTTTAAAATTCTAAAAGCTTCACTCATCCATTGAAATGAAAAATCATAATATTGTACAGCCTTTATTTCGTTGTAACCTGCAATAACCCTAGATGCAGTTCGATTATAGTTTTCTTTTTTTGCTTTAAAATCAATTGCAAATGGAGGATCAGTAATAATCAGATCGATTTTTTTATCAGGAATTAATGTCATTCCAGTGATACAGTTTATGTTGTAGATTTTGTTAAATTCAATTTTTTTCAATTTCATCTTTTGTATTTAATTTGTAGTTTAATAATGTCATGAACCTGTATTCAAAAATAAAATGATGGACTACAGCCCATCAAGATTTGATATCTTTTTTATTTTGTAGCTACTTGTAATCCAGCCTATTTTTAATACGATTAACTTGGGCCATCTCTTCTCTTAGATGCTTTTGCAAGAGTCGCTCATGTTGTTTCTTGTGAGCCCAATATGCATTTAAAACCGTCTGTCTGGTTTTTGCTCTCTTAAGAGCCGTATTGAATTGGCGGTGGATTTTTGCTACTTCGTTGGTATAGCTAGCCATGTAATCTTCGATCAAAATACTATAGATAACTTTTTCGTATAAATTGCTCCAAGATCAAACTGGCCACCCATATAACAGGGGAACCCTAGTACAGCTAAACCCCTTTGGCACTTGATCCACACTATTGATTGATACAAATAGTTCTCAAGCAATAAATCGGGATTCAGATTTAGCAATATAAGATGAAGTATGCCTGCCCCAAGTGTAAATCAGGACTAAGCATTCAAAAAACCTTCAACCATAAGATTTTGATTTCGTGTGAAAAGTGTAGCCTTGAGGATCTTTTTGAGTATACTAAAAACATCGATGAGGCATATCTTGATTTTTTGACAAAGTTTGATCGAGGTAAGATTCCAGATAAAAAACAATTGAGTTTAGGTTTGAAGGCTCAAGGAATTATCAGAGATGAAAAAGAAATCAAAGAGATGATCGGAGATAATTCTCTTGATAATTTAACAAGATCAGTTTTATATTCAAAAAAAGATTATATTTCAAAGTTCAAGATTTTAAAAAATCCCCTTCCAACTTTGGGGTCAAGAGTAGATGAATTAGGATTAGATGAGAAAATATCAGATTATTTAAAAGAAATTGATATCAAAAGATTTTACAAATTCCAAGAAGATGCAATTAGAGAAATTGCCTATGGTAGCAATGTAGTCATTGAAGCACCTACTGCATCAGGTAAAACCGAAGCCTTTCTTATTCCAATTTTGCAAAAAATTAAAGATAGAAAGGATAGTCAAGGTAAAATTTTAGCATTATTTGTATATCCTACTAAAGCTCTTGCAAGGGATCAATATCCAAAAATATTAGAATTTACTAAACGTGTTGGAATTACAGTTAGCGTTTTTGATGGAGACACTAACCAATCAGAACGGGTAGAAATTTTAGATAATCCTCCTCAACTAGTCATTACAAATTTTGATGTATTACACTACCATCTCTGGCATAGAACTCGATTTGCATCTTTGTTAAATTCAGTAAAATTTTTGATAACAGATGAAGTTCATGTGTATTCTGGTATTTTTGGTTCAAATGTACACTATATCATAAAGCGTCTCAAACGAATTTGTAATAAAATTCAATTTATCGCATCATCTGCTACACTTGAAAATGCTGTAGAATTTTGTGAAAGCCTATTTGACGAAAAAATGAAACTGATTCGCGGTTCAGGCAGAAAGGGTGAAACTGATTTTTTGATGCTTTTTCCTTCTCTTAGAACCCAGAGAGCACTAATGATAGATTTGATAAAAAAATTAACTAGCAATAAACACAAAACAATGGTTTTTAGTAATTCGCATAAAAATTCAGAACTAGTTGCAATGCAAGCAAGAAAACAAAAGGTGGACATCAAAGTTCACAGAGCAGGCTTGATGGCAAACTATCGAAAATCTGTTGAAAAATCCTTCAAAGATAACAATCTCATGGCAATATCTTGCACCCCAACCCTTGAACTTGGAATTGATGTCGGAAATGTTGATGGTGTAATATCTGCAACAATTCCAGTAAACAGACTTGTACAAAGAATTGGTCGTGCAGCTAGAAAGGGTCAACGAGGATATGCTTTTTTGACGCTTGGAAATGATCCAATTTCACAATATTACAAAAATCATCCTGATGATTATTTTGATGATATTGAACGAATCTATATTGATCCAAAAAATCCATTTGTTGAAGAGTTTCAAGTAATTGCAATGGCAAGTGACAAACCTATTGCTAAACATGAGTTAAGAGAACATGCAAGTGTGATTGAAAAGCATGTAACTGATGGCACTCTTGTTTTACAGGATAACCGATATGTCCCTAACTATGAAAAGGTAAAAACACTTCTCAACGAATATAGTATTAGGGGAATTGGTAAATCAATTGACATATTTTTCAATGATAGAAAGCTTGGGGATAGAATACTGCCCATTGCTTTAGAGGAGTTACACGAGTCAGCTATCTATTTTCTTGCAGGAACAAGATACAAGGTTAAAGAATTTGGGTATCCAGAAAAAAATTATGCTAAATTAGAAAGAATTTCACGAGATTACCCATATTATACAAAAGCATTAACTGAGGAATGGCCAACGATTGAAAAAATTTTTGAAAAAAGAAATGTATTTGGAATTGAGGTTGCTTTTTGCAAACTCCATATACAAAAAAGAGTTTATGGTTATGCAAATATTGAATTTGGACAGGAGGTTATTCAGGGCAAAAAGGTTTTGTTAGACAAACCATTAGATTATGACTTTATCACAAAGGGTATTGTTTTTCATGCTCCTCGACCAATTAAAGAGATTGAGAGTTCTGAAGATGAGGAATATGTCGAAGCTAGTGGATATCATGCAACTGAACATGTAGTAATTGAAGGAAGTAATATGATAACTGGGGGAGTTTCCCAAGATTTGGGTGGAATTTCCCTTGGTACCTCTGGTTTGATTTTCATTTATGATGGGGCCATAGGTGGTAATGGAGCAAGTAAGGCACTTTATGATAGATTTGAAAAAGCCTTGAAGCGTAGTATGCATATTGTTAAAGAATGCCCATGTAAAAATGAGGCTGGATGTCCCAGATGTACCTTTTCTTATCGCTGTGGTAATAATAATGAATTTTTACACAAAAAATCTTCGCTTGAAATTTTACAGAGAATTAATGATGGAGAACAAACGGTTTTAGAAGAGCCAAGGGAGGGAGATAGACCTCTTGTTTAATTTGATTAAAATATTCAATTTTCAATTTTTATTATTTTTTTTTGTTGTAGTAATTTTCTTTAGTAATTCTTACTTGTTTGCTTTTGCGCAAGAGTTTGAAAATTATAAAGTTGAGACTGTTGCTGATAATTTGGAGATTCCTTGGGGAATTGCATTTGCACCTGATGGAAGAATTTTTTTCACTGAAAGAGTTGGTAATTTAAGAGTGATTGAAAATGGCAAATTAAATCCAGGCCCTGTTGCCAATCTTGAAGTAGGATCTGTTGAAGGAGGGTTATTGGGACTAGCTCTAGATCCTAACTTTGAACATAATCATTTTCTTTATCTTTATTACACTTATTTTGAATTTCCATTGACTTACAACAAAGTAGTGAGGTTTACAGAAAAAGACAATACTCTCTTAGATGAATTTATTGTAGTTGACAAAATTCCTGGCGCAGCAATTCATGATGGGGGAAGATTAAAGTTTGGTCCTGATGAAAAATTATACATTACAACCGGTGATGCAGGAAACTCTAATGCTGCACAAGATCTAAATTCTTTATCAGGAAAAATTTTAAGAATTAATCCTGATGGAACCATACCACCTGATAATCCATTTGCTAACTCGATTGTATTTTCTTACGGGCATAGAAATCCACAGGGACTTGATTGGGATCCTGTAACTGGTAAATTGGTTGTTACAGAACATGGTCCAACTGGAGAACGAGGATTTGCACATGATGAAGTCAATGTTGTGGAAGCGGGAAAAAATTATGGATGGCCTAAAGTAATCGGTGGAGAACATGACCCTCAATTTGTTGACCCCATCCTACATACTGGAGAGGACACTTGGGCTCCATCTGGTGCTACCTTTTATGATTCTGACAATATACCTGAATGGACTAACAAGTATTTTGTAGCCACATTAAGAGGTAGCCATCTTAGAATGCTGGATTTGGATATTGAAGAAAACAAAGTTATCTCAAGTGAGGCTTTATTTTCAAACACCTATGGAAGATTACGAGATGCCAGCATGGGTCCTGATGGAAATCTCTACCTTTTGACAAGTAATAGGGATGGAAGAGGTTCGCCTATAGAAAACGATGATAGAATACTCAAAATCATACCAATTATTTCTGAAGTAAAAAAAGGCGGAGATAGTTCTTTGCCCCCATTAAAACAAGTACAGGTTGGAATTTTACCAGTAGATGTAGCTTGCAAGACTGGATTTGAGTTAATTTTAAAATCGTCTACAGGCAAACCTGCTTGTGTTTTTCCTCCTAGTGCCTCAAAATTAGTATCAGCAGGATGGGGAGTTTTCCCATAAACAAAATCTCAGTCCCTATGAATTATTAGTACCAGTTTACAACTCTAATTATGGCTAAAGTTGCACTTGTAACTGGCAGTTCAAGCGGTATTGGATTTGAAACGGCTCTTTCCTTGGCTAGAGATAATTATTTTACATATGCTTCAATGCGAAATACCGGAAAAGCAGGGAAGATTCAAGAAATTGCAAAAAAGGAGAATCTAAATTTAAAGGTAATAGAACTAAATGTAGACAAAGAAGATTCCATAAAATCTGCTGTAAAAAAAATTCAAGAAGAACAAAACAGAATTGATGTTTTAGTAAATAATGCAGGCTATGGCTTGTTTGGATGTATAGAAGACGTTTCCATGGATGAGCTTAAAGCACAGTTTCAGACAAATTTCTTTGGAATAGTTAGCTTAATTCAGGAGATTGCCCCAATTATGCGAAAACAAGGTTCTGGAATTATCGTAAATGTTAGTTCTGTAGCTGGCAGGATTGGTTTTCCTGGCACCCCGGCATACATTAGCTCCAAGTTTGCATTAGAAGGATTAAGCGAAAGTATGAGATACGAGTTATCCCCATTTGGGATTAAGACTATAATTATTGAACCTGGAGTTATCCAGACAAACTTTTTTTCATCTATGAAGGTAGCACATGGAAAACCCGATTCTCCTTACAAGGCGATTACTGAGAAGGTAATGAATGGGGTAAAAATGATGGCAGAAATGGGAACTCCGCCAGCAGAGGTGGCAAAAACCATTATGAAGGCAATAAAGAGCGATGAGCCTCTACCAAGATATGTTGTGGGTAGTGACGCATCCATGTTCTTGGAGGCAAAAAAGATGAAGACAGACCTTGAGTTTGAAAATTATATAAAAAAAGAGCTATTCAGTGAATAATCCTACGTTAAATTGATATACGCCCAAGTACGGTTTTTATCAAAGTCCGCAATTTATAGGAAAATGATGAAATAAAATGAAATGGAAAACTCTAGAACATAATGGAATCCTATTTCCTCCATCTTTTGAGTCGCAAGGAATCAAAATCAAGATCAAGGGTGAAAAAATAGATCTTGATTTGCTTCAAGAGGAGATGATATACCAGTGGGCTAAGAAAAAAGACACCCCATATGTTCAAGACAAGGTTTTTCAGAAAAATTTTATTTCAGATTTTGCAAAAACATTACCTTCTAAATTTAAACAAATTTCATATTCTGATATTGATTTTTCAGATGCCTACAAGATAGTCGACAAAGAAAAAGATGCAAGGGAAAGAATGACTAAAGAGGCAAAAAAATCACTAGCCTCCAAAAGGAAAAAACTTCGCGAGGAAATGAAGGAAAAATACGGCAAAGCGATAATGGATGGAAAAGAAGTCGAGGTTGCAAACTATATGGCCGAACCTCCTGGAATTTTTATTGGAAGAGGGGATCATCCAATTAGAGGCAGGTGGATACCAATGGTTACACCAAAGGATGTTACTTTGACTCTTGGAAAAGATGCCAAGGTGCCTCCAGGCAATTGGGGAAAAATTATCCATAATCAAGATTTTATGTGGCTTGCAAGTTGGATGGATGTTCTAACTCAAAAGCGCAAATATGTCTGGCTTGCAGATACTGCTGGCCTCAAACAAGAAAGAGACCAAGCAAAATACGATAAAGCAGTCAAACTTTCAAAAGAGATTGAAAAAATAAAAGAAAAAATGGTAAAGAATCTAAAAAGCAAAAAACCAAAAGATATGGAAATTGCAACTGCCTGCTATTTGATTTATCGAACTGCAATGAGAGTAGGAGACGAAAAGGATCCTGATGAGGCAGATACTGTTGGTGCTACAACACTTCGAACAGAACACATAAAGCTAACAAAGGATGCAATAGAGTTTGATTTTCTGGGAAAGGACAGTGTTAGATGGCAAGAAACCGTACCTGCTGTTGGAGATGACAAACAATTTTATGATAATCTAAAAGAGCTAACAAAAAATAAAAAACCAAAAGATGAGATTTTTCATGGAATCACTTCAAGGCATGTAAATGCCTTTTTTTCAAATATTGTTCCAGGTCTTACCGCCAAGGTCTTTAGAACGTATCTTGCTACAAATGTGGTAAAAGAATACTTGAAAAAGCATGATAATATCAAGTCAAAATCAGAAAATGAAAAACTCTATCATGCAAAGCTTGCAAATTTAGAAGCCGCAATGATGTGCAATCATAAAAGAACCATTCCTAAAACCTTTGAAGATGCATTACAAAAAAAGAAAGATATGCTAAAAAAATTAGAAGTAACCCAACCAAAGACTGAAAAACAAAAAGAAACGCTAAAGGAAAGAAAAGAAAAGATAAAGCTAGCAATTGACCTTGCTGGAAAAACTCGGGATTATAACTTGGGAACCTCACTTCGAAATTATATAGACCCTCGCGTTTTCAAAGCATGGACTGATGAAGTAAAGGCAGATTGGGAAAAACTATACACCGCTGCGCTGCAAAAAAAATTCCTTTGGGTAAAAAATGTAGATGCTGATTGGAAAAAGATTGCTCAATAGTTAAGATTTTAGAAATTAAAAAAAAGATTATGTACCTATCTTACTTTTGAACTCTATTATTTGTACTTCTTTTCCGTCAAAAGTGCCAGTTGAAATAGTTGGTTTGAAATTAGGTTCATCTTTTGGCAATATTTGATTGAGTGGAATGAAATCTGCATACACATACACAACTGTTGTAATAGACACTAGAAATATGGCAAAAAGCAGTATTGCAAATTTCATGTATTACATGAAACTGAATTGATATTAAAGCAAGGAGGAAATTTCTCAAAAGACATGTGACCGTTTAGGAAATTATCTAACTTTTGTAGAATCATTTAATTGAACAAAATAATACGCGTAATTTGTGCCGGGGTAGCTCAGCCTGGCCTAGAGTGCCAGTCCACATAAAGGGTAATACTCATAATCTGGAGGTCGTGGGTTCGAAACCCACCCCCGGCATTACACAATTAGTTGAAGAGAGCGCCCACAGGTACAGTAAAGGCAGGGTTTGCCATGTTATGGATTACAATATGCATACTTTTGGCCAAATAATTTTGAGAACTGTTTTTTGATTTTCAGAACCTAAAGATCGTAGTTTACCAGATCTGAGAGTTTTTTGGAAGTTTCTGGTTCATAGTAAAAATATTTGGCAATTTTTTAATTAAAAGAGCAAATCCTTGGTTTAAAACTGGATATTTTAATTATTGACTAATATTCATAAACTATGATGGAATTAGATTAGACTAAAAAAGTTAGCCTAGGCTAAATTTTAAATAGACGTTTTTTCTAATATTAGTAAAGATTGAAAAGATCACAGTCAATGATGATTATTTTGGTAGTTGCATCCATGATTTCAGTAGTTTATTTTAGTTTCCCTACAACCATCGATGCTGAGCTAAAAGAAAAAATTTTACCGACACATTCTGGAGCCTTAATAAAAACTACCGGAGAAATTCTTGATCCAATTTATAGTATATCTACCACTGAATTTGATCCAGAAAAATATTTACGCGAATTCAATTATGGACATGTTTCCAAATTAGCAGACGGTAGGACATTAAGAGAATATACCATAATTGCGAATGACGATAAAGTCATGGAAATTTCTCCGGGAGTTTTTTACAATGTTTGGACATTTAATGACACAGTTCCAGGCCCCACCATTAGAGCAACAGAAGGAGATCTAGTCAGAATAAAATTCATCAATAATGGTACCAGACAACACTCTATGCACTTTCATGGGATTCATCCTGCTGAAATGGATGGAGTGTTTGAAATAGTAGGACCTGGAGGTGGACAATTTATTTATGAATTTGAAGCTGGGCCAGTAGGAGTTCATCCATATCATTGTCATGTAATGCCACTTGAAGAACATATTGGACATGGCTTGTATGGAGTTTTCATTGTAGATCCAAAAATTCCAAGACCGCAAGCTGATGAAATGGTTATGGTGTTAAATGGTTTTGATACAGATTTTGATACAGAAAACAATTTCTATGCTGCAAACACCATTCCGTTTTATTATCAACATCATCCAATTCAGATCAATACGGATGAGCTGATCAGAATTTATGTAGTGAATATGGTGGAATTTGATCCAATAAACAATTTTCATTTGCATGGAAATCTATATCATTATTATCCAACAGGAACTGATACAGTTCCTTCGACATACACTGATATGATTACCTTGTCTCAAACAGAGAGGGGCATAATGGAATTCCAGTACAAATATCCGGGAAAATATATTTTTCATGCTCACAAGGTAGAATTCTCTGAAAAGGGGTGGGTTGGGACATTCGTAGTAAAAGAAAACCCAAAGAATATCCCTAAGGAGTAGAAAATGGAACTTGATAAATTCTCAAAGGGTAAGTTAATAGCTAGTGGAACAATCCCATTTGCTTTTGTGATAATCTTGATTTTGTATCTTTCTGGCTCTAGCGGAGATTTACTTGATGTTGGTGTTTCTTTACCTGAGGTTTCAATTGAGAAGATAGATTTTGTTGAGGGTGAGATTCAGGCTACAATTAGGAATACAGGTCATATTCCAGTTGAAATTGCCATGGCAGATGTCAATGATAGAATTCAACCTGCAGCAATAGAGCCTGATAGATTCCTAAAACGATTTGAAACTGCACTAGTAAGAATTCCATTTGAATGGAATGAAGCTGAACCCTATACAGTGGGTATAACTACTGATGATGGTACTCGATTTGAAAAAGAAATTAAAGCTGCAACGTTAACCTTGAAACCAAGTAGTGATCTAGTTGCTTATTTTGCTCTAATTGGAACATATGTTGGAATAATTCCTGTAATGATTGGACTACTTTGGTTACCATTTATCAAACGAATTAGTCCAGTAAAATACAATTTCTTTTTGGCAATAACCGTTGGTCTTCTGTTATTTTTAGGAATTGATGCAATAGAAGAAGCCTTTGAGGTTTCTGATAAGTTTCTATCAGCTAGCTTCAATGGGGGCCTTTTAGTGATTACCGTTGTCATCTTGTCCTTTCTTGGGTTATACTATTCTGGAAATAAGCTTGTAAACAAAGCTAATTCTTCGCAATACTCAAAACCTGTTGCGTTGGGCTTGATGATTGCAATTGGAATAGGATTACACAATTTTGGTGAAGGCTTGGCCATTGGGGCTGCAGTAGCACTTGGAGAGGTGGCGTTTAGCACCTTTTTGTTAGTGGGGTTTGCATTACATAACACTTCTGAAGGATTTGCAATTGCCGCTCCAATGGCAAAAGGCAAATCAATGATTGGCAAGCTATTTTCATTAGGAATGATTGCAGGAACTCCAGCTATTTTTGGAGCTTGGATTGGTGGATTTGTTTATTCTCCATTTACATCCATCTTATTTCTTTCAATTGGAGCAGGAGCAATTTTTCAGGTGGTAGTGGCTATTTTACAATGGATTCGTACCGAAGATAATAAACTATTTTCAAGTGCATCAGTTGTAATTGGAATTGCTGTTGGAATGCTTATCATGTATACTACAAGCATTCTTGTTTAATTCATTTGTAACTTGGTACAGGTAATTCTAGAAAGATTATGAAAAGAAAAAAACCAGCATATTTTCAAAACAATAAAAACTTCTATTTTTGATTTCTACAATATGACCAAATATTAGGCTAGAATGAACTTATGGAGGTAACAGATAGGCATGATTTTTTGAGAAAAAAAGTGTTGTAAAATCACACACACAAGAGATAATCTATGAAATTAACATAATGATTAACACTATGGTCTATAGTAATTCTATTTATGAAATAGGGTATACTAAATTTTTAATAATTATTTTGGGTGTAATAATCACTATACAATTTCCTTTGGCACTTGCGGGGATAAATACAGTAGACCAAGACGGAGATGGATATTACTTTGATCCACCTTCAGGAATGCCATCAGATCCAGATGATCATGATCCCTGTGTACCTGATGAAAATACAGAGGCTTGTTTACTATCTCAAGATCCTATAGGAGCTATCGATGATGTAATGGATGAAGTTAATGATCTAATACTCTCAGGTGATTTTGACATCAACAGTTCACAAGCTAAGACACTTTTGGCTAAACTTGCCAAGGCTGCAAGCTATATTGAATCAGGTAAAATCAATGTAGCAATTAACCAGCTAAATTCCTTTAACAATCAAATTAGTGCGCATATTAATTCGGGAGATATATTGCCAGAAAATGGACAACCAGTAATTTCCCAAGTAAATACTATAATCCACAATCTAGAATTATTATAGTATAATTAATTTTGGTTAAATTAGAATTTAATAGAATACTTTAAGAGGTTGGCAAAATGAATTGTTTTGAAGATTTTGACAAACAAAACACAGATGCTTTTAATTGCGTTTGGATTTCTTGCAATCACACTTGTATATTTTGGGCAAGATTCATTTGCTCAAAGCCTAGAACCTAGTATTCAATCAAATCTTGATTCAGAGTTTTTACTTCAAATCAATCAAAGCGCAGAAATAAAATCTGAAGATATTACTGTTACATTTTTGAATGTTACATCCGAATCCCGATGTCCATCTGATGTGACCTGTATATGGCAGGGCCAGGCAGGAATTGAAATTAACGTACAAAAAGGTGATGAGGATTCTGTTGTGAATTTATCAATTGGTGGAGATTCAAACCCAGAAGAATCTATTTTTGATATGTATTTGATTCAGCTAGTAGACCTTAGTCCATATCCCATTAGCACAAAAAACATCCAGCCTGAAGAGTATACTGCAACAATAAAGATTTCAAAATATGAGGAACTTCAAAATGGGGAATCAGTTCTTCCACCACTAAAGCAGGCAAAACTTGGAATTGAGATTTCGTGCAAACCAGAACTTGTATTGATAACAAAATATGATGGCTCTCCAGCATGTGTAAAGCCACAGACCAGGGAGAAACTTATCCTGCGTGGATGGGCTTTAGAAGAAACAAATCAAAATGAACCTGCAACAATTACACAGGAAAATAATAACCAAACAATTGAGTTAAACGTAGGCGATACATTCTTGCTAAAACTTGGAGAAGAGCACATTTGGAATGTAGAAATTGATAATGATAATGTGGTAAGTAGAGTAAAAAACATTGCAGTAATACGAGGGGCTCAGGGAGTCTATGAGGCTAAAATGCCTGGCACTGCCACATTATCTGCTGCAGGGGATCTTCCATGCAGGGAAGAAGTGCCACCATGTGCTGCACCTACAATTTTGTTTAAAATTCAGATCAAAGTATCATAATTCAATTTTTTAGATAATTGTGCAATTCCTTGTTATTGAAAAACTGGCCAGTGTGGAATTTTTACTATAAATAGGTGCAAAAAATTATTCCGTGGTGATTTATTATCACCTCATCAAAGGTTCCTTAGAGAACAATTTGAGAATGAAATTTGCATTAATTATGGTATCATGTCTAATTGGGGTATCTAGTGCTTATGGTGATATTCAGGTTAACATTGAACAATCACCAGGTCAGACTACTCCTCCGGTTACAGTCACAGATGACAGCAGTAATGTGTTATTTCAAATCCTAAGTGATGGCCAGGCAATTATTAACCAATTCATACAATTTTCTGGCTCTGGTCTTACTGCACTTAGAACATATGTTTTTCCAGACTCTGATGGGACTGTTGTTTTAGAAGATGTTTCACAGACACTAACCCAAAAAACCATTGATGCAGACTCTAATACTATATCAAATATTGATGATGATGAAATTAAAACCAATGCAGGAATTGATGTTACAAAATTAAGTTCTGGAATAGTTGATAACACAGAATTTGATAGTTTGGATGGAGTTACATCAGATATTCAAACTCAGCTTGACTCTAAAATTGTTCCATCGATAGTAAGACTTGGTAGCGATGTTTCAACATCATCTACAACTTGTTGTGTGGATGTAACTGGATTATCGTTTAGCGTTTCTTCAGGTAAAGTATATCATTTTAAATTTCTAGTTATATGGAATACAACTACTACCAATAGAGGTATAGGTTTAACGCTCAATGGACCAGCAACAACATCTCTGACCTATGATGTAATTTATCCAGTTAATCCTAACGGAGGAGGCGGGGAAATTCAAGGAAAAAATTCCTATGATATAACAAATCCAACTGGTCAATCTCCTAATCTTACAAACAATCTTGGGATAATTGAAGGACTAATTCAACCATCAGCAGATGGAACTTTGATCGTAAGAATGGAGATGGGTGGTAATAATAGTCCTGGAGCTAATTTTATCACCATAAAGGAAAATAGTGTTGGATTTCTAACAGAGATTCCATAGTCAAAATATTATGAGGAATTTCTTTGAAAAAAACTGATTTTAAAATACAAAAAACTCATTTTGGAATTATTCTACTATTTTCATTTTCTCTTGTATCCTATGTTTTTGCAGACATTACCGTCGAAGGAATTACAGTTGATCTTGATAAGGTAACATGGAACTTTCTAAACCCCATCATTCTATCAAATATTTTCATTCAAAATAATGCAATGACACTCAAACTTGATGATGCATCTGAACAAAGAGAGTATAATTTTTTTAGATCTGGAACTTTGTCCCCATATGATATCAGCCTAGTTGGATTTACCTCTGAAAAAATTGATTTTACAGTTGATTCAGCTGTGACTGATGCAGTGCTTACCATTAGTGGAACAAAGATAGATGGCGTTACACTGAATGGTGCTGTATCAAGTTTTACCTATGATGGAGTAGCAAATACAATTAACGTAAATTCTGCTACGCTTGTTTCAATTTATTTTTCAAACGCACCACAAGCTCCCCATGGAGGAGGTAGTGGAGATAGAACAGCCCCTACATTTAACACATTTTCAGTTACTGGAGCAAAAACTCAGCAGGAAGATGGAACAATTGGTTTTGGTGGCATTCTTAGTCAGGAAATACAATTGACAAATAAAAT
>Ga0075301_1000092_pt1 | contig 14863 bp, 11 predicted proteins | sample Browns_TuleA_D1_FD_120053 | JGI IMG/M metagenome (GOLD analysis project Ga0075301, IMG submission 120053) | Natural and restored wetland microbial communities from the San Francisco Bay, California, USA, that impact long-term carbon... | ecosystem: Environmental > Terrestrial > Soil > Wetlands ... | reverse complement strand
GGCCGTGCCTACGGCCCACGCTTCCTGTTCTCCTGGCCCAACTCCCGCATCTCGGTGATGGGCGGCGAGCAGGCGGCGTCGGTGCTCGCCACCGTCAAGCGCGAAGGCCTCGAAGCCAAGGGCCAGAAATGGTCGAAGGCCGAGGAAGACGCGTTCAAGACCCCCATCCGCGAACGCTATGAAGAAGAAGGCAATCCCTATTTCGCCACCGCGCGGCTGTGGGACGACGGTATCATCGCCCCCGCCGACACGCGCCGCGTGCTGGCGCTGGCGCTCTCCGTCTGCCTCAACGCGCCGATTCCGGAAACCAAATTCGGCGTGTTTAGGATGTGAGAGCGGCTGGTTCGCGCTCGAGGTAAGAGCGCAGAGTACCAAGGCCTTCTTCCATATTCGCGCGGCCATAGCCAATCCGGAAACGGTCGTCGGGCGCGGGGTTGAGATCGGACCGGTAGACGCTCGCGGGCAGAAACAGAACGCCTGTCCGTTCGACAAGATCGGCGGCAAATTGCTCCACCCCCTCGCGCCCGCGATAGCGGGGATAGGCGACACAGCCGCCATCGGGGCGATACCAGTCGAAGAGCCCCTGGTAATCGCCGAAGAAACGGTCGAGCGCTTTGAGATTCCTGGCCATCAAGCCCTGAATGCGCGCCAGTATCTTGTCGCGGTTTTTCAACGCAATGATGGCCAGGCGTTCGCTCGGCGCCGAGTTGCAGATCGAAAGGTAGTGCTTCAGGCGCTCCATGCGGACCAAAAGATTGTGGTCGCGGCATGCAAGCCAGCCAATGCGCAGCCCCGGCAGGCCATACGCTTTCGACATCACGCCAAGCGAAAGGCCTCGCTCATAGACGTCGACGGCCTGAGGCAGTTGAGGCGCGCCCGTTACGCCGAGCGGCCGGTATACCTCATCGCTGAAGAGCCACAGGCCATGCTTGCGGCAGAGTTCAACCAGCGCATCGAAACGGTCGCGTTCCAGGATTTTCCCCGTGGGATTATGCGGAAAATTGATCGAGACAAGTTTCGTCTGCGGCCGGATCGCAGCCGCGACCTTACCGATATCGAGAGCCCATTGTTTGTCCGGATCGAGGGGAACACCCGTGACGTCGCAAATGCTGAGGGGAATGGTTTCCGCCGACTGGTAATTTGGGGTCACTACAATGGCATGGTCGCCCTTGTCCAGGAGCGCATGCATCGCGGTATAGATGCTTTCCTCAGCGCCGGCGAAGCAGAGAATGTTTGCCGCGCTCTGCCGTTCGTAAGTCGCGGCAATGGCTTCGCGCAGGCTCGGTGCGCCGAATGTCTCTGTATAACCGAGCCCGAGAGTCTCGAATGCGGCGCGATCCTCGGCGCTGGCAAGAGCCAGCAATTCTTTGACGGTCATGCTCTGCGCATCGGAAGCCGTCATATGGTAGCGGGCCTTGAACTCCCACTTCGAGAAATATGTTTCCAACCGGAAATCTGGCAGCACTGGCATTTGCGCGCGTCCTTGGTCAATCTCTAGGCGTGGGATAGCAAGATACCTTGGGCGACCGAATTCCCTGTCTCGGCCCCATCTACTTTTCGTCTATTGTTGTGACCGGAATTCTCACATGCTGGCGAGCCGGGGGAGGAAGCAACGCCATGGTCAAGCCAGCTGGCGCGGCCAAGGTCAGCCTTCTCGGCACACGAACAGCAGACCAGCCTCCAGCTCGTTTGATAAAATCCCCGACCTTGCAATGGCTTAGGGATAGAGCAGCGCTGCCACGCTAGCGCTCTCGCCCCGCGTGTGGCTCAATGCGCGCCAGCCGGAGACCCGGGTCTCGGGATATTCCGGACGCAATGTTGGGTTTGTGGAAGCGCGACGCGATGTATGCGTTGTCAACCACAGGTACCCGTGTGGGAGGGTTACGAGATGCAGGACTTCAACGCTTACTTCAGCCAGGTCGTGGACTTCTTTAACACCGGCCTTCATCAGGGCTTTGCCAACGTGAATGCGGCCCTTGGCTTGATCATTGCTTTCCTGGCGGTGATCAGCGTGTCGCGCTGGAAACAGGTCTGGGTGATAGCCTTGTTCGCGACGCTTGCTCATCTGATCGCCAAGGTCATGATTCCTGTTCTGGCAAATCAGACGTCGTTCCAATTGCCGCCCGATCTGCTGCAAATGTCATACTGGCGCATGGCGGCGGCGCTGTATCTCGGTTACGTCGTCGTGATCTCCGTGTTCTTCCTGATCAAGAAGACGATGCTGAAGGGTGGGCTCAAGCCTGCTCACTGACGGGGTGCAAGCGGAGCTGGAACGTCCCCGCTGAGGCGGAGGCGGTTTGTTCAGAGGAATGATGGCGGCGCCGGGACGAATGACCCGGCCCGCTCTTCCCGCGCGGCTGGGGCCCGCGTAATTTACCGTTCCAAAGGCCCCATATGAGCGAATTCAGACCGATCGAAGAACAGGTCCTGCTCGACACCACGCGCGAGGGCGTGGCGGTGGTGACTCTTAATCGGCCCGAGGTGCACAACGCCTTCAACGCCGAGGTAATCGAGCGGCTGGGCGATATTTTCGCCGACCTCGCCAAGCAGGAAGGCGTGCGCGTGGTCCTCATCGAGGGCGCGGGGAAGAGTTTCTCGTCCGGGGCCGATATCGAATGGATGCGGGCAGCGGCCGATTACACAGAGAAAGAGAATTATTCCGACGCCGCCGAGATGGCCGAGATGTTCCACCGCTTGCGCGCGCTGCCGCAACCGAGCATCGCCATGGTGCAGGGGGCGGCCTTGGGCGGTGGCGTGGGCTTGGTCGCGGCTGCTGACATCGCCATCGCCACGTTGGACGCGCAATTCGGCCTGACGGAAGTGCGGCTGGGCCTCGTGCCAGCGGTGATTTCGCCTTATGTGATCGAGGCGATCGGTAGCCGCGCGGCGCGGCGCTATTTCCTTACGGGCGAACGGTTCAACGGCGAACGTGCTCTCGAACTCGGCCTTGTGCACCAGCTCGTGCCAGACAAGCAGGGCCTGTCGCAGTCGTGCGAAAAGTTCGTGGACGAAATCCTGCAGTGCTCGCCCGACGCCATTGCGCGCGCCAAGCGGCTGATCGATGCCGCACGGCACGGATTTCCCGATCACGACATGCGCGTGGCAACCGCGCGGTTTATCGCTGAAGCCCGCACGAGCGAAGAGGGCAAGGAGGGCATCGCTGCCTTCCTCGCCAAGCGCAAGCCGAAATGGGTGGGCTGAATTGGTGGAGCAGATTATGAACTTCAAATTTATTATTGCTTTGGCAACCACATGTCTCCTGATCGGCCATGAGGCCCTCGCTACAGAGCAGTCAGACCCCAATCAGAAAGAGCCTATTCCTCAAAGCATATGGCAGCCGAACGCTGATGGCGGAGCACTGCATGTGCAATCAGGCCTATCGTGCCCGCCGACGGTGAAAACTTATCGGCTCCAGAGCCACGCGGTCCATGACCGCTTCGGCTTCGATGTGAGTTGCAATTATTGGAATCAGGCCGGAGATGCCGTCACAATCTATTTATGGAGACGCACTGGGGAGACACTGGATGCCGATTTAAAACGTTCGCGAAATGAGCTCGAGACAGCTCATCCGGACTCCGATCTGATACCCAATAGCCCAAGCATGCCGATATTGGCCCGCGTGCCTTGGCTCGAGGCACACTACGTGCAGAAGGACCTCATGTACGACAGTGGGATCTGGATGACGGATCTCGCCGGTTGGACGCTGTTTTTCCGTGCGACGTATCCGACCACACGCAAATCGGAAGCCATTGCCGCAATGGCAGTACTGGCTGAAAGCGTCGTCAGTGAAGTTCTTCCGCACCTTACCAACTGTGCCATTGCGCCAGAGCCTGGAGGGAACGGCAAAGAGATCACAGACGTCACCTTGCTGATGGCAACGGTTCTAACAAGTGCTGGGCTTGCGAATATCGGAAAGATGCAGACCGAAACCCCACTATGGTGCGCTACCACTGGCTCAGAGATCGACGGGGTTCCAATACTGATTTGGCAAAATGCGGCCTCAAGTGCAGCGTCGCCATTGCTCGCGACCGTAACATCTCTTGAAAAATCTCCTTCCTTCGAATTGACAAGCAACCCACTCGTAACCGCTGTCGTTGGCGGAGCGCATAAGGAATTCAAGGGCCCAATCTATATGCTGACTGTTGTCGGCGAAAAGGACGTTCGCTTATATGCGGTGTTCGATGGTAGGCCGAGCTACCAAGAACTTGGGCAAATCGTGGCTAATGTTCTGCTTGGTAAGAAGAACCCCTTCGCGTCGTACGATGCAGGAGGGAAGCACGTCACAATCAACACTGGGACCTCGAAGTGACGCCTGACTTCCCAAGGCGGTTGTAAGCTTGTTTAAATCCGTCCTCATCGCCAATCGAGGTGAGATCGCCGTGCGCGTCATGCGCACGGCCAAGCGCATGGGCCTGCGCACGATTGCCGTTTATTCCGACGCCGATGCGAACGCGATGCATGTGGCACTAGCCGATCAGGCCGTGCGCATCGGGCCCGCACCCGCGCGCGAGTCCTATCTCGATATCGTCGCCATCCTCGCCGCCGCGCGCGAAGCACGCGCCGAGGCCATTCATCCGGGCTACGGGTTCCTCTCCGAGAACGCCGAGTTCGCCGAAGCCTGCGCCAAAGCGAAGATTGTCTTTGTCGGCCCGCCGGCGTCCGCCATCCGCGCCATGGGCCTCAAGGACCGCGCCAAGGCGCTGATGGAAAAAGCGGGCGTGCCGGTGGTGCCCGGTTATTACGGCGACGACCAATCGCCCGCCTCGCTTGCAAAAGAGGCGAAACGCGTCGGCTATCCCGTACTGATCAAGGCGGTGGCGGGTGGCGGCGGCAAGGGCATGCGTCGCGTCGATGCCGCGCCCGCATTTGCCGATGCGCTGGCCGGCGCCAAGCGCGAGGCCAAGGCGGCCTTCGGCAACGATTCCGTGCTGATCGAGAAATACATTTCCACGCCGCGCCACATCGAGATGCAGGTATTCGCCGACGCGCACGGCAATGTGGTGCATCTGTTCGAGCGCGATTGCTCGCTCCAGCGCCGCCATCAGAAGGTGATCGAGGAGGCCCCCGCGCCCGCCATGCCTGCCGCCATGCGCGAGGCGATGGGAAAGGCTGCGGTCGCGGCGGCGCGCGCGGCGGGTTATCGCGGCGCTGGTACGGTCGAATTCATCGCCGATGCGAGCGCGGGCCTCAAGGCCGACCGCTTCTGGTTCATGGAAATGAACACGCGCCTCCAGGTCGAGCATCCGGTCACCGAACTGATCATGGGCACCGATCTGGTCGAATGGCAGTTGCGCGTGGCGGCCGGCGAGAAACTGCCCAAGACGCAAAGCGAGCTTGCCATCAACGGCCACGCCATCGAGGCGCGGCTTTATGCCGAAGATCCGCAAAAGGGTTTTCTGCCGTCCATCGGCAAATTGGAGCGCCTGCGCCTGCCCAAGGACGACGCGCATATCCGCGTGGACACCGGCGTGCGCGAGGGCGACGAGGTGACGACCTTCTACGACCCCATGATCGCAAAAGTGATCGCGCATGACAAAACCCGCGAAGGCGCGGCGAGACGTCTGGCGGATGCGCTTGCGACCGTCGAAGTCGCCGGGCCGTACACCAATGCTGCATTTCTTGTGGCTGCGTTGCGCCACAAGGAGTTCCTGGCAGGCAAAATCGACACCGGCTTCATCGAGCGCCACAAAAAGGAGCTTGTGCCGGAAGCCGGCGCGCCGCCGCCGGACATCGTGGCGCAGGCAGCGCATTTCCTGTTGCAAGAACGTGCAAACGCTGTTCCGCCGGAAGAATACGATCCGTGGAACACGCGCGATGGTTTCCGTCTGGCGTCAGCCGCGCACGAAGTGATGGAGTTTGAATCGCACGGCGCTACGATTATGGCCACCATCACCTATCGCCCCGGGGGCCATCCAAAAATCGAAACTAGTGGCAAGGTGTTCGAGGGCGACGCGCTCACCGCCAGTGCCATCCGCACCGCGCGCGGGATTGCTGTCATGCGTGGCGGCCACACTTATAATCTCGCCGAACGAGACGTGCTCGCCCATGCCGAGGAACATGAGGGCGAGTCCGATGCGGTGCGCGCTCCGATGCCCGGCAAGGTGATCCAACTGCTGGTGAAAAAAGGCGATTCCGTGAAACGCGGTCACGCGATTGCAGTGCTCGAGGCCATGAAAATGGAGCACACGCTGGCCGCGCCAGCCGATGTGACGATTGAATCCGTTTCTGTGGGGCAAGGCGATCAGGTTGTTGAGGGCGCCGTCATCGCCAAGTTAAAACCGAGAGCATGACGCTGCATCTGATCAAGCTCTGCGTTGGCGCGGAAAGCGTCAAGGATCAGGCCGACTGGATAAGAAACAGACTGTCTGAGCTTAAGCGCAAAGGTAAGCCGCAGGAGCACGTGCACATCACCCGAATGTGGCCCAAGCGCGAAGACGAATTGCTGAAGGGCGGTTCGCTCTACTGGGTGATCAAGGGCCAGATCGCCGTGCGCCAGCGTCTGCTGGAATTGCGCGAGGTGATCAAGAACGGCGCGCCGCATTGCGCGCTGGTGCTCGATCCCAAGCTCATCGCCACCGAGCGCCGCTTCCATCGTCCGTTCCAGGGCTGGCGCTATTTCGACGGCAAGGATGCGCCGCGCGATCTCACGCGGGCGCGAGGCGCCGCCATGCCGGAAGAACTGCAGGTAGAGTTGGTGGAGCTGGGGTTATTGTAACACTGCTTGTCATCCCCGGCGAGCGCGGCCGTCGGCCGCGCGAGGGAAGGGGACCCAGGTGGGTCGATTACCTCTAATCCATCCACCTGGGTTCCCTTCCCCTCGCATTGCTGCGCAATGCTCGGCCGGGAATGACAAGTCTGGTTAGACCGCCATGTTATCGATTAGCCGCGTTTCGCCGACGTAAGCCGCGGCGAGGATGCGCGCAGGGCGCTCGACGCCACGGATCGCCTCCAGAGACTCCGCATCGCGCACGGCGACATAATCCACGCGCTTGAATCCGGCGTCGAGCAGCGCGCTTGCGCCTTCGGCTTCTGCCTCGGCAATAGCCCGGCCCGATTTCACCCGCGCTGCCACGTCTTTCAGCACCTTGTTCAGTTGTGCGGCCACGCCGCGGTCGTCATTCTTCAGATAAATATTGCGCGACGACAGGGCCAAACCGTCCGCCTCACGCACTGTCGGCACACCCACAATCTCGATCTTCATACCCTGATCGCGCACCAGCTGCTTCACCACCAATAACTGCTGGTAGTCCTTCTCGCCGAACACGGCGATGTCGGGCGCGCATTGCTGGAACAGCCGCGCCACCACGGTGGCGACGCCCATGAAATGGCCGAAGCGGAAATCGCTCTCCAGCCCGGCGCTCGGCCCGCCGACTGAGACCTTGGCAATCACGCCGTCGGGATACATCTCGCGCAGCTCGGGCGCATAGATAAGGTCGGCGGCGTTGCCGAGCTTGGCCCTATCGCCCTCCATGTCCTGCGGATAACGGTTGAAATCTTCGTGCGGCCCGAACTGCGTCGGGTTTACGAAAATGCTGACCACGACGCGGGGGCAGAGCTCCCGCGCGCGCGTCACCAGCGCCAGATGGCCCTCGTGCAGCGCCCCCATGGTGGGCACCAGCGCCACGCGCTCGCCCGCACCCCGCCACGCCGCCACTTGCGCCTTGAGTTCGGCGGCCCTCGTCACTATGGGAATAGCCATGGCCGGAGATTAGCGCCGGCTCTCGCGCCCGCGCTAGGATTGCTTCATGGCCCCCGACAAATTTCGCCAAGCCATCGCCGACGCCTATCTCGCGGACGAAAACGCCCTGGTCGAAAGCCTGATCGCCAAAGCGAAAATGACGCCGGCCGAGGCCAAGGCGACGGATGCGCTTGCACGCGACCTCGTGACGCGGCTGCGCGCGGGCCACAAGAACCGCACGGGGGTGGACGCCTTCATGCAGGAATACGCGCTCTCGAGCGAAGAGGGCGTTGTGCTGATGTGCCTGGCCGAGGCGTTGCTGCGCGTGCCCGATGCCGAGACCGCCGACAAGCTGATCGCCGACAAGATCGGCGGCGCGCAATGGAAAAAGCATCTGGGAAATTCGCAGTCGCTGTTCGTCAATGCCTCCACCTGGGCGCTGATGCTGACCGGCAACATCGTGCGGCTCGACGAAACCCCGAAATGGGATTTCGAGAATATCTGGCGCAAATTGGTATCGCGCTCGGGCGAGCCGGTGATCCGCCAGGCCGTCACCTATGCCATGCGCATTCTCGGGCGCCAGTTCGTGCTGGGCCGCACCATCGATGAAGCGCTGAAGGAAGCGCGGCCGTTAGTGCAAAAGGGCTATCGCTTCTCGTTCGATATGTTGGGTGAAGCCGCTTACACCAAGGCCGACGCCGCGCGGTATTACGAGTCCTATCGTAACGCGCTTGGCGCGATCGCGCGCGAGTGGCCGGACAATCGCAAACCGGTGATCGAGCGCAACAGCATCTCGGTCAAGCTGACGGCGCTTCACCCGCGTTACGAATACATCAAGCGCGAGCGCGTATTCGCCGAGCTGCTGCCGCAACTGGTCAAGCTCGCGTCGGACGCACGCAGCGCCAATATCGGATTTACCGTCGATGCCGAGGAGGCCGAGCGCCACGATCTGATGCTCGATGTCTTCCAAGCGCTGGGCGAGGCCGCGCCGCTGAAAGGCTGGGACGGGCTTGGCCTTGCCGTGCAGGGCTATTCCAAACGCGCACTGCCAACGATTGCTTGGCTGGGCGAGCTTGCACGCGCGCAGAACCGCCGCATTCCTGTGCGCTTGGTAAAGGGCGCCTACTGGGACAGCGAAGTGAAGCGCGGGCAGGAGCTCGGCATTCCCGACTATCCCGTCTTCACGCGCAAGGTGAACACCGATACTTGCTATCTCGCCTGCGCCCGCGCGCTATTCGCATCGGCCGGCATCTACCCGCAATTCGCCACCCACAACGCGCATACGCTGTCGGCCATCCGTGCCTTTGGCGACGGGCGCGACGATTTCGAATACCAGCGCCTGCACGGCATGAGCGAGGCGTTGTACGAGCTTTACATGGACGTGGTGAAGCCGAGCCACGTCAACGCAGCCACGCGCATCTATGCGCCGGTCGGCACGCATGAAGACTTGCTGGCCTATCTGGTGCGCCGCTTGCTCGAGAACGGCGCCAACACCTCCTTCATCAATCGCCTGGCCGACGACAAATCGCCTATCGAGGAGATTATTGCCGATCCGGTGATGCGTGCGGCCCACAATATGCCGAAGCGCAACCCGCGCATCGTCAAGCCGGACGCCATGTTCCCCAATCGCAAGAATTCCTCGGGCTTCTTGTGGAGCGATCCCACCATGGCCGCGCCCACCATGGCCGCGATGCGTGCGGCTCTTGAACACCCGCAAACCGCCAAACCGATTGTCGATGGCTCAGAACGCCAGGGGCCCGCGCATCCCGTGTTCGATCCGTCCGACCGTAAGCGCAAGATTGGCGAGGTTGCCGACTGCACCGATGACGACGTGAAGGCTGCGCTCGAAAGCGCCGCGAAAGCCCAACACGAATGGGACGTATTGGGTGGCGACAAGCGTGGGGCAATTCTCGAACGCGCGGCCGATCTGTTCGAGCAGAACCGCAATCACCTGATGGCGATCGCCGTGCGCGAGGGCGGCAAGACGCTGCCCAATGCGCTTTCGGAAGTGCGCGAGGCGGTCGATCTTCTGCGCTATTATGCGCTTCAGGCGCGGATGAAATTCGAAGGCGCAATCCGCCTTCCCGGACCGACAGGCGAATCCAACGATCTGTCGCTGCATGGGCGCGGGCCATTCTTCTGCGTGGCGCCATGGAATTTCCCGCTCGCCATCTTCAGCGGCCAGGTGGCGGGCGCGCTCGCTTCAGGCAACACGGTGTTGGCCAAGCCCGCCGAGCGCACGCCGCTGATCGCCGCTGCAGCCGTGCGGCTCATGCATCAGGCAGGTGTGCCCGGCGAAGTGCTGCACCTGCTGCCGGGCCGCGGCTCCAAGATCGGCCGCATCGTGCTCTCGGATCCGCGTCTTGCCGGTATCGCTTTCACCGGTTCGACCGAAACGGCTGTCGTCATCAACCGCGCGTTGGCCGCGCGCGACGGGGCGTTGCCTGCGATCGTCGCAGAAACTGGCGGCATGAATGCCATGATCGTGGATTCCACCGCGCTGCCCGAACAGGTCGCGCGCGACGTCAATGCCTCGGCCTTCGACAGTGCAGGCCAGCGCTGCTCGTGCCTTCGCGTGCTGTTCTTGCAGGAAGACGTGGCCGACAAGATGCAGGAAATGCTGCTTGGCGCGATGGATGAACTCAGCCTGGGCGACCCCTTCGAGCTTTCCACCGATATCGGCCCTGTGATCGACGAAGGCGCGCGGACCACATTGCAGGAACATGCCGACAAGATGACGCGCGAGGCGAAGCTGCTGCGCAAGCTCACAATCGCGCCTGAATATAAGGACGGCGTGTTCTTCCCGCCGCATATCTTCGCTATCGACGCGATCAGCCGGCTCCAGCGCGAAGTGTTCGGCCCCGTGCTGCACATCGTGCGCTATTCGGCGGGCAAGCTGGACGCGGTTTGCGACGCGATCAATGCCACCGGCTACGGCCTCACGCTCGGCATTCATAGCCGCATCGAATCGACCGCCGATTTCATCGCCTCGCGGATGCGCATGGGCAATATCTATGTCAATCGCAACCAGATCGGCGCCGTGGTCGAGGCGCAGCCCTTCGGCGGCGAAGGCCTGTCGGGCACAGGCTTCAAGGCGGGCGGGCCGAACTATCTGCTCAAGTTCGCTTGCGAGCGCACTTACACTGTCAACACAGCCGCCGCCGGCGGCAATGCGGCGCTGATGACGCTCGGCGATCCGGGGACGTGATCTTGGCTCTTATGCCTAACACCGCCACCGTCCTCGAATCATCGATCACATGCCCGCACTGTGGACATGTTGAGCGAGAGACTATGCCAACCAATGCCTGCCAGTTCTTCTACGACTGCAAGGGCTGTGGTGCAGTTTTAAAACCCAAGGCGGGCGATTGCTGCGTATTTTGCTCATACGCCGATCACAAATGCCCGCCTATGCAGCAAGCGAGCGAGCAGTGTTGCTCTGAGCGGAACAGAAACCCAAACTAGGAGAGCCACTTGGTGCCAAGACGCTTTGGTTGGACCCCGAATCAGAGTGCATGATGCAATCGTTGGTGAGCGCCCGACTCGGGCGCAAGGGGAATTGCATGCCTCATTCTGTGATCGCGCCCGCGGCCAAATCGGCTCCGGCCAAGCAGGCCGTGCGCGGCGCCTATGTCATCGTCTTCGGCAATGAGAAGGGCGGCACCGGCAAGACCACAACGGCCATGCACGTGGCGGTGGCACTGCTGAAGCTCGGCAAGAAGGTGGCCGCACTCGACCTCGACAGCCGCCAGCGCACCATGGCGCGCTATTTCGAGAACCGCGCCGCCTTCATGGAGCGCACCAAGAACCCGCTCGCCATGCCGCAGTTAAAAGTGGTCCGTGCCGCGCGCGAACAGGACGAGATGGTGCAGTTTGGCGAGGCGCTTGCCGAGGCGCGCGTGGATGCGCAGTTCATCATTATCGACACGCCGGGCAGCGATACGCCGTTGTCACGGCTTGGGCATGCGGCCGCCGACACGCTGATCACGCCAATGAACGACAGTTTTCTCGATTTCGATCTGCTGGCGAAGCTGGACGCCGAGACGCTCGATGTCACGGGCCCCAGCCTCTATAGCGAGTTCGTCTGGGATTGCCGCAAGCGCCGCCTGATGTCGCGCCAGCCCGCGCTCGACTGGGTGGTGATGCGCAACCGCATTTCGGCGGTGGAAGCGCGCAACAAGCGCCGCATCACCACTGCGGTGGATAGCCTGTCCAAGCGCATCGGCTTCCGCGTGGCGCCGGGGTTCTCCGAGCGCGTGATCTTTCGCGAGCTGTTTCCGATGGGGCTAACGTTGTTCGATCTGCCCATCAAGGGCGTGGACGTGCCACTCACCATGTCGCACGTGGCGGCGCGCCAGGAGATCCGCGAGCTGCTCAATATGCTGCAACTGCCCGGCATGGAGCGCGCCACCGCCAAGCTGTGATCCCCACCTTGCCTCCCCCTTTCAGGGGGAGGAATGAGAAAAACCTGAGGGGGAATAAAAAGAACTCCCTCCCCTGAAAGGGGAGGGTTGGGGAGGGGTCAACGCATTCAATCCGCACAGACTATGCTCTAGAACATTCTCATGGGCGCGCTGATTGCCGGACTTGCCGTTCTTGTTCTGCTGATGTTTCTTGCGCAGGGTTTCGTCGCTGCCGATCCAAAGTCGCTTGCCAAGGCGGTGCGGCTCGCGGCCGGCGTTTTGCTTTCGCTGCTGGCCGCCGGCTTGGCACTGACGGGCCGCATCTTCTTCGCGCTGATCGCAGGCAGCATCGCGCTGGCTATCTTCACCGGGGGGCCGATGCCGTGGGAGCGCTTGCGCGCGCGAGCTGCTGCGGGGGCCGGCGGCGCGCCTCCGCGCGGGGCCTCGACGATGTCGCGCGCGGAAGCCTTGAGTGTTCTCGGTCTCACCGAAGGCGCCACGCCGCAAGAAATCCGCGTCGCGCATCGCCGCCTGATCCAGCAGACGCATCCCGACAAGGGCGGCTCGAGTTACCTCGCCGCCAAGATCAACCAGGCAAAAGACGTGCTGTTGGGGGAGTAATCCACCGTGTCATCCCCGGCGAGCGCGAACGCCCGTTCGCGCGAGGGAAGGGGACCCAGGTGGTTAGATCACGACAATCCTATCCACCTGGGTTCCCTTCCCCTCGCGATGCTGGAGCATCGCTCGGCCGGGAATGACAGTGGCGGCTAATTGCTGACGATGACGGCGAAGCAGGTTTGGCCGCGCTCGGTCATGCGGCGGCAGACTTCGCGCGCCTCGTTTTCGGCAAAGGGGCCGAAACGCGCGCGATACATCTTATGGCCGTCGACGGAGTCGAACGGAAACACCGTGCGCTTGGCGCGGCCGAGAATGTCCATCGAGCGTTCGGCATAAAGCGCCAGCTGCGTCTGCGCCGAAGTCTGATCGCCGAAGGCGCCGATCTGCACCACCCAGCGCTTGAGGCCGGCCGTATCCACGGGCTTACGCGAGGTCTGCGTGGGCACGCCGGAATCGCCAATATCGCCCTCTTCGATGACGGGCGCGCGCGGCCGCGGCGGCGCGGCGCTGTCGGGCTTCGGCGTGGCAATCGGCACCAGCGAGGCCACGATCATCGGGGCCGCCTCGGCCGGAGCACTGCGCTGCGGCTTGGGTGTGGGCTCGATGGAGACGGATTTCTGCGGCAGGATAGGCTTGGACGTCGGTGTTGGTGGTGTGAAGGCCAGTACGCGTTGCGACGCCGGCAGCGGCGCTTGTGACAGCGGCAAGGACGCGATCATCACGCCTTGCGCCTGCTTGGGCAATTCGATCGGCGCGCTGTTGCTGGCGATGGCATTGCCGGACGGATTGTTGCCGATGATTGGCGAGGTGGCGTTGGGTGTAACCGATGGCGTGGCATGCGCCGTCATCACTTCGGCCGCATCTTCGTCTTCGGTATCGGGCAGCGGGGTCTCGTCCGCGTCGAACCCATTTGAGTGCAGATTGAGCGCCTTGGTTTGATCGAATTCTGACGACGCAATTGCCGTGCCGTTCGCGCGCACGCCGGGCGCTTGCCATGGGATGCTGGCGTGCGCGACGAGGGTGCGGTCCTGACGCGCGCGAACGATCGTATCGGCAAGCAACTCCATCATCGCGTTGTCGCGCGTGCGTGCTGTGCGGCCGCCCATCACGACGCCGATAAGGTGTTTGCCCTCGCGCACGATGGAACTGACGAGATTGAAGCCCGACGCATTGGTATAGCCAGTCTTGATGCCGTCCACGCCTTCGAAGCGATAGAGCAGATTGTCGTGCGTCTGATAGAGCCGGCCCTGGAAGGTGAAAGAGGGCGTAGCGAAGTAGTGGTAGTACTGCGGAAAATCGTAAGCGACGTGCCGTCCAAGCGTAGCGAGGTCGCGCGCGGTGGTCGTCTGGCCCGGATTGGGCAAGCCCGACGCATTGCGGAACGTCGTACTGCTCATGCCGAGCTGATGCGCCTTGCGGGTCATCATCTCGGCAAACGCGGCTTCCGTACCGCCGATCGCCTCGCCGATGGTGACAGCCACGTCGTTGGCCGAGCGCACGACCAGCGCCTTGATCGCCGTCTCGACGCTGATCGATTCACCGGGCACGAGCCCGAGCTTCGTCGGCTTCTGCACGCTCGCGTGCTCCGACGCCGTGATCATGCTGTCGAGCGTGAGCTTGCCCTGCTTCAGCTGCTCGAACAGCAGATAGAGCGTCATCATCTTGGTGAGCGACGCCGGATAACGCTGCGCGTTCGCATTGCGCGCGTAGAGAACCTTGCCGGTCGTTCCGTCGATCACGAGCGCTGCATCGCGCGGCGGCTGCGGTTTGGAAGGTCTGTGGTAACGCGTGGCGTGCGCGCGCGATTTGGCCTGATGGCCGTGACTGCGGCTGCGCGCGTCTGCGGGATTAGCCAAAGCTGTAATTAACAGCGCCAGGCAAGTAAAAAAGAATACCCGTGAGGCGGCGCTATGCCGACACATCAACTAAGCCCCCGTAACTGAACGCACCGGCGGTGGGCGAACCACACCAAATCGCCGTGCGCTCCGCAAGGAAAAACCTGCGGCTCATTATAAAAATCCTGCATTTACGCGCGGTTAAGCGACTCCAGGCCCGCAACCAGGGGGTGGATTCGCGGCAATTCGGGGGTCCGTTTTTGCCGGATTATGGCACTTTTGTGCAGCGCACCATTTTCGCTTGACAGACCCTCTGGCACGGGCCATACAGG
>Ga0075301_1000091_pt1 | contig 14939 bp, 13 predicted proteins | sample Browns_TuleA_D1_FD_120053 | JGI IMG/M metagenome (GOLD analysis project Ga0075301, IMG submission 120053) | Natural and restored wetland microbial communities from the San Francisco Bay, California, USA, that impact long-term carbon... | ecosystem: Environmental > Terrestrial > Soil > Wetlands ... | reverse complement strand
CGGTGCTGGCGCGCGCAGGCAACCTCGCCGCGATCCTGACCAATCTCGAACCCCGCGATGTGCTGTTCATCGATGAGATTCATCGCCTCAATCCAGTGGTGGAGGAAATCCTTTATCCCGCGCTCGAGGATTTCGAGCTCGATCTCATCATCGGCGAAGGCCCATCGGCGCGCTCGGTCAAAATCCAGCTGGCGCCCTTCACATTGATTGGCGCCACCACACGTTCGGGCTTGCTCACCACGCCCTTGCGCGAACGCTTCGGCATTCCGGTGCGGCTCAATTTCTATGAAACGGAAGAGTTGGTGCAGATCGTCGTGCGCGGAGCGCGCGTGCTGGGGCTTGCGCTCACGCCCGATGGCGCCCGCGAGATCGCCCAACGTTCGCGCGGCACACCGCGCATTGCCGGGCGCCTCTTGAAACGCGTACGCGATTTCGCCTTCGTCGCCGGCAAGGGCGAAGTGAACGCACGTGTTGCCGACGAAGCCTTGGGCAAGCTCGAAGTGGACAAGCGCGGCCTCGATGCTTTCGACCGGCGCTATCTGAAACTGATTGCCGAGGGCTTCGCGGGCGGGCCGGTGGGCGTGGAGACGATCGCCGCAGCCCTGGGCGAGCCGCGCGATGCCATCGAGGAAATCGTCGAGCCCTATCTCATCCAGCAAAGTTTCGTGCAGCGAAGCCCGCGCGGCCGCGTGCTGACGAGTGCGGCTTACGCGCATATCGGACTGCCGTCGCCGCAGCGCTTGCCCGACCAGCCGCCGCTTTTCGATGACGAAAACTGAGCGCCACTCGGCGTCGAGCGGCTGGTTCGACGGCCACATGCACATTCTTCCCGTCCGCGTCTATTACGAAGACACGGATTTTTCCGGCGTGGTCTACCACGCCAAATATCTGCACTTCCTCGAGCGAGGCCGCTCGGAATTCCTGCGCGCAGCGGACATTCGCCATCAGGGCATGCTGAAAACGGCTGAGCCGTTGGTCTGGGTCGTGCGCCGGATGGAGATCGAGTACCTCAAGCCCGCGCGCATCGATGACGAGATCGAGGTGCGTACCACGCCCAACGAACTTTCCGGTGCACGGTTGCGCGTGGGGCAGGGTGTGTGGCGCAAATCGGAGCAACTGGTGAAAGCCGACGTTGAAGCCTGTGTGATTACGTTTGACGGCAAGCCGCGTCGTATTCCTGATGACTTGCGCGCGAGGCTGGGAAACTTTCTCAAGACCTAGCGCATATCCGTCATCCTTCGCCTATAGTGTTGCCCTCGCATCTGACAGGGGCAATTCATGCGCAGATTTTCCTGTCTCTCGCCATTTGTCGTCATCGCGTTTCTGGGTGCGCTTCCTTCGCTGGCGAAGGAGCCGGTGCAACCGCAACAGGATTATTTGGCGCCGGGACAAGTCGATCTTCTGAAACTCCTTCCGCCGCCACCTGCGCCCGGCTCGGAGATCGTAAACCAAGACATGCGAGCCGTCCTTGACGCGCAACGGCATAGAGATACGGCTGTGGCAGCGCGTGCCAAAGCGGACGCGGAAATTTCGATCTTCCGCTTTGCCGATGTGTTAGGGCCGCAGTTCACGGGCGACAAACTGCCTAAACTCACGGCCTTCTTCGCCCGCGTCCGCCACTCGGAAGTGGGGCCGGTGACGCTGGTCAAGGATTATTGGCAGCGCCCGCGCCCCTTTGTCGGCAACGCGAAAATTCATCCGCTGCCCGAGGCCAGGGAGGGCGTACTGAACGATGACAAGCACACCTACAGCTATTCTTTTCCCAGCGGCCACGCGACCTTCGGCGCCACCTGCGCCATTATTCTGGCGAACATGGTGCCGGAAAAACGCGCCGAGCTTTTCGCGCGCGGCTGGCAGTACGGCACCAACCGCATGATGGCGGGCGTCCATTTTCCAACCGATATCGAGGCAGGACGCATTGATGCGGCCGTGTTGGTTTACGCCATGATGCAGAATCCCGAGTTCCAGAAGGATTTCGCCGATGCGAAGGCCGAGCTGCGTGGTGTGCTGGGTCTTGCGCCTTGAAACCCCGTGGGGTCTAAATTCGGCCACGTTTGAAGGGCTTGGTCCACATAAGGATTTGTCATGACGCTCTTGCGTACAGCCGCCGTGGCGCTGACGGCGTTCGTACTCGTCGCGCCTGTTGACGCGGGCCATGCGCCCGCGTTCGCACAATTCTCCCGCCAGCAGCCGACGCACGGCCGCCCGCCCTCGGCCGCGCCGTCAGCGCCTGGTGCTGAAAGCCGCCCGCTCGGCGCGCCGACGGAGGCTGTCGATACCGAATATGTTGGCGACCAGTCGACCGGCGTGGTTGAACATTTCTCGCCCATCAGCCTGTTTCTGCACGCCGACATCGTGGTCAAGGCGGTGTTGATACTTCTGCTTGCGGCCTCATTCTGGTCGTGGGTGATCATCATCGACAAATGGCTCGCCTACGGGGCCCTCAAAAGTAAAGCGGGCAAGTTCGAGCAGAATTTCTGGTCGGGCCGCTCGCTCGACGATCTCTTCGCGCACTATTCGAGCCGCGCCGATCATCCAATGGCGGCCATCTTTGTCGCGGGCTTGCGCGAGTGGAAGCGTTCATTCGAGCACGGCAACGTGCGCGAAGGCTCTATCCCCGGCATCAAGGATCGCGTCGCCAAGGCGATGAACGTCTCCATGCAGCGCGAGCTCGACAAGGCTGAGAACGGCTTGGGCTTCCTTGCCACCGTCGGCTCAACCGCGCCATTCGTCGGCCTGTTCGGTACCGTGTGGGGCATCATGAATTCGTTCCGCGCGATTGCGGCACAGCACGACACCACACTTGCGGTGGTGGCTCCCGGCATTGCCGAAGCCCTGTTCGCCACTGCGCTTGGACTGCTCGCGGCCATTCCCGCCGTCATCGCCTACAACAAGTTCGTCAACGATATGGGCCGCTACACCGCGCGTCTTGAAGGTTTCTCCGACGAGTTCGCAGCCTTCCTCTCGCGCCAGCTCGACGAAAGGGCGCACTGATGGCGGTGCGGCCTCTGCGCGGTGTCTATGGCCGGACGCGGCGCGGGCGCATCCGGCCGGTGTCCGAGATCAACGTCACGCCGTTCGTGGACGTCATGCTTGTGTTGCTCATCGTCTTCATGGTGACGGCGCCCTTGCTCACGGTCGGTGTGCCGGTTGATCTGCCCAAGACGCGGGCCCGCGCGCTCAACCAGGACACCGAGCCCCTGGCCGTCACCATCCAGAAGGACAAGCAGATTTATCTGCAGAATACGGCTGTGGGCGATGACGAGCTCGCGCCCAAGCTCGAAGCCATCGCCAAGAATGGCTACGACCAGCGCATCTTTGTGCGCGCGGATTCTTCGGTCGATTATGGCCGCGTCATGCAAGTGATGGGCCTGATCAATTCCGCCGGCTTCAAGCGCATCGGCCTGGTAACGGACACGGAACGTAAAAAGCAACAGCAGTGAAGGTACAATGCGTCGCGGTGTCATTGGTTCGGCCACGCTTCATGTGGCGGTGATCGGCGCGACTCTGATCGCCTGGCCACGCTCACTCGATCTGCCGAGCGAGACGCCGCCGGTGGTTCCCGTCGAGCTCGTGACCATCGCTGATACCACCAACATCACGCCCACGGTGAAAGAAGAACAGCCGCCGCCCGAGCAGGAGCCTGAGCAAATGACGGCGCCCGACGAGATCAAGGAAGCGGCCATCCCGCCCGAGGAAATGGCCGAGCCCGAACCGCCCGAGATCAGCGATTCCACCCAGCCTGAGCCACAGCGCACGCCACCCACACCCACCCCACGCATGAAACCGCAGCCCGAAAAACAGAAATTCGATGTAGACTCGATCCTTGCCCTGCTCGACAAGCGCACGCCGAAATCGGCGCCGCCCCAAAACGCGAAACTTGCCGAACGCGCCATGCGCGGCATCGGCGAGCGCAACGCCATGACCATGGATCTTGAGGACGCTTTGCGGAACCAGATCGCGCCCTGCTGGAGCCCGCCGCTCGGCGGGCCCTCGGGTTCCGAGATGGTGGTCGATTTTGATCTGATCTTGAACTCGGATGGCTCTGTCGCACGGCCGCCACAATTGGATGCAAACTCGGCCGCTGCCGCTGCGAGCAACCCCTACACGCGCGCGGCGGCTGACGCGGCCAGGCGCGCCATATACAAATGTGCGCCATACAAATTGCCGGCCGACCGTTACGATCAATGGCGCGAGATCAACCCTTTCCATTTCGATCCGCGCCAAATGATGGGACAGGAGTAGACGATGATGAACAAATGGATCGCGCTTGGGGCGGTGTTGCTCTTCACGTTTGTGGCGGCCGTGCCAGCCTCCGCTGCCCTGAAGGTAGACGTGACCCAGGGCAATATTCAGCCCCTCCCCATCGCCATTCCCGACTTTCTCGGCGACGCCAGCACGGGGCGCAACATCGCGGGCGTCATCCGCAACGATCTCGACCGCTCGGGCCTGTTCCGCCCTCTCGATCCCCTCTCCTATATCGAGAAGATTTCCGACATCAACGTGCCGCCGCGCTTCGGCGATTGGCGCGCCATCCAGGCGCAAGGTCTCGTCACCGGTTCCGCCACGCTGCAATCCGACGGCCGCCTAAAAGTGGATTTCCGCCTGTGGGATATTTTCGGCGAGTCGCAGATGATCGGCTTGCAATATTCGACGACGCCCGAGAACTGGCGGCGCATCGCCCATCTGATCTCGGATGCGATCTATGAACGGATCACCGGCGAGAAGGGCTATTTCGACACGCGCATCGTCTTCATCGCCGAGTCTGGCCCCAAGATCAATCGCCGCAAGCGTCTGGCGGTCGAAGATCAGGATGGCGCCAATCCGGTGTTCCTCACCCAGGGCGATTACCTTGTGCTGACGCCGCGCTTCAATCCAACGGCGCAGATGATTTGCTACATGTCCTACATCAACGGCCGCCCCCGCGTTTATCTTTTCGATCTTGAGACCGGCCGGCAGGAGATGCTGGGCAACTTCCCCAACATGACGTTTTCCCCACGCTTCTCGCCTGATGGTCGCAAAGTCGTCATGGCGCTCGAGTCGGGTGGCAATTCCGACATCTATGCGATGGATTTGCAAACGCGCGGTGTCCAGCGCCTCACCAACGATCCCGGGATCGACACCGCGCCCAGCTATTCGCCCGATGGACGCCAAATCACATTCGAGTCCAATCGCGGGGGCTCGCAGCAGGTCTATGTCATGAATGCGGACGGCTCGAATGTGCACCGGATCAGTTTCGGGGCAGGGCGCGCCGGCACTCCGGTATGGAGCCCGCGTGGCGATCTGATCGCGTTTACCAAGATCAGCGAAGGCGCCTTCCGTATGGGCGTTATGCGGCCCGATGGCTCGGCGGAACGTGTGCTTTCCAACGGTTGGCAGGATGAAGGCCCCACCTGGGCGCCGAATGGGCGGGTGATCATGTTTACCCGCACAACGCCAACCGGTGCAGGCGGTTACGGCGGCGGCTCGACCGTCTGGTCGGTCGACATCACGGGGCGTAACGAGCGTCGCGTGCTGACCCCGGGCGATGCCTCAGATCCGGCGTGGTCGCCCTTGATCCAATGATGTTCCTCTCGTAACCTTTCCGGGCCTTGCACGGTTTTGCAGCGGTGCAACGCAAGGCAATCGAAGGGGGCCCGAACGTAACCTGCGCACGCCCGCACCGGGGCTCGCGCGTCCGATGGAGTTGTATTCCCATGTCAACATTTTCGACGGCAGTGAAATTGGCCGCGGTTTCCGTTTTGTTGCTGCTGACGGCCTGCAGCTCCACCAAGCCCGCCAACACGTCCGGAATGTCGTCCTCGGAGACGATCGTGCCGGGAAGCAAGAGAGATTTCGAGGTGAATGCCGGTGATCGAGTCTTCTTTGACTTCGACAGCTCCGACATTCGCCCCGACGCGGCGGCGACGCTGCAAAAGCAGGCGGCATGGCTGAAGCGCTACGCGTCGGTGACGCTCAGCGTCGAGGGCCACTGCGACGAGCGCGGCACGCGCGAATACAACCTGGCGCTCGGCGCCCGCAGGGCAAGCGCCACCAAAGAATATCTGATCGGCCAGGGCATCTCGGCCTCGCGCCTCGAAACCATCTCATACGGCAAGGAAAAGCCGATGTGTGTCGAGTCGAACGAGGGCTGCTGGGCGCAGAACCGCCGCGCGGTCTCGGTGATCTCGGGCGGCGTCTCGTCCTGAGGCTTTTCGGATCGGACCAGGTTGCAAATGGGCAAGGGCGCCTTTGGGCGCCCTTTCTTTATCTGAACGAGAGAAGCCCCATTTTCGACCAAGTTTGAGGCTGTGATGGATTCTTTCGCAATCGAATGTGGGATCGGACCATGACACGAGGGCTGACGCCATCGCGCATCGCAAGCGCTTTTCTGTTCGCGGCGGGGATTTTGTGGGCTGTGCCCGCGTCGGCGCAATACAGCGACGATGTCAACGATCTCCGCACGCGCGTGGAGAGGCTCGAGCGCGACCTGCGTGATCTGCAGCAGGAAGTCTATCGCGGCAATCAGGGCTTGCCGCGCAGTGGCGAAGGCCCCCCGCCGGCTGGCGCCGGCACGGGTACGCAGCGGATGAACGACATCGAGGCGAGCTTGCGTCAGCTGACAGGGCAGGTGGAAGAGCTTTCGCATCGCGTGAATGATCTTTCGACCAAGGTCGATCGTTTGCAGAACGAAATGAATTATCAGTCGGGCCAGACTGAAGGAGCGCCTGCCGGAAGCGATGAGAATGCGCCCCAGCAGCTGGCGCCGGGGCCGAGCCAGCTTGGCGCCGGAACACCGGGCAACAACGCGGCCGCGCCAGGCGCGGCGTCCGCCACGGGCGATCGCGTGCAGCTGAAACCGCCGGCGACGACGGCAACTGGACCGATCGTGGCAACCGGCACGGGCGGCCCCGTGCCCGGCAAATTCAACGCAGCGATGGATCTCTTGGCGCGGGGTTCCTATGACCAGGCGCGCTCGGCCTTCCGCGCCATAGCCGATCAGTACGCGACGCACCAGCTCGCCCCCGAAGCTTTGTACTGGACAGGCGATATCTCCTATTCTGCCAAAAAGGATTACGGCGAAGCGGCGCGCAGCTTTGCGGAGCTCTTGAAGAAATATCCCAAAGCGCCGCATGCGCCCGATGCCATGTTGAAGCTCGGCCAGTCGCTGATTGGACTGGGCCAGAAACAGGAAGGTTGTGCGACCCTTGCCGCATTCCCGGCGAAATATCCCGCGGCCAACAAGACGCTCCTCGCGCGCGCCAAGGCCGACGCCAAGAAAGCCGGCTGCAAGTAGCTCACTTGGCCGTCGCTTCGCGGCTGCGCTCGCCTCATTAAAGTGGTCGCGCGAAGCCCGCGCCGCGCTGGCTGTTTCCGGCGGCGGTGATTCGCTGGCGCTCATGCACTTGTTCGCCGGCTGGGCGCGCGAGAATAGAGTGGCGCCCCCGATCGTCCTCGTCGTCGATCATGGCTTGCGCGCAGGATCTGCGCGCGATGCGGCCAAGACTGCCGGCTGGGCGACGCAGGCGGGCTTGGAAGCACATGTTCTCACCCGGCACGGAAGCGGGCCGAAATCCGACATCGAGAACTTTGCGCGAGCAACGCGCTACCGTCTGATTGGCGAATGGTGCCGGGCGCAGGGCATCCATGGGTTGTTTCTCGCGCACACGGAAGAAGATCAGGCCGAGACCTTCCTGCTCAGGTTGGCGCGCGGCTCGGGCGTGGATGGACTTTCGTCCATGCAACCGCACGCTGCATATCCGATGGCCGGATTTCCGAAACTCGAATTGCTTCGGCCCCTGCTCAGGATGAAACGCGGCGAGCTGCGCGACTATCTGGCGGCGCGCGATCAGCCCTGGCTGGACGATCCGATGAACACGGACCCGCGTTTTGCGCGTACGCGACTACGAGCCTTGCTGCCTGTGCTCGACGCTGCCGGCATTTCCGTCTCGCGCATTGCAGGCGCGGCTGCGAATCTGTCGCGCGCTCGTCAGGCGCTCGACGCTATGACCGACACGCTTGTAGCCGAAGCTGTCATCTTTGACGCTGCCGGTTATGCGCTCTTGGATACGGTGGCGATTATAAAAGCTTCGCGCGAGATCGGCCTGCGCGTTCTCGCCAGAACCCTGATGATCGTCTCCGGCGAAATCTATCGCCCGCGCTTCGAGCGGCTGGAGCAGTTGTTCGATGCCATCGCTGCGGGCAAATTCGCTGCCCGCACGCTACATGGCTGCCGCGTCGCGCGCGCGCCCAAGCCTTGGTGCAAATTCGGCGAGCGCACACTGCTCGTTACGCGCGAGGCGCGAGCGGCAACTCGCGCGCCCAATGTGCTGTTGAAGCCGAACGCTCCGGCGGCCTGGGACAACCGCTTTCGTCTCATGCTTGCGGCTGAGGGCGCTCGCGGCCTTCACGTGGCCGCGCTGGGCGAGCGCCCGGAATTTACCGATGCACTCAGCCATATCCCCGCGCCTGCGCGCGCGGCGCTTCCGGCGTTGTGGCGCGGGCAAACCTTGGCGGCGATCCCGCATGCCAGGCCGGCGCTTGCAGGGCACCAAATTCTGACGGCTGCGTTCATCGGCTCTGACAGCGGAAGTGTCGATTAACCGCCCAGCAAATGGCGGATTGCCGCCACGCCTTAGATTTCTTAACGTCTTTATGACTGGCAGAATGTTATGAGAGTACCTATCTCTACGGGGGCGCACCGTGGGCGCCGCCAAGGAAAGGATCGCCGGTGACGAATTTCCGTAATCTCACGCTCTGGGTGGTGATAGCGCTGCTTCTGGTGCTGCTGTTCAACCTGTTCCAGAACTCCGGCTCGCGCACGAGCGGAAGCGCTATCCCCTACAGCGATTTCTACGAGCAGGTGGTGAGCGACCAGGTGAAGTCGATCACCATCCAGGGCGAGCAGATCACGGGCGAGCTCAAGAACGGCCAGCGTTTCAGCACGAGCTCGCTCAAGGGCGACGCCTCGCTCGCCCAGCAGCTGCACGACCACCATGTCAGCATCACGGTGACGCCCGGCGAGGAGAGCACGCCGACGCTGCTCAGCATCTTCATCAACTGGTTCCCCATGCTGCTCCTCATTGCCGTGTGGATTTTCTTCCTCCGCCAGATGCAGGCAGGCGGCGGCAAGGCCATGGGCTTTGGCAAGAGCCGCGCCAAATTGCTTACCGAGCGTCAGGGCCGCGTGACATTCGAGGATGTGGCGGGCGTTGATGAAGCGAAAGAAGATCTGAAAGAAATCGTCGACTTCCTGCGCGATCCACAGAAGTTCCAGCGCCTGGGCGGGCGTATTCCCAAGGGCGTGTTGCTGGTGGGACCGCCAGGCACCGGTAAGACCTTGCTCGCGCGCGCCATCGCCGGCGAAGCCAACGTGCCCTTCTTCACGATTTCGGGTTCCGATTTCGTCGAGATGTTCGTGGGCGTCGGCGCATCCCGCGTGCGCGATATGTTCGAGCAGGCGAAGAAGAATGCGCCCTGCATCGTCTTCATCGACGAGATCGATGCGGTCGGCCGCCATCGCGGTGCGGGCCTGGGCGGCGGCAATGACGAGCGCGAGCAGACGCTGAACCAGTTGCTGGTCGAGATGGACGGGTTTGAGACCAACGAAGGCGTGATCCTGATCTCCGCCACCAACCGCCCCGATGTGCTGGATCCCGCACTGCTGCGCCCCGGCCGCTTCGACCGCCAGATCGTGGTGCCCAATCCCGATCTCTCAGGCCGCGAAAAGATTCTCAAAGTCCATATGCGCAAAGTGCCGCTCTCGCCCGATGTCGAGCCCCGTGTGATCGCGCGCGGCACGCCGGGTTTCTCGGGCGCCGATCTCGCCAATCTCGTCAACGAAGCTGCCTTGCTCGCCGCACGGCGCGGTCGCCGCGTCGTCGGCATGAGCGAGTTTGAGGAAGCCAAGGACAAGGTGATGATGGGCGCCGAGCGCCGCTCGATGGTGATGACGGACGAGGAGAAAAAACTCACCGCTTATCACGAAGGTGGCCACGCTATCGTTGCGTTGAACGTGCTGGGCTCTGACCCCATCCACAAGGCCACCATCATCCCGCGCGGTCGCGCACTTGGCATGGTGATGCGGTTGCCCGAGCGTGACCAGCTCTCCATGACGCGGCAGAAGCTCCAGGCCGACCTCTGCGTCGCCTTTGGCGGGCGCATCGCGGAAGAGCTAATCTTCGGCTACGACAAGGTGACGACCGGCGCGCAGTCCGACATCGAGATGGCGACGCGCATGGCGCGCGCCATGGTGACGCGTTTCGGCATGTCGGACGATCTCGGTCCCATCGCCTATGGCGAAAATCAGGAAGAGGTCTTCCTGGGCCACAGCGTGTCGCGCACGCAAAGTGTCTCGGAAGCGACGGCGCAGAAAATCGACCAGGAAGTTCGCCGCATCATCGACGAGTGTTATCAGCGCGCTAAAAAGATTCTCTCGGAAAAGACGGCCGACCTGCACACGCTGGCGGCGGGCTTGTTGGAATACGAAACGCTGACCGGCGATGAGATCGTGGCTCTGCTCAAGGGCATCCGCCCCGTGCGCACGCCGTACGAGGAGCCCGCGCCCGAGCCACGTGCCGCCGCCGGCACGGTTCCGAGCGCTGGCCGCCCGCGTGCCGAGCCCGGCATTCTCACACCCGAACCCCAGCCGGGGACCTGAGCGCTGCATCCGATTATCTTCGGCGTCGTCAATATCACGGAGGATTCGTTCTCCGATGGCGGGCTTTATCTCAAGCCAGATGCCGCGCTCGCGCACGCGCACAAGCTTGCCAGTGAAGGCGCCGACGTGCTCGACCTTGGCGCCGCGTCGAGCAACCCGGACGCCAAGCACGTGCCGCACGAGGTCGAGATCGCACGTCTTGCGCCCGTTGTTGCCGCGCTGGAGAAAGAAGGGCGCAAGATCTCGATCGACACCTTCGCGCCGGAAACACAAGCCTGGGTGATCGGCCAAGGCGTCGACTATCTCAACGACATTCAGGGATTTCCCGACGAGAAAATTTATCCGGCGCTGGCAAAGGCCGAATGCAAGTTGATTGTGATGCATTCGGTGCAGGGGCGAGGGCCGGCCACGCGCGTAGCGGGCGACGCCTCCACGATCATGGATCGCATTCTCGATTTCTTTCACACCCGCATAGCTGCGCTGACCAAGGGCGGCGTCGCACGCGAGCGGCTGATCCTCGATCCGGGCATGGGTCTGTTTTTGGGCGCGGGCGTCGAGGTCTCGCTGACCGTGCTGCGCAGGCTGCCGGAACTGAAAGCAGCCTTTCAGCTGCCCATCCTGATCTCGGTCTCGCGTAAATCTTTCTTACGAAAATTGACAGACCGTGATGTGGGGCAGGCGGGTGCGGCCACACTGTCCGCGGAACTCTTCGCTGCCGCGCAGGGGGCCGACTATATCCGCACCCACGAGCCTGCGCCCCTCAAAGACGCCTTAACCGTCACGTCCGCTTTGCGTGGCTAGCCAGGCCGCCTTCATGTGTTGCTGGCCCGCGATTTGCTATTATCGGCCACGAGCGGCGAACCCAGACTGATGACCCGAACCCTATTCGGCACCGACGGCATTCGCGGATTGGCGAACACTTCGCCGATGACGCCCGAGATCGCGCTGAAAGTCGGCATGGCGGCGGGGCGCATCTTCACCCGCGGCGATCATCGCCATCGCGTGGTGATCGGCAAGGACACGCGTCTCTCCGGCTACATGATCGAGAACGCGCTAACCGCAGGCTTTACGTCGGTCGGCATGGATGTGTTTCTGTTCGGGCCGCTGCCCACGCCGGCTGTGGCCATGCTTATTCCCTCTTTGCGCGCCGACATGGGCGTGATGATCTCGGCTTCGCACAATCCCTATCACGACAACGGCATCAAATTGTTCGGGCCCGACGGCCGTAAATTGTCGGACGAGCGCGAGCGCGAAATCGAGTCCATGATGCGCAATGGCCTGCACGAAGGCTTGGTCGCGCCCGATCGCATCGGCCGCGCCAAACGCGTGGATGACTCCCAGGCGCGCTATGTCGAATTCGCCAAGCGCACGTTCCCGAAATCGCGGCGCCTCGACGGCAAGCGCATCGTCATCGATTGCGCCAATGGTGCCGCCTATAAGGTGGCGCCGCTGGTGCTGTGGGAACTGGGCGCCGAAGTCATCACGCTGGGCGTCGAGCCCAACGGCTTCAATATCAATCAGGATTGCGGTTCCACCGCGCCACAGGCAATGCAGAAAAAGGTCATCGAGCTGCGCGCCGATTTCGGCATCGCACTGGATGGCGATGCGGATCGCGTGGTGATGTGCGATGAGCGCGGCCGCATCATCGACGGCGACCAGATCCTGGCGCTGATCGCGCGTTCATGGTTGAAGAAGAACGCGCTCAAGGGCGGCGGCGTGGTTGGTACGGTGATGACGAATATCGGGCTCGAGCGTTATCTCGCCAGCATGAAGATGAAGCTCGCGCGCGCGCCGGTGGGCGACCGCTATGTCATCGAACAGATGGTACAGGGCGGTTTCAACGTCGGCGGCGAGCAGTCCGGCCATATTGTGCTGTCCGATTTCTCCAACACGGGCGACGGTTTGATCGCGGCGCTGCAGGTTCTGGCGGTGCTCGAGGAAGAAAATATCCCCGCGAGCAAGGCCGCGCATCTCTTCGAGCCGGCGCCGCAGGTGCTGGAGAATGTGCGCTTCAAGAACGGCTCGCTCTTGGACGACAAGAAAGTGATGTCGCAGATCGCCGTATGCGAGGCGCGGCTCAAGGGCGGCCGCCTGCTCGTGCGCAAGTCCGGCACCGAGCCCGTCATCCGCATCATGGCTGAAGGCGACGACGAAAAGCTGGTCCGCGAGGTGGTGCACGACGTGGCCAGCCTCATCCGCGACGCCACATGACTGCCAAACCCGCCCGCGTGCTCATCATCGCGGGCTCGGATTCAGGCGGGGGCGCCGGCATCCAGGCCGATATCAAGACAGTGACCGCGCTTGGCGGTTACGCCATGACGGCCGTCACCGCAATCACGGTGCAGGATACAACGGGCGTGCACGGCGTTCATGCCGTTCCCGTGACTATCGTCCGCGATCAAATGGTGCGCGTGCTCGAGGATATCGGCGCGGACGCGATCAAAACCGGCATGCTGGGCAGCGCCGAGGTGGTGGAAGCCGTCGCCGAAATTTTGCGCGCGCGCGCTAAGACTATTCCCGTTGTGGTCGATCCCGTGATGATCGCGAAGGGTGGAGCGAAGTTGCTGGACGACGGCGCGATTGCCGTCTTGAAGAAAGCGCTTCTGCCTCTCGCCGCAATCGTCGTGCCGAACGCGCCCGAGGCCGCCGCCCTCACAGGCCTGCGCGTCGTGTCGCCCGACGATCTGGTGCAAGCAGGGAAAGCGCTGCTTGCGCTCGGCGCGGATGCTGCTTTCGTCAAAGGCGGTCATCTCAAAGGCGAAACCATCACGGATGCACTGGCGACGAAGGATGGCGTGCAGTTGTTCCGCTCGGCGCGCATCGCCTCCACCTCCACGCACGGCACGGGCTGCACGCTTGCGTCGGCCTTTGCCGTCAGTCTTGCTCAGGGATTTTCATTGGAAGATGCGGCCGCGCGTGCGCGCGCTTTCGTGCAGGAGGCCATCCGCACCGCGCCCGGTTTCGGCCACGGTCACGGCCCGCTCAATCATATGCATAGTCTTCCCAAGAAATAAAAATCGTCATGGCCCGCGAATGCGGGCCACCCAGGTGACGCCCCACCACTCTGGCCTTCATCACCTGGGTCACCCGCATACGCGGGTGATGACACCTAACTCCTATCGTCCGATAAATGGATCTTTGACCAGGATGGTGTCCTCGCGTTCAGGGCTGGTGGAGAGAAGCGCCACATTGGCACCAATAAGTTCCTCGATGCGCCGCACGTATTTGATGGCGTTGGCGGGGAGTTTCTTCCAGCTGCGCGCGCCACGCGTGGAGTCGCCCCAGCCCTCCAGCGTTTCGTAAACCGGCTCGACGCGCGCCTGTTCGTTGGCATCCGCCGGCAGATGGTCGAGTGCTACGCCGCCCAGCCTGTAGCCCGTACAGATCTTGATTTCCTTAAATCCGTCCAGCACGTCGAGCTTGGTCAGTGCGATCCCATCGATGCCGCCAGTGATTACGGTTTGGCGCACCAACACGGCGTCGAACCAGCCGCAGCGGCGCTTCCTGCCCGTCACCGTGCCGAATTCGAGGCCGCGCTCGCCCAGCCGCTCGCCGATTTCGTCTTTAAGCTCAGTGGGGAAGGGGCCTTCGCCAACGCGCGTGGTGTAGGATTTCACGATGCCGAGCACATAGCCGATGTCTCGCGGCCCGCAGCCCGAGCCGGCCGCCGCCTGTCCCGCCACGGTGTTGGACGAGGTGACGTAAGGATAGGTGCCGTGGTCGATGTCGAGGAGGACGGCCTGCGCGCCCTCGAAGAGAACGCGCTTGCCCGCGCGCCGCGCTTCGTCGAGGCGGCGCCACGACGATCCGGCATAAGGCAGGATTTTTGGCGCCACCTCTTTCAGGGCCGCGAGCAGATGCGCCGCGTCGATCTCCTTTGCGCCGACTCCGCGGCGCAACGCATTGTGATGAGCGAGCAGTCGTTTCACCTTGTCGGTCAGCGTGGCGAAATCTTTCAGATCGACCACGCGGATCGCGCGGCGCCCAACCTTGTCTTCATAGGCGGGGCCGATGCCGCGCTTGGTCGTGCCGATGCGGAGCAGGCTTCCTGATTCCTCGCGGGCGGAATCGAGTTCGCGATGCACGGGCAAAATCAGCACCGCGTTCTCCGCCAGCACCAGGTTGTCAGGCGTGATAACGACGCCAACAGCTTTCAACCGTTCGATTTCTTCGAGAAACGCCCAGGGATCCACCACCACGCCGTTGCCGATAATGGAGAGCTTGCCTTTGCGCACGACGCCCGAGGGCAGCAGGCTCAGCTTGTAGGTGACGCCGTCGATGACCAGCGTGTGACCGGCAT
>Ga0075301_1000088_pt1 | contig 15386 bp, 22 predicted proteins | sample Browns_TuleA_D1_FD_120053 | JGI IMG/M metagenome (GOLD analysis project Ga0075301, IMG submission 120053) | Natural and restored wetland microbial communities from the San Francisco Bay, California, USA, that impact long-term carbon... | ecosystem: Environmental > Terrestrial > Soil > Wetlands ... | reverse complement strand
GAATCTGGAACCCATGGAATCAGATCATTCCAGACAAGATCGAATACATTAGCTCATGGTTGGGATTTTTAACGCAGGGAAGAGTCAAAGTGCCGTGGGAAATCGCGCTCTTTCTATCAATCGTAACCGTTAGCACAATCGCAATCATCACACTAAAACGAAAGAGATAACCAAAATAAAAAAGGCCGCCTCAATCATCGAGGCGGCCTCACCGTGCAACGCGGGGAGAATCCTTAGGCCAAAGCTAAACACCATCCCGCAATGTGAATCTACTACGCACCGCGCCGCGGAGCAAACCCGTCAACTGCGCACCGAAAACCACGGCGAGCAAAAAACCGAACTGTTCCACGGAAGCAAACGAAGAACCTGTTAGCACCCCGTAACCCCAAACCGCACACGACAAAATACCGAACACCGTCACGACACGAGTCACACGCGAACCCTCCAAAAAAAGCTCACGAATCGTCTGAATCGAACCAAAACCAAAAAAACCAGCCACACCAAGAAACGTATCGAGCGGCATCACACCGGCCAAGTAAGCCGCCAGACAACCGAGTACTACGTAAACGCCAACCTCTACTGCTACCATGACTTTCATTTCTCACCTCTCTCTAATTGTTTGAGTATCGCATCCTGCCTTGTCTCTATCTTCGACAGCTTTCCAGCTTGATCTAGATGCCACTTGTAGAGATCGCTCCAGCGCTTCTCATTCTTTTCCCATCGCGCCTCGCTCGCGCGAATATAATACCAAAACACCGTGAGCAAAAGGCCTAAAAGCGCAACCGATAGCGTCCTCCAAAAATTCTCCCACATACCATTCAGCCGCGTTTGCAGTGCGGTCAGCCGCTCTGTGTCCGGCATAATTCACGTCCGACTTTCAAGTAAGGAACCTCGCCGACGATAGATTTTCGCAATCTCGTAGGGGTCTTTTCTCACTCGCGCAATCTGACCAACACTCAAGTAGGTGCTCCAACGATTTGAAAGAATCAGACTCTCGATCACATCAGCAATCGAAAACCACGGATTATAAAACGGGCCATAGGCATAAAGCAATGATTCACTCCGGGCTGAATCGAAATCAAATTCGCCCGTTTCGCTATCGTCATCATCCGGCGTAATTACATTGTACGTCGCGCCCATCGAATCCCGCAACTCCACATCCTCACCAAGCCACTCACGACGACAGCGCCAATGCTTTTTCTCACCATCTATCGGATGGACATCCACATACTGATGAGTCCGATAGCGATCAATAACAGTTTCGAGCTCATCGGTCGTCACCAAAGTTGGAATATACAAAATGCTGGCGCCCTCTTCCGTATACTCAACAAGGTCGTCGGCCAGGGAACCGGTGCCCGTCTCTGGAACCCCAACTAAAGTATCCGCCTGCACGCCGGTATAAGTAATAACATTGTCCGTTGCCTCCACAACCAACTGGCCACCTGCAGGCTCAAACATCTCCGCGTTCAAAACCCGAATCGAACTCGAACCGGCGCTCACCGCCAATGGGACATAAGTCCCAAGACCAAGCTCGCGCAACATAAAGTAGGCGATATACTGAATCTCCAAAGCCACGGCCATGTCAAGGTCTCCCTGGATTGAGCAACGACAACAAAGAACTCTCAAGCGAAGCAATACGATCAGGCTCGCCTTTTTGAGCACGCTCCAAACCGGCAAGACATGTAGCAACGAAATCATTCAAATTCGAACCATTCAGCATCACATTCCCGCTGTGCTCAAACGTAAATTCACCCTCTTCATAATGCGCACGGCAACGAACAAAACCACGCTTAGTAATGCTGGCATTAATGGCAAAAACGACACTCCACATAATCACTCCTCGAACCCGTACACATGACCTACCAAAGCACACGCAACAGAACGCTCAAGAGTCAACGACTGATTTATACCAGAACTCAAAATCCCCTGCCCAAGTTCACCCGACACATACACCTCAGTCGCGACACCAACCAACTTGACATTCCCTGCAAGGCCATCGCGGAAAATAAGCTTCGAACTGGCCGCGCCACTCATCTTAAAATCCACGCCCAACAAACGCCACCGCTTACCCTCTACCGGTTGCCAGATTTCAATTTCAGCAGTGCCCGAAGCAAGATCAACGGGAACATAGCGATTCGGCTTGGCGCCGGGACCGACTTCCTCAGCGGTTGCAATCACTTCCGTCGTATCTTCGAACGTCTTAATTGAAATCACCAAATAAGAATGCACCGGCGAAATGAAAACGTAATCACCACGAACGACAACATTGCGCAACGTGTGAAACAGTTTAACACGAATCGCATCCCGAACCTGAAAGCCTTGAACCTCATTGCCCTTGTACTCACTCGTCAATATCTCCGCATAGCCAAAAGCAGAACAAATAAGATCGCCGCCCGCCGTCTTGAAATTAACGCGCCGTGGCCGATCCGTGAAACGACGGTAATCCTTCCCAAGGATCTCCGTCGTTTCAATCAAGCTCGGCTTCAGTGAAGCAACGATAATCACCCAATCAGTACTCGTGTTTAAATCGTTCGACTCCCCCAAAGTCACACTGCCCGGCGTCGTTGTTTCCTGATACCAAATACTCGCCGTCGTCACATTCGAGCTCGTGCCCACGCTATTGTTGATCGAAATCGCGGTCTCGTCTCCGGGAACCGTCAACGTCGAATCTCTGTGAGTCGCACACGCCACCGCCCAAGCATTGTCACTAACCGTTGTGATCGCCTTCAAAACATCGTTGCTCGAACTGCTGGGACCATCATCATATACCACCACCTCAACCGCATCAGAGCCATTCACACCATCCGTCGAGCAACCCGCAAAGCGGGAAGCGACACACATCACAGGAACGGAATTACCCGAAAACGTCACAACGACCTGACCGGTCGAAGGAGAAGCACCTTGCGCACGATAGAGACGCAAACAACATTCCTCATCATCGTTTCGAACACTGCGCACAAGCTGCCAAGTAAGACCGTTGCCGGCCACGGAAGAAATATTCGGCGTATCGTCACGAGTAGCAACAACGAGCAAAATCAAATCCCAGGCCGAGGGCGTCCAAGAAGTCAAGGAAACCGTATTGCCCGTCGCGACCGAACCCGTCACAGTCTGTGTTATCGAAATCGCCATATCAAGCAGGAATCAAATAGCCGGAAACCACAGCAACAAGGTTTGAAGTCGTAGGAGCATAAGCCGCACTGGTCACCAACTGCGCGCCGAACAACGCACCAGCCGCAACCTTTGGAGACGCATCAATTGCAGACGTTAACTCCTGCACCGTATCAGAAAGCACCGGCTCAGGCCCTCCGGTCAACGCCACACCATCAGCAGTCACTTGCAACATCGCAGTTCCCGCGGTCAAATCCGTATCGCTCGCCAGCGCCGCAATCTCAGGATAAAAATCATAACCGGAAGCAATCAAAACAGCAGGAACATCGCCCAGCAACAACATCGCCGTCGTCGTATTCGCTGCGGGCGATGCAGCATAGAAAGTAAGGATGTAAGGAATGCGCGCGATCATAAACCAACTCCCATCAATGAACGCAGCCGAACTACAGAAGCCACCGCCGTCCCGCTCGACGTGCATTTAGCAGTGAGGGTGCCGGCAGTTATCGCCGCATTCGACGTGACAAAAACTATAGCAGGGTAAAAATCAAATCCGGTCGGCACCAAGTAACCCGCGCCGCCGTTGCGCGTCTGCAAGTCCGTCGTTGTGTTGGCCGGGACGTTCGCGAGGCCAAAGGCAAACGTAATTGGAATCGCGTGCGAATAGTTCAGGACTGCTCGCATCAGCCGACCCCCAACAATGGCAAGGATGATCGTTTAACAGAAGAAGCCAATGGAGTGTAATCCACGGTGACATAAACCTGAGTGCATCTTGCTGCTCGCGTTCCTGTTACTCCACGAACACCAACCTGCAAATTATTCAAATCAGAAAGAGTCCACGCAGAAGAATCACTAGGCCTAACTGTTCTCGTTTCAGTATAATCCGCATAACTCGTTGTTTCAGTAATCAAAGCCCCCTGGGTCTCAACTGAATTTTCTTTCCACAAAAAATATAAATCAGATGACGGAGCAATAGGAACAGTTTTTAAGCGAAGAGTCAAAGCAACTGAGTTTATTGTATCACTCGCACCAATTCCAGACGAAGCTAAATGAACCAAAAATTTAAGATCATTCAGCGCCGGAATACTGGCATAGGTTGTATCATCATCAGGACTCGACTCATCAACACACTCCCAAAGAGTAGAATCTCCGACAGCAGTCCACGCCGACAAATCCCCAGCCGCATTAGGACGCAAAGTCTCAATCGCCATCACACGTACCCAATGTTGATAACGCAATCATTCGCGCCTGGGGCGCCCGTGTCTGAATCCGCCACGCCGGTCGTACATGCGACCGTGATTGCAGTGCTAAACGCGAATCCGATTTCATTATTCCAAATAAAACCGGCCCCGTCACTATCCGCATTTCCAGGAACGACAAACGTGAGCACCGGAGTGGTCGAGCCGACCGTCACGTTTGCCGCCGTCGCATTGTAGAATTTAAGATAGAGCGGCGCCGCGGTCTGATTGAAAGCGCTGATAGAAAAAACCTGACCCGCAGAAGTCTTCACATCTTCCTCACTCTCGTCAAGATCGAGAGAGCGAAAAATCGTCATCCCTCCCGTCGTCCTTCCAATCAATCCCACATTTCCAATCGCATTCGTGCCCGCAGCGATAGAGAGAACATCGACGTCGCCGATGTCAACACCGCTATTCGCCGCGAGCTTTCCAATCGCATTCGTGCCGGCAGGAAGCGCACCAACCACATCAACCTGCACTTCCGTGTCGATTGCAGACGCAAGCTCAGTTAAAGCCGCGTGCGTGATCGCAACCGAATCTGTATGCTTAACATGCAGCTCGCCCTTGTCCGTTCCCGTGGCTGCAACATTATCGCCGTCCGTGGTCGTGCGGCCGGCCGGCGTATCCGCGCGAACCAAGAGCAAAGCGCCCCCGACCGGATTCGCAGCAGCCGCATCATCTTCGGTGTATTCCGTTCCGCCAGCTGCGCCCGAAAGAACATCAACCTGCAAATGGCCGTCAGTATCGCAAGCAACGGACTGAATATTCACGCCATCATCCGCAAGCGCAAGCGTTCCGGTAGCATCACCTCGAACATCGCCATCATCGTATTGCTGCCCGGCAGCACCGCCGCTCACGATAGTAACCCGAAACGATTCAAGACCAATCGAAGCAAGACAAGCATGCCAAATGTCGCGGATCGTACCATTCATTTCCGAACCTCCGGGAACTTCTTTACTACGCTCAAATAACAATCAATCATGTCATACCCGCGAAAGCGATAACGCCACAATTCACGCCGTCCCTTCAACCGCCAACAAATGATGCAAGTCTCGTTATCCACAACGCTGTAATGAAACGAGTACAACCGCGCAAGCGCCGCAAGACGAGAAACGGCCATCCCATGAGTTAACACGGAGCGCCTACGCAGCACACCACGAACCCGAGACCGTAAAAAATAAAAAACCTTCACGGCCAAAACCCGAAGGTAATTTTTAAAACGCTCGATCAACCTTGCCTCACTCTACGCTTGCGAGAAGCTGCAACACGACGTCGCACAACGGCGGTTTTGACCTCCAAACCATTCTGCAACTCCGGGCACGAAAACAACGACGGACAATCATTCAAAAGATACTCTGCAACTTCCCTGCTCACCGTGTACTCACCACGATAAAAGTCCAGAACTTCCATACCACCGGTCGGCTTGGTGTACAAGCCGTGATACCTGCCAAGCGCGTTTATCTTAAGCACTATCAACCTCCTTATTTGAAATCTGCATATCATCTTCGGGAACATACTCGTCCGAAATAGCCTGATCACTGTCCCACTCACCCCAAGCAAAAGCATTGCTGAAACCGGCCTCACCATAATGCAACAATTTCACCGCTCGCGTGCATGCATACTTCGACTCACCTACTGAACCATGCAATTCACAAAACCGAGAGAATCCCCAATCTTCAGGATCGACGCTCGCAACATACTTACCGCTCACCGGATCACGAACAATCGCATCTCGAATCGAAAAACAAACTTCCTTCTTAAAAGCATGCTGTTGATTGATCAAGAGCAGGCCACTATTGATTAACAAGTGTCCATTGTCCAAACCAAAAAGATTGCGAACGTGATTGCCATGAAAGACCTCGGGCAACTGAAACAATTCCTTGCCGACCAAACGACGTCGACGAACCGAACCACCCAAACGATATTCCAAGCCGCACGAATACAAACCCTTCGCGTCCCTGATCGGAACCGCAGCAGAAAGAACGTGCAAATCGTGTGCACGCGCAATCTCAACCATCTTGCTCACGGCGCCGCGCTCAGGAACTATGTCACTATGCCAGAGAAGAAAATACTTGAATTGATCTCCGGCATTTAAGCACGTGGCATAGAGGAAGTTAAAGCAATTGGCAAGCAACGAACTGCGCTTGTACATCCGAACGCAGTTTCGATACAACCCGGCCTCACGGTCGACGGCCGCAGTGACCTTGAAATCAATACGGCCGTCATACGTAGGCACTGCTATAAAGACTCGACTCATGTTGGGATAAACCAACCTTCCAGAACCGCGTCAACATCCGCCGTCACCGGCGCGAAAGCATCGGTTGCAGTGACATCGATGCCGAGATTACTACCCGCAGGAACGCCCGGACATTCCGTGATGCGAACGGTGTCATAATGCGATTGCACCGTGTCCGAAAGAACCGGCTGAGGCCCATTCACAATCGGCGTGCCGTCATCCGTCACGTAAAACGTTGCCGTGCCAGCCGTCACATCCGCATTGCTCTCCGCGTGCATATAAACCGGCTTGAACACATAGCCGGTCGGAACTGTGGGACCATCGCCACCTTGACCGCCCGCCAACGTCAACGCCGTTGTCGCGTTATTCGTCACGTTTGCAAGTGAGAAATGCAGCGAGACAGGAATCCAACTATGAACTACAGATGCCATTTGATTGTCTCCGATTTGACTTCGAAACAAACTCCCCCGCCGATCCATCAACAGCAGGGGAGCGTGTGAAACAGCAACCTACGCATAAGTGATACCATGCACTCCGGCCGTATGCGTAGCCGTCGAGCGCGTGCCGCGCGCCGCAACCGCCATACGAAACGAAAGTACCATCACGAAAGTGCGTTGCTGAATCAACCTGTCCAACTCAATCAACAACTGCCGGCGATAACCCACGCGCCAATTGTGACGATTCGCAATTATCACCGTGCCCTCGTCCATCGTTCCACCGGCCGGGCCAATCTTGCCGTCATCTTCCGCCAATGCAATAGAAGACGTCGGAACGACGGGTATACCCGACCATTTCGCGGCCTCGCCGCTCACAATCGAAGCCAACGGACCATACTTGTCCCACGTACGAATGTTTGCCAAACCCAGCATCGAGATTAAATACGTCTTCGGGTTGGTGAAAAGCACAAGCTTATTGATAGCCACGCTGTTGGTATGCGATCCAAGTATACCGTATTTGCCCATTTTGCCCAAAGCAGCGAGCAAAAGCGCATCGGTCAACGTCGTGCTGATGTCGGCGCTTTGCGCCGTGTTATCAACGAGAACTTGGTGGCGCAAACCATCCTGACCGTCCGAAAGAAAATAGCTATCGTCGGCCGGATCCTCGTCGTCGCTGTTGATGTTTCCAGTCGCCGCGTTGGTTGCATCAGCATTCATCATAAACGCATCCGCAGCCGCAGCACCGGAAATAATCATGTCTTCGCGCAAGGTTGGCAAGATCGCAATTACGGAATCCTCGTCCAGATTGTAGCTCCAATTGATCTCCGCAACCTGCTCCGTGCTCGTCAACGTCGATTTCGCAGTCGCGGGATTGCTGACCGTAGTAGCCGAATTTTGCGTACCCTTGCGCCAGGTAATATCGCCCCATCCCACGGGCGAGTCGAAAGGATCATAGGGCATCGCAATTTCTTGAAAAGCAGAAGCAACACGAGATGCAAGATTGATGTCCCGCCACAACGTCGCGGCCATACCAGTCGGGACAAACTCATCACCTGTCCCTGAGCCGGTACTGGTCAAAGCATGCTGAACCAATTGCTCAAACTCAGGCGTATAGGCCTTGACACGCTCAGGCGCGCGCCGTCTAGCGGACTGCATCAGAGAATGCGTAAAGAGAATATCTTCCATCGGCAAACCATCGAACCGACCAAAGCCCTGCACCTCCCCCAAACTTCGCGCCATAAAGCCGCGGCGTCCTACCATCTGATGTTTTCGGGGAACCTTTTCATAAAACTTTTGAACACCGTCCGCCACGAGAACGCTCACACGCTCATTCATCATCTGCATAAAACGATTCGTCAGAGCATCCTCATCAATACCGGAACGATCACCTACTGACATGTGCTCTTTCACGGTGGCAACCAAACTGGCAACCTCTTGATTCAAACGCTCAAACTCTTGTCGATTGGCCGCAGCCAACGACTCAACTGGAGTTAAATCAGGCATAATTACTTGCCTCCTTTGTTAAACAAATTTCTCAAACCGGACAACTGCGAAAGCAGCGCCCGACTATCATTTGCAAAGTCTTCACCGACACGCGCCAAAACTCGAATCTCGTGCTCAACGGGTTTAGACACCGGAACGACGAGAGAACTTTTACGCCTGCGCCGGCGACGACGTGAAGAAGAACCAACCAAATCACCAAACGAAAAAGAACGGCGAAGCGCGTCCTGGTGAGCTGGTATCGTCACAACCGAATACTCAATCAACTCCCATTTCTTATAGCGCCGCGGTGCCAAATAAAAGAAACCATCCTCCTCCTCTGGATCGATCTTCTCGGCCTCCCTCGAAATAAAACCAATCGACACCCCACGAATGTAACCAACCGACCAAAAGTTGTGAACGCGATCAGCACGCGAATCCATCCCGCGCACCATAAAACGAAAGCGTCCAATCACACCCTCGCCCTCCACAATCCGAATGCCTACCGACTGCGCAACCGGCAAATCTTCGTAATCATGATTAAACATCACAACCGGATTCTTGTCGAAGTTCGCGTGATCACAACCACTCGCAACAACGATCTCACCAAAATGATTCGGACTTTCCTTTGTCATCCAACATTCGTACTCACCAGAATCTTTATCAACCGGCTGCAATTCAGAGTAGGACATCGTGTACACGACCGATGGAACCTGAGCGATTTCTTGCGGCATCACTGCTCTCCTTCTTTTTCCGCACTGGTTTCGCCAGACGGTTTATTCAATTCTTCGGGCGGCGTATCAACCGACTTGCCCTTATCATCAAAAGACGTACGCGTACCAAACGGAAAAGAGAACGAAGCCGCAGGATAATCCGGCACACCAAGCCTCAAGACTTCGTTTACGATCTTAAACGGAACACCAACCTGACTATATGAAATCATGGCCTTCAACAACGGCTCGCGCAAACGCTGCAACACCGGAACTTTCGAGAAGTCTGTTGCAACCCTCTGCAACGGTGTCAGCATACCATTGACACGAAAGAAACGACTCAAAGCAGAGTCCCGAAACGTAGCCAATGGAACTACCGTTTCGCTGTAGAACGTCAACAACGCATGCTGAAAGTTCTCGTAAGTATTTTTGCCAATACCCAAAATCTCATCAGGAATGCCAAAGATCGCACCGATTTCATTTTGCGTCAAACGACGCGTCTCCGCAAACTGCATATCACGAGACGTGAAATTGATCGGCTTGAAATCCATGACACCATTTTCAAGCACTATAACCTTATGCCAATTCAAACCCTTGCTCGTCTTGCCAGTGCGCTCATGAAACTTTTCTTCTATCGCATCCCGCTCAGTCTTAGAAACACCTTCGGGCACAATCAACACCGCATCAGGACGCGCGCCATTATCAAAAAACGACTTTGACCAAGCACTGGCATTTTGCTCGACACCGACACTCATACGAATCGCAGCCATACGACTCAAGCCCCGATGCGGTTTAAGCGGATTGTAAAAACGCCAGTGGCAAAAATCCAAAGGGCTAACACGACGAGGAAAACCGACATCGGGCAGATCAATCTTATAAGCTAAAACCGATGAAAAGGCCGAACGAATCAACACAGGCTCATAAGTATGCGGCTGTCGAGGCCAAGCGGCAACAATAACCTTTCCGCTCCGCTCAAACTCAAAACCACTCTCACCACCAAGAGCCATGTCGATAGCCCATTGACGCCAAATCTCACCGGTAGACGATTGAGGATTGATGAACTCAAGAAGACTGTTCAGCGGATGATTGTTTACAGGTTTGTCGTCAAGATCAACAACACGGAGAGGAAGGCCAAAGAAAGCATCGCCCCATTTAGAAACGGCCGTATGAACCCAAGCCGTATCCCTATAATCTTGCGCGAAGCCACGAAAACCATGCATCCCAGTATCGGAAGAACCAGATAAAAGATCGCTCACATGCTCACGATTCAGAAGATCAGGGTACATCTCGTACAAAGAACGTACTAGCCATCGACGAATCGGATTGATCAAACGCTTTTGTAAAAAACTCGCCATCAGCTTCGCCTCTTTTTTGCATGTGTACAAAAACCACAAGTTACATGCAAGAAAATTCTACTCCAAACGCGAAACACGAAGCCACAACCAATAGCGCAAAGCATCACAGCCGTGATTATCTTTATCCTGAGGACGGTCAGCTTTCACAACAGTTCGGCCACCGACTGAATCACGATAACGATAACCAGCGGTCAATTCAGAAACGAAATTCACACACCGCGCAGCAAGCACACGAAGTATTCGAAAGCCCGTCACATCAACAATCTGGCGCCGCATGTGCTTTATACCGGCAACTATCTCGTGAGTACCGCCCCGCGTCGGAATGTCGGCCTTGCGAAAGCGCGAGCGCAAAGCCGCCGCTTCCGATGAACCAACACCCATTTCGGGCAAAACAACCTCATGCTCAACTAACCAAGCGGAAAGAACATCAACCGGAACCTCCTCACGAGAATAAATCTTTTTATCATACTCAATCTCATCACCAACCTCGACACCATACAACAAGCCACAACGAAACAAAACCTCCCTGACCGTCTCATCATCCTGCTTGCGAACATCGTAGATTTCATCGAACACAAAAACATTCCGGCCATCGCGCTGCACGAAAAGAACAACACGCGGGTCAACAAAACCATCATCAAAAGCCAGCTCGTAAGACAACTCGCGATTGAACTCAAACTCATGCGCTAAGTTATCCGCACCAAACTCAGCATAAACCAAACCCTCAAAACTCACGTACCAATCAGCCTCAACCCAAGCACGGCGCAAACGTTCATCGAGCGAGTCGAGCATGTCCCAATAACTTTGTGGAAGCAAATGCTTGGAACTATCATCGACCACCCCCTTCAGATAAAAAAATTGCTTTGCCTCCTTCTCCAACCCCGCATGAAACCGTCGTTCAATCCAAAGTTTACGAACCCACAATTGACCGGGACCATCTGGATTTGACGTGCAAATCAAAAACGAATCATCAATCCCAGGCCAGCGCAACGAACCGCGCAACACATCGAACAACGACATCCCCTCAGAAATAAACTCATCGTTTTGCGTCAACTCATCAATTGCAAGCCCGGCATACTCCGGCCCACGGAATCTTCCCGGTACATCAAGCGAGCGAAAACAAATAACACCGCTACCGTATTCTCGACGAAAATAAAAACCGAACCCCGCGCGACGAGTCGTCTTAATCTCTCCAAGCCAATCAGGAAACTCCGTCTCAATCTTTACAACCTGACGATCAACGAGCATCGGAAGTGTCTCGCAACAAAGCGCAACGCGAACACCGCGGAAACCCTGCGCCGCCCACATCAGCAAGCGCCGAACGAGATACCAACGCAAAAGATAGCTCTTGAAAACTCCACGGCGACCGCCGAAGAGAAAATAACGGTAGGAATCAGCGCACTCGACCGCGCGCCATTGGTTGGGAACAAACTTGCAGAGCTCGGAGAAGTTCATCGATCAACAACAACCAACACAGGAACATCAAAAGTATCATCCCCCTCAGTACCAATACGAAGCTCGCGCAAGGCCTGAACTGAATCACCATTCATGACCTGCTCGAACAACTTGCGCGCGCCGAGCTCCGCGTAGGTCAATCCCGTCTGCGGATCCTCCATCGCCAAAAGCTTCGCATAACTCTCACCAAGTAGCTTGCACTTGCCGGACTTATTGCCACTAACACCAGCGGGAAAACGCCAGGGATTGCCCGACTCGAACGGCTTGCCGCGTGCCTTCTTCTTCACCTTCGGCAAAAGCGCAGATACTGCCGGCGGCATCGCCTTTTTTGCGCTCCTCGCAGCGCGAGATTTATTTTTCGTAGCCATGAGAGAATTTCAGGATTGCAGGTGTCTATGTCAAGTGAAACCCATCACCCCACATTTCCACGTTCGGCCTGATACCTACGAACCAGGCTCGTAAAGTATCGCGGCAAATGCTCAACACCACCAGCACGATAAGCATCTTTGGAATCAGAGAACGCCGCCTCGTAAGAACACTCACTGCGAGAGGCCGAACGTAAATGAAATTTCCAAGAACTCTCGATCTCTTCACGATAACCAGCCTCACAAAAGAACGTCAATACGGAAATGACGAGCTCCGCCGCTCGAGACTTACCATTCCCGCAATCCCGCAAAAACTTGAGTCGAGCAACAATCTCCGCCTCGGTCTTTGGTTCACGTAGATCATGAAGAGCATGCTCTTCTCTTGGCTGTGGCTTTTCATTCTTCGTTGCATCATCAATTCGTTGAGTAACGTTACAACGTTTATTTATAATTGGTTTTTGATAACGTTTGATGGGTCTGGTTTTCATACTAGGCTGGTCTGGTTTCCAGACCAGTCTAGTCTGGTTTCCAGACCAGTCAACATCTGTCTCCCCAAACAAAGATTGCTGCCCTTTCGAATCAACGTATCGAATCAACTTCCACATTTGCCCCCTTGACCCGGGCTTTCCAATACGACGAAGCAAACCCATTTTCACCAATCGACTCACCGACTTTACCGCCGTTGTACGATCGCGCACGCCGCCCAACTTCATGAACGTAGACAAACTCACGAATCCGGTCATACTCGCGCGCGTGTTCGGATAAGCGCCAATTGCATCAGCAGCAATAATTAAAAACTTGAACTCAGTCCCGGTAAGCTTCCCGCAGAAGTGCAACACGTACTCACGAGGAAGTTGAGACGTGAAAGGCCAATTCGTGGAGGGCATGGTAGCAACCGAAAATAAAAAGCCTCAATCCGGGACCTGTGGCAGATCGTAGCTCGCGCCGATTGAAAACACGAAACGATTCAGGCCCCGGAATGAGGCTCAATCAATCGACTATAAAAATTCTTTATCGCCTGCCAAGCGAACAAAGCGAAGATAAACAATCCTGAAAAATATCAAAGCGCAATGATTGCACTCGTGTGCAAAGTTTGCGCTTGGAATTGCCCAAGAAAATTCATTTCGTATGCCGCGCCTACGAACAAGAATCCCTAATTCGATCACGTCGCAAGCCAAGAGTTGTAGGCGCACCTCCGCGAGTGGCGTGATCGAGTTGGGGATTCTGCATTTAAAAATAGCATACATGAACCAAACAAATAAAAACCTGTGGGGCTGCATCGTCGCGGCCATCATCGCCGGCAGCGCCGGCATCTCAATCTACAAAGCCTTCGCGGAAGCACAGCTTAACGTGATCACACTGCAAAATACGGCCGCACAAAAATTCCGCGCCCAGCCCGAGATTCAAAACGCCATCGAAAACGCCAACAATCTCGCAGCAACAATCCGTCAACACAAAACTCTGAACGACAGCGCAATCGCAAAGGGCATTCGCGGAGGCCTCTACAACGACAAGATCACCGAACTGACGAAAGCCTACAACGAAATCGTCGTGAACCTCAACAAAGGCGAAGATCGCGCGCGGGACCAATTTAAAAGCATGGCCGCACTGAAGAACGAAGGGTCATTCATCGGCTGGCTGTCTTCCATTGCAATCGCAGTCACGATGCCGCTCTGCGCTTGGCTCCTTTGCTTCTTCTCGGAACGTCTCAAAGACAAGATGCTGGCAACGATCATGTTTCTTCTCTCATTCATCTGCGAATTTGTTTCCGCGATCACAATCCACGACGGCCTCATGATCATGCTCAACGACGCAATGATTGCAAACACGTTCGCCGCAACCTGCGCAATCGTATTGCCCTTCGTTTACAAAGGCATATCGAGATACGCATTCGAAACCAAACAACAAACCATCGTACGCATCTTCAACACCAACGATTTGCCCCGCGATTGGCGCGAATTTGTCATCAATTGGCGACGTGGCGAGGTTGCTCCTGACCTTCCAATCGCAACCGTAGCCTCGCACTATCAACGTTTGGGAGTAATAAAACTGTCATCAACCAAGCTATTCAAGGAACTGACCAACGGCAGGATTGTACCGCTAAACTGGACGGAAAAAGATTTAAACCAACAGCCAACATACCAAACCAACGAAAGGGAGGGGTGATCGTGTGGGCATCATGAAACGAATCGCCGAAACCGAAGGAAAATCCAATGCAAGAAGAATTCAATTACACGTGGTACTGGCGAAAAAAACTGCCAGAGCGCAAAGACCAACGCTGCACAGTGCTCGTCCGGGCACACAGAATGAACTCGATTATCGAGCGCTCCGGGTGAGCGACGCGGAGAACAACCAGCAACGTGAATATGCAAGAAAACCAAACTGAAACCGATGGCCCGCGTTCGCTCGACCCGGTGGTTAGGTGTCCGGGCTGCGGAAACGAAATAGACCCCGACGTGTGCCACTGCGGAGACCTGATGAAAACGCATAACGCATACTGCGGGCACACTCCTGTCCCGATGGGCTGCGACTGTGGTCGGTGTAAGCTACCCGATGATTTGAGCGTGGACATGACACCTAACGACCAAGCTCTGCGATCCGTGCCGGCGGCGGACGTGGAGCGCAAAAAGGACTCTGGAATATGAGCAAGACTTTGAACGTAGAGCGGGGCACGGATTCGCAGCAGCGCCTTGTTCGCAGGTTTCGCGTCCGAGGAATCTGTCTAGTTCCGACCGAAGTCGAAATGGAAATCGAAGCGCCAAACGCGCGCGCCGCCGTGATGATCGCACAAAGATCAAACTGGAAAGATCGAATCGGTGCAAACGATGGAGACAGCCGAGCCGCCTTCGACTGGCAACCAACCGCCGAGGAAATCAATCCTGCGAACGATCAATTGCAATAATGGATCCTACGCACGGAAGACACCCGACAAGAAGCAAAGCCAAAGCCCCGTCCTATGGAATTGCTCCTACGTCGCGAAACAACGCCGCCGTCCTGGCAGCACAG
>Ga0075301_1000087_pt1 | contig 15396 bp, 16 predicted proteins | sample Browns_TuleA_D1_FD_120053 | JGI IMG/M metagenome (GOLD analysis project Ga0075301, IMG submission 120053) | Natural and restored wetland microbial communities from the San Francisco Bay, California, USA, that impact long-term carbon... | ecosystem: Environmental > Terrestrial > Soil > Wetlands ... | reverse complement strand
GCACCGGCAGTGCCTCCAGCGCGTGCATGACGTGCATGCCTTTCTCGGAGAACGCGCGTCCCTGCTCGATGGTCGCGTCCCTCATTTCCGCAATGTCCGCGCCCGCCACGAACGCCTTGTCGCCCGCCCCCGTAACGAGCAGCACGCGCGCCTCGTCATCCGCTGCGATGGTCCTGACCGCCGTCGCAATATCGTCCAGGGTTGCGGCGTTCAAGGCGTTCAAGGCCTTGGGGCGGTTTACCGTGAGAAGGTGGATCCCCGCTTCGGGATGTTCAAGAAGTATGTTTTGAAAATTCATGAATGCCTCAAATCAGCCCCCAAGACGCCAGGAACACCGAGTGAAAGCTATGAAAATAATCAGCCCCGCGCTTATGAGCGCATTTACTGCCCAGGTGACTGACGCGATCCAAAAACCCGTGCCGTACGAATCGGAGAGCCTCGCTTTTTGACGATCCTGGTCGCCTGATTGATATTTGTAATCTTCGTGGCGGCCCCGGCGTCTTGGCGGCTAATTTATAGCTACTTGGCCGGCATGCGCAGCGCACCGTCCAACCGGATCACTTCGCCGTTCAACATGGCGTTGACAATGATGTGCTCGACCAGCGCAGCAAATTCATCCGGGCGTCCCAACCGCGGCGGGAACGGCACCTGCGCCGCGAGGGACTGCTTCAATTCCGGGGAGAATGCCGCGACCATTGGCGTCTCAAAAACGCCTGGCGCAATTGTCATGACGCGCACGCCGAATCGCGCCAGTTCGCGCGCAGCCGGTAGCGTCAGGCCGGCCACGCCCGCCTTCGACGCGCTGTAGGCGACCTGTCCGATCTGGCCATCATAGGCGGCCACCGAGGCGGTGTTGATGATGACGCCGCGCTCGCCTTCGGCATCGGGGCTGTTTCCCTCCATCGCCTGCGCCGCGAGCCGCAGCACGTTGAACGTGCCGGTGAGGTTGATCTCGACCGCGCGGCGGAAGCTCTCGAGACGATGCGGGCCGGCCTTGCCGAGCAGCCGCTCCCCGGGCGCGATCCCCGCGCAATTTACCGCGCCGTGGAGCCCGCCGAACCGTTCGCGCGCCGCATGAATTGCGCTCGCAACCTGCGCTTCGTCGGTCACGTCGGCCAGCGCAAATAGCGCACAGTTTCCGAGACTGGCGGCAAGCTTCAACCCAGGCTCCCGCGCAACATCGCAGATCGCGACTCTGCCACCCGCGCCCGCCAGTCGCCGTGCAACGGCTGCGCCGAGGCCGGAGGCCCCGCCCGTAACCATGAAAGCGCGTTCCGCTATTTGCACGACTCACCTGGTGGGGCGCGGCGCGCAAGCCGCATCGCGAGGCGCAACGGCGCGCGCTTTACCGCGCCGCCGAACCGTTACGATTTGCGCCCTATTCGATCTTGATGCCCGCATCACGCGCCAGTTTCGCCTTTTTGGAGAATTCGGTCCTGATGAGCGCGGTGAATTCCTCGGGCGACGCGCTGGCGACCAGTTCCACGCCGCGCTCCAGGAAGCGGCCGCGCAAGGCGGGATCCGCGACGGCCTTCGCGACACCGTCCCGGATCCTGATCAGGATTTCGCGCGGAGTACCGGACGGCGCAACCAGCCCGTTGAACGTGATGTCCTCGAATTTGGGCGCGCCGGATTCGTCAATGGTCGGAACGTTCGGGAACAGTGGCGAGCGCTTCAGGCTCGTTACCGCGAGCGCTCTTAACTTGCCGGCCTTGACGTGAGGCGAGGACGTGCTCACCTGGTCATACATCATCGTTACCTGGCCGCTGATGACGTCCACGATCGCCTGCGCGTTGCCCTTGTAGGGCACGTGCAGCATCTTCACACCCACCTGGCGATTGAAGAGTTCGGCCGCCATGTGACCGGTCGCGCCCACGCCCGAAGAGGCGTACGACATCTCGCCCGGGTGCGATTTTGCGAGCGCGACCAGTTGCTGCACCGAGCGCACGGGAAGCGCGGTGTTCACCACCAGCACCTGCGGGACGAGGCAGGTCAGCGTAATCGCCGTGAAGTCCCTGAACGGCTCGTACCCCGGTTCGGAAACAATCGAAGGAACGACGGCAAATGTATTGGCCATCGCAAGCAGCGTGTAACCGTCGGACGTGGACTTGGCGACTAGGTGAGTGCCAACTAACGCGCTCGAACCCGGCCGGTTCTCCACGACGATCTGCTGGCCCAGTGCCCCGCCCACGCCCGGCGCGATAGCCCGTGCAATAAGATCCACGTTGCCGCCCGGCGCGTACGGCACGATGATTCTCACAGGCTTGAAAGGGTAGCGTTGGGCGTGCCCCGTGGCGGGGGCGATTGCAGCCAGAAAGGCGGCGGTGAGTAGGCACTTACTAGTCATTACTCCCCCTATGAAAATGCGTCGAAAGCAGGACGATCAAGCCCTGTCCGTCCGCATTCTAGCGTAGCCCCCAGGCGCATCCCCGAGCACCTTGAGTCTGCCGCTTCCGGGACGCCGTGGCGGCACCTTGTCACCCGCGTGCCGCGCGACCCATCCGGCCCAGTCCGGCCACCAGGAACCCGGGTGCTGGGTGGCCGCTTCCAGCCACGCATCGGCCTGCGCCGGAAGCTTCGGGTTGGTCCAGTAGGAGTACTTGTTCGCTGCCGGCGCGTTGACGATGCCGGCGATATGCCCGGAGCCGCCCAGCACGAAGCGCACGGAGCCAGCGAACAGCTTCGCCCCGGCATAGGTTGAGCGCCACGGGGCGATGTGGTCCTCCACGGTGGACGCGAAATAGAGCGGCGTCTTGACGCGCGCAAGGTCGATCGGCACGCCGCCGAGGCTGATGCCCCCCGGCTTCGCCAGCAGGTTCCTGATGTACAGGTTGCGCAAGTAGTAGCTGTGCATCGCGGCCGGCATGCGCGTCGAGTCCGAGTTCCAGTACAGCAGATCGAACGGAAACGGGTCGCGACCGAGCAGGTAGTTATTGACGACAAACGACCAGATGAGGTCGTTCGAGCGCAGCATGTTGAAGGTCGTGGCCATTTCCGATCCTTCGAGAAAGCCGCGCTCATTCATGCGTTTCTCGAGGGCCGCGACCTGTTGCTCGTCGATAAACACTTCGAGTTCGCCCGCTTCCGAGAAATCGATCATGGACGCGAAGAACGTGGCCGAAGCGATGCGTTCGTCCTTCTTCCCCGTGAGATAGCCCAGTGCGCAGGCGAGCAGCGTTCCGCCCAGGCAGTAGCCGATGACATTGGCTTCGCGCTCGCCGGTCGCGCGCTCGATCGCGTCCAGCGCCGCCAGCACACCTTCGGATAGATAATCGTCGAAGCGCTTGTGGGCGAGCTTCGCGTCGGGATTGACCCAGGACACGACGAATACGGTATGCCCTTGCCCGACCGCCCACTTGACGAATGAATTCTTTTCGCGCAGATCGAGGATGTAGAACTTGTTGATCCACGGCGGGATGACGAGCAGGGGCCGCCGGTAAACCGGCCCGTCCGCCGGGTGGTACTGGATCAGTTCGATGAGATCGTTCCGGAATACGACGCTTCCGGGCGTGGTGGCAATGTTGACGCCGAGCTCGAACGCCTTCTCGTCCGTCATGCGCAGTCGGATCTGGCTGCCGCCTCCGCGAGCGAGATCTTCCAGGAGGTTGTTCAGGCCCTTCAGCAGATTCTGGCCGCCACTTGCCACCGTCTCGCGCATCACCTCGGGGTTGGTGAGCAGAAAATTGCTCGGTGAAATCGCGTCGATGTACTGCCGCGTATAGAAATCCACCTGCTTGGCGGTGTGGGGGTCAAGGCCCTCCACGTGGCCGAGCGTATCGTGCAGATTCCGTGCGGCGATCAGGTACGACTGCTTGATGTAGTCGTAAAGAAAATTCTGCTGCCAGTCCTCGTGCCGGAACCGGCGGTCGCCCTGTTGCGGTTCGGCCACGGCTTTCGCGTCCTGCCCCATCAGCTTAAGCATCGAGCTTTGCCACAGCGAGACGGCGTCCTGCCAGAGCTTCATCTGCGCTTCGGCCAGCTTGAAGGGATTGGAGAGCAACTGTGCCCATGCCTGGAAAAACGCCTGGGCAATGCCGAGCTCGTCGTTTGCTCCAGCTAGCCCCCCGGTCTGGCCACGCTCGAGGAATTGGGTGACGACCTGGCCGCTTTTCTGTGCAATATCAGCATATAGCGAGGCCAGATCGGCGGGGTCGGTCGTCTGACGTCCCGATTGCTTTTGGGTCATTAGGTACTTCCGAGCAAATTATTGACGTTTACGTAAACGTATAGTAGGCTAAATCTCATCCATACTACACGGCCTTGCTGCTTAGCACAATGAGTACGACTCATACCATCTCGGAGCTCGCCAGGGAATTTGGGGTGACTACCCGGACCATTCGCTTTTATGAGGACCAGGGTCTCCTGAATCCCGCACGCGAGGGCACTAATCGAGTGTTCAGCAACCGCGACCGGGTGCGCCTGAAACTCGCCCTGCGCGGCAAGCGACTTGGCTTCTCTCTAGCCGAGATCCGCGAGCTATTCGAGCTGTACGACATTTCTCGCGATGAGCGCAAACAGTTGGAAGAATTTCTGTCCCGGCTGGAGCGTCGACGCGCGCATCTGGAGCAGCAGCGTGAGGACATTGAAATCATGCTGAATGAGATCAGCTTCTTTGCCAATCAGTGTCGGCGCCTGCTTAGGGATAAACCCACCGGCCAGGAATCAAAAAGTGCCGCATAAGGAGATTGATGCGCTGCACTATTTATTAACGTTAACGTAAACGTTAATTATAAAATGCTGTAAATTCAATTATGAGCTTGATGTGCCGAGAATTTGAGCCGTGGCAACCATGCCGGAAGCAGGCACCTGCAATTAAGCCTGAATCCGCGGCATCGCCAAGGACCGGTTGGCGCCATGCATATCGCACCGGCATTGGCCGGTGCCTGCCCACCCCGGCAACCCGCGCGCGCTTAGAACTACTTTAGGCGGAAACCCGCGTGTACCACGGACTTAAATTTGATGTGGGCGAGACGATCGACATCCTGCGCGAAACGGTGTCCGCCTTCGCTGCCCGTGAGATCGCGCCGCGCGCCCCCGATATCGATCGCCTGAACGCATTTCCGCGCGACCTGTGGCCGCTGCTGGGCCAAATGGGCTTGCTTGGCATTACGGTCGAGGAGGAGTACGGCGGAACCGCGATGGGCTATCTCGCACACGTTGTCGCTATGGAGGAAATCTCCCGAGCCTCGGCATCGGTCGGGCTTTCCTACGGCGCCCACTCCAACCTGTGCGTCAACCAGATCCGCCGCAACGGCAGCGACTCGCAGAAACAGCGCTACCTTCCTCGCCTGGTATCAGGCGAGCACGTCGGTGCGCTCGCGATGAGCGAGCCCGGTGCCGGCTCCGACGTCGTGGCCATGAAGCTGCACGCAGAAAAGCGCGGCGAGCGCTACCTGCTGAACGGCACCAAGATGTGGATCACCAACGGGCCCGACGCCGACGTGCTCGTCGTTTACGCCAAGACCGACCCGTCCGCGGGTGCGCGTGGCATCACGGCGTTCCTGGTGGAGAAAAAATTCACGGGATATTCCACCGCGCAAAAACTGGACAAGCTCGGGATGCGCGGCTCCAGCACCTGCGAGATCGTGTTCGACGATTGCGAGGTGCCCGTGGAAAACGTTCTGGGCGCGGCCGGGAACGGCGTCGCGGTGCTGATGAGCGGACTCGACTACGAGCGCGCGGTGCTTGCCGCCGGGCCGCTCGGCATCATGCAGGCGTGCCTGGACGCGGTAATCCCGTACGTGCACCAGCGCAAGCAGTTCGGCCAGCCGATCGGAGAATTCCAGTTGATGCAGGGCAAACTCGCCGACATGTACGTCACGTTGAACGCGTGCCGCGCTTACGTCTATGCGGTGGGACGCGCGTGCGATCGCAACGAGGTCACGCGCAAGGATGCCGCGGGCGCAATCCTGTTCGCCGCTGAAAAGGCGACGGCAATGGCGCTCGACGCCATCCAGTGCCTGGGTGGCATGGGCTACATTAACGATTCGCCGACCGGCCGGCTGCTGCGGGACGCCAAGCTCTACGAAATCGGGGCTGGGACATCGGAGATCCGGCGCTGGCTCATCGGCCGCGAGCTGTTCGACGAAACGGCGTAGGGGGACGCGTGACCGAAGGTGCGCGACGGGGTGAGCAAAGCGGGGTGCGACAGCAGGCCGGAGCATACCTACTGGAATCCGAAAGGTCGGGGTAATAATGATGACAGGCTGGGGACCCGCCCCAGCGCGGGAACCAGACACCTGAGGTGGCGTTTTTCCCCTATGAAGTGACCACTAACTAACGCTGAAAACAAACGGAAAATGGTGAAATTGCACACCCCGCTCTGCGACCGGCTCGGGATACGCCTGCCGATCATTCAGGCGCCCATGGCGAGCGCGTCCACCGCCGAACTGGTCGTGGCTGTCAGTAAAGCCGGGGCGCTCGGGTCCCTGGGTTGCGCCTACACCCAGCCGGAGACCATGCAGCGGGACGCGGAGGCCGTGCGAGCACACACTCACCTTCCGTTCAACGTGAACCTGTTCGCCTCCATTGCGCCCGGCGAAGTCGGCACGGCCGCACAGCGCGGGGCTCTGGATGCCGTCACCGGCTATTATCGGGAACTCGGCCTGCCGCATCCCGAGCCGGTGTGCGCACCGTATGCCCCCGACCTGGAAACGCAACTGCGCGCCGTCGAAGCCATCCGCCCCGCCGTATTCACATTCCACCTGGGAGAACTGCCGCAGTCACGAGTACGCCGCCTGCAGTCGCAGGGTGTGCGCGTCGGCGCCGGCGCGACCTGCGTCGCCGAGGCCGAACGGCTCGAAGCGCTTGGCGTGGATTTCATCGTGGCGCAGGGCGCGGAGGCGGGCGGCCATCGCGGCACCTACCTGCGCGACCCTTACGACTCGATGACCGGCACGTTCGCTCTGGTGCGACTGATCGTGCGCAAGGTGAAGACGCCGGTCGTCGCCGCGGGAGGCATCATGGACGGAGCCGGCATCGCGGCAGCACTTGCGCTCGGCGCGCAAGCGGCCCAGCTCGGCACGGCCTTTCTGCCGAGCCCCGAAAGCGGCGTGTCGCGCGTGCACAAGGACAGTGTCCTCGCGGCGCGCGAGGATACGACCCTGATCACCGAGAAATTCTCGGGAAAGCCCGCGCGTGGCCTCGTCAACCGCTTCGTGCGGGAAATGCGCGATGCGCCGCAACTGCCGTTCCCGGCGCAGAATGTCCTGACCGGCAAACTGCGCGCGGCATCGGCCAAGGCCGGCAACGCGGATTTTGTGTCCATGTGGGCCGGCCAGGCCGTCGCGTTGTCCCGCGCGCTGCCGGCTGCCGACCTGGTCGCCGCGCTGGAAGCCGAGACGCTCGAGTGCCTCGACCGGCTCGCAGCGCTGCGCCGTTGAAGGAAATCGCGCATGAATGACGACCCCGTGGTAATCGTCGGTTCCGCCCGGACACCAATGGGCGGATTCTTGGGTGATCTCAAATCGCTCTCCGCTCCAGAACTGGGCGCCGCCGCCATCCGCAGCGCGGTCGAGCGGGCGGGCGTGTCGCCGGAGCAAGTGCAGGAAGTGATCATGGGCAACGTGCTGCCCGCCGGCCAGGGTCAGGCGCCGGCGCGCCAGGCCGCGCTCGGGGCCGGGCTACCGCCGTCCTCCGGCTGCACGACTGTTAACAAGGTGTGCGGCTCCGGCATGAAGGCGGCGATGCTGGCGCACGACATGCTCGTGCTCGGCGTGAACGACGTCATGGTCGCGGGCGGCATGGAGAGCATGTCGAACGCGCCCTACCTGCTGCCGAAGGCGCGCACGGGGTTGCGCCTGGGCCACAGCGAGGTGAAGGACCACATGTTCCTCGATGGCCTGGAGGACGCCTACGATCGCGGGCGCCTGATGGGCACTTACGCCGAAGATTGCGCCGACAAATACCGATTCAGCCGCGAGGCGCAGGACCGCTACGCCATCACTTCCCTCCAGCGGGCGCAGGAGGCGATCAAGGGCGGTGCGTTCGCGAAGGAGATCGCGCCCGTCACGATCGCGGGCGGCAAGAGTCCGGCGACGGTCGCGCAGGACGAGCAGCCGCTCAAGGCCAATCTCGACAGGATTGCGCAACTGAAGCCGGCGTTCCGCAAGGACGGTACCGTGACGCCCGCCAATTCGAGCTCGATATCCGACGGCGCTGCGGCAATGGTGCTGATGAAGCTCAGTGCGGCGGAAAAACGCGGCATCGCTCCGTTGGCGAAAGTCGCCGCCTACAGCACGCACTCGCAGGAGCCACAGTGGTTCACCACGGCGCCGGTCGGCGCGATTCGCAAGCTCTTCGAGAAGACCGGCTGGAGCGCAAGGACCACCGATCTCTTCGAGATTAACGAAGCGTTCGCGGTAGTGGCGATGGCAGCGATGCACGACCTCGAGCTGCCGCATGACAGGGTCAATGTGCACGGCGGCGCGTGCGCGCTGGGGCATCCGCTCGGCGCCTCCGGCGCGCGCATCATGGTAACGCTGATGGCGGCGCTGGAGAGACGCGGATTGAAGCGCGGCATCGCCGCGCTGTGCATCGGCGGCGGTGAAGCCACCGCCGTCGCGCTCGAGCGCGTCGGCTAGCCCGCGCGGAAAGGGACGACATGGCGAATTCCATCGATTTCTACTTCGATTTTTCCTCGCCCTACGGCTATTTCGCCAGTGAGAAAATCGACGATCTCGCGGCAAAGCATGGCCGCGCCGTCACCTGGCGGCCGATCCTGCTCGGGGCGGTGTTCAAGCTGACCGGCGGCCAGCCACTGCCGACGATTCCGCTGAAGGGCAGCTACGCCGCGCACGATCTCGCGCGCGGCGCGCGGCTGTTCCAGGTGCCGTTCAAGCTGCCCACGAAATTTCCGATCGGCACGACCGCTCCGGCGCGAGCCTTCTACTGGGTGGGGGACCGGGACCCGGCGCTCGCGAAAAACCTGGCGCACGCGCTCTACCGCGCCTATTTCGCTGAAGACCGTGACATCTCCAATCCCGAGGTTACCGCTAACGTTGCCGCGAAGCTCGGCGTGGACAAGGCCCAACTCTCGCAGGCGCTCGACGATCCGGCGGTCAAAGAGCGGCTCAAGAGCGAAGTGGATGCCGCCATCGAGCGCGGCGTGTTCGGCTCGCCCTACGTCGTGGTGGACGGCGAGCCGTTCTGGGGATCGGACCGTCTCGACCAGGTAGACCGGTGGCTGGCGAGCGGCGGCTGGTGAGATGAGACTCGAAGCCTGGCAAATCGACATCGTGACGCTTGCCGTGGACGCGATCGTGAATGCCGCAAACTCCTCGCTGCGCGGCGGTGGCGGCGTGGATGGCGCAATCCACCGCGCGGCCGGACCGCAGCTGCTCGAAGAATGCAGGGCGCTCGGCGGCTGCCCGACCGGGCAGGCGCGAATCACGAAAGGTTACAAGTTGCCGGCGAAGCACGTCATCCATACCGTTGGGCCGGTGTGGAGCGGCGGCCGGCGTGGCGAGCCCGACTACCTCGCGTCCTGCTACCGCGAGAGTTTGAAGCTCGCCACAGGGAACGGGCTGAAGACTATCGCATTCCCCGCAATCAGCTGCGGCGTCTACGGTTATCCCCTCGAACTCGCCGTGAAGATCGCGGTGCGTGAATGCGCGGCTGTAGTTGCTGCCAGTCCCGTGCCCGAAAAGATCCTCTTTGCCTGCTTCGACCCGGAAACGCTCTCGGCATACGAAGCCGAACTCGTGGGTCATTGAAGGTTTTCTTCATCACTCATCACCGACCGAGATGACGGTTATCAAGTCCAGGCTGAAATCTTCGTCCGCGGAATTCAAGGCGGCCGCGGCGGGCGCGCGCGCGCAGGTGGAGGAGCTACACGCCCGAATCGCGCAGGCTCACACCGGTGGAGACGCCGCCGCGCGCAAGCGGCATCAGGGCCGCGGCAAGCTCCTGCCGCGCGAACGCGTGACGGCGTTGCTCGACCCCGGCACTCCCTTCCTCGAACTCTCGCCGCTCGCGGCATGGGAGGCTTACGGCGAGCCGCTTCCGGCCGCCGGTCTCATCACCGGCGTGGGCCGCATCGGCGGACGCCCATGCGTCGTGATCGCCAACGACGCCACCGTGAAGGGCGGCGCCTATTACCCGCTCACGGTGAAGAAGCACTTGCGGGCCCAGGAAATCGCGCTCGAGAACCGGCTCCCGTGCCTCTATCTCGTCGATTCCGGCGGCGCGCACCTGCCAAGCCAGGACGAAGTGTTTCCCGACCGCGACCACTTCGGCCGCATTTTCTACAACCAGGCCAACATGTCGGCCGCCGGGGTCGCCCAGATCTCAGTCGTGATGGGCTCGTGCACGGCGGGCGGCGCCTACGTGCCGGCGATGTCGGACGAGACCATTATGGTCAAGGACCAGGGCACTATTTTTCTCGCCGGACCGCCGCTGGTGAAGGCCGCGACCGGCGAAGTCGTGACTGCGGAGGAATTGGGTGGCGCCGACGTTCACACGCGCATCTCTGGCGTCGCCGACCATCTCGCCGACAACGACCGTCACGCGCTGGAGCTCGCGCGGCGCGCGGTAGCGAACCTGCCGGGTAGCGTCGTGGCGGCCCCGGAATCGCGCGAGCCGCTCTACGCAGCGGAGGAACTCTACGGCGTGATCCCGCAGAGCTCGCGCACGCCGTTCGACGTGCGCGAGATTATCGCGCGCGTCGTGGACGCCAGCGAGTTCGATGAATTCAAGGCGCGCTACGGGACGACGCTGGTCTGCGGTTTCGCAAAAATCGCCGGCCACCCGGTCGGCATTCTCGCCAACAACGGCATTCTGTTCTCCGAATCCGCGCTGAAAGGCGCGCACTTCGTCGAGCTCTGCTGCCAGCGCGGTATCCATTTGATTTTCTTACAGAATATTACCGGATTCATGGTCGGAAAAAAGGCCGAACACGGCGGCATCGCCAAGGATGGCGCCAAACTCGTGACCGCGGTCGCGTGCGCGCGCGTGCCGAAATTGACGCTCATCGTCGGCGGCAGCTTCGGCGCCGGCAACTACGGTATGTGCGGGCGCGCGTTTTCGCCGCGCTTCCTCTGGACCTGGCCCAACGCCCGTATTTCCGTGATGGGCGGCGAGCAAGCGGCGAACGTGCTGGCGCAGGTGAAGCGCGACGCGCTGGCGAAGCAGGACCGGAAGTGGAGCCGGGAGGACGAAGAAGCGTTCAAGGCGTTGATCGTCGAGCAATACGCGCGCCAGTCGGGCGCTTACTACGCCACCGCGCGGCTGTGGGACGACGGCATCATCGATCCGAAGGACACGCGGCACGTCCTCGCCTCAGGCATCGCCGCGACGCGCAACGCGCCGATCGAGGCCACACGCTTCGGTGTGTTCAGGATGTGAGCGGCGGGCGCGCGGCTATAATGTGCGCCTGGTTCCCCGGGCAGAAAATGGCCAAGAAAATTCTTTCGCAGGTCGATGCCGACGGCAACGCGACCGTGACCCTGAACCGGCCGGAGGTGCACAACGCCTTCGATCCGGATATGGTGAACACGCTGACGGCGACATTGAAGCAGCTCGAGGCGAGCGACAAGGTCCGCGCAATCGTGATCACCGGCGCTGGCCGCAATTTCTGCGCCGGTGCAGACATCGAGCTCATGAAGCGCAGCGCGACGTTTTCCCGCAAGCAGAACCTGGAGAACGCCCGCGCCACGGCGCTGATGCTGCAGACGCTGCACGCCCTGGAGAAGCCGACGATCGCGTGCGTGCGCGGTGCCGCGCGCGGCGGCGGGGTCGGTCTCGTCTGCGCCTGCGACATCGCCATCGCCGGGCGCAGCGCGACGTTTCGCCTCTCCGAAGTTAAGCTCGGCATTATCCCGGCCATGATCAGCCCCTTCGTGATCGGCGCGATCGGCGGTCGCTACGCGCATCGCTACATGCTCTCGGGCGAGGAGTTCGACGCCGCAGAGGCCTATCGCATCGGGCTCGTGCACGATATCTGCGAGGAGCCCGACCTGAATGCCGTCGTCGGCCGCATGCTGGCTAGCCTGTATTCGAGCGGTCCGGGCGCGGTGCTCGCCATCAAGAAGCTGATACCCGAAGTCGCCGGCACGCGTGTGGACGACAAACTCATGGAGAAGGTCGCGCAGCGCATCGCCGGAATTCGCGTCATGCCCGAGGCACAGGAGGGACTGACGGCGTTTCTCGAGAAGCGCAGGACCGCGTGGTCGACTCCCGCCTCGGCAAGGGGCACAGCGGCCAACCGCCAGAACGCCAAGGCCGCCAACAAAAACAGGGATGGAAATTGAGCGCCCATCACCCGTCACTCATCACTATTCACCTGCCCCGGCGCGCGTGCGGCGGCGGCGGATGCCAGCCATGAGCCTTCCCCGGAAAGTAAAATTGGTTGAAGTGGGGCCGCGCGACGGTCTGCAGAACGAGGCCGCGCCGGTGGCGACGGAGGTCAAGGTCGAGCTGATCCACCGCCTGCAGGACGCGGGGCTGCCCGTGATCGAGGCGACCGCGTTCGTGTCGCCCAAGTGGGTGCCGCAGATGGCGGACAACGCGCAAGTGATGGCGGCTATCCGTCGCCGGCCGGGCGTCTCCTACCCGGTGCTCGTTCCCAACAGGAAGGGGCTCGACGCGGCAATCGCCGCGGGCGCGCACGAAGTGGTGGTGTTTGGCGCGGCGACGGAGACGTTCTCTAAAAGAAACACCAACTGCTCGATCGCCGAAGGGCTTGCCCGCTTTGCCGATGTCAGCCGGGAAGCGCTCGCCGCCGGCCTGAAAGTGCGCGGCGATATCTCGGTTTGCCTCGGCTGCCCGTACGAAGGCGACGTCAGGTCCGATGCGGTGGTGCGCGTCGCGCGCGAGTTCGACGCGATGGGGTGCTACGAGATCACCATTGCCGACACCATCGGCACCGGCACCGCCGGCGCAACGCGAGCCGTGTTCGAAGCGGTCATGAGATACATTCCCGCGCAGCGCCTTGCCGGACATTTTCATGACACCTATGGCCAGGCGGTCGCCAACGTGTTCGCGGCACTCGAGTGCGGCGTGCCGACGTTCGATGCCTCGGTCGCCGGGCTTGGCGGTTGCCCCTACGCAAAGGGCGCGACGGGCAATGTCGCCACCGAAGACGTGCTGTACATGCTCGACGGCCTCGGCATCGAGACCGGGGTGGACATCCGCAAGCTCATCGCAGCGGGTGACTACATCTGCGGTCAGCTCGGCAGGCCTACCAGCTCGCGAGCCGCAAAGGCGATCGCTGCCAAGGCTGCGGCGTGATGGAAGAAGCGGCAATTGAATCGCCGTGCATCAGGGAATGCCGGATTGACCAGATCACGGGATATTGTGTCAGCTGCTTGCGCACGCTGAAGGAGATTTCGTACTGGGAGAGCTATGCGCCCACAGAGCGGCGCCGCGTGATGTCGTTGATCGAGGCGCGGCGGGCTGCCGCCGGCCACCATTCCGGAAATTGAAAAGACTGGAGCTATCGTCCATGCCGCTACCGAATCCCGCCCCGCGCAGCCTCATGCACACCCGCGCGATCGAGTGCAAAGGTTACGAGCGCGAGGACGGCCTGTGGGACATCGAGGCGCACCTCACCGATACCAAGACCACTTTGCACACGCGCCACCACGGAGGCCGCGAGCGTGAGCCCGGGCAGCCGGTGCACGACATGTGGCTGCGCGTTACCATTGACCTCGACATGAAAATCCACGACGTCGAAGCGCTGACCGATGAAGGCCCGTACCCGGTTTGCGGCAACATCACTTCCAACTTCAAGTCGCTCGCCGGGCTCACCATCGGCCCGGGCTGGAGAAGGCAGATTGCGGAGCGCGTTGGCGGCGTGAAAGGCTGCACCCACCTGGTCGAACTGCTCGGCCCGCTCGGCACTACCGCATTCCAGGCCACCAACCGAGCTCGCGCGGCCCGCGCCGCCGGCAAACCGCAGACGAAAACGCCTTACCAGTTGAACTCCTGCCACGTCTACAAGGACGACGCGCCGGCTGTGCTCGAGCGCTGGCCGCAGTTCTATACCGGTTCCCGGTCCGGCTGATCCCGCCCGAGGATACCTTGCGCCTGCGCTGCGCTATGATGTGACGCGACGGTGCGCCAGGAAATCTCCGGACTTGCCCTGCCGCCCTCGGAAAGGGATTCGCGGTGAACGACGCCTCAATTCACAACGCCGCCGGCACGCGCCCGCTGGTCGCGTCCATCACGGACAATATTGCGCAGGTGATGTCGGGTCAGGCCGCGTCGATCCGCAATATCCTTGCGGCGTTCCTTGCCGGCGGGCACGTGCTATTGGAGGACAACCCCGGCACCGGCAAGACCACCATGGCCAAGGCGCTCGCGCGGACCATCGGCGCCGACTACCGGCGCGTGCAGTTCACGCCCGATCTGCTGCCGTCCGACATACTGGGCGTCTCCGTGTTCAATCCGCGCGACCAGTCGTTCCAGTTCCATGCCGGACCGGTATTCACCCAGATCCTGCTTGCCGACGAAGTTAACCGCGCGAGTCCGCGCACGCAGTCAGCTCTGCTCGAAGCCATGGCCGAGCGCCAGGTTAGCGTCGAGGGCAAGACGCACGCGCTGGACGATCTCTTCTTTGTCATCGCCACCCAGAACCCGGTTGAGTTCCGCGGAACCTACCCGCTGCCGGAAGCGCAGATGGACCGGTTTGCGGTGCGCCTCGCGCTGGGTTACGTGAGCGCGGAAGAGGAAGTCAATATCCTGAATGCGCAGGCGTTTGAGCACCCGCTCGATCGCATCGGCACGCGCGCCTCGGTCGAAGACGTGCGCCGGCTGAAGGAAGCCGTGAAAGCAGTCCGGCTCTCCCCCGAGTTGAGGCGCTACGCGGTGGACATCGTGCGCGCCACGCGCAACCGCCCTTCCGTTCAACTCGGCGCCGGGCCTCGCGCGGCGCTCGCGCTGGCGCGGCTAGCCCAGTCACTGGCTCTGATCGACGGCTCCGATTTCGTCACTCCCGACCACATTCGGGAAATGGCAGCGCCGGTGCTGGCGCACCGCCTGATGCTCGACCCGCAAGCAAAATTCTCCGGCGCAAGCGCGCAGCAGGTTGTTGAAGAGGTGCTGCGCGCAACCCGCGTTCCGGCCTAGTCAATACGGCAATGTCGCTGAAACGGCCGTCCTATCTCCTGTTTCGCTTCGTCACTGGTGCCGGTTACTGGGCGAGCCGCCGCCTGACCGCGGCCGGCGTGCTGGTGCTCTCGGGCCTCGTTGTGACCGGCGCGGTCGGCGTCGACACCACCCAGAGTGTCGCCTACCAGGCATTTGGACTGCTCGCATCGTTGGCGGCGGCGGCCGTGCTGTGCCTGCCGTTCGTGAGTACCCGCGTGAAGGTGGAGCGGGAGCTGCCGAACGTTGCTACCGCGGGCAATCCCTTCAGCTATCGCGTGCGGGTAAGTAATTTCAGCGCTGCGGCGATGG
>Ga0075301_1000086_pt1 | contig 15428 bp, 20 predicted proteins | sample Browns_TuleA_D1_FD_120053 | JGI IMG/M metagenome (GOLD analysis project Ga0075301, IMG submission 120053) | Natural and restored wetland microbial communities from the San Francisco Bay, California, USA, that impact long-term carbon... | ecosystem: Environmental > Terrestrial > Soil > Wetlands ... | reverse complement strand
TATTTTTTTTTGTTTTTTAAAAATGTTATATAATTTTTCATAAAAAAGATCAAGCAATAAAATGATTGTAACTAATGTTCCAAATACAAGCCAAAATACGTTAATGCTAAAAAAATCCATTTTTATTTTCTAGAAACGAAATACACAATGTATTCTTGTTCATGATCTGGCATTTGCTTATCCATTTTTGTAAATGAATATTGTTCTATTGATTTAACTACATCATATAGTGATTCTCCAATGACTAACCCATTGGCAGGAGAAAGTCCATTAATTTTAGCACAACGATTTACTGTTGAACCAAATATATCTGAGACATCAGATGTGGAAGCACTTGCTAATCTTACAGAACCATATGTTGCACTAATCTTATAATCCACGCAGGGAAGCCCTTTTTCTTCTAGCATATTACAAATTTTGTCATGTACATCAATCATATCAAAACAACAGTCAATTACATTTTTGAATGATTTGATATCGTATGGATTTGTTTTGGGAAAATAAAAAAGCAATGCATCGCCAATATTTTTTATTACAATTCCATTAAATTTTTTAACAATTGTAGCCATTGAGTTTAGAAATGTACTATAAAGGGTGCTTGCCTGAGAGTCAGACAATTTTGCAGTAATCCTTGTGGAATTTTTTATATCAATTAGACAAACACAGCCATTTTCACTTTGATCTGAAAAATTAAGAAGAATATCTTCTTGTTGTTTTATTACATCCTCTTTCTGCTTGATTGTGATTAAAGATTCTTGAATCTTTTGTGCCATAACGTCAAAGGAGGCAGCAAGTTGCCCCACCTCATCACGTGTTCTAATGTTAGTTCTTACGTCATAATTGCCACTTGCAATTTGATTTGTAGCGTCTTTTAATTTGATTATTGGTCTTGAAAATAGTTTTGCCATAAAGAAAGCGGCAATTGCCATTACAATGGTAATCCCAATACCCGTAAGAAAGATTCTATCCTGTAAAACAGATACTGGTTGTAAAGTTTCAGCCTCGTTAAATTCTACAAGCAATACAAACCCTAAATCTGGCACACAGTATGAAAAACCATAAACTGAAATTCCTCTATAATCTTGATAGATATCCTTTACTTCTTTACCATTGTCAAAACATTCACGTACAGGAAAAGTATCTACAATTTGGTGAAAAGGAGCATCTTCAATAAATCTAGATTCAGTTATCATCAAATGGTCTTGATTCACTAGATAGGCTTCCCCAGTTTCACCTAAACCGCTACGATGTACAAGAATATTATTTAGTTCATCAGTTCTCATGGTTGCAATAACTACACCAATTGGTTTTGCGTCTTTTTCTTGTCCATAAATTGGAGAACCCACAATCAATTTACTTCCACCTTTTTCACCTGGTTCAAAAATTGCAAAAGGTTCTCTTAGACCACGAAGAAATTTTGGATCATCAGAAAAGTTATCCGTTGTTTTTAATCTAACCAGAGAAAAAAATACTCTTCCTTCTGAACCTATAATTTTTACATCCTCAAAACCAATTGAAAACCCAACCAAAGCCTGAAACGCTTGTATTTGAGTAAGAAAATCACGTCTTTTTTCCTGAATTGTTGAAAAGTAAGTAGCAGGATCATAATGTAATTCATTTAATTCAGTAACCAAGTTTTTAATCATTGGATCAGTTGAGATTACTTGAGTCTCTTTGATTCGAGTATGAATAATTGACAAAACAGAATTACCACGAAGTGTTGATTCACTGAGCAATCTCTCCCCCATTCTCTCTTGTAAAACTTCAGTAGCAGAAGTAAAGCTTAGATAGGCACTTGCAGAAATTGTAACAATAGATACAATCATGACAAGAATAATGAGTTTCTTGTCAATACTAAATGAAATTTTATTTGATTGAGTATTCATCTTTTTTCCTTTTATTATAAACTAGATAAAATAATGTTCCTGCTCCAATAATTGCTCCGCCTACTGCCAGTACAGTGAGTTCAAACTGAAATCCCATGTATATTGATAACCCTAGTCCAAAAAGTGGCAAAACTGGAAATTTTCCAATGTTTAGTGGAGTTCTAAAAGGCCTTTCAATGGTTGGTTCTGAATATCTAAGCACAATTACAGATAAGTTCACCATGCCAAAAGTTATCACTATTGCGAACACCGAGATATTAGCAACAAGTACAATGTCTCCAATAAATGCAAATGCCATACAAGCTAACATTATTCCAATTACTGCAATCCATGGAGTTTTTGTTTTGAAATGAATTTTTTTAAGAATTGCAGGCAATGACTTGTCGTTTGCCATCCCATAGAGAACACGAGCACCTGCAATTAAGATGATTAGAACTGTGTTTGTTGTTGCAAAGAGTGCAATTGATGATAACATTGTATGCCCTCCTGCACCAAGCACTCTTTCTGCGACAGTGGCTAGAGGAGCAGCTGATGCACCCAAATCTTGCCAGTTTATCACTCGGACTACTGCTAATGAAACAAGAATGTAGAGTACCCCGGTAATTGCTATTGAAATTAAAATTGCTCGTGGAATGGTTTTTGAAGGTTTTTTTACCTCTTCTGCAACATTGGCCATATCCTCAAAACCAACAAAAGCAAAGAAAACCAATACAAAAGCTATGATTATTCCACTTAGGCCTGAGGGGGATTCAAAATAATCAACAGGTTCTGGAGTAGCAAAGGTAAATCCAATATAGATAATTATTACAAGTCCTGCTGCTTCTACAAGTGTAAAGAGAGTATTTGTCCAAGAGGATTCACGAATTCCAAAAAAATTGATTATAGATAATGCACCTAGAAGCAAAATTGCACCAATTACTATTGGTAGGTCAATAAATTCAGCAAGATATCCTCCAAAACCTAACGCAACTACTGATGCGGTAATAATGGATGTAAGTGCTGTCAGCCACCCGATGATGAATCCTAAAAAATTACTTTTGAAAGAATTTTTTATAAAAGTATATTCAGCCGCGGCCTTTGGAAAAACTGAAGTAAGTTCTGCATAGCTTAATCCTGCAACTACTGCAACGATTGCAGCTAAAACAAATGAAACCCAAACTGCCCCTCCAGCTAATCCAGCTGCCTCTCCGATCAAGACATAAATTCCGGCTCCTAGAATTAGGCCTACGCCATACATTGTAAGTTGAAAAAGGCCCATATACCGTTTTAGCTCAGACATTATTACCAATCATGAAATAGACTATCTATTAAAAACAAATCAAGAATTTCTACATTGATATTAAAAAATAATCTTGTTTTATTTTTGGAATTTTTTCATTCTCTTGTGCTCAAATCGATCCCATGGATATACAATGTACTCGTTTCCTTTGGTTTTTTGTGCAAATAAGAGTTGTTTCGGATATCGTTTTCCTTTTCGTGCAAAAAGTGTTGCATATACTAGTTTGTTTGGGTTTTCAACCATGGATAAGACTTTCTTGAATGTATCTCCTGAATCATAAATATCGTCAACAAATAAAGAATCAGAGGCAACCCTGTTTTTATCAACAAGAATTTCATTTATGTCAAGTCTATCAGCTAATAGTCTTGCAGGTACTAGGCCACCTCTAGTAATTGTTGAGATGCTTTTGAATTTTCTTCCAGACTCTTGGACTTTATCGGAAAGTAATTTAGATAGAGATTCAATTCGTGGCCAGCTAACAGAGTCAGATTCCATTTAGATTTCAGATGATAGCATTTGTATTAAGTGTAAAGCTAGATTCCAGTAATTTTCTTTATTTTCTTAGCAGTGACATCAATGTCTACATCTGGATTAGCAGATACAAGCAAAACTTTGTTATCAATTGGAAAACTCATAACAACTGTTTTTGATCTTCTAGAAGCTGAATAATCAACCTTACCTAGGCTTTGATCAAATTCTTGTCTAGTTGAAACTCTTAAAATTAATTCCATGTAGAGTTTTCTCATGTCCGCATCATCTTCTAAGGACTTAATGCCTTTTTTCATGCCTCCTGCAACCAAATGTCCCATTGGGCTAATCAGTCCCGCAAATCTAATTTCTGGCTCCTTGAGTAAATTTTGACACTTTTGATCAAATGCATAATATTCGTTTGATTTTTCTACTTGAGACATGTTAGGGCTATTACAACATAAGAATAAAAACCATTGTCCAACTTTATTGATACATAATGGTTCACATTGTTTTAATGTTAAATTTGGAAAAGGTTATCTTTTTAACATATTCTCTGAAAGTATGAAAGAATTTGATATTCTAAAGTGCAAAAATACCCATCGACCAAAATATTATATCCTATACTCTACTGGGGACAAAAAAACCCATACAAGCATATTTTGTCTGCCAGGACTGTTCAAGCAATCCAATATACAGTGATGCTAATTCGATTATACACATCGAGGAATTAAAAGAGGGTACAAGGATTACTGTTCCAAATCTCAAAGAATTAAAATTCCCTGATGATTTTCCAGCAGATTTTCTTAAGGATAAAAGAGGGATTTATCTCTAATTCTAGAGTAATTTTTTAGGGGGATTTACCAATAATTTTTAAAATTTTAAAGGGAATTTTTCCAAAATCAGCTTCTTTAGAAGAAGATACCAACAGAACGTTTTCATCAGGTAAGGGAAAGCTGTAGATAATTACCTTCTCCCTGTATGATAACGAGAAACTTACTGGTCCAAATTCCTTATCAAACTCATGGCGCATTCTTACTCGGAGTGCAATTTCCATAAACATCATTTCATCTTGTTTTTCATTTTCTAGAGCCATCATCCCCTTTTTCATACCTCCAGCAATCAGATGGCCCCTATTGTTAATTACACGTGCAGACCGCATATTTGGGTCTAGAATCATTATCTTTTGGCAAACTTGGTCAAAATCCATGTTCTAAATAAAACATATCGATCTATTTATTGCGAGCTTTTGTAATATAAAGTCGTGAAGAACGACCTTCAAAAAGACCCTGCTGAATTTTATAAACACCTTTCCCTATTTTGGACCGATTTGATATATCTAATGTCAAGCAAGCCCCAAGCCTTAACTTCTGTTGGTCCAATGAGAAATTTTTCATCAAATGCAAAAAAAATCGCAACCGAGTTATTAGATGCAAATGATGATCTTGTAGAATTCAACAAAAGATTAACAGAATATTATCAACAATTGGCAGACACTTGGGCTAATGCACAAAAAAAGGTTACTGCCAAGATGCCAAAAATTCCAAACGACCAGGAACAATTTGATTCATACAAAAGAATTTGGATAGATATTTTTGACAATGATTTTACAGAGTTATTTGATTCGCATAAATTTGGAGAAAATTATGGAAAACTAGTTGCTAGCGAGCTTGAGCTTTCAAAACACTGGGAACAGATGGTAAACGTAATGCTCTAGTCTGCTAATTTACCCAACAAAAAAGAAATTGACGAAGTTTACAAAGAATTACATACTTTACGAAAGAGAGTGTCAAAATTAGAATCCCAAACAAAAGAATCAAAAATGAGGAGTAAGGAAAAATGATAGAAGGAAATACGAGTAGATTAGATCCAAAACTTGTTGAAGAATTTCTCAAATTCGGAAAAAATATGATAGAAGCTCCTAAGCTAGTTCAAGCACCTGATGAAATTAATTTAGAAGTTACTGAACATGAAGTTGCATATACTGAAGATAAAGTAAGATTACTGCACTACAAACCAAGAACTACTACACAGGTCAAGACCCCTTTGATAATTGCATATGCATTAATTAACCGATATCATATTTTAGATATTCATCCTCAGAAAAGCTGGGTCAGAAACTTACTTGATCAAGGAATTGATGTGTACATGGTGGATTGGGGAACTCCAACAAATATGGATAAATATTTAGATTTGGATGATTATGTTAACGGTTATCTAGATAATTGTGTAGATTTTGTAAGAGATGAAGCTGAGGTTGATAATGTTTCCTTACAAGGATATTGTACTGGTGGAACTATCGCAACTGTATATACTGCACTACATCCGGAAAAGGTAAAAAATTTTGTTGTTACTGCTCCTGTAATTGATGGATGGCGTGACACAACTGTAGTTAGTAATCTTGCAAAACATATCGATGTGGATAAAATGGTAGATTCAATTGGAAATATGCCACCGGAATTTATGTACTATTGTTTTTCAATTCTAAAACCCTTTGAACAAGGTATTGAAAAATATGCCAATTTTTTTAGAAATATTGAAAACGAGAATTTTGTGGATAATTTCTTAAGAGTTGAGAGGTGGCTTGGCGATACTCCCCCTATTCCTGGAGAGCTTTTCAAGCAATGGATTAAAGATATCTATCAGGAAAATCTGTTGATTCAGGATAAAATGTATGTTGGTGGAAAACACATTTCACTAAAAAATATAACAATGCCAATTTTTATCCAAGTTGCAGTAGGAGATCATCTTGTTTCCCCTGAATGCAGCATGCCATTACATTATGCAGTAGGTAGTGTAGATAAAACATTAAGGGTATATCCAACTGGTCATGTTGGAATGATAGCAAGTTCACTATCTCAGAAAAAAGTTTTACCAGAGTTAGGGCAATGGCTAAAAGAACATTCGGAAGTTAGATAAAAATAGAAAAAAGAGAAAAATCTCTTTTGATTTTACATTCTGGAATTACACCTAATTAGTTTTTGGTGTGAAGGTGCTCATCCAAGATTGTATTATGTTTTTGTTCAAATCAGCAAATGCTTTTGTATTTTCATTGAATGTCTTGATGTTTTGCTGGGTTGAATCAATTGCTGCTAATGTAACTTTGTTTTGTACATCATAGGCTTTTACAACCTCTTCTGTGGTATCGCGAATTACTTTTAGAACTGCGGAAGGTATGTTAGTTGTAATGCCTGCTTTAGTAGCATAGTCTTTTTGCAGTGCAATTGTTGAATTGATTACATTCTCTACTGCATCAAGGTACTCTTGCTGTACGTTAGTTACTGATTGATGATAACGTGGTACTGATTGCTTGATACCGCTAAAGTATTTGTCAACATTTTGCTGATATACTGCAAAGACATCTTTTTGATTTGGTGTGGATTGTGCTGTGTTACTCATATTTTCACCCCCTTTTTGATTTCTTTTCTATAGGAAGAATAACAACTTGAACCAAGTCGCCTTCCTTTAATCCGAGTGCATCTCGTTCAGCCTCTGGAATTGAAATTCGTCCGTTGCTTCCAACAGTAGTTTTGTAAGCTCCCCAGGAAAGAAAGTTTGGCATCATTTGTGCCATGTTAAACATTTTGTTCATGCCTTTTGATTGCATTGTTCCCATATTTTCCATAAAGTTAGATTGTGCCTCTACTGTCTTGTTTGAGATTTCCTTTAGTGTTTCAAGAGGATCAAATTGTTGACTCTGAGGGTTCATCATAGAGCTAAAGTTTTTCATGAATTCGGTTTGGGCTTTGCCGCTTTTTTGAATCCATTCCTTGAACATTTCTGCTGGATTATATTGGTAACTATTACCACTCATAGGTAATAGTAGGAATATAGAGGTATTTAAACGATTTGGTAGGTCTAGTTTTCTAAAAAGTCCAGTACTAATTTTGTAAATTTTTGTGGATCATCAACATATGGAGTATGGCCACATTTGTTCATCATGAAAAATCTACAATCCTGAATACTTGAGACGAAATCGTCTGCATATTTAATGGGTATAACAGGATCATCTTCGCCCCAAATAATTAGAGTTGGTATTGTTATTTTTGTTAATAATTTTGTGATAATCTCTGAGTTTCTCAAACCAAGTAATGTCGACATAAAAGCCATTTTTGCATTTGGTAGTTTCATTCTTTCAACAAAACTTTCAATTATTTTTTGATTAATTTGCCTAGATGAACCGGACATCATTTCAAAGGCATTTTTAGCCAAGTCTATATCTGGATACAATGCAGCCATTACATAGGCATCTAATGCCGGAGTAGAATGTTTCATTACTCCAGAAGGGGAAACTAGAACTAGGTTTTGTATAATCTCTTGATGTTGGGAAGTAAATACAGCAGTAATTTGCCCTCCCAAAGATGACCCAATAATGTTAGTTCTAGTAATTCCCAATTTTTGTAAAAAATTTGACAAGAAATCAGAGAAAAACTCTGTAGTATAATCTACAAGAGGTTTATCACTTTGTCCAAATCCAATTAGATCCGGAACAATTACTCTATAGTGTTTACTAAATTCAGGTATAACAAATTCCCATCTTTCTGCAGAAGCGCCAAGGCCATGAAGTAAAACTATAGTTTTATCCGAATCGCCTGATTCTAAATAACGAATTTTGTTTCCATCAATAGAGATGAATTTTTCTTCCATCTATTCTAGCTGGCTTCCTTTTTCATATAGATAAATTTTTGTGCTAAATGATAATAGTAAATTATGAACTTCGCCATTAAAATTTGGGTTTATGTTTTTTAACAGGTAAAATCAAGTCCTAGATGTGATAACTTCCAATATCAAAAAAATTCTTGTTCCACTAGATGGTTCAAAAAACTCACTTAGAGCCTTAGATATGGCGATTAGCCTAGCAAGACAATTTAATGCAATAATTGTTGGAATTTGTGTAATCTATTCAGCCCCGAGATCAGAATTCAGAGGCACTGGTTCTGTTGAAAAAGGGTCCTATGAAAAGGTAAAAAAATTTATGAATCTTGCCAAAACATTGGCTGCTCAAAAGGGCATAGTCTTTGATGAAAAAATCTCTTATGGGGATGTTGGATACCAGATTGTAAATTTTGCACATAGTAAAAATAACAAAATTGACATTATTGTTATTGCCTCCAGAGGTAGAGGAGCAGTAAAGGAGATGCTTTTTGGAAGTGTTTCACATCATGTCCTGCATGCATCAAAACTGCCAGTACTAGTTGTAAAATAAGTTAGAAAGTAGATTTTTTGAATTTGTAGATAATTATGTCTAAAAGAATTAAAAAAATAATTAGAAAAAAATCTAATTATCTATCGGAATTTGCGAACTCTAGAAATTATTGCTGCGTGGTTCGCTTTTGGATCTGTGGTGATGTACATAATATGGTTTTTTCCAGCAGGTAACGTAATTCGCTTTACTCGATCATATTCTGCTAGAACATATTTACATCTACCAATCTTTTTTGCTAAAGATTTTCTTTGCTGCCAAGCACGAGCTGCCATTACTAAAGATTTCTTACTTTCAGATTTAGAAAGAGTAGTTTTGACAGTTTTTCGGTGTGCAGAAATAACTAGTTTGCCACTCAGAGATGCAATTGTTACATAACGGATGGATTTACTAGTCTTGAGAATCTTAGCTGCTAGTGTTGATACGTCCATTACATTCCATTATTTTCCTATGTTAAAGGTTTTTTGAATTAGTGGTGAGATTTATCTAATAGTCACTTTCATTTCTGATTAGTGAAAATGTCACCAAATTTTGCCCTAATTACTTTAGCTTCAATAATTTTTAGTATATATCCAGCATTTGGTGCAACTGTTTTTTACGCAAATGGGGCGTTTACTAAAAACGGCATAGAATGGTGTGAAGAAAATAAACCCCTGTATGATTTACTGGGAGACAGATTCTTTGAACATCACAAACATAGTATCGAGTCAAGAGTTTGTGCAAATTTAATTGAAGACCCATTATGGAGTTATTCTGGTCCAGATAGAATTGAAAGATTAATTGAAAAGAGCCGCTATTTTTCTCAACTAGAAATAGCTGAAAGTATGGAAGAATCTAAAGTAGGTGTGTTAGACCCTACCCCAGCCCAAGTACCCGTAAATAAAACTGTAGAAATAATTGAGGAATCAAACGAGAAACAGATAGAACAAACTGTAGAAGATCAAGTAGAAGACACAGCAAAACAAAGTGAATTTCAAAATGCTAATGAAGGCGGAGGCGGATGTTTGATTGCCACAGCTGCGTTTGGTTCCGAACTGTCAACGCAGGTACAGATGCTAAGGGAGCTAAGAGATACTCAAATTATGAACACTCGATTTGGTGCAATGTTTTTGTCAGGATTTAATCAATTTTATTATTCATTTTCACCTACAATCGCAGATATGGAACGTCAAAATCCAATATTCAAAGAATTTGTAAAAATTACAATAACACCAATGTTAACAACTCTTTCACTGTTGAATCATGTAGACATTGATTCAGAAGAAGAGATGGTAGGATTTGGTATAGGTATTTTATCTCTTAACGTAGGGTTTTACTTTGGAATTCCATTTTTTGTAGCTATAAAATTAAAACGAAATTTAATGAATTAATTTTTTTCCTGAAAATTTTAGGAAGTTAATAATCTAAAAAGTTGGTAGACCATTGAATTCTAAAGATCTTAGAATGCATGTAATTTTAAAATGAACAAACATCACCATAATAATTCCTCATGAATAATGTTTTAGAGAAAATGCACCGTATTGGAAAAGTAAAATTGCATTCAGAGTATGGGGCATTAGGTTCTAAAGAAGATTTTTTAGATAGAGCTATAGATGCGCTGTCGGTTCTAAAGATTTCAAACTCTTATCTTGAGTCAACATTAGCAAAAAGTGATGCAAATCCGAAGACCTTGAGTACTTTTACAATGATTAAAAAATCTATTTTAAAAATCGAGGCGTTTTTAGATAGTGCGAAACACGATGAAAAACGTTCAACTAAAAATCAAAATGTTCATTCTCCCGAAAACACCAAGAAAAGATGGTTTGCATTATCAGAATTAATGAGTATGATAATACCAAAAAACTGTCCGCCTAATATTCAAATCAATTTACCAAAAAATGATTTCCAAATATTTGGAAATTTTTACAAACTAGTTGTAGTCTTTTCAAATTTAGTTGAAAACTCTATTGAGGCAATGAAAAATAATGGAGTTATCAATATTTTTGCTCGTGAAGGAACTGATTTTATTATGATAGACCTAAAAGATTCAGGGCCTGGGTTTCCTCCTGAAATTCTAAAAAAAGCTTTTTCCACATTATTTACAACAAAATCAGGTGGGAATGGGTTAGGACTTAAGGTCGCAAAAACAATTATCGAAATGCACGGAGGCGCTATCTCTGTAAGAAATAATCCAACTACTTTTTCAATAAAATTGCCAAAAAATTAATATTTTAAAATAATTTTTACTGAACGCCACTAAAAATATCCACTACTTTGGTAGCTAATTTTTCAATGTCTACTGTTGGATTCGCAGAAATTAATAAAACAAATTTACTAACTGGAAATGGAAAACTCACAAGCACTGCCTTATCTCGTCGAGCGGCAAGATAATTAATTGGGCCAAGGGTTTGATCATATTCTTTTCTTATAGATACTTTAGAAACAAATTCCATAAACGATTTGAGTCTTGTTTCATCTACTTCTAGGGGAGTGATTTCTTTTTTGAACCCTCCAGATACTAGGGTCCCAACTTCATTAATTATACCAGCAAATCTTATTTCATCTTCCTCAAGTAGCTTTTTACATTTATCATCATAGCCTTGATAATTAATCTCAGTCAGTTTAGATCACCAATCTTAATAATATGAAAGATAAAAATCTAGCCAAATTTATTCAAAATTCTTTTTTGTTATAAGAAAAAGTTGTGAAAGTAAATCGGAAACCTCAGTTTGCGAATAATTACCTAAATCATCGCGGTCTACTTTGATTCCTTTCCATGAAGAGGTATGCCATTTACCTATTGGTAGATTGAATTGAGTTACTTTTGGATTAAATGGGTATGGATTCATGTAAAGATACGGATCTTTGTATTGCTCATCACCAGGAGATATACCAGTACCAATTTGTTCATCCTTTTTTCCAGTGAACCATTCTACGGAAAAATCAAAGTGGTGAGGCCAAAGATGAACTAGAGTAAAGTTTCCTTGTAATGTCATTCTAAAAAGCTCAATAGTTCTTTTTGCTTTTATTGCGTAACTATAAAATTCAGAAAGTTGGCCATGGCTAACATTATCAAGTTTTATTTCAGGCATTACTAGATTGTATTTTTTTATTATGTTTGATAATTTTTCATAAATGTTGTCTTTGGTTATATCAATAAAATATCCTATCTCATTATGAAAATAAAGTAGTTGGCCAGTAAGTAAATGAATTTTAATTTCAGTTTTGTTGTTTATTAGTCCTGTTGTAATTTCATCATTTTCAAAGTATAGAGCTTGATTGCCATTATGAGGAAGCGCTTCAGTCTGCTGTGATTTTAATTCGCTAATTGCCATACAAATACTTTGGAGTTGTTTAATATCTGAAGGTTTCATCTAAATCATAAACTCAATTTTTTATTAATTTAGCCCGTATAATAACAAAATGCAATTCATTTTCTGGTCAATTTTGTTCAAAAAAAATGGCAGAAACATTATTAGTGGATTCTCAATGAAAATGCGTACATGCCAGATTCAGAGGATATAGATTCCTCAATAGAGCCAACTGAATTAACTATTGCTAGATGGAGTGATCGATTTTTTGCTTGGCTGATAGATTATGTAATTATTATGGCTACTTTATTTTCTATATTTTTTGCAATATTTAGTACTACAGTAAACTTTGAGGAAATGATTAGTGATAATTTTACATATTCACGTTCATTTGAGTTCGTTCCAATTAGCATTGTATTTTTTTTCTATTGGCTAATCTTAGAATATAAAACTGGACAATCGATTGGCAAAATGGCGTTGCATCTTAAAATTACTAATTTGAAGGGAGAGTCTGCAGATTTCAAAAGCATTGCCATTTCAAGTTTTGGCAAAGCCGTACTCTTACCACTGGATGTGATTTTAGGGCGGATATTTACAAATAAAAAACGCCAGAGAATTTTTAATAGGTTAGGAGAAACAATAGTGATAAAGGTTCCACAAACAGATGATGAGCCAGAAAACATTTCTTATAAAAAAGACTAAATTCAAAATTGCTTGCAATACACAGAGATTTTCAAATTTTGTTTGCAGAGCTTTAATGTTTTATTTTTTCCATGCAAGAAAATTATAGTTTGGACATGTTTTTAATGAAAAATATTAACCAGAATTTAAAAATAAAAAAAATTTGATGTATGGAACTAAAATGATCAAATTTTCAAGTTGCGAAATAAATATCCTCAATATAAACTAGTGAATTACTGATTTTCAAATTTTGACCTGTTGGTAATAAATGAACACACAGTTGGTTATTATTGAGAATTTTATTCGTGTAAAGTATGAACTCGAAACTTTGTAGACATTGCGGAGAAGAAACTTTAGAGGCCGACAAGTGTAAGACTTGCAATCAAGTCTTCAAATTTGTATGCCCGGAGTGCAATATTGTCTTTGAAGAGCATCACACTAACTGTGCTGACTCTCGGGTTATGCAAAAAATAATCATTGAATAGTCTATGCCGTAGGAAGGTATACGTCTTCAAATTTACTAGAGTTGTATTTTCTTAGCATAAACTGCATCAATGCTTCTTTAGAATATTCTATTCCATGTTCGTCTGACGTATGCTTTGCAAATTGGTCAATCATCTCAGATGTATCTGCGGATTCTGAAGCAAAGTCACACTCAAACCCATAATCTACGCAACAGAGTTTTGCCATGGAATCTCTATGTATTGGGATGTAATAACCAAATGTTTGTAATATTTTCCATACATAATAAATTCTCTTTTTGATTTTGGAAAATTCTAAATTTGTAGAAAAGGGATTATGCTGGAAGCTGGTATTTTAGATATGGGGTATCCTTTTTTACCAATAGTTTGTGATCTGATTTTTTTTGCATAAACTCTATAAAATTTTCAAAGTCTTTTTCCTCAAATAGCTGCCATCCAAACTTGTAAACATCTAGATCATAGGATTGATAATCTTCTATAATGTCTCCAAACCAGGTTCTGTAAAGGTCAGCTTCTGTATTTGCCTGCTCGGTATTATTGAAAAATTTTAGTTCTATCCAATCATAGCTTCCATTAGATCTTGCAGAAAAATCACAAAATGGGGCACTTGCCAAATAGTCTTTCATGTCAGCTAATCTTTGAACAAAATCTGCTGGAGAAGAGAGTTTTACTGTGACTAGTCTTGGAACACCCATGTTTACCTTTTTCATATCCACTATAGCGGTATATCCTGTGATTATGTTATTACGCTCCAGTCTTGCAATTCTCTTCCCTAGGCCTCTTTCAGAAATCTTGATGCCTTCTTGGGATAATTTTTTTGTAATCTCTCTTGATGATTGCCTTCCATTGGCTATTAGCAAATTTAGAATTTTTTTGTCAAGGTCATCGATCATGCGATATAATCCATTTTAGAACAATATGCTCAAGGGTTCAAAAGGTGAACTTTTTTTGTAAAATAGTTTAGCTTTTGAACTATTGCTATGTCTTTTGTTGGGGCTTACTCAAATAGTGGTCAGATGGTTTGGTTTATCGATTAGAAATGAGTAACCAAATTTATGAAAAAATAGACCAGTCAAGTATATCAAAATACAAGATGGTTCTAATTCTGGCTTTTTTGCCAGTAGCTTTAGCGCTGTACACAAACAGCGTCAACATTGCTGGAATCCCACAGAGCATATTTAGTGGGATATATCCAGTCGCTTTCACCCTACTATCGTGGGGTATAGCGATACAGCAATTAATTCAAATCAAAAAGAAGTAAGAAATAGTCCTCCTGCAATAAACAGATGCTTACTTTCTTTTTTTCTTTTTTTATAATTTACATTTTCAGGTAGTTCTGAACAAAAAAATCCCACCAAAAGATCTATTAACTACCTTTGATCAGAGTCGGCAAGAGAAAATGTCTAATGAAATTAAAAATTGGTGGGCAGATTTTAAAGATTTAGAGAATGATATAGAAAAAATTCATGATACTCTATAATTCATAAGAAAAATTTTAACAGTTACAGCTTGGGCCTTTACCGGATTTTGAATGGGCCTTTATCATATGACGAAGCATCCGCTCAGTTTCAGAGAATTCCATTCCGCATTCCTTGCAGATGGTTCCAGTGATTTGTTTTTCTCGTCTAAGAAATCCCATAAAAATGCTAATTTTTTACTCATTTAATAAGTTTAGCATGAATTTTTCAGACATAAAATATCAATTCTAAGAATCGTATCATATGTTAAATAGCAATTATTTTGGGAAGAAATCATGGATGATACAAACAAAGCCATTGGGCTATCCTTAATTGGATTAGTAGGATTGGTTGTTTTTTGGGTAATATTTTCTCCATAAGTGAAATCGTAATTAGGAATAATTTTGACTCTGGATTTTGGGGGTGCAATTTGGACACACATAGAATAATACGATTATTTTTTCCAACATAACAACAAGGATTAGGTAGGTGAAAAATACGGATAAAAAGAAATTTCAATTAGAGTTTTTTACTCAATTTCTAGAAGAAAAAAACCTTCAGGAAAAATGGGAAAAATTTAAAGAAGAAAATACATTTGAGCTTGCAAAAATATTTCGCGATCAAGATGGAATAAAAGAGTCGTATAATGACTTTTTAGCTGATATTTTGGGAATAAATTTAC
>Ga0075301_1000085_pt1 | contig 15483 bp, 17 predicted proteins | sample Browns_TuleA_D1_FD_120053 | JGI IMG/M metagenome (GOLD analysis project Ga0075301, IMG submission 120053) | Natural and restored wetland microbial communities from the San Francisco Bay, California, USA, that impact long-term carbon... | ecosystem: Environmental > Terrestrial > Soil > Wetlands ... | reverse complement strand
CTGAACTCCGCCGTCTGGCCCAGGACGTTGCCTTCGACCGGACCGAAATGCGCGCCGGGCGGCAGATTGGGGTCCACCAGAATGGCAATGGCGATGCCGACCGCGGCGAGCCCGGCCAGGACCTCAAGGACAGTGAAAACCCAGCGAAATGCTGTGGGCAGGAAACTGGCGAACCGCATCTGAGCCTCCGTCTTATCGATAAACAATACATCGTTTATCGATAAAAGCAAGAGGCCTTATGGCCCTGATTATGCCGCTTCGGCGATGACGCGGTTTCGCCCTTCGCGCTTGGCACGATAAAGCGCCTGGTCGGCGCGGTGCAGCAGCTCGTCTGCCGTTTCGCCAGCTTTCGCGGTCGATGCCATGCCGATGCTGATGGTGACGTTGATCTGATGCGGCGCGCGGCTGATCGGGAATGGCGTCGTCTCCACGCTGTGGCGCAGGCGTTCGGCCACGGTGTAGGCATAGGCGATGTCCGTGTCCGGCATCACCACGACGAACTCCTCGCCGCCGAAGCGGCAAGCGAGATCCATCCCGCGCACATTGGCTGAGATGCGGCCGGCGAATTCGCGCAGCACTTCGTCGCCGGCATCGTGGCCATAGGTGTCGTTGACGGCCTTGAAGTAATCGATGTCCATGATCAGGAACGATACGGGTTTCCCGTTGGCGACGCTGCTCTTAAGCAGCGTGTCGAGGTGGCGAGACATGTAGCGGCGATTGTGCAGCCCCGTCAGCTGATCCGTGATCGCCATTTCGAGGCTCAGCTGCATGTTGTGGCGCAGCTTGTCGGCATAGCGCTTCTTGCGCAGTTGCGTGCGCACGCGCGCCATCAGTTCGTTCTGGTCCACGGGGCGCATGAGGTAGTCGTTGACGCCCATATCGAGCGCCTGGATCAGCTTGCGCGAGTCGCCTTCGCTAATGACGGCGAGGATCGGCGTGTTGCGCACTTCTGGCAGCGAGCGCAGATGCGAGCACAGGCGCAGGCCGTCGAAGGCCTTCATGCCGAGGCTGACGACGATCAAATCGAAGTCGCCGCCACGCGCGCGGACCAGTGCTTCGTCGAACGTGCCGGCAGCCGCCACTTCGTTCTTCGGCTCAAGCGCGGCCTGGAACCAGGCGACGGTCTCGGGACGATCCTCGACCACGAGGATGCGCCCCGCTGGATCAACTTCCACCTGCGCGCCCGCGCCTTCCACCAGGCCCATGCTCTGGCCGGTGGCTTCGCGCATGAGCAACTCGTCGGTCATCGTCTTGAGACGCACGAGGCTGCGCACGCGCGCGAAGAGCGCCGTGTCGTCGATCGGCTTGGTGAGAAAATCATCGGCGCCTGCATCGAGCCCGGCAACGCGGTCGGCGGGTTGATCGAGCGCGGTGACCATGACGACGGGAACGTGTGCGGTCTTGGGATCGGATTTGATGCGCCGGCAGACTTCGAAGCCGTCCATGCCCGGCATCATGACGTCGAGCAGGACGATATCAGGCGTCTCGGCGGCGATGCGCTGCAGCGCTTCCTCGCCGTTGAACGCCGTGACGACCTCGAAATACTCGGTTGTCAATTTCGCTTCGAGCAGCTTGACGTTTGAAAGGATGTCGTCAACGACCAGAACGCGCGCTGTCATGCCGCCCTCTCAGCCGAGGAAGCGGCGCACGGTGTCGAGGAAACTGGTCACCGAGATCGGTTTGGAAATGTAGGCTTCGCAGCCGCCCTGGCGGATGATCTCTTCGTCGCCCTTCATGGCGAAGGCGGTGACGGCGACCACGGGGATGGATTTCAGATTCTCATCTTCCTTCAGCCATTTGGTGACTTCGAGGCCCGAGACTTCTGGCAACTGGATGTCCATCAGGATCAGATCCGGGTGATGGGCACGCGCGAGATCGAGCGCCTCCATTCCGTCCTTGGTCTGGAGGATCTTGTAGCCGTGCGCATCGAGAAGATCGTGGAAGAGCTTCATATTGAGCTCGTTGTCCTCCACGATCAGCACCGTCTTGGCTGTCGCATCCATCCCTTGACACTCCACTGCCCGGTGGGCCGAAATTGGCGCCAGACCTGCCCCGTGCAGGGACACATTAGTAGGCGAGATGTCTTAACGGCCGATTGACGATGCAGCGCAGCGACGCAGAAACCCTTGCCCTGAAAGGCCTTAGCTGGTTGGCGGGCGATGCCGAGACCCTGGTGAGGTTTCTCGATATTTCGGGGCTGAAGCCGGACGATCTTAGGGGGCGCGCCGGCGACCCCGAACTGCTGGCCGCAGTGATGGATTTTCTGCTCGCGGATGACGCGTTGATGACGGGCTTCTGCGCGAGCGAGGAGATCGATGCGTCAGTCGCGCACAAGGCGCGTGCGTTATTGCCGGGCGGGATGAACGAGCGATAGTGCCGCCGGCACAGGCTGGCGAAAGGCTACATGCATTTCCGGTAATTGCCCTGCGCGTAGATGACCTGTGTCGTGGACGTTCCAACGGCGAGAGCTGCCGTCGAACAAGGTGTGCCAGCCTTTAGGGTCGTGTTGACGGCCCACGAGCTCGGCCACCTGACGACCGTGGTCGGTGTATTGGACGTGACGTACACAGCATCCCCGGTGCTGCCGAGCGAAGCGTTCAAGGATGCCGTCAAGCGTGCGGGTTCCGGCGCGAACGCCGGTGTCGCGAATAACAACGCGGTAAGCACGCTCGCGTAACCGAGAACTGCCCTCATGCGCTTAGCTCCATGATCATTGTTGCTTCCTGCTCGGCCCGACCCGGTTCTCTTCCCTCACGGCATCGCGCCGTTCGGGCGTGACGCAGACGAGATCGCCGTCGAACGCCTCGCGCCAGACGAACCCTGAAATACAGCTGCTCGGCCCATACGCTCCGTTCGGATCAACGCGGGTCGAGGCAACCGCATTTTCCTGCGCGACCAGCGTACGCGATTCCGGAGTGACACAAACTAAGTCCGTGGATCGCGCTTCGCGCCAGACATAACCGGACATGCACGCCGCCGGCCGCCGCTTGCCGAGAACCCGATAATGCGGCTGGGCCGCATTGCTCGCATTGGCGGCGTTGCCTGCATCGCCTGCATCTTCGGCCTTGCTTATGATTTTGGAAGGCATCATCAGAACTTCGGTTGCCGGGGGCTCGCTCTCGAAAGCGCCGCAGATCAGACCCGCACCGTTCACATGCGTGCCGTAATTGATGTTCAGCCCGACCGCGTACTCGCTTCCCGTGCAAGGCTCGTTGCCTGAAGTGCCACTCGACTCGGAGCCGCCGAAAATCTTGCCGCCCGCGAAGGACCCATCTCGGGGCCTAAGGCAAGAAAATTTGATCTTAGCCACGTAGCGTCCCTCTCCCGCATACGTCATCGTGGCGCTTCGTATTGCAGAATCCGCTTCACAACTTTGTTCGGTCGGCCCGCCACCCGGGCCGCCGCGCGCCGGTAACCGGTTTTGTGCGCCGGCTGTATATGACGGTCGCACAAACCGTGCGCAAATAAGACCGACCTGATCGATCCAGGAGCCGGCTCGCCCATAAAACCCAACCAGCATCTGCCCATCAGGGCAGCGACACGCCTCATGAAAATCGCCGAGCCCGCCATAAGGCGGATACTCCGTTGCTTGCGCCGATGAGCCGACAATTACCGCGGCTATCGCAATCAATAGAACGGTACGTACCGATTTCATGTTCATTGCCTCACTGCCGATTTTGTACTGTTCCCTGGCGGTTAGCGGACCTTCCGTCACCGACGCGTGCCATTCCACGGACCAGCATTGGCTTGGCCATCGCAGTAGCCGTAGTGTCCAGTGAAGCCGGTCTTCGTGAATTGGAAGTGGAACGTGCCGCGATAGGCGCCGTCGGGGCACCTCTGGCCGGACTCGGATTGCGACCAGGTTCCATCCATGAAGTCGCCGTAGATCTTGGTAATGGTGACGCGGCCGTTCTTATACGAGTACGTCCCATCGGTTTTCGTCAGCACGAGCGCGCCGAAATCGCTATCGAAGGTGCCAGTCATCGTGGGCGCGGGGCCCGCGAAGCCTCCGGGCTCGCTGACAGCGGGGCCCGTGTAGGTCATTTTCTGCGTCGGGATGCGCTCGAAGGCCGATTCGGATCGTGTCGCGGACGTTTCAGGCGCCCTGTTTGCGTAAGTCGACCCCTCCTTTGACGCGGTGACGACCGCCGTTATGCGAGAGACGACGGTGCCAGAGATGCAGCAATTGCTCGCTACCGCCGCCGGCGCGGGCTGTTTGAGATAGCAGATCGCGTCGGAGGCCTGCACGCCCGGGCGCACATACGTCCACGCGTTGCATTTATCGCGCTGGGCAAAACATGCCTCGCTGCACAGAGAGGGCTTCGGCTCCTGGATGTGAAAGTTCGTGTAATCCGATCCAGGACGATCCGTATTGTCTTCCATGCCGGAGCTCACGCGCTCGGTGTACGGGTTACCGTTCATCTGCTTCAGCAAGTCCGGCCGGACGTAATCAAGAATCTGATCGCGGACGGTGTACAGCGGAGCGCTCTGGCATGACTTTACTCCCCACGCCCAGTTCCACCCGGGATTTACTCCGGGGAGGTTATATGGGGGCACGTACCCCGACGCGATACATGTGGACTGCACGCTCGCGATGCCGTGGTTCAGATAGTTATCGATACTGATGAAGTCGGGTCCGCCGCTGTCGCCGCCATCACCGATCTGTCCCGCGTCGTTCACAGGCAAATTGATGGAGAGTGTGTTGTCGGCCGAGTCTGGGGTGAAATTTGCCGAGCGATACTTCCCGTCGCTTTTGGCTGCCGCCAATGGCGCAGCCGTGGCGTATTCATAAATCCCGCGCCCGAATTTCGTCAGCGTGTCCGCCTTCGTGACCTTGTCCGGATAGATCGCCTGAGAATTGGCGCGGCCGAAATTGCCGTTGCCCAGATGAAGAAGTGCGACATCTAACTTGTCGGAGGTCGTGCCCCAGCGAACAAAGTCCGTTGGGGTCACTGTAAGGGGCGACCAAGCGGCGGTTATCTTGATGTCCGACATCTTGGCAACCGGTCCGCCGATGCCGTTCGTGGAGATGCAATGGTCAGCAGTGAGCACCCATGAACTCTGGATCAGCGTTCCACTGCAGCCGCCGCCGACCGTGACCAGACCCAACTGCTGCTGATCGTCAACACTCACAAGCTGCCCGCCGACCAAGGGCTGGTGGACTTTGCAAATCCGGCCCTCAGAGGTCTGCTCACAATCGTCTGCGCGTACCGGGAAGGTCCACAAACCGATGAGCACTGCAGATGCGATACAGAATGCTTTCGCCACTAGCTGGAATCGAGCGGACGCGCACGGCCGCTGTACACATCTGTCCATTTTGGTAATCCCCCGCTTTGAACGAATGTTAGCGCGCGTCACATTGCGGTTCAATCCGCCCCGTCAAAGCGCGTGAGCGCTGCATAAAGGTCCGGGCGGCGGTCGCGGAACAGACCCCAGGAGGCGCGCGCTTTGGCGATGGCTGTGAAATCGAATGCGGCGGTAACAAAGCCTTCTTCGCGCGCGAGCTCGGCAACCATCTCGCCGGTGGGTCCAGCGACAAACGACGAACCGTAGAAGGTCATTTCGCCCGCCCCGCCCTTTTCCTTGCCGATGCGGTTGCTCGCCACCAGCGGAATGTAGTTGGCCGCGGCGTGGCCCTGCATGGTGCGACGCCAGTGATCGCGGCTTTCCACCGGCGGTGCCGGCGGCGGCTCATTGCCGATGGTGGTGGGATAGAACAGCGCGTCGGCGCCCTTGAGCGCCATGATGCGCGCGGCTTCGGGGAACCACTGGTCCCAGCAGATGGCCGCGCCGAATGTACCGAAGCGCGTACGCCAAACTTTGAAACCCGTATCGCCGGGATTGAAGTAGTACTTCTCCTGATATCCGGGCCCGTCGGGGATGTGCGACTTGCGATAGCGGCCGAGGATTTTTCCGTCGGCGTCTATCATCGCCAGCGAATTGAAATGCGCGGTGGCCGCTTTCTCGAAAAAGCTCACTGGCATAACGACGCCGAGCTCTTTCGCCAGCATCGACATTTCGCCGAGCAGCGGATTGTTTTCGAACGGCTGCGCCAGCGCGAAGTGATCGGCCGACTGCTCCTGGCAAAAATAGGGCGTCTCGAACAGTTCGTGCAGCAGGACAACATTTGCGCCCGCCTTGGCCGCGTCGCGCGCTATTTTTTTTGCCTTGGTGATATTCGCCGCGCGATCCCAGGTGCAGGCGAACTGCGTGGCGGCGAGCGTGACGTTGCTCAAATGCGTTCAATCCAAGCGTTTCCTCCCCCGTTGTTACGGGGGAGGTGGTGAGCACGCCTTTCGCGCGAGCCGGAGGCGGGATCATTCCACCCCCCCCTCGCCGCCTTCGGCGGCACTCCCCCCGTAACAACGGGGGGAGAAGATACTTGGATAGCGTTCCCGCTCACGTCACGCCTTCGGCTCCTGCTGCGTGATGCAGTGGATGCCGCCGCCGCCTTGGACGATGTCGATCGCCTCCACCTGCATGATGTCGCGCCCCGGGAAACAGCCTGCCAAGATCGCTCGCGCCGGCTCGTCATTCGCATCGCCGAAAGCGGGCATGACGATCGCGCCGTTGGGCAGATAGAAATTGATGTAGCTCGCTTGCAGCGGGCGCCCGTTCCAATCGGTGCGTTGCTCCCGCGGTTGCGGCAGCTCGGCGATCTCTAGCGGTTTGCCGCCGGCGTCCGTCGCGGTCTTGAGCCGGCGCAGCGCTTCGCGCGACGGATTCCAGTCCGGATGCGAGCGTGACGCGGGCATACCTATGATCACGTGCCCAGGCGCGGCGAAGCAGGCGATGTTGTCGACATGGCCGTCGGTTTCGACGTCCGAAAAACTATCGCCCAGCCAGATCACCTTGCGCGCGCCCACACAGCGCGCCAGATGCTCCTCCACGGAATCGCGCGTCATGCCGGGATTGCGGTTGGAATTCAGAAGACACTGTTCGGTCGTCAGCAGCGTGCCCTTACCGTCGGAATGGATGGCGCCGCCCTCGCAAATAATGGGCGCGTCGTAGGCCCTGGCACCCGCCACTTTCAGCACGCGGCTCGCGAATGCCGCATCGTTGGCGTAAGGCTGGTACTTGTTGCCCCAGGCGTTGAAGCGCCAGTGGACGCCCGCAAGCGCGCCGTTGCCGTTCTTGAGAAATGTCGGGCCGAAATCGCGCGCCCAGCCATCGTCGAGCGGCACTTCCAGCACTTCGGCCTTACCGCCGGTGGCGAGTTTCGCTTCTGCCGCCTCCTCATGCCGCGCCGCCACGATCACCGGCTCGAACGCCGACACCACGCGGGCCACCCGCGCGTAAGCCTGCTTGGCGCGCAAGAGCCCCTCGTCGCCGCCAAAGGGCTCCACGCGAGAAGGCCAGCACATCCATGTGCGTTTATGCTCCTCCCACTCGGCCGGCATGAAAAAGCCGTCGCGCGCTGGGTTCGGAACTGCGGCATCGAGATGAGGCATGGCGCACCCTAGCCCTTTTTCCGAGGCCTGCGCGAGGGTCTCGCATGTGCCCGCATGAGACGCTAGGTTCGCCCCCTTTCACGAGGGGACACCATGTCAGGACGCATAGAAGCAAAGCTCAAAGAGTTGAACATCACCCTGCCCGATCCACCCAAGCCCGTGGCCAATTACGTGCCGTGGCTGAGGACGGGCAATTACGTTTACATTTCAGGCCAGATCCCGACCGTGCCCAAAGGTGCAATCGTGGGTGTTGTCGGCGACAAGTTGAAGCCCCAGCAGGCGGCGAAGGCAGCCCAGATCTGTGCGCTGAATATCGTGGCCGTTCTGAAGGCGGCACTCGACGGCGATCTCGACCGCGTGAAACGTTGCGTGAAGCTGACCGGGTACATCAATGCCGTCCCTGGCTTTGGCCAGCATCCCGAAGTGATGAACGCCGCGTCCGACGTCATGGTGAAAGTGTTCGGTGAGGCCGGCAAGCACACGCGCTCGGCCGTGGGTGCTGGCACGTTGCCGCGCGGCGTGCCGGTGGAGATCGATGCGGTGTTCGAGGTTGAGTGACGGGTAGCGAGTTCTCAGCACGCATAGCCGGGCCGGCAAAGGACGTCGGCAAAAAGGTCTGGGATGCGCTGGCGAACCCGCTGGGCGAGCCAAGCCCGCATCCGTTCACGCGCTTTGCTTTCTTCGACGCGCTGGAGACATCGGGATCGGCTGCCCTCGAAACGGGATGGCAGCCGGTTCATCTCGTACTCGAACGCGACGGGCGGCCTATCGGCTTGTTGCCGCTTTATCTGAAGAACCATTCTTACGGCGAATACGTCTTCGATCATGCGTGGGCCGAGGCATTGGACCGCGCGGGCGGACGTTATTACCCCAAGCTGCAGGCGAGCGTGCCGTTCACGCCGGTGACGGAACATAGGCTTCTGGTTGCGGCGAACGAAAACAGGGGCGAGATCGGCAGATTGTTGTTGAACGCAGGCGAGGCCGCAGTGAATCAACTCGAAGCGTCGTCGCTGCACATCACGTTCCTCACCGAAGAGGAGTGGAAGCTGGCTGGCGAAGCGGACTTCCTTCAGCGCGCCGACCAGCAATTCCATTGGCAGAACCGCGGCTACGAGTCTTTCGACGCGTTCCTTGGCGATCTCACATCTGCCAAGCGCAAAAAAATCCGCAAAGAGCGCGATGCGGTCGCGGCGGCGGGCGTTACGTTCGATTGGCGGACTGGGCGCGATCTCACGGAAGGCGTCTGGGACGATTTCTTTGCGGGCTACATGGATACGGGCAGCCGCAAATGGGGGAACCCCTATCTCACACGCGAATTCTTCAGTCGCGTCGGCCAGAACATGGGCGAACAGATTCTATTGGTCGTGGCCAAGCGCGGCGGCCGCACGATTGGCGGCGCGTTGAACTTCGTTGGCGGCGGCGTGCTCTACGGACGCAACTGGGGCGCCACCGAGTTCGTGGAGCTTCTGCATTTCGAAGCCTGCTACTACCAAGCCATCGAGTTTGCGATTGCCAACAAGCTCGGCCGCGTCGAGGCCGGCGCGCAGGGCCCGCACAAGATCGCGCGCGGGTATCTGCCCCGGCCGACCTATTCCGCGCATTACATCGCGCATATCGGCCTCCGCCGCGCGGTGGCCGACTTTCTCGCCCACGAACGTGGCGCGATCGCGGAAGAGATGAAAGAGCTCGCAGGACTAGCTCCATTCAAGAAGGCATAATTGTCATTCCCGGCTGAGCACAGCGTAAGCTGTGCGAGGGGAAGGGAACCCAGGTGGAGGGAATGGCAGTATTCTAACCACCGGGGTCCCCTTCCCTCGCCGTGCTGCGCACGGCTCGCCGGGGATGACAGCTGGAGAACGCGATGCCCTACGATCCCAACAACGTCTTCGCGAAGATTTTGCGGGGAGAGATTCCCTCGATCAAGGTCTATGAAGACGACAAGACCCTCGCTTTTATGGATGTCATGCCGCAGGCAGACGGGCATGTGTTGGTCATTCCGAAAGAGAGCGCAGAGAACATTTTTGACCTTTCGCCCGAGGGCGCGGCGGCACTCGTCAAGACCGCGCAGAAAGTGGCGAAGGCCGTAAAAAAAGGTTTGGGCGTTTCGGGTCTGATGATGGCGCAGCTTAATGGCAGGGATGCCGGGCAAAGCGTGTTTCACGTCCACTTTCACGTCATCCCGCGCTCGGGCGGCATCGATTTGAGACTCCACGCGCGCGAGATGGAAAATTCGGACAAGTTGAAAGCCATCGCGGAAAAAATTAAAGCCGCGCTCTAATTACCTATCCGAAAGACTGGTTTTGGTTGTTAGATCGCTTGCATTGCTGAGCGCGCCCAATTGGAGGGCCAAATGATGTCGCGCATAATCATGATGGCAGGTGTGGTAGCGTTCGTTCTGATCGGATGCGCAGCAGAACCGCCCGCAATAACCTTTGCTGGAATCGAGCAGGAACTTAACGCCGCCAACGCGAACATGCGATCCGGCGAATATCTCAACGCGCGGCGGCGGTATCAGCGTTTGGTGAGCATAGCGCCGGGATATCCGGATTTTCGCCTGGGGTTGGCGCGCGCACATGCGGCCCTCGGCGCCAACGATGCCGCCGCTGACGAGCTCGCCATTCTCATCGCCAGCGGCTTTGACTCAATGATCGCGAAAGATCCGGCCCTCAACGGCATGATGACGCGGCCGGCGTTGGCCGCCTTGCGCGCCAAGGATCGCGCGGCAACGATGCCCGCCGCCCGCGAGGCGTTCGTCTTGCCCGACAGAGATTTCATTCCCGAAAATTTGGTCTACGACACAGTTTCCCGCCGGTTTCTCATCGGCAGCACGTATCAGCGCAGGATCATCACGCGTGCGGAAGACGGGAAATTCGCCGAGTTTGTGCCGCGAGGCGATCATGGCCTTCTAAAAGTGCTGGGCATGAAGGCGGATATCGCACGCAACAGATTGCTGGTCTGCACGGCGGCAGACGACAAGCGCATGGTCAACTTTCGCGAAGCAGACCTCGGGCACTCTGCAGTGTTCATCTACGAGCTTACGACCGGTGTTTTTGTTCGATCTGCATGACTCAACAGTCCCGGTCCTCATCTGTGCAACGACATCGCCGTAGCGCCGGATGGAACCGCCTACATCACCGATAGCGCCGAAGGTCGCATCTATAGGTTGGACGCCGAAGAGAACCTTACGCCGCTGACCCGGGCGGGGGAGTTTCTCTATCCGAATGGCATCGTATTACGGGGGCCCCTGCTCTACATCGCGGAGTTTCGGGGCATATTCGTCATCGACACACGCGCCATCGATACAAGGGCCGGCGCGCCGGCACCGCTCGCAACCCCGCCTGAGATTTCAACATCGTCAATAGACGGACTCTATCTCCATAAAGATCGGCTTGTCGGCGTGCAGAACGGCGTGCAGCCACCGAGACTCATGGCTTATCGGCTCGCTGCGGATGGACAGAGCATCATAACCGCGGCACTGCTCGTGCGCGGGGATCCGCGGGTGACGGATCCGACGACCGGCGTCATCGTCGACGATAGTTTCTATTTCATTGCCAATGCGGAACTCGACGCAGTCAATGAAGAAAGCGTAATCGTGAATGCGGCTGGGATTCCTCAAACAAAAATCCTCACTATCGACCCGTCGTGACCCCTGTCTTCAGACGTGCGGGGAGGAATCTCCGGCCGACGGTCGTTCGTTGCCCCGGATGGCGGGGGCGGGGCCTTCCCCGAGATTTGCTCACTCGCGCGCTTTCCCAGGGAATTCCTAGAATATCCGCGTGTCGCGGAGGCAACACTAGGCCCAAAACCGCTTGTCCGGCCGCAGCGGCGGCGAGGCTGCTCGGCCTTGAGGGCGTTAGAATAAAGGTTACCGATCAGCTCGAATTACGGAGGGCTTTCATGACAAGGGGAAAATGGCTTGGCGCGACCATCCTGTGCGCCAGCGCGATCGCGTTCGCTGCGCCCGCCAATGCCAGCGTGCCGGGGTTCAACTGGACTGGCTTCTATCTCGGCGCCAACGCCGGCGCGTCGTTCGACGACAACAATCTCAGCTTCCGGGATGACAGTGTAGCGCAAGACCTCACCTTCAGCGACAGCAACAGCGACAGCTCGTTCCTCGGTGGCGGTCAGCTCGGCTACAACTGGATGTGGGGCAACACAATCGTTGGCCTTGAAGGCGACGCTTCGTTCGGCTCCGATGTCGACTGGATTGGCAGCATCCGTGCACGCCTCGGCTGGGGCTCGAACGTCCTGTTCTATGTGACAGGCGGCTTTGCCTGGGCCAGTGAGGACCAGGACTTCACCGTCCACTCGACGGCTAACGGCAACACGCATTTCAGCCGTGGCAGCAATGATAACAGCGGCTATACGCTGGGCGCTGGTCTGGAATTCCCGATCGGTTCAAACCTGACGCTGGGCGCCGAAGGCCTCTATTACGACTTGGGCGGCGACACGGCGCATCTGGTTGCGGCAGGCGGGGAACCCTTCACCGTGCGCGATGATTCGACCTTCTGGGTCGCGCGCGCTCGCCTCACCTGGTACGTGAACAACTAGTCTTTGCTCTCTGTCACGGAACGCGTCCCGCCGGCAACCCCGGTGGGGCGCGTTTTTGTTGAGCAATTGCCCAAGTGTGGAATCTATCTCACCCTCCCCTTGAGGGAGGGTAGGAGTCTAATGCGTTTCGACATTTGCGCTAAACCCGTTCGGGCGGTTTGTGCTTGCCGCCGCGCGACGGCGGCGCCTTGGGCTTGGCTTCCGCGCTGGTGATGAACTCGAACGCGAGTTTGTCCGCGTCGCGGTCGAGGAGAACGCGCACCGTGCCGCCGTCCTTCAATTTGCCGAACAGGATCTCGTCGGCCAGCGGCTTCTTGATGTTGTCCTGGATGACGCGGGCCAAGGGGCGCGCGCCGAAGGTATCGTCGTAACCCTTGTCTCCGAGCCAGCGCGTGGCTTCGGGCGTGAGATCGAAGGTCACATCGCGGTCGGTGAGCTGGGTCTCCAGTTCGAGGACGAACTTCTCGACCACGCGGTCGATGGTGTCGCGGGTGAGCGGGGCGAACGAAATCGTGGCATCGAGGCGGTTGCGGAACTCGGGCGTGAACAGGCGCTTGATCGCCTCTTCGTCCTCCCCTTCCCTTTTCCCGCGCCCAAAACCAATGGATTCCTTGGCCGCGTCTGAAGCCCCTGCATTGGTCGTCATGATCAGCACGACATTACGAAAATCGATCTTCTTGCCGTTGTGGTCGGTGAGCTTGCCGTGATCCATCACCTGCAAAAGGATGTTGAACAAATCCATGTGCGCTTTTTCGATTTCGTCCAGCAGCAGTACCGAATGCGGATGCTGGTCGATACCGTCGGTCAACAGCCCGCCCTGGTCGAAACCGACATAACCGGGCGGCGCGCCGATCAGGCGGCTGATGGAATGGCGCTCCATATATTCGCTCATGTCGAAGCGGAGCAGTTCCACGCCCATGATGCGCGCGAGTTGCCTGGCGACTTCCGTCTTGCCGACACCCGTCGGGCCCGAGAACAGATAACAGCCGATGGGCTTTTCCGCCTGGCGGAGGCCCGCGCGCGACAGCTTGATCGCGGCCGCCAGCGCATGGATGGCCACGTCCTGGCCGTAAACCACGCGCTTGAGATCGTCTTCGAGGCTGCGCAGCGCCTCGGCATCGTCCTTCGACACCGACTTGGGCGGAATGCGCGCCATCTTGGCAACGACTTCTTCCACATCCTTGACGCCGATGACTTTCTTGCGCCGGCTTTCGGGGACCAGCATTTGCGAGGCGCCGACTTCATCGATCACGTCGATCGCCTTGTCGGGCAACTTGCGGTCGTTGATATATTTCGCGGCCAATTCCACCGCGGCCGTTATGGCATCCGCGGTGTAACGCACTTTGTGGTATTCCTCGAAATAGGGCTTCAGCCCTTTCAGGATTTTGATCGTGTCCGGCACGGTGGGCTCGGCCACATCGATCTTCTGGAAGCGGCGCACCAGTGCGCGGTCCTTCTCGAAGTACTGCCGGTATTCCTTGTAGGTGGTCGAGCCGATGCAGCGCAGAGTGCCGGCCTGCAGCGCCGGCTTGAGCAGGTTCGAGGCGTCCATCGCGCCGCCCGAGGTCGCGCCCGCGCCGATCACGGTGTGAATTTCGTCGATGAAGAGGATGGCGCCCTTCAGCCCTTCCAGTTCCTTGACAACCGATTTCACGCGCTCTTCGAAGTCGCCGCGATAGCGCGTGCCAGCGATCAGCGCGCCCATATCGAGCGCATAGATCGTGCACTGCTTGAGTACGTCCGGCACTTCGCCCTTGACGATCTTGCGCGCGAGGCCTTCGGCGATCGCCGTCTTGCCCACGCCCGGATCGCCCACGAACAGCGGATTGTTCTTCTGGCGGCGGCAGAGAATCTGGATCGTACGCTCAACTTCCGGCTCGCGCCCGATCAGCGGATCGATGCGGCCCTTGCGCGCTTTCTCGTTGAGATTGACGCAATAGGCTTCGAGCGCGTCGGTGCCCTGCTTAACAACCTTTTCGCCGTCCTCGTCTTCATCGGCGCCGCGCACGGGCTTCGGCTGCGTCATGCCGGGGCGCTTGGCAATGCCGTGGCTGATATAATTCACGGCGTCGAGCCTCGACATGTTCTGTTCTTGCAGGAAATAGACGGCGTGACTCTCGCGTTCGGAGAACAGCGCCACCAGCACGTTGGCGCCCGTTACCTCGTCGCGGCCCGAGTTCTGCACGTGCAAGACCGCCCGTTGCACCACGCGCTGGAATCCGGTGGTCGGCTTGGCGTCCTCGCCGTCTTCGATGACGAGCGTCGCCAGATCTTCATCGACATATTTCTTAAGACCGACCCGCAGCGCGTCGAGATCGGCGTTGCATGCCTTCATCACCTGCGCCGCATCGGAATCGTCAAGCAGCGCCAGCAACAAGTGTTCCAACGTCGCGTATTCGTGCTTGCGCTCGCTGGCCAGCCTGATGGCCCGATGCAACGCCTGCTCCAGACTACGCGACAACGACGGCATGGATGAACCCTACTCCTTTTCCATGGTGCATTGTAGCGGATGCTGATGGCGGCGCGCCAACTCGATTACTTGCGTCACTTTGGTCTCGGCCACTTCGAAAGTGTAGACACCGCAAATACCGACGCCATGGCGATGAACGTGCAACATGATCTGGATCGCTTCGTCGCGCGGCTTGGAGAAAAACCGCTCGAGCACGTGCACGACGAATTCCATCGGCGTGTAATCGTCGTTGAGGATAAGCACCTTGTAGAGCGAGGGTTTCTTGGTCTTGGGCCGCGTCTTGGTGACGACGCTGGTGCGAGTGCCAGAATCGTTGCCGTCGCCGGCGTCGCGGACAGTACCTTTGCCATTATTCGCCATGCGTGTGCGGTGCGGCGTCGTCATCGCTTGAGGCTAGCCCAGTTCCGTTAAGCAAATCGCCACTAGGCTAGGCGGAGAGCGCGTAAAGAAAAAGGCCCCGCAGCACGAACCGCGGGGCCTCAGTAACGGCAAGTTAGGTAAAGGCTCGCGCGTCTTAGGCGGCGCGCTTGTTTTGAACCATTTCGACGAACGCCGTGGCGCGCGCCTGGAAGGGCTCGGCCGCGTCCTTGGCGACGCTCATCGCCATATCGCTGAACTTCGCCATCTGCTCGACATAGGTGTCGAAGGCCGAACGGACGAAATCCGACTGGACCTCAATCGCGTCCTGAACGTTCTTGGAGGCGAACACAGCCTTGGTGGTGGCCACGCCCTCTTCGATCAGGCTGCGCTGCAAGGCGAAGAACTGGTCATGGATCTCGCTGAAGCCCTTGCCGGCGACATTGGCCGACTTCATCCAGGCCTCGGCGTTTTCCTTGCCGAAAGCGACGAACTGCTCATAGTCCTTCGCGGCCTTCTCAAAGCCGTCGCGCACGGCCTCGGCGCCGTCTTTCGTGGCGCGCTCTGCGCCGGTCTTGGTCTTCGTGGTCATTTTCTCTTCTCCTCTTGGCGCCCCTGTTTCGGCGGCGCAATATCTCTGCTGCAGTGCAGCAT
>Ga0075301_1000082_pt1 | contig 15734 bp, 22 predicted proteins | sample Browns_TuleA_D1_FD_120053 | JGI IMG/M metagenome (GOLD analysis project Ga0075301, IMG submission 120053) | Natural and restored wetland microbial communities from the San Francisco Bay, California, USA, that impact long-term carbon... | ecosystem: Environmental > Terrestrial > Soil > Wetlands ... | reverse complement strand
TCTCATATAATGATCTTGTTTCTGAGGATTATTTTTTGTAAGTACAGAATTCTCAAAACATTTTTTAATTTCTTTCTCAGCATTTTCTTTTAATTTTCCTTTCCATGGATATGTGGTTCTTAATATTAGAGCTTTAATTATGCTAAGATCAATTTCTGCATCAATAAGAAATTTTTTTAGCGTTTCACTTTCAGTAAGGAATTTTAGTACACTTTCTTCATGAGGTTTATCTACACTCTTATCTGGATCAAAATCATGAAAAAGCGCTGCAGTGTAAAGATATTTGAGATCATCTTGAGTTATGGGATTGAGTGTACTTTTCCAGTTTGCGGCAACTAAAGTAATGTATGTTACCTCTAGTTCATGTTCTATATTGTGATAACCGTAATAATCCATTCCCAGTCCTTGTGTTTCAAATAAGTCAATTGTAAAATCTAACATTTCAGAGAAACAGGGTTTATCCAAACCCATTAAAACTGCTAAGTTGTTAATTTCATCTCTAAGGCTTTGAGTATCTGATACAAGTTGCACTAGATCTTAATTTGATTTAGAGTTTTTAAAGATGTATGTTATTTTCATGGATTTTCCTTTGCATTTTTCATACCTGATTAGATTTTAGATGGAATTTTTCAAGTCTGTATCTATTGCAATACATTATAGATTTTTTATATAATTTCGCCTTGTGATTTTTTATTATCTAATACCTCCAAGGAATTTTTAGAAAGGGAAAATTTGTAAAATATCAAAATGCCAAATAATTCTAAATATTCAACAAAGGCTACTGTGTAAAAATGAAGAATCCATCCATTCAGACTATCATTCAGAACAGCAAGAACTGCAGATAATTGTGGAAATGCAAAGAATATTGCTAAAAACATACCAACTAAACCATAAATCCAATCTTCAAACTTCAACTCATTTGTTTTTTTAAGAATTTCCTCTGGATTTGTAAATTCTTCATGTTCTTCTAACAGTTGATTTTTCAAATCTATATATACTGAATTTCCTTGCTCAATTGCAAAAATAGTCCCTCCCAAAATTAGAAGGAAAATTATGGATTGCCCATAAATTATTTTTGCACGCTTTCCTTTTTGTAATTTTTTCATTTGACTGTCAAACATTTTTCCAAATCTTCCAAGCTTTTCTTTTTTGGTTAAAATTATCATTGTCACCGAAATAGTAGAAATAATGCCAAATGATCCAAACCACTCTGTGGAAATATACGTTACAAAAAAAAGCCTAACAGGTAATAATATCCCTGTCATCACAGAAAAAACAACTAATCCTTCTAGGAAATTCTTATTTTTCATTAACATTAATCATGAAATCTCTAATTTGAGAGATAGCTTCGCCAGATTGAACAGCACTTTCTGTATATTCTATTTATACATCTGAAAAGAAATATTCTGCACTTTGAGATTAGATGAAAAAATTCTAATTAAAATTATTCAAGTTCAAAAATTTCATAAATTAGATTATACACTTCATTTAGGAGAACTCTCTTTTTTGCTCGATAATGTAATTGTAACCAAATCTAATACCTCTGTCACCAGACCTACAAACAGAGGAGGTGTTTATTTTTCAGATACCTTTGCTTTCAAAATTAAAGCTGTTGTAAATGATCTATCCATAACAAAGTTATTATCAAAAAGCATGTTGGGGCCAAATCCTGAATTTCAAGAAATTGAAATTACTACAAATATACCAATTCAGGATTCAATAAAAAAAGTTACATTTTTTGTTAATCTTACAAATACCATGCAAAGTTTAACTCACATTGAATTGAATATGACAATAACTGGATTAAAAATTAAAGAATCTTTTTAAATTTATTTGGCATCAAAAAACTTATCGTAATTTTTTCGGCGTTCTATATCAGATAAAACCTCATAAGCTTTGTTAATTTCTGCCATTTTTTCTTTTGTTATAGAATTAGGATTTTTATCAGGATGCCATTCCTTTACTAATCGTCTGAACTGATTTTTAATCTCTGCTTGGGTAGCATTATTTGATATCTCAAGTATCTTATAGTAATTTGGAAAATTAGAGTTTTTAATGTATTTTCTAAATTCTTCATTATCTTTATTGATACACTTTTTTCCAACAAACTCATCACTTGTCCAATCAGAATGGTATTTTTCATAATCTCTATTCTTTTTAGATTCATAATCTCCAAGATCATAAGACAATTTTTTTCGAAGAATCTGATTACGTGCTAAATAAAGGAAAATTCCTACTATTGCCACAATAAAACTAGAAAAAATTATAATCAGTTCTTCATTACTGACAACCAACTCATTTGGATTTTTTGTATTAGATTCATCTTGTGCAAATCCAGGAATAATTAAATTTAACATAAAGATTGAAAATAAAATTAGGACTAGATTACTCATATGATAAATCATATATTTATTGAGCACATATTATCCTTAATGTATCTCTTATATTCAAACAATAAGGATGTGAAAATTTGATTGAAAAAGAATTCAAATCGGATTTACTATACAATAAGATTGTTCATTTCTATGTAGACAAGAAGCATTTTTCAAAGGAACAGGCAAATTCAATAGCTCAAAATATTATCAAAAGAGAAATTGAAAGACGAAAGTGTAAGAACTTTCAATGCAGACATTCATTTCATGATCATATTAGAAACTCTGAAACCTGCTTAGTTTTAGACTGTAACTGTATGAAATTTGTTAAATAATTGATTTATGAATAACACTAATTTCCCACTTGTCTAATTAGTTTAGTCAATGAAAATGGTTTTTGTAAGAATTCTACATTTTCTTTAAAATCTTCAGTAGTATCATTCTCACAGCCTAAAGCATATGCTGAGGCAAAAATTATCCTCTGATTGGGCGTAGTTTTTAAAATTTCTTTTGCAACTTCATGTCCAGTTTTTTTTGGCATTGATTGATCTAAAACAACTACATCAAAAGGACCCTCTCCAAGCATTTTATACTCATTTTTCTTCTTCTCATCTTTGTATCTTTGTAGACATTCTTCGCCATTTTTTGTAATGATTACTTTGTGACCTTGTTTTTCTAAGATCATATTGTACTGTAAAGCAGTAAAGTCGTTGTCTTCTGCAATGAGAATATTTAATGCCATTTTAACCCAATTTTTTTTCTCGTTTTTTATCTTTTAAAACAAGTATGTTTAAAACAAACAAACCGCGTTGTACCCTAACATGAGCCAAATTCAAATACTAGTAAAAAATGGTAAAAGCCTCTTTGAATCTGGTAAATTTGAAGAGGCTTTAGGTTTTTTTGAACAGGCTCTTTTATTAAATCAAAACGATCCAGAATTATGGAATTATAAGGGAATTGCCTTAAGAAGCATGGGCAGATACAATGAAGCAATAGAATGTTTTAACAAATCATTAGAACTTGATCCAAGAGACAAAAAAGCATCATAATGGTTAATGTCATTTGAATCTCACTATTGACTAATTGTTAATCTATATTATAGACAAATCATTAATTGTAAAAAATGAAAAGAGAATTAATGAATTTATTAGATCAGGCTTTTGATCTGAGTGAAAATGAACAATATGATGAAGCTTTAAAATGTTATGATAAGGTTTTAAGTGAAGATCCAAAAAATGTTAAAGCATTAATTGATAAAGGAGTCACTTTACAAAATCTTGGAAGAATAAAACAAGCTCTCGCACTTTATGATAAAGCGTTAAACATCAATTCAAAAAATTTACATGCTTTGCTTAACAAAGGATCTGCATTACATTCTTTGGGAAAATACAATGAAGCAATAATTTTGTATGACAAAGTCCTATCCCATGATAAAAAATGCGCTATTGCGCTTGCATACAAAGGTTTGTCTTTAGGTGAGCTAGATAAAATTCAGGAGGCCTTAAAATACTTTAAAAAAGCATTAGCAATTGACCTGGACTATGATCTCGCAAACATGAGTAAAAAGATTGCACAAGACCTTCTAAAATCAAAAATAAAAGAATTAAAACACTCTAAAACACAGTGACGTCCCCTGGTGCAGGCTCTCTTCTTATGTTCTTCTCATGAAACTCAAAAAATTCTTTATGAATTGTTTTTTGGTGATTTTGAAGACTCTCTATATTTTCAAAACCTTCGTTGCATAGAAAGCATTTGGGTTTATCCTCATCAACTAGTGGTAATACCATGCAATTTCTTATATTCCGAGGTTACTTATCTTTTGAGATTATAGTCAAATTATATATTTGCTGGAAATTGAATTCAAGTCGTGTTAGAACAATTAGTAGGTAAATCCAAAGCATTAGATCGGGCAATATCTGGAGAAGAATTATCCCTTCAGGATGGAATGGAATTAATGAATTTTGACAATCTCCATATTGTAGGTGCAATTGCAGATATTACAAGGAAAAAACTTGTAGGAGATACCGTTTCTTATGCCTCATCCTATTACATGAATTACACAAACGTTTGTGCAGCTAGCTGTCAAATGTGTGCCTTTTATAGAAAAGGAGATGAAGATGATGCATATACGCTAACTCCTGAACAAATTGAAAAAAGGGTTTCAGTGGCAAAAGAAATGGGTGCAACTGAGGTTCATATTGTTGGTGGATTTCATCCAAAACTCCAACTTGATTATTATGAAGAGATGATGAGAATAATCAAGAAACATCACCCCCAACTTAATATCAAAGCTTTTACTGCCGCAGAAATTTTCTATTTATCTAAACTAACAAAAAATTCTGTAAAAGAAATACTTTTAAGATTAAAGGAAGCTGGCCTTGATTCTATGCCCGGGGGTGGTGCAGAGCTATTCCATCCAGATATTAGAAATAAAGTCGTCAGAGGGAAATGCACAGGTCAAGAATGGCTTGATACAATTGAACAAGCACACACTTTAGGAATTAAAAGCAATGCAACAATGTTGTATGGCCACATTGAAAAACCTGAACATGTAATTGATCATTTAATTAAGATTAGAGACCTACAAAAAAAGACTAGAGGATTTATCACATTTATTCCACTAAAATTTAGTTTAGATAATACTGAACTTGAGCAAGAAAAGCAAGTTCTTCATGAATGTTCTTCAGTATATGATCTGCAAGTTATAGCACTATCCAGACTAATGCTTGCAAATGTCCTTGACAATATTTCGGTATATTGGGTTGCATACGGCAAAAAACTAGCACAGGTTGCCTTATCCCATGGGGGAAACGATTTGGTAGGTACAGCTTTTTCTGAAGAAATCTATCGTGCAGCAGGAAAGCCCACTGATTCATCCGTGTTAGACCTTGCAAATATGGTTAGAGAAGTAGGTAAAAAACCAGCCCAACGTGATACATTTTTTAATATTTTAAAAACATTTTAAAAATCTCAGATCTCTGGTTTTTTTTCAATTTTTTTAGCTCCACCTTTTCTTTTTCTGCGTGCTCCAAAACTAATTAAAACTAACATGAATCCTATCCCGATTAAAATTTCAGCAAGAGTGTTGTAATCTTGATTTTCTTGTTGAGCAATCAAGAGATCTATTGTTTCTTCCTCTGTCATACCAGTAGTTCCAACAGGAACTATTGCGTTTAGATATACTGAAAATGATATTCCTACAGCCAGCATAATTATGCCTCCTACTAGAATTTTTTTATCTACTAGCAAAACTTTGTCACTTTGTTATAGATAGCGTTTAATGTATAATTATTATGCTATTTTTAATTCAAAATCAGGAACAAGGTTTTTTTCTTTTGCCATCTTAAAAAGATGTTTGATTGATTCTATGCCTTTATTTCCCATATCTACCGTAACGTCATTTACATACATTTTTACAAATTTTTCAATAAGTGACCGTGGTTTTCCTCTGCTGTACTTCATTGCATAATCCAAAGCCTCTTCCGGATGTGAACGAGCATAGTTTATTGAATCACGAAGATAATTATCAAATTTTTTAATAATATCTGGACCTAAACTCTCATTTATTACATTTATTCCTAGAGGTACAGGCAAACCTTTAGTATTTTTATCCCACCATTGTCCTACATCAAGAATTTTAATTAAATTTTCTTGATCATAGGATATCTGTGTTTCATGTATTACCAAACCTGCTTCAACTTTTCCATCAAAAACTGCTTTTGGTATTTCTGCAAAGTTCATCTCTACATATTCAAATTTGCCTATAATCAATTGTAAAAGTAAAAACGCTGAGGTCATTTTACCTGGAATGGCAATTTTTAATTTTTTTAGTTCATCAACTGGGAACATTTTTTTAGCAATTACTATAGGACCATATCCCAATCCAAAACTTCCCCCGCTTCTTAAAATGGTATAATTGGGAATGTAAGCACACGCGTGTACAGAAACTGCAGTTACATCAAGCTCTGGGTTGAATGCTTTTTTGTTTAGCTCTTCAATATCTCCAATAACATGTTTAATAGTAAAATCTGAGGATTGTATCTTTCCTGTAAGCATAGCATAAAACATGAATGCATCATCAGAATCAGGAGTATGCCCTACAGAAATTTCCACATATTTGCTCTAAGAATCTCGTTATAAATATTACAAGGACATTCGATAATCAAGCATGAAAACAATTGCAGCACTTGAAAATGATATTCTTCTACAGATCCCCCTCTTGCAAAATATTAAATTACAAAAACCATTATCATGCAAAAACCAACGGAATACAATCTTTTCTGGAAATGGCGATTCATTTGCAGCAGCTTTATTAGCAGAAGCATTTTCAAATTTTCGAGTTCGTGCAATTGATCCACTAGATTTACTTAAAAATAAATCTACGCTAAAAAATAATTCGGTTTATTTAATTTCAATTTCAGGACATACAATATCAAATGTTAAGGTTGCAAAAAATGCTAAAACGGCTATCGCTATAACATTAAATAATAAAAGTAAACTTGCTAAAGTCTGCTCTAAATCTATTTTACTTGGTTATCCAAGTTCTGGAATTTTTACTTCCGGGAGTATTGGATTTCTTTCAAGTGCTTTGACTAGTATTTCTCTAGTTTCAAAGTTCAAAATTAGAGGTATACAGGAACTATTCCAAAAGGCATTGCTTGAAAGTAAAAAAATAAAGATTGGAAAAAAGGTTTTCATTATTGGGAATTTACATACTTTTCCTATAGCGATGTATGCAGCTGCAAAATTTTTTGAGATATTAGGCACAGATGCACATTATGAACGAATTGAACAATTCTTACACATGGGACTTTTTTCTGCAAATCAAGGAGATACAGTAATAATCTTTGAAGAAAAAAATTCTCACAATTCGAGAATTTTAAAAAATTTAAAAAAAATAGGATTAAATGTTTATCAGCCAAATTCTGGTACAAGAAACAAAATTGCCCAAGTAATCTTTTTTACTTTATTCTCACAGCTAACTCCTTTATTTTATGCAAAAAAAAATCACCAAAAAGAATGCTATTTTGTAACAGCTAAAAAACTTAGAAATGCAAGCTCTAATATGATTTATTGATCCTCAAAAATATCAAATTTCTTCATAAGATTTAATACATGTACATAAAGGATTTATCGCGTTTATGAAGTTCAAATCTACAGAGCAAGTTCTGAAGATTATTAAAAATAAGGATCAAATCCGAAATTTTGGGGTAATTGCTCACGTTGATCACGGAAAAACAACTATGAGTGACAGTCTCCTAGCGCATTCAGGAATTATTTCACCCGCTGCTGCTGGTACGGCGTTGGCGATGGATTTTGATAAAGAAGAACAAGAGAGGGGAATTACTATTTACCAAGCTAACGTAACATTGCATTATTCTCAAAAAGGCAAAGAATACGTCATCAACATGATTGATACCCCAGGACACGTAGACTTTAGTGGAAGAGTCATTCGAAGTCTTAGAGCAATTGATGGGGCTGTTGTTGTTTGTGATGCAGTTGAAGGAATTATGACTCAAACTGAAACAGTAACCAGAATGGCTCTAGAAGAAAGAGTCAGACCAGTTCTTTTTATTAACAAAGTGGACCGACTTATCAAAGAACTAAGATTAACTCCTGAAAAAATGCAAGAAAATCTTGCCAATGTTGTTTCAAACTTTAACGACCTTATTGATACTTATGCTGAACCCGAATACAAAGACAAATGGAAGGTTTCCATCCAAAATGCTAGTGTAACTTTTGGTTCTGCGAAAGATAAATGGGCTATCAATATAGATCTTATGAAGGAAAAAGGAATTACATTCAAAGATGTTATAGAGGCATATCAAAACGAAAAAGTCCAGGACTTGGTTGAAAAAGCCCCTCTTGCGGACGCTGTTCTTGGAATGGTTGTTAAACACCACCCTCCTCCACACGTTGCACAAAAATACAGAATTCCAAAAATTTGGCACGGTGATTTAGAGTCTGATATAGGAAAAGCACTCTTGGCGTGTAAAGACGATGGTCCAACAATAATGATGGTAGTTAATATGGTGTTAGATAAGGCTGCGGGTCCTATTGCAATAGGCAGATTATTTTCTGGAACTATAAAAGATGGTGATACAATTAACATTATTGACGCTAAAAGAGAAGGACGTATTCAATCAGTGAACTTTTTCATGGGTAATCAAAGAGAACAAGTTGGTGAACTGGGTGCAGGTAACATTCCTGCACTGATGGGATTAATTGAAGCTCGTGCAGGAAATACATTATCTAGTATTAAAGGCATTCAAATGTTTGAAGGAGTCAAATACATCTCTGAACCCGTTGTCCAAGTGGCAATTGAACCAAAACACGCAAAAGATTTGCCCAAACTTGTCGAAGTTCTAAGACAACTAACAATTGAAGACCCTAACTTAGTTGTAAAAATTGATGAAGAAAGCGGTGAAACAATTATTGCAGGAATGGGAGTCCTCCATCTTGACGTTGCAACACATAGAATCCAAGATTCTAAAGTTGAAATTATAACTTCTGAACCTCTAATTAACTATAGAGAAACCGTAAAGGGTACATGTGAGCCAATTATGTCTAAATCCCCAAACAGACACAACAAAATTTTCATGAAAGTTGAACCGTTAGAACCTGCTATTGGTGACATGCTAAGGTCTGGCCAGATTGGTGAAATGAAAGACAAGAAACAGATGGCAGAACTTCTAAAGAAGGAAGGATGGGATACAGATACAATAAAAAGAATTATGAGGCTGGATTCGCGTGGAAATATTTTGATTAATGGAACTAAAGGTGTACAGTTTATCCAAGAATCAACTGACTCAATTAATTCTGGCTTTGATGATGTAATGAAAGAAGGTCCTCTTTGTAAAGAACAAATGAGAGATTGTAAGTTTACTTTTACCCACTTTGTACCTCATGAAGATACCGCACACAGAGGTTTGTCGCAATTAGGACCTGCCTCAAGGCGTGCATGTATGGGTGCACTTTTGACTGCTGGAACCACAATTTTAGAACCACTTTTAGCAATTGAAGTTCGAGTTCCAACAGATCTTGTAGGAAACGTTGCAACGGTTCTTTCTGGTAAGCGTGGTAAAGTTTTGGATATGCAACAAAAGGGGGCATTAAGCATTGTAACCGGGGAGATACCTGCATCAGAAACATTTACCCTGTCAGAAGAGATGAGGGGCCAAACATCAGGAAAGGCAATGTGGAACAGCCATTTTAAGAGATGGGCAGAACTTCCAAAATCAAAAATATCTGAAATGATTTCTGATATTAGAAAAAGAAAGGGTTTGGGCCCAGATCCTCCAACTGCTGATGAATTTATCGATAAAGAATAAACTTTATCCTCACCCAGGGTTTAATCAATTTCAATACTAGGAATTTTATCACATGATATTCAAATGACCCTATGAAAGCTAAATTCAAAACAACATGCATTTCTTGTAATGGAGAAATTAATCCTGGCAAGGAGATTGCTAAAGATAATTCTGGAAAGTGGGTGCACAAACACTGTTTAACAGAAGCAGTAGAACTTCCTTAATTTACTAATATAGTGAGCCTATAAAAGGGAGAAAGGCGTATTTTATTTATCTTGGTTCTTGTTTGGATTGGTATTGCGGTAGGAATTCTTATTGCAATAATATTACTTGTTAAAGTTGTAAAAACTCCTGCCTATGAGGCTATAACAATGAATGCGCACTGTAACAAATGTGGGTATAAAACAAATGGTCTCAAGTGTCCTAGATGTGAAAAAAATGCATCTTTTTCAAGTAAATTCAGATAATATTATTTCATAAATTTCTCAAGTTCAGACAGGTTAGCAGCTCCATATTTTTTCATCATGGTCTCTAGTTCTTTTTTTATTTTTTCTTTTTCATCATCATTTACAGATGTTAATTTTTTATTCTTAATTTCTTCATTTACTTCTTCAATCTGAAATTCTTGTTGTTGGAGTTCTTCTTCCACTGCTCCAATTTCATTTTTTAAATTATCTAATTTCGCTTTAGTGATACCTTTTTCTAATAATAATTGGTGTAGGGATTCGGTAATCGTTTTCACGTCAGGTTTGGATAACGAATTATTGTTTAGAGTATCTATCTTATGGCGATTTGATTGTAGTAAATCAATTTCATGATCAAATCTCTCCTTAATTTTCTTAATCTTCTCTATCTCTCGTTTTTGATTATCAATGTGTTTATTGACAAATCTAATGTACTGACCTGTATTTCCTGCTGCATCCATTGCATTTCTAGCTTCCTCTCTGATAATATCCAATTTAGTTTTTGGACCTATTTGTTGTTGATTTCCAAAAGTAATACTTCTATCACCAACATCAGCCGCATCTGTAACTTCGATCTTTTTTTCAATTTTTGTTTCTATACTGTTATCTTCCTCTCCAGTAAGGTGAGCCCATTCATCTTCTGCTGCTACCTCCTTTTTTGCATCTAACCCTTTTTGTTCTTCACGATTAATGAATTTTCGAGCCAATTATTTTCTAGGTAAGAAAATAGAATAATACTAGCTATGTGTGTATAATATGAACATACAAAATCACGAAAAACTTTAAGCCCTAGCATTTGATCGCCTTTTAGAATTTTTAACAAACCTATATTTATTGAGAGAAATTTTTTATATCAATTTGAAAAAACCAAAAAAATCAAAACTATTATGCCTAGTTGAAGACATAATTGATCTAAATCCTAAGATGAGATTTGTAGCTATAATTGATCTAAAAGGAAACATCGCAGAGTCAATTATGAAAAGTGGTAAAACTTCATTAAAAACCCAAAAAGAAGAATTTCACTTTTGCCAGCAAGTAGCTCAAAGAAGAAAAATGCGTCATGAGTTTGATCGACATCTAGGTAAAGTTCGTTATGTTCATGTAGAACGAGAAAAGGTTACTCAACTTGTAATTTATTCAAAACGTAAAACCATTTACTTTACTGTTGAACCTCAGCTAAGTATTAACAAAAAATTACAATTAATTATGAGAATTAAAAAACTCACTGCATATTTATGATCTATTATAAAAAATCTTAATGTAAGCTATATCTGTTCATACTGCACATACATGAGTATCAATACGTAGTAAACAATTTTCAAATTGGAGATTTCATTTGCACGTAATACTTCTAATATTAGCTGGATTAGCTGCTTTAGGGTTTCTATTGCCTTTAATTATTGGATTTTCTCATTAAAGCTGATTTTAATTTTATAAACTAATATAATTCGTATAATGTTCTAATTTTGTCAATGTCTTCAAAACCAATAAAAATTCTTGTAGATGAGACTAGTGATGGATTAGATATTAAATTACAAAATGCAGGGTATTATGCTGAAAGCGTAAAAAAACTGAGAACCAAAAATGAAAAAATGGGACATGATTATAATATTATTCAATATGCTAAAGAAAATGATATGGTCTTCATTACTAAGGATAAAGAGCCTGGAAAGGCATGTAACGCAAATGGGATTGCTTGTATCTGGATTAGTGATGATCTAGTTTTTGAAAAAATTATCTTACCGGAGTTAACAAAGTTAAAAAATAATTAATTCTTTTTATTTCATGAAAATAATGATTAGTTATGGAAAGTTGTGATAGAAGAGTTCGAGCCTACAAAAATGGCAAAACTTTTGAACAATGTAGTGAAATTGCAAAATCAATTAACCTACAAATCCAAAAACAAATTTTAAAAAAAGGTAAAGTTTCATGGAAGGAACTTTTAGAAAAAGTTGATCATGATGAGTTTGTTTACAAACTATCGTTAAAATATTTAAGACTAGATGGATTTGATATAGGAAATTCAAAAATTCCTGAAATCAAAAAATTCACTCAGGCTTAGTTTCTGTCGTACAATTTCCTCCTCTTATTCTTAATTTTTTTGCCATAATATAGGGAGTAATTAGTAATATGGGAATTGTAATTAGAATAAACATTGTTTGTAGCTGAGTAATTGCTAGTGTAAATGCAATTGCCCCAGCACTACCAACAAAAATAGAGCTAAATGCACCAACACATGTTGGACATGCAATAAATAATCCTGTTGTCGCCCCAACACTTCCTAGTCCTCCCTCTTTCTTAAAAAAAGTAAAAGCACTTACAGCTAAAGTTGTATTAAGTCCAACTAGATATGAAACAATTATCTGAAGTACTAGATTGATTGGAATAATTTGAAATCCAATATGTTCTGAAAGATATGCTGTAATTTTAGGCATGTATCCAGGTTCTCCGCAACAAGCAGTAAGATGCACTGAAGGAATTACCGCACCATAATGATAAGAGAAAACAACCTCTGGTTGATATACTAACATTCCTGAAGTTAGAGAAAAAAATACTCCGTATCCAATGAAAGTTAGAAGAAATACCCTTCGTGATTTTTTGTTAAACGTTGTTGAAGCTATTATCCCAAGTACACCTGTACTGTTCTCAAGAGCTTTTCGTTTATGATATCTAAATAATCCAATAGCTATTGCTCCAATAGCTAAAATTAAAATTATGTAAAAAATTAATGCTACTTTTTCTATTACTAAAAGTGCCTCAGGAGTTAATCCAAGACTAGCTGTTCTTGCATAAATTATAAAGAGAACTACAATTATTCCAAAACCTAAAATTATTAAAGATTTGCCATTTTGGGTTAGAATATTCATTTGTTTTTTCATAATTGAAAAAATTTAACCGTTGAATTAAATTGTATCTTTATATGCATTACCAAATTATTCATTTATTGAGTATATAGTGAAGATTGATCAAAACCAAGAACCTGATTATGATGTTGTAAAAATTACATACATTGGTTTTGTCGATCCGTATGCCGTTGAAGGGATGCTTGTTTTAACTGCAGATAACGGAAAAGAATTTCATATGAGGGCTTTTTCCGGGGAAGTTGCAAAACATATTTCAAGTTTTTCTGAAGAAAGTACGAATTCTGTCCCAACAATTTACAAGATGGTGGAAGAAATATGTGAAGAAAATGAACTAATGCTTGTTAAAGTCAAAATTTATGAAAGCGGTGAGGTATTAAGAGCAAACTTGTATTTTACAGGAAAAAAAGATTTAGTATTAAGAAATTACCGTGCTTCTGACGGCCTGGCGTTAGCTACATTCTATAAAATTCCAATTTTAGTTAGAAAAAATCTTTTAAAAGAAAAAATGGACGCCTAAGTTACTATTTCTTCTAATCTTCCCTGTTCTTGCGCTTTTTTTATCTCCATTGCAATTCTTCTTCCAATTCCAAATGTTGTTCCATATTGATATTTTGTGTATGGACTTGTTGTTGCAACAATTGGATTTCCGGGAACTCTTAAAGAAACATCATATACAATTAACTCTAAATCCTTTGTAATTACGCTTTGTAAAGAAAATGGGCCAATAATTCCTGGTGAATATTCTTTTTTTACAGCTTTTACGAATTTGTCTCCCATGCTAATTACTTTTTCTAGTAGAGATTCACGAATACTTGCAGGTGTGTGTCCTACTTCGATATTTTGTAAATCAATATCCATTTCTAATTGCTGTTTTGCAGGTAGTGCATTAAAATCATGTAAATTGGTTTGAAGTCTTCGTTCGATTCCAATAAAATCAACATTTTCTGAAATTGGTGTATAAAAATAATTAAAATTTAGATATGTTCCAATAACTAACTCCTCAATACTTGAATTTTGAAGATCTTTTTTTGAAATTAATCCCTGTTTTATTTTTTCATCCGATTTTTTCTTATAATCCGAATATGAAGTTACAGTGAAAAAAGCTCTTTCTAGCTTTCTGTTTTTTTCTTGAACTTTAACTATGGATGGCGTGTTAATATTTTTAGGATTTTTAAAGAGTCGCGGATGTTTAATTCTAGCTTTTTCTAATAAATAATACTGATTTTTCTTATTTGCACGTTCTTCTGCTTGAAACAAAGCTCTGTTTCCAAATATTGGTACTTTGAAGTTATTCTCAATTGTTTTGTATCCTAGATATGCAGTCAACGCTCTATGTGGTACGATTATTGTATTTTCTTCACGAAATCTCTTCTGAAATTTTTGGGATGCCATATCTCTAAACTTGTTTAATACAACTATTTCATCAGCAATTCTACTGAACCTTCTGTATGGTGTATCTCTTCCTCTTTGACAAATTACAATTGTTTTAATGTCTTCATCTTTTGCACCATCCATCACTTCTAATGCTGAATGACTTCCCAAAACTCCTATTTTTAGATCCGTATAGCCATTTACAATTTTTTTAATTTCAGTTCTATTAATCATGTAACTAAGATTAGAATTAATGGTAATATTAGTATAAGATATTGTTTGGGCAAAACTTTGATGAATTTTCTAATAATATAGAAACCTGTCTTCTGAATTTACCTTCTTTTTTATTTGATACTCTTGAATTACCTGCGGTTCTGCTCTGACCACTTGTTTTGGAGTTGGAATGTTCTCTCTATTTGCTTCTTCATTCATTCTTGTTAGTATAGCTCGTTTTAGTAGTTTTGACACGGTATATCCACTGGCGCTACACAAGCCAACCAGTTTTCCATACTCTTCTTCAGTTAATTTTGTCGAAACTACCTTTGATCCCATTATTTTATTTGTAGTCAAATATCCAATATAAGTAATAGTGTTGATTTTGTTTTCAAACAACCCTTTGTTCTGATATTTTAAAAATACTGATAACGTATTTTTGCTGTTAATTTTTGGTCTTGTACTGGCGATTCATTTCCAAGTGTAAACTCTGGAGCATTAATTGTCTCTTCGATTGGCCTTTCAATTTTGTTTCCTTCTTTATCAACTAAATCCATCACACACTCCTTTAGAAATGCTGATAGCGTGCAGCCTGCATTATTGCATATTTGTGTAATTTTTCCATATTCCTCTTCTGATAATTTGGTTGAAATTACTCGTAATGCCATATTACATGAATGCTAATTTTTGTCTATAAGAAGAAGTTTGTCTTTTTCAAATAAACACCGAATGGTATGTCACTCCACACCTACCGTAACTATACTGCTGCGCTCTGCCCTGTACTGCACCTTTATTGGCACATCATCTGTAGCAGCAGCTAGGAATTCGCTATTATCTATGACATCTACTCTCCAATCTCCTAGAACAGAATCTAGCGATGTTATTGAGAATCTCTCCAGTGGGCTGTTCTCACCAGAATACCTTACTCTGTAAATGTGTCCATCAATTAGTACGCTGTCTATGCCACCGCGATGTTTCAGTGTTGATTGTTCCACCAGACATCCAGTGCCAATTACACATGTTCCATCTGGGGATACTACTCTGAACTGTCCTGCACCCTCGTTTGAGGAGTACATCATTGCAGGTCTTGCAATGATATTGCCAAGCTCATCTGTAGCTGAAACTATTTCTGATTGACCT
>Ga0075301_1000081_pt1 | contig 15806 bp, 12 predicted proteins | sample Browns_TuleA_D1_FD_120053 | JGI IMG/M metagenome (GOLD analysis project Ga0075301, IMG submission 120053) | Natural and restored wetland microbial communities from the San Francisco Bay, California, USA, that impact long-term carbon... | ecosystem: Environmental > Terrestrial > Soil > Wetlands ... | reverse complement strand
GCTTGCCGTTATTGATGACGAGCACCGACCCCGGCCCCGTCGAGGTTATTGTCACATCGCTTGTCAATTGAATATCGCCACAGGCGATTTCGCTTGCAGCCATGCTCTTTGAGCCAGACCACTGATTGCTCGCGGGCAGAGCTGGATCGTGGACGTGGCTCGGCGCCTGCGGGTATGACGCGCACGTATTTGCGGGAATATTGGTCGCGAGGCCTGAATATGGGTCGCTGATTGCCGGCACGTTTGAATATTGCTGGACCCCACAGCCGTTGTTGGCGCCATGCGCGGCGCCGGTATCGGCCAACAGATTACCGCCGTTGCAGGTGGCCGTCGTGTTCGACATGACGCTGCAACCCGTCAGATTGGCGTTCGGCGCGCCGTTCGAGCGAATGCCTTCCGAGCCGCTCGTGCCAAGCGCGAGCACGCAATATTCATGGGGTGTTTGCGCCTGGCTGGAGATCGCGGTCGAGGTGATGGTGACCATCGGCGCCCCATCGATGGTCGTATTTCCCGAATACCCCACAACCTTGGCGAGGTAGACTGGTACAGCGCCAGTGATAGAGACACTGTAGCAATTGCTCCCACCGCCGGGGCACGCGGCAGCATTGGATGATGTCACCGTCACATTGTTGGCGCCGTTGGTGAAGCCGTATTGCGAGGTGACCGCTCGGGCTTCGGTAGAATAGTTGTCACCGCCATTGGTCGCGGCAGCAATAACCGCCGCGTCAGCCGCGTTTTGCATGGCGCGCTTCTGCATGTACCAGCCAGATACTTCGAAGCCGATGCCGAGCGCGCCGATAAGGATTGGCGCGATAAACGCCATCAGAATCGTGAAATTGCCGCTCTTGTCGGCTGCGAACCGAGCCAGCCGGCCCAAGGACGGCCGGAACACGCGTGCACACCTACTCATGAGATCCGCACCCTTACCCGACACACCTTTTCGGCGCTTTTGTATATTGGAAGGGTTAGGTCTTTATTAACCTGCGTATTGCGCGAATTAACGGTGTGAATTTTCACTTACCGCGATTCATCGATTTTTCGTGAGCACGATTTTAAGTGGGTGAACGCCTGACGCGTATGAGTCCTTCCTGAGCTACTGATGCGACCAGCGTACCATCGCGGCGATAAACTTCGCCACGATTGAAGCCTCGCGCGCCCGATGCGCTCGGGCTGTCCTGCACATATAGGAGCCACTCGTCGGCATGGAATGGCCGGTGAAACCACATCGCGTGATCGAGGCTCGCCAGCTGCATATTGGGTGACATCACGCTGTAGCCGTGCGGCAGCAAGCACGTGTCCAGAAGCGTCATGTCCGACGCATAGGCGAGCACGCATTGATGGAGCGATGCGTTATCGGGCAGGGGTCCTGTCGCCCGGATCCAAACGATCTGATGCGGCGGATGCTTGCCAGGTCTGAATCGGTCGGTTGGATCAACTGCACGGATCTCGATGGGGCGATCACGCAGGAACCAAGAGCGCGCTTCCTCCGGCATGTCGGAGGCGATTTCGATGCGCCGCTGCTTCTCGCTCGGCAGTGAATCCGGATCGGGCACTTTCGGCATTTCGATCTGGTGCTCGAGACCCCTCTCGACCACCTGGAACGACACGGCCATGTTGAAGATCTGTTGGCCGTTCTGGATAGCGACCACACGGCGCGCCGTGAACGAGCCGCCGTCGCGCGCGCGATCGACCTCATAGAGAATGGGCGTTTTCGGATCGCCGGCGCGCAGGAAATAGGCATGCAGCGAGTGACAAGTGCGCCCCTCGACAGTGCGCGCGGCGGCCACCAGCGCCTGGCCCAGCACCTGGCCCCCGAAGACGCGTTGCCAGCGGTCCCGCGGGCTGAGACCCCTGAAAATGTTGACGTCGATCTGTTCGAGATCGAGCAGCTCAATCAGCTCTTCAACCGGATGCCGCGCGCCGCTTTTGCGATCGTTCATGTGCCCCCTTAGAACGGGCCCAAAGCCTTCGCAAGCCGCGCTAAACCATCGAAAGCGGAATTGCTTTGCCAGGGTGCGCTAAGCCCCGTAAAACCCACGCCTTCGTTCGGGCGGGTGGGCCAGGGAGCATAATGGGTAACGTCCTTCTTGAGCGCGCCGCGCATACGCGCCCCGCAAGCACCAAACGCGGCGCGCTGGAACGTCTGTTTACGCTCATGTTCCAGGGCTTCGTATACAACCAGATCTGGGAAGATCCGGCGGTCGATTTGGACGCCCTCGACCTCAAACCGAACCATCGCCTGGTCACCATCGCCTCGCGCGGTTGCAACTTGCTCAACTATCTTGTCGCCGGTCCCGAGCATGTGATCGCGGTCGATCTCAATCCCAATCACGTGGCGCTGACCAGATTGAAACTCCAGGCGCTCGAGCATCTCCCCTATGACGATTTCTTCCGCTTCTTTGGCGTGGCCAAGGACAAGGCGAACCGTCACGTCTTCGACAATTTCCTGGCTGAACGGCTCGATCCGGATACGCGTCGCTATTGGGAGCGGCGCATGCCATTGCGCGGCCGTCGCATCAACATGTTTGCGCGCAATCTCTACCACTATGGGTTGCTCGGGCGTTTCATTGGCATTTTGCATGCACTGGCGCGGCTGCAGGGAAAGAAGCTTCAGGACATCCTGTCCGCGCGCACGCCCGAAGAGCAGCGCGCGGCGTTCGAGCGCGTAGTGGCGCCGCTCTTCGACAACAAGCTGATCCGCTTTCTGTCGCGTCTGCCTGTCTCCTTTTACGGCCTCGGCATTCCTCCCGCCCAGTACGATGAGCTGGTCGCGGCCTCGAATGGCAATCCAGCCGCGCTATTGCGGAGCCGCATCGAGCGGCTCGCCTGTGACTTTCCCGTCTCGGAAAACTACTTCGCCTGGCAGGCTTTCGGCCGCGGCTACGACGTCGAAAACCGCGGCGCCATTCCCGACTACCTGCGGCGCGAGAATTACGAGGCTATTAAGTCCCGCGTAGATCGGGTGGAAGTCCACCACGCCACGATGACGGATTTCCTCAAAAACCAACCCGCGCGCTCGCTGCATCGCTTTGTGCTACTGGACGCGCAAGATTGGATGACCCCAGACGTTCTTACCGCCCTGTGGACGCAAATCGACCGCACCGCAGACGAGACGGATGCGCGCGTCATCTTCCGCACTGCCGGCCCTGACAGTCCGTTGCCGCGCAAACTGCCATCGGAATTGCTTGCGCCTTGGCGCTATCTCGAGAACGAAAGCCGTGCCCACCACGCGCGCGACCGCTCCTCGATCTATGGCGGTTTCCACGTCTATGTGAGGCGATGACGCGCGAAGCAGGCGGCGATCATGCCGCGCTGATGGACAAGGTCTACCGGCATCAGCGCCACATCTACGATTTCACGCGAAAATATTATCTGATCGGACGCGATCGTCTGGTGCGCGAGCTCGATGCCAAGCCTGGCCAGCGTGTGGTGGAAATTGGCTGCGGCACCGCGCGCAATCTCGTCAAAATCGCACACGCCTATCCGGATACGCGGCTCTTCGGATTGGATGCATCCGAAGCGATGTTGCGCACGGCACGAGAAACGAGCCGCCGCGCCGGTCTGGAGAATCGAATCGCACTCGCGCATGGTCTTGCCGAGGATCTGACCCCGGCATTGTTCGGCCTCGCCGGCCCCTTCGACCACGTCATCTTCTCTTACAGTCTCTCGATGATTCCGGACTGGCGGGCGGCCTTACGCGCCGCGGCCTCCAGCCTAGGACCTCAGGGCTCTGTCCACGTCGTTGATTTCGGAGATCTCAAAGGTCTGTGGCCGCCCGCTGAGTGGGCGCTCCGGGCCTGGCTCGGACTCTTCCACGTCGCCCCACGAGACGAGCTGATTGCGGAGATCGAGCGGATGCTTGGGCCGGACGCCCTCGTGCACCTTGGCGGACGCTATGCGTTCCTTCTCAGGGCTGATGCGCGCCAAATCCAGCGGGTGGCGGGGACCTGCTGACGCGCCACTTGTACGCAAAAAATGAGAGAATTCCTGGCTTCGCCGCCTGTTGCACCTCAGTCACAACCGGCCAAGGAATGCCTTGAACACCTCAGAACCTGCTGATTCCTGGGCGGGAGCGCCTACTAAAGCAGCGCTGCCGCGCCTATACTCCTGGCCGGTAACATTGTCGCCATGGTGGGGGGGCCCCCGCCTGTGGTCGCTACAGACGAGGGTTAGAACATGAAGCTTCGCGCGATTGCCCTAGCGGGCGTAGCAGCTGTGGTCCTTGCCGGACCTGCGGCTGCCAATCCGACTGGCTGGTATCTCGGACTCGGCGTCGGCTGGAACAATCCGAACGGTGGAAACGGCACCACGAATTGCTGCGGCAGCGGCAGTCTTGGCTTGAAGGATACGGCCGCCTACACGGCCGACTTCGGGTACAAGTGGGACAGCGGTTGGCGCGCCGAACTGGAACTGAACTACACAGATCCGGATCTCGGCAAAGGACTTGGCGGCAATCTGACCAAGACCGCGTTGATGGCCAACATCAACTACGACATCCCAGTTGGCGAACACGTGAACCTCGTCCTCGGTGGTGGCGCCGGCATTAGCTGGGTCGATCCCAGCAGCACGATCTTCAACGGCAACGACCAGAAATTCGTTTGGCAAGGCATCGCCGGTCTGGCGTTTGCCCTCAGCGACAGCTTCGAAATCCAGATCGACTATCGTTATGTGTCCTTCAACAACACCAACCACACAGTGACAGGGGGCACGGCCACACTTTCCGATCTGGCCGATAACCGCATCATGGCGAGCTTCCGTTGGCAGCTTTGGCATACGGCTCCGCCGCCGCCACCGCCGCCACCGCCTCCGCCTCCGATGGTCAAGACCTTCATCGTCTTCTTCGACTTCGATAAGTCGAACCTGACAAGCGAAGCGCAGAAGGTCGTGGCCGAAGCGGTCGACACGGCGAAGAAGACCGGCATGGTCCGCGTGCTCGTCACCGGTCACACCGACACGGTCGGCAGCCGCGCCTACAACCAAGGCCTGTCTGAGCGCCGTGCGGCATCGGTCAAGGCTGAAATGGTTCGCCTCGGCATGAGCGAGGGCGAGATCACCACGGTCGGCAAGAACTTCTCGGAGCCGCTGGTTCCGACGGGTCCGGGCGTGCGTGAGCCTCAGAACCGCCGCGCCGTTATCGATCTTGGCTAATCCCGGTTGATCCGGCTTTAATTGAAGGGCGGGCTTAGGCCCGCCCTTCTTTTTTGTGCCTGCGCCCGACGGTGGCGCTAGCCTTGCCGCGCACCGCCGGAACATGCGCCGAGGGAACGCCCGAATGCAAAGGGCGAACCCGATCTCGGGCGCGCCCTTATTCTTCTGCGCAATCTGGAACTTCAGGGTGTCGGGGTTGGAGCTTCCACACCGCCCTGCGCCGGCGTCACGCCCTCTGCGGCCGCGGTCTTGGCCTTTTTCTTCGCGGCACCGGGCTTCTTCAGCTCGATATGGGGGACGGCCTTCATGGCTTCCATCGTGTCTTTTTGATAGTCGCACTCGGTGATGCCCTCGTCGTCGGCCTTTGGTTGCGCCGTGACGAAGGACGACAAGGTGGACTTCGCCGGGCCAAGCGCCGTGCTGAAGGCGGCCTGGGCGTTGGCACAAAACTGCGTGATATTGCCGATGCTCTTTATCGAAGAGCCGTTGGCAAGCTTGGTTTTATAGGCGTGGTAGTCCTCGGTCCCCTTCTTGCCGCCGCGCAGACGCTGGAAAAGCTTTTGCAGCGTGTGGTCCGAGTCCTGAAGCTCTTTCTGGTAGCCGGTGACGAAGGAATTGTAGAGCGTCACCGCGTTACAGGTGAGCGCCGCGACCATCAACTCCTGCTGCACCGCGGCCGTCTGCATCGCCGTCATTTCTTCATGCTTGGCGCACTTCTTGTCTGCCGCCCATGCGGTCCCTGCCGCCAGGGTCGCAATCGCCACCGTGGCCGCCGCCAGCCTCACCCCCATACTCGCCTCCAGCCTGACCGAGTTCCGCTCGCAATAATGCCGAGAACACTACATCATATCATGTGGGGTTTGCCCATGCGATTCGATTTTCGTGACTACCGAGGAACGGAGAATGAGCGCTGACAACAAACGGCCCGGCGCCGTCGACCTCTCTGGCGAGAAAGTCCATTGGGACCTCAAGGACACCATGTCCTACGGGGACTACCTGGCGTTGCGGGAACTCTTGAGCGCGCAGAGGCCGCTGTCGGCCGAGCATGACGAAATGCTGTTCATCATTATGCACCAGACCTCGGAACTCTGGATGAAGCTGTGCTTGCACGAAGTTACCGCCGCCATTCGCCAGATCCGCGACGACGAGCTGGGGCCCGCCTTCAAGATGCTGGCGCGGGTGGGGCGCGTGCAGTCGATCCTGATCCAGGGCTGGGAAATCCTCTCCACCATGACGCCGTTCGATTACGTGCGTTTCCGCGACAAACTGGGGAAGAGCTCGGGGTTTCAGTCCCATCAGTACCGTCTGCTGGAGTTCCGGCTGGGCAATAAAAACCGCGACATGGCGCGCGTGTTCGAGCACAAGCCCGAAATCTACGCGCAAGTGAAGGAGGCGCTCGAAGCGCCCTCGATCTATGACGAGTCCCTCGCCCTGCTGGCGCGGCGCGGTCTGCCGGTGCCGAAGGACAAGCTCTCCCGGGATTTCTCCGAGCCCTATGTCGCCGACCCGCATGTGGTCGATGCCTGGCGCATCGTCTATCGCGATGTGGAAAAGCACTGGGATCTTTATGAGCTGGCCGAGAAGTTGGTGGACCTGGAATACCGCTTCCATATCTGGCGCTTCAGCCACATGAAGACGGTCGAGCGCATCATCGGCGGCAAGCCGGGCACCGGCGGCACGTCGGGCGTGACCTATCTCAAGAAGGCGCTCGAGCTCGTCTTCTATCCGGAACTCTGGACCGTACGGACGGGAATCTAGGCTTACCGCCAAAGGCTTGCGCCTCAGCGCCCCACCTTTATCATTGGCCGAGGATGCGCTTGCGCAAAAGCGCCGGCATCCCTATCTCAACCTGACTTTTGGCCGGCTTTGGGCTGGCGCTCGCAGGGGGCAGGCAAACACAATGATTGCGGATTTGCCATGACGGCGGCAACCACCCTTACCGCCAACCGTCTCACGCACCTCAAGCGTCTGGAAGCCGAGAGCATACACATCATGCGCGAGGTGGCGGCCGAGTTCGCCAATCCGGTGATGCTCTATTCCATCGGCAAGGATTCGTCGGTGATGCTGCACCTGGCGATGAAGGCGTTCTATCCGAGCCTACCGCCCTTCCCGCTGATGCACGTGGATACCACGTGGAAATTCCGCGAGATGATTTTGTTTCGCGACGAGATAGTGAAGAAGCTAGGGCTGAAGCTGATCATCTATATCAACGAAGACGGTGTGAAGCGTGGGATCAATCCCTTCACCTCGGGATCGAACCTGCACACCCAAGTGATGAAAACGGACGCGTTGAAACAAGCGCTCGACAAATACCATTTCGATGCCGCCTTTGGCGGTGCCCGCCGTGACGAGGAAAAGAGCCGCGCCAAGGAGCGCGTGTTCTCGTTCCGCTCGGAAAACCACACCTGGGATCCGAAGAACCAGCGGCCCGAGCTGTGGCATGCCTACAATTCGCGCATCCGCAAGGGCGAGAGCATTCGCGTCTTCCCGCTCTCGAATTGGACCGAGCTCGACGTTTGGCAATATATCATGGCGGAGAGTATCCCCATCGTGCCGCTTTACTTCGCCAAGACGCGGCCCGTGGTCGAGCGCGATGGCGCGCTTCTCATGGTGGATGACGAGCGCATGAAGCTGAAGCCTGGCGAAAAGCCGGAAATGCGGCTCGTGCGTTTCCGCACGCTTGGCTGTTACCCGCTCACGGGTGCGATTGAATCACCCGCCGCGACACTCGAAGAGATCGTGCAAGAAATGCTCACGGCCACGACGTCCGAGCGCCAGGGCCGCGTCATCGATCACGACGAGAACGCGTCGATGGAGAAGAAGAAGCGCGAGGGCTATTTCTGATGAAGCCCGTCCCCTACCAAGACCTCGCCGCTTATCTCGCCGCGCAGGAAAACAAGTCGCTGCTGCGCTTCCTCACCTGCGGCAGCGTGGATGACGGCAAGTCCACGCTGATCGGCCGCCTCCTCTACGATTCCAAGCTGATCTTCGAGGACCATCTGGCGGCGCTGGCCAAGGACTCGAAAAAGCACGGCACCACCGGCGAGGACATCGATCTGGCGCTGCTGGTGGACGGCCTCGAGGCCGAGCGCCAGCAGGGCATCACCATCGATGTCGCCTACCGCTTCTTCTCGACCGAGAAGCGCAAATTCATAGTCGCCGATACGCCGGGCCACGAGCAATACACGCGCAACATGGCGACAGGGGCCTCGAATTCCGAGCTTGCCGTTATTCTGGTGGATGCACGCAAGGGCGTGCTCACGCAGACGCGGCGCCACGCCTATATCGTATCGTTGCTCGGCATCAAGCATGTGATATTGGCGGTGAACAAGATCGACCTGATGGGCTTCTCGCAGTCCACCTTCGATCATATTGCCAACGAGTTCCGCGACTTCGCGCAGAAACTCGGCTTCACCAGCCTGGTGGCGATCCCCATTTCTGCGCGCTACGGCGACAACGTCATTGCGCCCTCGGCGCGCATGCCTTGGTACAAGGGGCCGTCCTTACTCGACCATCTGGAATCCGTCGACGTCGAGAGTGAACTCACGGGCAAGCCTTTCCGTATGCCGGTGCAATGGGTGAACCGGCCCAATCTCGATTTTCGCGGGTTTTCCGGAACCATCGCCAGCGGCCGCGTGAAGCCAGGCGATTCTGTTGTGGTCGCCAAGTCGGGCCGCCAATCCAAAATCAAGCGCATCGTCACCATGGATGGCGATCTGAAGGAAGCATTCGCCGGCCAAGCTGTGACGCTCGTACTTGCCGACGAGATCGATATATCGCGCGGTGACGTACTGTCAGCACCCGACGGGCGTCCCGAGGTCACCGATCAGTTCGCGGCCCACCTCCTCTGGATGACGGAAGATGAGCTGCTGCCGCACCGCCAATATCTGCTCAAGATCGGCACGCAATTGGTGCCGGCCGAAATCACGCTGCTCAAGCATAAGGTGGACGTGAACACGCTCGAGCATATGGCTTCGCGCACGCTTCATCTGAATGAAGTGGGTTACTGCAACATCTCGACCTCGGAGCCCATTGCCTTCGATCCCTATACCGACAATCGCGACATGGGCGGCTTTGTCATCATCGACCGCTTCACCAATGCGACGGTGGGCGCCGGCATGATCGAGTTCGGTCTGCGGCGCGCGACCAACGTGCATTGGCAGGCGCTCGACGTGGACGCCCATGCGCGCGAGCGCCTGATGGGGCATCGCCCCTGCGTGCTGTGGTTCACGGGGCTTTCCGGCTCGGGCAAGTCGACCATCGCCAATCTGGTCGAGAAGCGGCTTTTCACCCACAAGTGCCACACCTACACGCTCGATGGCGACAATGTCCGTCATGGGCTCAACCGCGATCTCGGCTTCACCGATGCCGACCGCGTCGAGAATATCCGCCGCGTGGCCGAAGCAGCCCGACTTTTCGTCGACGCCGGCCTGATTGTGCTGGTGTCCTTTATTTCGCCCTTCCGCTCGGAACGGCGGCTGGCGCGCGAGCTGATGAAACCGGGCGAGTTCATCGAGGTCTTTGTCGATACCCCGATCGAGCTGTGCATGGAGCGCGATCCGAAAGGCCTCTACAAGCGCGCGGCGGCGGGCGAGATCAAGAATTTCACCGGCATCGACAGCCCCTATGAGCGGCCCGAGACGGCCGAGCTTATTCTCGAGACCGCGAGCCAGACGCCGGAGGCACTTGCCGAACGCGTGGTCGCTTTTTTGAGGTCGCAGGGCCGCGTGCCATAGACTCGCCACGCGCAGGCGTTAGATTGCGTTCAAGGTTTGGGAGTTAGCGTTGATGTTCAAAGTTGCGGTAGTAGGCGCCACCGGCAATGTCGGCCGCGAGATGCTGAGCGTGCTGGCCGAGCGGGGGTTTCCCGCGAGCGAAGTGGTGGCCGTCGCGTCCTCGCGCTCGATCGGCACGGATGTGTCGTTCGGCGATCGTTTGCTCAAGGTGAAGGGCCTCGAACACTTCGATTTCGCCGGCACCGATATCTGCCTGATGTCGGCGGGCTCGGCGGTGTCCAAGGAATGGGCGCCCAAGATTGCCGCCAAAGGCGCCATCGTCATCGACAACTCCTCGCAATGGCGCATGGATCGCGAAGTGCCCCTCGTAGTGCCCGAGGTCAATGCCGGCGCACTGGACAAAGGCATCAAGAAGAACATCATCGCCAATCCCAATTGCTCGACGATACAGCTTGTTGTGGCCCTTAAGCCCCTGCACGACGAAGCCAAGATCACGCGCGTGGTCGTTTCGACCTACCAGTCGGTTTCGGGGGCTGGCAAAGAACCGATGGACGAGCTGTTCCGCCAGACGCGCGCGATCTTTGTTGCCGAAGGCGTGCAGACCAAGCACTTCACCAAGCAGATCGCCTTTAACGTCATCCCGCACATCCAGGACTTCCTTGATTCCGGCTACACCAAGGAAGAATGGAAGATGATGGTGGAGACGCAGAAAATCCTCGATCCCGACATTCAGGTGACGGCGACCTGCGTGCGCGTGCCTGTCTTCATCAGCCACTCGGAAGCGGTCAACGTGGAGTTCGAGCGTGCCATTACGGCCGAGCGGGCGCGGGCCATTTTGCGCGAGGCTCCCGGCGTACTTGTGGTCGATAAGCGCGAGGATGGCGGCTATGTGACGCCCATCGACGCCGCCGGTGAAGATGCGACTTACGTGAGCCGCATCCGCAAGGATCCGACCGTCGAGCACGGCCTATCGATGTGGGTGGTCTCGGACAATTTGCGCAAAGGTGCTGCGCTGAACGCGGTTCAGATCGCGGAAGTTCTGGTCAATCGCAAATTGCTGAAACGCGCGGCCTAACGGCCCGACAGGTACCAGTGAACGAGCTGTTGCGGCGCTTGTGCCGCCTCGCTCTTTTTCGCGGGCTTTGCGTATACCGCCGGTATCGCCTTTACCGAGGGCGCGGGACTGACAGCGGCAACCACTTGAGGCGCGGGCGCAAGTTGCGGCGCGGGCTGAGCCTGAACGACGGGTGCAGGTTGCGGTGCAGGTGCGGCCGAAACAACAGGTGTCGTGACAGGAGCCGGGGCAACCGGCGTTGCCATCGCAGTGGCGGTCGCCGGTGAATCCGGAATAGGCGCCATCATGTAAACATGGCGTTCGACGATGCGCGGTGTGCCGTCGCGATCGGTATCACGGTAGGTGAGCAGCGAGACATGCGGATCGTTCATCGGGTCGGCCGCAGCCGTTGCAACCGGCGCCGACGCACCACCAGGTTCTTCATCCGATAGGAAATCAAGACCATCCAGGAAGCTTAGCCGGCGAAGGTTCAGGCCGGTGGCGTTCGCTTCGATCACTTGCTCGGGAGCCGTCTCGTCGGAAATTTCACTCTTCGCCAATTCGTCGCCGCGCGCCGCGGCATAACGCTGGAGCGCTTTATCGCCGGGATCACCCTGCTGGAACCTGCGGTCCAGATAGGCGAAGACGCCCTTGAAATCTTCCTGGGTGGCCAGCGAACCCCTGGGTTCGCAGATGTCGCGGTCCGAGCGCAGCAGGCCTTCGGTGATGCTGCAATCCTCGCCGGTGAGGAGCGAAAGCGCGTGGTCCGACAGCCCCTTGCCCGTAGTGGCCGTGCTGATGATGCCTGCGATCGTGCTGAGCTGGCTAAGTGTGAGAGAGCCAATAATGGGCGCGGCGCAGCCGGACAGCGCCAGCGCGGCCGCCGAAACCAACACGAGAGTACGAACTCTCATCACTCGCCCCTTACTCACCACCCCTCTGGTTCATTTTGAACCAAATGGGGTACCCCCAGGAGAACTTTCTTCCGCGGCATGGTTAGAGTCAAAGGTCCTGGTTACGTTTTGGTTAAGCATGTTGCGAAACCTCTAGCTATATCCCTGCCTGCAAGCGGCGCGCCGGAATTGATCGCTCCCGTCATCGCGCTTAGGGTTTCCGACGGGCAGACAGGCAGGCTACAACCTGTCGTATGGGGGCGGAGCGATCCATCTAGATCATGAGTAACGTCGTAACCTTGGCCGTTCTCTTCGTCCTCGCGGCCACACTCTACAAATTTCGTGCGCGAATTTTTCTTGCGCTGCGCCGTTTCGACACCCGGAACGCCTTCCGCCGCTACGAAGAGCTCAAGGACCGCCACGACCGCTTCGCCCATTACAAGCACACGGTGCGCATGGCTGAGGAGGAAGTCGAGGGCGTATCCGAGATGACGATGCCTGATGAGCGTACGGGCACGCCGGTCACGCGTTTCCTGTTCCTCGGCGAGCACTACGCGACCAGCGACGAGGCCGAGATGGCGCGCCGCGCGGCTGTGATGGCCAAGGCCCGCGATTTCTATCTGGATCTGGACAATCTCTATTTGGGCAAGCGTCATTCGCAGCATGGGGCGCCGACATTGCCCACGCCGACGCACAACAGCGAGACGCGGCACTAAGAAAATTCTCACCCTCCCCTTGAGAGAGGGTAGAAGGAAGAACTTAGGCGGCTTCGCCCCGCATGAGCCGCGGCAATTGGCCGAGTTCGCCACCGGCCTGGCGCATGAAAAAACGGCGGAGCGGCGCAATGCCATCGACGATGCCAAGGCCGAGATCGCGTGCGAGACGCACGGGCGTCACATCGTTCGAGAACAACTTGTTCAACGTATCGGTGGCGGCGCCCAGCACGAAACTGTCGAAACGGCGCCAGCGCTCGTAGCGCTTGAGCACGTCCTCCGCGCCAAAATCGATACCGAGGCGTGCGGCATCGAGAATGGTCTCGGCAAGTGCTGCCGCATCCTTGAGGCCAAGATTCAACCCCTGCCCTGCTATCGGATGAATGCCGTGCGCGGCATCGCCGACCAGTGCAAAATGGGGACGCACATATTCGCGCGCGAGATGGAAGCGCAGCGGATAGGACCAGCGTGGGCCGTCGGCCCGCATGACGCCAAGATGTGCGCCAAAGCGGCGCGCCACCTCAGCCGTGAATTCGCTCTCCAAGAGAGACATTATTGTTGGCGTCAATGCGTTGCGCTCCGTCCATACGAGCGCCGAGCGATTGCCAGTCATCGGCAGAATTGCGAATGGCCCCGAGGGCTGGAAATGCTCGTAGGCAACGCCGTTATGCGAGCGCTCATGCGTCACCACGGTGACAATGCCGTGCTGATCGTATTTCCACGATACGGTGTCGATGCCGACGGTATCGCGCAAATGCGAATCCCGCCCGTCGGCTGCCAACACGACTTGCGCTGAAATTTCATCGCCATTGGAAAGTGTTACTGTCGCGCGATCATGTGCGAGCGCAATTCCGTCTGCCTGCGCTCGTGGCAACAATTTCAGATTCGGCGATTCATCGGCGGCCGCAAAAAGCCCTGCGCGGATGCGGCGGTTCTCGACCATGTAACCCAGCGGCTCGCCCACTTCAGCATGATCGAAATGGAGCGAGAAGGGAGACGCCACGCGATCGAGACCCGCATCCGTCACCAATATGTCGTTGATGGGTTGAGCCTGAGGCTCGAGGTGCTGCCAGACGCCCAGCGCGCGATACATGCGCACGCTGGAATAATTGAGCGCGCTGACACGGCCATCGAAAGCCTTGTCCGTTACCGCCGCGCGGTCGAGCGGATCGGCCAGCATGACCCCGAGCCCGCCCTGGGCGAGGGCGAGGGCAGCCGTTAGCCCCACCATGCCGCCGCCGGCGACGAAGATATCGGTCTCGTTTGCAGCCATGTCCGGCAGTGTCGTGGGCCGTGGCCTAGGGTCAAGCGGGGTGACGCCGCAAGCCAAAATCCCCGCTTTCTCCCGCCGAAACGGCCCCGATTCACTATTTATCAACCAAGGCTGCGCCAAGAATGAACAAATCCTTAAGGCTGGGGTGGCGGATTCATGAGTACGGCAAGGCGGAGCTACGGCGTCTATCAACCGCGCTCGCGGCGCGGCGCGTTTACGGACGCAGTGGCGAGTTTCCGCGAAATGATCGCGCGCACGCTCCACGAGGCCGTGCGGCGCACGAGCGGCGTCGCCCTTTTCGCCTTCATGGTTCTGGCACTGCTCGCGCTCGCGAGTTTTGACCCTTCCGATCCAAGCCTCAACGAAGCCACCGGCCGCGCCGTCAACAATTGGCTCGGCCTGCCCGGCGCATACAGCGCGGACTTCCTTTTGCAGGCCTTCGGCCTTGGCGCGCTGGCACTCGTGCTGCCTCTCGGCGCCTGGGGCTGGCGCATGGCGACGGGCGGCGTAGTGCCGAAGCTGCTGTGGCGCGCGATCGCACTTTTGCTCGGCAGCGTCTTCGCCGCGGCCGGTCTCGGCGCCATTCCTGTGGTCGCGCAGGTGCCCGCGGGCGCCGGCGGCGTGCTCGGCCAGATCGCTTCCGTGTTCACGGCGAAAATTGCGACGACGTTCGGCCTGTCGTGGCTCGTCTATATCGTGCCGGCGATCTTCATCGCCTTTGGCGTGACGTTGGCGTGGCTCTCAACCGGCATTCGCGCCGAACCCGCTATACGCGTCATCGCTTCCGTAAGCCGCTTCACGATGCGGCATGGGCGCAACGCCATACGGTTTGTTCGCCGCAGGCTCGCGATCGAGAATGCCGACTTCGAAGATGACGAGCCATTCGAAGAGTACGACGACGAAGGCGCGGGCGATCCGACGCTCAAGGACATGCGCCCCGAACCTTTTGCCCCGCATGAAGGAACCGGTAACCGCGTGCAACGCAACGACGAACGCAAGCGCAAGCCCAGGGCCAAAGGCGACCGACAGCCCGCGCTCAATCTTGGGCAGGGCGAATATCAGTTGCCGCCGTTGGGGTTTCTGAGTGAAGCCCCGAAGGACGGCGTCACGCCCTCGTTCTCCGACGATGCGTTGGAAGAAAATGCGCGTTTGCTCGAAACCGTTCTCACCGATTTCGGCGTGCGTGGGCGCATCGTCGCCGTGCGCCCAGGCCCCGTGGTAACGCTTTACGAGTTCGAGCCCGCAGCCGGCGTGAAATCCTCGCGCGTGGTGAGCCTGTCGGACGATATCGCCCGCTCGATGAGCGCAGTGGCCGCGCGCGTCGCCGTTATCCCGGGGCGCAATGTCATTGGCATCGAGCTACCCAATGGGCGGCGCGAGACGGTTTATCTGCGCGAGCTCTTGGCCGCGCCCGAATACGAAAAATCGCGCGCGCCTCTGACGCTGGCGCTGGGCAAGATCATCGGCGGCGAGCCGCTGATGGCCGATCTCGCCAAGATGCCCCACTTGCTGATCGCGGGCACTACGGGCTCGGGCAAGTCGGTTGCACTCAACACCATGATCCTATCGCTCCTGTACCGCATGCCGCCAAGCCAGTGCCGCATGATCCTGATCGATCCCAAGATGCTCGAGCTTTCGGTCTATGAAGGGATTCCGCATCTGCTGACGCCCGTGGTCATCGATCCCCGCAAGGCCATCGTTGCCCTCAAATGGGCGGTGCGCGAAATGGAACAGCGCTACGCCAAGATGGCAAAACTGGGCGTGCGCGGCGTCGAGGCCTATAACGATCGCATCCGCCGCGCGAAAGAAAAAGGCGAAGTGCTGAAGCGCACGGTGCAGACCGGCTTCGACCGTGAGACGGGGCGGCCGGTTTACGAGGATGAAGTGCTTGAGCTCGAGCCCATGCCTTACATTGTCGTGGTGGTGGACGAGATGGCGGACCTGATGATGATCTCGGGCAAGGAGATTGAAGGGGCTGTGCAGCGCCTG
>Ga0075301_1000080_pt1 | contig 15867 bp, 18 predicted proteins | sample Browns_TuleA_D1_FD_120053 | JGI IMG/M metagenome (GOLD analysis project Ga0075301, IMG submission 120053) | Natural and restored wetland microbial communities from the San Francisco Bay, California, USA, that impact long-term carbon... | ecosystem: Environmental > Terrestrial > Soil > Wetlands ... | reverse complement strand
CGGCGAGCTGGCGCGACGCCTCAAGCGGGAATGCGGCGGTCGCGCGATCCCGTCACGCCATATCCATCTCACGCTGGCATTTCTCGGGAACGTCGATCGCGATCGCCTGGTGCGGCTTGCGGAAATCGCGAAAGCGGCGGCGGCGCCGCGCTTTGAGTTGGCCGTGACGAGAACCGGGTACTGGCGCCACAACCGTATCGTGTGGGCAGGCGTGGAACGCTGCCCCGAGACGCTGCGGGCGCTGGCAGGACGCCTCGAGGAGGCTTGTTCGGTCGAAGGTTTTCGAGTAGACAAGCGGCCCTACGTTCCGCACATCACGCTGGTCCGCGACGCCCGCATTGCCCCGTCCACCGTTGCCATCGGGCCCATCTACTGGCCAGCCTCGAGCTTTGCATTGGTGGAATCGGCCCCTGCCGCAATGGGGCGGGAGTACCGGGTGCTTTGGGACTGTGCGCTCACCGCGTAGAATGAGCGGGTTGGCATCGTCGGGGAGGCAATTCCGATCATGAATCGCGCCGAGCACATCGCCGCATTGCGCGCCGCCAGCGGCACGCTCGCGGGCGGCGACCGGCTGCTCCTCGCGGAGTGGAGCGATGCCGCCTGGAACAAGCTGCTCGACCGCACGCAGTCGCGGCCATTTCGCACCAGCGAAGTCGTCATCCAGCGCGGCGCCCTCGACCGCGCGCTGAACTTCGTGGTCGGTGGCACGCTCGAGGTCGGCGTCACGCAGGTGGACGGCGTCAGTGTCGCGCCGCTCGCCAAGATTACCGCCGGCAGCGTGGTTGGAGAACAGTCTTTTTTCGACGGGCAGCCGCGCTCGACCAACGTGTATGCGATTACCGATGGCGAGCTGCTGCGGCTTGAGTACGACGAATTCGTGCGCTTCAGCGAAGAAGAAGTCGCGCTCGCGCGCGACCTGCTGTTTGCGCTGGCGCGGGTGCTCTCGTCGCGGTTGAGAAATACGACGTTTCGCGTGCGCCGTTAGAATCGAGGCGTCGCCCGGGCGCCCGGAAATACAACATAAATTTTAAATAAAATCAATAACTTAAGTTGTATAAAGCGATCTTTTGGATCCACTGCCGCAAGCTGTTCTCTCAAGCGTTCGTGCCGCCCCCGCGGGAGGCACCGGGTTGTTCCATGCCAATCTGAAATTCCTGGCGGCTAATTGATTTGGGCGTTCATCGGCAGTTCAACCCGCGCGCGCAAGCCGCCGCCTTCGCGCGCAAGCAACTGCACGCTGCCGCCGTGCAGCCGCGCGATGCGATCCACGATGGCAAGGCCCAATCCCGTGCCGGCGTCCGAGCGCGCGGCGTTCATGCGCGTGAAGGGCTGCAGCATGCGCTCGGCATCACCCGGCGGAATGCCGGGCCCGCGATCGAGCGCTTCCAGCACCGCCATCTTGTCCTGACTCGCAGTCGAAACCTCCACCTCGCCGTTGCCGTGGCGCAGGGCATTGTCCACCAGATTGGCGATGAGGCGGCGCACGGCGTGCGGCCGCAACCGCAGCGGCGGCAGATCCTCGAGCCGCGTGGCGACGAACTTGCCGGCGCGGGCGTATCGCTCGCAGACTTCTCGCACAATGGCGTTGAGGTCGCCGTCGGCCACGGCCGTCTCGCCCTCGGTGATGCGAGCGAAATCGAGAAATTGGCTGATCGCGGCGTCGATATCCTCGATGTCCCGCACCATGCCCGATTTCAGCACCCCGTCGCTCTTGTCGTCCATCATCTCCAGGCCCAGGCGTATGCGGGCGAGCGGGGTGCGCAGGTCGTGCGAGACGCCGGCCAGCAGCAGCGCGCGCTCCTCGTCCAGGCGCTTCAGGTCAGACGCCATTCGGTTGAAGGCGTGCGCCAGCGTCTGGATTTCCGACGGTCCGGTCTCGGTGACCGGCGGCGGCGTTTTTCCGCGACCAATTTCGTCGGCCGCTCCGGTCAGCTCGCGCAATGGCCGGTTGATGCGGGCGACGATCAGGTAGGCGCCAAGCAGTGCGAGCGCGAGCACCAGCGCGCCCCAGCCGACCCAGCGCAGGGGGTCGGTGCGCTCCAGGCGCGAGCGCGGCATGAATACCCAGTATTCGTCGTCATCGATGCGAAAGCTTGCCCAGGCGCCGCGGACCCCGTCGCGGCTGGTGGCGAGCTGGGTGTCCGGGCTCAACTGGCGCTTGATGTTCTGTTCCACAAGCCGCAGGAACGTCCGGTCGCCCAGTGGGGCCACCCGTTCGCCCGGATGGCCGAGATGAACCTCTATGCCTTCTTCCCGGGAGAGCTCCTGCAGCAGGCTCAATCGCTTGGCGGGATCCGCAGTGATGAGCGCCGCGCGCGTGAGGTTGATCACGCTTACGATCTGCTGCGCGACCTGGCGCGCACGCGGCTCGCGCTCGGAGACGCGGAAAATCTGCAACCATGCCAGGTGCGCTACCGTCAGCAGCACCGCAATCAGCAATACGCTGCGCCAGAGCAGGGTGCGGGGAAACAGATTCATGCGCGGATCGAGTCAGAGGCGAATTGCGCAGGCATAGTCGCGCCGCAATTCACGAGCCTGCCGGTGCGCTCTTCCCGTCAGGAATGAATACGTAGCCGAACCCCCACACGGTCTGGATAAATACCGGCTTTGCCGGGTCCGGCTCGACCAGTTTCCGCAGGCGGGAGACCTGGACGTCGATGGAACGGTCGAACGCGCCGAATTCGCGGCCACGGGCCAGCTCCATCAGCTTGTCGCGCGAGAGCGGTGTACGCGGATGCTGGACCATTACCTTCAGCAGGGCGAACTCCCCGGTGGTGAGCGGTAAGTCGTGCCCGTTTTTTGTCAGGCTGCGCGCTGCCAGGTTGAGGCGGAACGCGCCGAACTCGACGACCTGCTGATCGATCGTCGGCGCGCCCGGGGGAGCGCCGGGCGGGCGTCGCCGCAGCACCGCCTGTACTCGCGCTACCAGTTCCCGCGGATTGAACGGCTTGGGCAGGTAATCGTCGGCTCCGACCTCCAGCCCCACGATCCGGTCCACGTCGTCACCCTTGGCCGTCAGCATGATGATCGGCATATTTTCGCCGCCGCCGCGCAGGCGCCGGCAAATCGAAAGGCCGTCTTCGCCCGGCAGCATCAGGTCGAGTATCATCAGGTCGTAGCGCTCGCGGGCGAGTTGCCTGTTCATTTCCGTCGCTTCGGAGACAGCGCGCACGGTAAAGCCTTGCTCGGTGAGGTAGCGATTGAGCAGGTCGCGCAATCGGCCGTCGTCGTCCACGACCAGGATCTTGGTTTTCGCTTCAGACATACGAAAGAGCCCGCGGAGCCGTGAATTGCGCGCGCGAGGCACACCGGAATTGGCGGTGGCGCGATGCGAGACGCGGCCAACATGCCGATGGCGGCAAGCCGGGCGACAGTTCCAGCGGCGATTCTTGCCGAAACCCTTCAGGGCCGGCGTGGTTCTGGCTCGATATATGCACCAGGTTATCCTCGATGAGCGGTTCCATTGAAACCGTTGCCCCATAGGCGATACCGTGAAAGCGCTGCGGGAGTTTCGCAGTATTGCGGGCTCTTAATGCTAACCGCTCAGGCACTTGGGCGCCACGACATTGTAAGAATGTATTGCCATCCGGGTCTCTGAAACAAATTGTTGCAAATCATCCGGATTACCGCCTCCCGGCTCCCGTCAAATACCCTACGATGCCTCATCGCATGGGCAATCGTATGTGCAAATCAGGAATGCCGCGCATCGTGAACCCGGGCGAAGTGGTCATTTGTCATCGGGCGGATGAGCCCGACGGAACGGGCATAAGTCGCTCGCACCGCTTGTTGTGGCGGCATTTATAATGTGCGCGTGGCCTGGTTGCGAGAGTGCCGGAACGAAGGAGATTGCCTAGTGAAACGGCTATTGTTGCTGGTTGCGGCGTGTTCGCTGCTAGCGTCGCCGGCCGCCTTTGCGCGCGATGCGGGGCAGGGCTTTGGCTGGCTGGCACAGGCTCAAGGGCAAACCAAGAAAAATCGACCCGGCCAGAACCCGCGTGGCGAGCGCCGCGACAAGGGGGGCGGGCACGACAGGCGCCACCAGAGCAGGCTTACCCAGGAAGAGCGCCAGGAACTGCATCGCGACCTGGATCGCGCCAATCGGGAGATTTACCGCCGTTAGGCGCCGGCCGCGATTGCCTCTTACCGGCTACGACCGGACCGTAAAACGGGCGCGCCGCGAGCGGCCGCGTCGGGCCGATCACGAGCGGTGCGGCCAGATTGCATCACACATGGAAGACCTGCGCACGCAGTACGAGGCCAACCAAGCGCAATGTCGCCCAGCCGGGCGCCCGAACGCCTGGTCCGCTTGAGGATTTCCGACACTACAGTTCGACCTGCGCCTGCAGGTGCCGGGGTCCAGTGGGCCTTGGGCTGCCCAGATGGGGGGTCGTGATGGTCGCGCCGACGCCTCCAAACCGCTAGAATGCAATCCCGGCATGCCGCCGCCCGGGCGCGGGCGGCCTCCGGCTTGCGGGTGATGACCCATAACAGGACAACAAGGCCATGCTTGCCACGCGCATTCGACAGAAAGACGGCATCTTCTATTTTGCCAGCATCCCGGCGAAGGACATTCTCGCCAAGGTGCGCTTCATCAGCCGCTACTACGGAGAGGGCGACCAGATTGCTCCGCAGGTCATCTCCCAGAGCGACGAAATAGCCCAGTTCATTGCCCGCATCGAGCACAATGACGCGGCGTTCCAGCGACAGTTGTCGCGTGCGAAAGTCCGCGCCCTCAAGAATTTCTACGAGATGGCGGTGAGCCAGCCGCCGATTCCCGGAACGGTGCTGTTATTTACCAGCGAGAAGCTGCCGTTCCAGGCGCTCTCCGCGGAGCAAAGCGTCGGCCAGCTGCAGGAGCCGGGTTCCAAGTTCCTTATCATCGACGGCCAGCACCGCCTGGCGGCGCTGCAGTTCTACCTGCGCGAGCGGCCCGGGGAAGGCAACAATATTCATGTTCCGTGCGTTATTTTCGACAGCCGCAGCGAGGATTTCGCCGCGGAGATGTTCGTCATCATCAATTCCACGCCGACGCGCATCAACAAGAGCCACCTGGTCGACCTCTACGAGCGCATCTCGTGGGCCGATCCGGACCGCCGCTTTGCGGCCAAACTCGTGGACAAGCTCTACCGCGAGGGAGACAGCCCGCTCAAGTACCGCATCAACCGACTCGGCGGCCGCAGCCAGCAGGAGAAATGGATACTGCAGGCGGAGCTGTTCAACGAGCTGCACCGCTGGGTCAGTGGCGAATGGCGCAAAATCCAGCGCGCAGGCCACGTGACTCGCGAATCCGACCGCTACTACGCCATCGTGCGCGACTTTCTCAAGGCCTGCCAGAAGGTATGGACCACCTCCTGGGGGCATCCCAATTACATGGTGACCAAGCCGGTTACCCTGAAAGCAATGATTCGCGTGTGCGCCGACCTGGCGCGCGCCGACGCGGAACCGTCCGACGGGCGTCAACAGCGCTGGGAGAAGCGGCTCGCCCCGTGGACCGAGCGCATGCGTGAGTTCCGCATGGAGGGGTTCTACGAGCGCTTTCCCGCCAAAGGCCAGATCGAGCGCGTTGCCCGCCTTCACCGCGACCTCGCCAAAATGGCCGACATCGAGGTGCAGTCACGCCGCGGGGGCGGCGCCTGAACCTTAAGGCGCGTGACTTGCGGATAGCAGCTCGCGTATCGACTTTCCGATTCTGAAGTTCCCGCCCCACATGGGGCGAGGAGCGTCACTCCACAATCAAGCGCCGCGAGTCACGCGCGGCTGCAAAATCATTTGGCAGCCGTGACCATGATCTCGACGCGCGTGTCGGGCGTGCCAAGCCGCGCTTCGACGCAGGCGCGCACCGGCTTGCTGTCCGGGTCCACCCACGCCTTCCACGCCGCATCCATCTGCTCCTTTTCGCGCATGTCGGTCAGCCAGACCTGGGCCCACAGGAGCTTGGATTTGTCGCTGCCCGCGGCGGCAAGGGCGGCGTCGATCTTCTTCAGGATCTCTTCGGACTGCGTTTTGCAGGAGCCGCCCCGGTTGTCGGCGGTGGTGCCGGCGACGTAAACCAGCCCGCCGTGCTCTACGGCGCGGCACAGTACGGGGCCGGGGTTGTGGCGCTTGATGCTCATGGGTCCTCCTTGGGCGAACGGGTTGCCTGACATATCCTTGCAAACTTTATCATTAAAGATGCAGTAAAGTGTCGGTACATTACCCATCAAGGAGAGAAGGGAAATGCCCAAGATACTGGTGATCCACGGCGCAGGGATGAACATGCGCGGCAAGGCGCAAATCGAGGTCTTCGGGCCCATGAAGCTGGCGGAATACGACAAGCACATTCGCAGGTTTGCGTCGGAGGTGGGCGTCAAGGTCGAGATCTACCACTCCAATATCGAGGGTGAGGTCATCAACCGGCTCTATTCCGCGCACGACGGTGGCGTCGATGGCGCGATCATCAATCCGGCGGGCTTTACGACGGGCTACCCGGCCCTGACCGCGGCAATTGCGCAGGTGCGGTTCCCTACGATCGAACTGCATATTTCCAACCCCGCGCGCAGAGGGCGGGTGTCGGAAATCGCCACGGCCACGCGCGGCGTGGTCACGGGCTTCGGCATCTTCGGCTACCGGGTGGCCATGCTCGGTCTACTGGAAAACCTGGCCGCGAAGAAATAATGATGGCCGAGCGGCTGCCGCTCGAGGGGATACGCGTCGTGGAGTTCTGCCACGTCGTGATGGGGCCCACCTGCGGCCTGGTCCTCGCCGACCTCGGGGCCGAAGTCATCAAGGTCGAGCCGCTCGAGGGCGACCACACGCGCAAACTGGTCGCTTCGGGCGCCGGATTTTTTCCAACTTACAACCGCAACAAGAAGAGCTTCGCCGCCGATCTCAAGACGCCCGAGGGGCGCGAAGCCGTGTTGAAGCTCATCGCAGGCGCTGACGCGGTCACGGAAAATTTCCGGCCTGGCGCGATGGACAAACTCGGCTTCGGACAGGAGGCGATGAGAAAGCTCAAGCCGGAGATCATCTACTGCTCGCTGAAAGGGTTTCTGCCCGGTCCGTACGACCATCGTACCGGCCTCGACGAGGTGGTGCAAATGATGGGCGGGCTCGCTTACATGACTGGCGGGCGCTACGGACCGCTGCGCGCGGGCGCATCCGTCAACGACGTCATGGGAGGCATGTTCGGCGCGATTGCAATCCTTGCGGCGCTTCACCAGCGAAATCACACCGGGAGGGGGCAGTACGTGCAGAGCGCTCTGTTCGAGAACAATGCATTCCTGGTAGCGCAGCACATGATGGAGGGGCTGGCAACCGGCAAACCGGTTTCCCCCATGCCCGACCGCATCCGCGCCTGGGCCCTCTACGATAACTTCAGGACGCGTGATGGGGAGTTGGTGTTCGTGGGCGTCGTGACCGATACCCAGTGGCGGGTATTTTGCGAAGCGTTCGAGCTTCATGGCCTGCTTGCGGATTCCGCGCTGAAGACCAACCCGCAGCGCGTTGAAGCGCGTCCACACATTGTTCCGATCGTGACCGAAATATTTTCCCGCATGACCAAGCAGGAGCTGATGGACAAGTGCGAGAGCCTCGGACTGCCGTTCGCGCCGATTTCGAAACCGGAAGACCTGTTCGAGGATCCGCACTTGAACGCCGCGGGAGGCCTTGCTCCCATCACGCTGCCCAACGGCACCAGGACCAAAGTACCGAACCTGCCGATCGAGATGGCTGGCGCGCGCTTTGGCACCCGGCTCGACTTGCCAAGGGTGGGTGAGCATACGCGCGAAATACTGGCGGACCTGGGCTATGCGGCAAAAGAGGTGGAGAGGCTCATCGAGCGGAACATAGTGCATGCCGGCTGACGCCGGCGTGCCGCGCTCTAGAACGAGCCGGTGGAAATGTAGCGCCAGATGAAGTACACGCCCGCTGCCATAATGATGTAGACGAGAACGTCGGGCAGCCTGCTGGTTTCACCTTTGGCGAGCCGGTGGTCGCGCCACATCTTGCCGATGATGACGACACCGATCGTGACCGGGATTGCAACTATCGGGTTGCCCAGTTGCGCGTCCACGAACGCGCCGAGCAGGGTCGCCAGCCATCCGCCCTCCCGGAACACGTTATAGGAGACGCCGCCGATGCCGGCGAGCACGAGCCCGATGGTGAGGAATGAATTGAGATATTCGATTATTTGTTTCACGCCAGTCCCCCCGGATTGCGCGGAACGTGGGCTATTGTAACAGTGCTACTGCCGCGAACATAAGTCTTGGATACTTCCGCCCAAATTCATTCCGTGCGCAATGGCGGGGCTTCCACGACAGGGCGGTTCGTGAGCTAGAGCGCATCGCATACCGCTTCGGTGACGATAGCCGTCGTTGCTTCGCCGCCCAAATCGGGAGTGTGGATACGTTTTCCGGTCACGGCTTCGACGGCCCGCATGAGCTGTCCCGCGGCTTCGTCTTCGCCCAGGTGGGCAAGCATCATCGACGCGGTCCAGAAGGTCGCAACCGGGTTGGCTATACCCTTGCCGGTAATGTCGAACGCAGAGCCATGGATCGGCTCGAACATGGATGGAAATCTGCGCTCCGGGTTGAGGTTGGCGGTGGGCGCGATGCCGAGGCTGCCCGAGAGAGCGGCGGCGAGATCGGACAGGATGTCGGCATGGAGATTGGTCGCGACGACGGTGTCGAGCGTCTGCGGCTTCAGCACCATCAGCGTCGTCATCGCGTCAACCAGCACGCGCTGCGTTTCCACGTCGGGGAATTCTTTGGCCACTTCGTAGAAGATTTCGTCCCACATTACCATGCCGTGCCGCTGCGCGTTCGACTTGGTGACCAGCGTCAGGTGCTTGCGCGGGCGGTTGCGCGCAAGTTCAAAGGCGTAGCGGTGGATGCGGGCAACGCCGGTTCGCGTGAACACCGACGTCTCGGTCGCGACTTCTTCCGGCAGGCCGCGGTGGGCGCGCCCGCCCGAACCCGAATACTCGCCTTCGGAATTCTCGCGTACGACGACCCAGTCGATGGCGTCTCCATTCACCAGCGGACTGCGGACGCCGGGAAGCACGCGCGCGGGGCGCACGTTGGCGTACTGGTCGAAGCCCTGGCAGATCGGCAAGCGCAAGCCCCATAGCGAAACGTGATCGGGAACGTCAGGCGCTCCGACCGCGCCGAAAAAAATAGCGTCGAACTGCCTGAGCCGGTCGAGGCCGCCCGCCGGAATATAGTGGCCGTGCCGGAGGTAATATTGGCTGTTCCAGGGAAATCTTTCGACCTCGAGCCGGAACCCGCCGTCGCGAGCCGCCAGCACTTCCAGCACCTTCAGTCCGGCGGCGATGACCTCGATGCCGATGCCGTCGCCTGGTATGGCTGCGATCTTGTATTCGCGCATTGAAAACCATGGAGAGTGATGAGTGGCAAGCGCAGCGAATTATACGCTGGTGCGCAGGACGGGCTAGAATTCCGGCGCGCTATGAAAATCCTCGCGCTTGATACCTCCACCGAGTACTGCTCCGTCGCGCTTTGGCGTGATGGCGAAGTGGACGCGCGCTATGAACATGCCGGGCAGCGCCATTCGCTGCGCCTGTTGCCAATGGTGGATGAGCTGCTCAGCCGCAATGGCATCGAGATAAAAGACCTCGACGGCATTGCATATGGCGAGGGGCCTGGATCATTCACCGGCCTGCGAATTGCTTGCGGGGTCACGCAGGGACTCGCCTTCGGCGCCGCATTGCCGGTGGTGGGCGTGAGCACCCTGCTCGCGCTGGCCGAGGCTTCCGGCGCCGAGCGCGTCGTGTGTTGTCTCGACGCGCGCATGGGAGAGATATATCACGCCGCCTACGCCAGGGACGGCGTTGAGTGGGCGCAAGTGCACGCCCCCGGGCTCTGCGCTCCAGCGCAGGCGCCAGCGCTGCCGGCAGGGTCGTGGGCCGGCTGTGGCAGCGGTTTCGCCGCGCACCGGGTAGTTCTGCTGGCTGCCTACGCGGGGCAGCTCTCCGCTATCATGCCAAATGTGTTCCCGCATGCGAGTGACATCGCACGGATCGCCGCGCGTGAGTTCGAGTCGGGGAGGGGGCTTCCCGCCGAAATGGCGGCTCCGGTTTACATCCGCAACAAGGTAGCATTGAAGTCCGACGAACGATGAGTGCTCAGCTCGAATTGATCCCGCGTTACCGGCTGATGACGGGGGCGGACCTGGACGCGGTCAGTGCTATCGAGGCGGCGATATATCCGTACCCGTGGTCCCGGGGCAACTTCAGCGATTCGCTTGCTGCCGGGTACCACTGCTGGATCGCGGAATGCGCTGGTGAAGTTGCGGGATATGCCGTGGTGATGGTCGCGGCCGACGAGGCGCATCTGCTTAACCTCAGCGTGGCCGCCCGGTGGCAGCGCCGGGGCATCGGGCGCGAGGCGCTCGGATTCGTGTTGAAACTTGCGCGCGACTGCGGGGCGGAAAAAATCCTGCTGGAGGTGCGTCCTTCAAACAACGCCGCGATCGCTCTTTACGGGTCGGCGGGTTTTGCCGAAATCGCGCGGCGCCGCGGCTACTATCCCGCCGGAGACGCGCGTGAGGATGCGATCGTGTTGCAGCTCGGGCTGCGGTGATCCGTGGCCAGTGACCGGTGATCGGTGAAAAGCCGTCGCGACCTGATTCTCGAAGAAATGGGGCTCACGCCCGTCTGGCGATTGCGCGACAGCGCGCCCGGCGCGGAACAAGCTCCGGTCGCTGCACCGGCGGCGATTGTCGAACCATCGCCTGCGCGCCGCGAGGCGGCGCAGCCGGCGCCCATCACTCGTCACTCGTCACTCGTCACCGACGCAGGCGACCGCCGCGCCACGATCATGCGCATGGAATGGCCCGGGCTGAAGGCGGCGGTCGCGTCCTGCGTTGCCTGCCCGCTGCACGCCAAGCGCAACCAGACGGTGTTCGGCGTCGGGGACGAGAACGCGGACTGGCTTTTTGTGGGCGAGGGTCCGGGCGCCGAGGAAGACGCGCTAGGCGAGCCGTTCGTGGGCCAGGCTGGCCGCCTCCTCGACAGCATGCTGAGCGCGATCAAGTTGAAACGCGGCGCCAACGTCTACATTGCGAATGTGGTCAAGTGCCGCCCGCCTGCCAACCGCAACCCCGAGCCGGCGGAAGCGCTTGCCTGCGAGCCGTTCCTTCACCGGCAAATCGACCTGATTCGGCCGAAGCTCATCATCGCGCTGGGCAAGGTCGCGGCGGCGAACCTGCTTGCGAGCGACGCCAGCGTTGCCGGCATGCGGGGGAAAGTTCACCAGTACCGCGGCATTCCCCTGATCGTTACCTACCATCCCGCCTATCTGTTGCGCAGTCTGCCGGAGAAAGCGAAGGCGTGGGCCGACCTGTGCTTCGCGGTCAGGACGATGGCGGGCCTTGGCCCGCGGAAAACGGCCGGCTGAAGCGTCAGGGGGTGGTGGTGACCGCCGCGCCGCGCTCGACCAGCCGGCATTCCACGCGCTGCGCGGCCAGGACCGACTTCAGGTGGTCGGCGAGCCGGGCGGAGTGCGGCCGCGCCCCACAGGTAAAGAGATCCACGGCAGCGAATCCGCGCTCCGGCCAGGTATGTACCGCGAGATGCGATTCGGCGAGAATCAGCACCCCGCTTACGCCTTGCGGGAGATATTGGTGCAGGCGCTCGGCGATCACGGTCAAGCCGAAGGCTGCTGCGGCTCGCACGAGCACATCGCGCATGGCGGCGGCGTCGCCCAGCGCGGCGTCACGGCACCCGTAGCAGTCGAACAGCAAGTGGTGGCCCAGGTGCTCGCTCATGGTAATCCGAGGCGGTGGGAGCAATTCTAGCCCTGTTTGCCGTTGCCCGGCGTTCGCCTATTCGGAAGTGGCCTCCTCGAGCACAGGCACCTATAATTAAGTGGACCAGCCGGGCACGCACCAGCCGGCGAATCGGGAAAAGAACCGGGGTAATCCGTCTTTCCAGGAAAGGGGAATCCGATGGCGCTCATGGATTTCATCAAAAAGCAGTTCATCGACGTCATCCACTACACGGAGGACCGCGACGGGGTGCTAGCGTATCGCTATCCGATGCGGGACATGGAAATCCAGTACGGGGCCCAGTTGACCGTGCGGGAGTCCCAGTTGGCGGCGTTCGTCAACGAAGGCCTTATCGCGGACGTGTTCGGACCCGGCCGCCACAAGCTAACCACCCAGACGATACCGGTTCTGACCAACCTCAAGAACTGGGACAAGCTGTTCGAATCTCCCTTCAAATCGGAAGTCTATTTCTTCACTACCCGGCTGCAGGTGGATCGCAAATGGGGAACGCCCAACGCGATCACCATCCGCGACAAGGAATTCGGGGCAGTACGACTGCGCGCGTTCGGCATCTATTCCTACCGCATCGCCGATGCCAGGGAGTTCTACAAGAACGTCAGCGGCACTCGCGAGGAGTACACTTCCGATGAGCTCGAGGGTCAATTGCGCGCGACAGTGGTCGGCTCGATGACTGATCTCCTGGGGGAAAGCGGCATTCCGTTTCTCGACATGGCGGCAAACCAGGACGAGTTCGGCAAAATGCTCAAGGCCAAGCTCACCGAATCGTTCAGGCATCTCGGGCTCGAGCTCGACGGCTTCGTGGTGCAAAACCTGTCACTGCCCGAGGAACTGCAGAAAGTCCTCGACCAGCGCATCGGAATGGGGATGGTGGGCGACTTGTCGCGCTATACCCAATACCAGGTGGCCCAGGCTATTCCCACGGCGGCCGCAAACGAAGGCGGCATCGCGGGCCTCGGCGCCGGAGCCGGGGCCGGGCTGGCGATCGGCCAGCAGATGGCAAGCGCGCTGGGCCAGGCCATGGGCGGCGGGGCGCAGCCCGCTGCAGCCCAGGTCGCCGGTCAGGCGCCGTCCCAATCATCCGACGACGTGATGAGAACGATCGAGCGGTTGCACGACCTGGTGCAGAAGGGCGCGCTCACGCAACAGGAATTCGACTCTAAAAAGGCCGATCTGCTCAAGAAGCTGGTCTGACGCGGATACTCGATCCCGCGCTGCGGACCAAGCCACGATGTCTTCACTGTGAAGACCGCCAATTGTCCGTCCTGCGGCGCGCAGGTCGCGTTTCGCGCCGCGGCATCGGTGCTCGCAGTCTGCGAATATTGCCACAGCACGCTGCTGCGCAAGGGGGCCGACCTCGAGAACCTCGGCAAGATGGCGGAACTGGCGGAGGATGCGTCGCTCGTCCGGGTCGGATCCGAAGGTGTCTATAAGGGCGTGCATTTCGCGGTCATCGGCCGCATCCAGCTGCGTTACGGTCAGGGCATCTGGAACGAATGGCACCTGCTGTTCGATTCCCAGCGCACGGGCTGGCTGGGCGAGGGCTATGGACGCACCTTCGTTACTTACCTGAAGGCGATCAAGGAAGACATCCCGCCCTTTTCGGGCCTCCACGTCGACGACGTCGTGAAGTTGGACGGGCGCGGGTTTACCGTTGCCGGTCTGGAAACGGCGCGGTGCGTGGCAGGCGAAGGCGAGCTGCCCTTCAAGGTCGGGGCGGGCTACGACGTGCAGACCGCCGACCTTTACGGCGGTGCGACCTTCGCAACGATCGATTACAGCGAGACGCCGCCTTTCGTGTTCCTCGGCGAGCAGGTGGATCCGGCTTCGCTTAAGCTGACGAAATTGCGCGATGCCGCGACGGTGGCCGTTGCCGCGGAGGCGATTTCGTGCACGAATTGCGGGGCGCCGCTCGTCATACACGCCGCCGCGGCGACCGAGACAGTGGCCTGCGGCAGCTGCGGATCCGTGATCGACGCCACGGACAAGAATTACCAGGTCATACAGAAAATCCAGAAGTCGCCGCTCGCCGCCTCGCCGCTGTTGCCGCTCGGAGCGAAAGGCCGGTTACGCGATGCAGAGTACGAGGCCATCGGCTTCATGGTGCGGCAAATCGAGGTCGAGGGAATCCACTATTCCTGGAGCGAGTATCTGCTGTTCAGCCCGGTGGAGGGCTTCCGCTGGCTTAGCGAATACCACGGCCACTGGAATTTCATCAGGGCCACCAAGTACACGCCGGCCCGGTCCACCGGCTTCGGGCATCCGGTGGCGACCTATCTCGGCCAGACTTACAAGCATTTTCAGAGCGCGACGGCGACCGTCACGCAGGTGCTCGGAGAGTTTTACTGGAAGGTGCGGGTCGGGGACACCAATGAAATGGCCGACTACATCAACCCGCCGCTGATGGTATCGGCCGAGTCCACGGACAAGGAACTGGTCTGGTCGGTGGGCGAGTATACCGAGCCGGAAATTATCGCGAAGGCATTTAATATCAGGAAGCCGTTTCCGCAGAAGCAGGGCGTATTCGCAAACCAGCCCTCGCCGGTGACGCACGGACGTTACTGGAAGGTTTTCGTTCTGTTCACGGTTGTCGCTGCGTTGATCCACGGGGCCTTTCTGGCCGGATCTGGCAAAAAGCTGATCGATGCCAGTTTCGAATTTCCGCCGCGCGTCGAACGGACAGTGCAGACGCAGATCTTCGAAGTCAGCGGCAGGCCGACCAACGTGGTCGTGCGCAGCGACATGGACCTCAATAACGCCTGGGCTTTCCTCGACCTTACGCTGGTGGAAGCGGATACGGGCGTTTATTACCGCTCGGGACGGGAAGTCAGCTACTATTCCGGCTCCGACTGGAGCGAAGGCAGCCGCAGCGACGAGGCAATTTTCAAGCGCGTCCCGGCTGGCCGCTATTATCTGGCGGTGAATGCCGAATTTCACCCCGACCGCGTGACGAGTCTGCGCGCGAAGCTCCAGATTCTGCGGGACGTGCCGGCGTGGTCGAATCTCTGGATACTGGAGGGTGCGCTACTGGTAATCCCGCTGCTGGTTTTTTTCCGCAAGTCGGCATTCGAGACTGCGCGCTGGGCCGAGAGCGATTACGCGCCGGATCCTGGCGATTCGTCCGACGACTGCTGATCCGACACCGAGGGAGCGCGGGCATGTTTAGATCTTACGTGGCGATGGGCCTGCTGGCGCTCGGCATATTCACCCACGCGCAGTACACGGGTTATAACGTCTTTGCCACCGAGCAGGAGCGGCCCGTGGCCGGGCGTTCGAGCGCGTCCCACAAGTAAGCGACACCCAATATCCCATAGGAGAGCGCCAATGAATATCAGCCTGACTGCACTGGTCAATTCGCTCGTGTACACCGTGATCGGGGTCGTACTGTTCTGGGTGGCTTTCCTCGTGGTCGACAAGCTCACGCCGTACGATCTGTGGAAGGAGCTGGTCGAGGAGAAAAACGTCGCTCTGGCGATCGTCGTGGGCGCGATGTGCCTGGGCATCGCGGTTATCGTCGCAGCCGCGATTCACGGATAGCAGCGTCAGTGAATGACGCACGCGCTGCTTGCTTCCGTTTTTATCATCGCGTCCTGCGGGCTCGCCTATGAGCTGATTGCGGCGGCGCTATCGAGCTACCTGATCGGCGACTCGGTCACCCAGTTCTCGACCGTCATAGGCGTCTATCTGTTTGCGATGGGGGTGGGGTCGTTCCTGTCGCGCTATGTTGTGAAAGGGCTGGTGCTGCGGTTCATCCAGATCGAGCTGCTGGTCGCGATGCTCGGCGGTTTTGCAGCACTGACTCTGTTTCTGGTGTTTGCATGGCTCGAGGGACCGTTCCGCTTCTCGCTCTACGCCGTCGTATTGCTGGTGGGCGTGCTGGTCGGGCTCGAGATCCCGTTGGTCATGCGCATCCTGAAGCAGCACATTCCGTTCAGCGACCTCGTCTCCCAGGTGCTTACGTTCGATTACCTGGGAGCGCTGGTGGTTTCGCTCGCCTTTCCGTTGCTGCTTGCGCCCCACATCGGCCTGGTGCGCAGCGGCCTCATGTTCGGCGTCCTCAATGCGCTGGTCGCCTTGTGGGCGCTG